>Ga0214473_10002475_pt1 | contig 22673 bp, 21 predicted proteins | sample RVTome_7_FD_203509 | JGI IMG/M metagenome (GOLD analysis project Ga0214473, IMG submission 203509) | Soil microbial communities from uranium-contaminated site in the Upper Colorado River Basin, Wyoming, United States - RVT98D197 | ecosystem: Environmental > Terrestrial > Soil > Contaminated >... | reverse complement strand
GTTTTTGCCGATGCCCAGGGCCGAATCCAGTTTTTTAATGGAGTCGCAGAAGAATATTTCCAGGTCCGCAAGGAGGAAGTGGTGGGGAAGAGGCTGGAAAGAGTCATTCCTTACAAGAATATCCGAAGGCAGTTCGATTCTGTCTACAAAACAAGAGAGAAGTTTCACGATATTGAATTAGCCATTCCTCTGCCCGGCGCTCCATCCTCAGAAAAAAGGGCCCGCCTGCTCCAATCCAGCTTCTATCCTATTATGAGCCCTGAGGGAACGTTCTTAGGTTGCATGGCGACTTTAGCGGATATTACGGAAAAAGGGTTGCTTTCGAGGGAGATCAGCAAAAGTAGAGACCTTTCGACGATCGGACTTCTTGCCAGGTGGATGGCCCACGAAATCCGGAACCCCTTGAGCTCCTTAAATATTAACATCGAGCTGCTGAGAGAAGAGTTGGGAGACGAAGTCCATCTCGAGCAGAAAGAGGAAATCCATTCCCTGATCAATTTCATCAGCTACGAAACACTTCGGTTAGAAAATAACCTGAAGGAATTTCTCGATTTCAACCGGCTCCCGCCATTGAAGTTTGATTCGGTTCAATTGAATGACGTCCTGGAATCCGTTGTCCGCCTTTTAAGACCGGATGCGCAGATGAAGAATGCAAGGATTGAGGCCCATTTCCAGAAAAGATTGCCTCCGGTAAAGATCGATGTGAGCCAGTTTAATCTGGCGATTTCGAATCTTCTCATCAATAGCATTCAAGCGGTTTCAGAGAAGGGAGAAATCCATCTCTTCACACGGGGGTCGAAGAAAAACCTCTTCGTTGTAATCCAGGACAACGGAGGGGGCATCCCCAAAGAAATCCTTCCTAAAATCTTCGATTTTATGTTCAGCACAAAACCGACCGGGTCGGGTTTGGGGCTGTCCATCTCCAAGAAGATTATTTCCGACCATCATGGCGAGATCTCCGTGAAGAGTGAAGTGAACAGGGGGTCCACCTTCAGGATTAGAATTCCACTCCATCCAAAAGGAAACTAAAAAAGGAATAATGGAATGGTGGAATAATGGATAACAAAGAAGCAAGAAAGCAGGCAGCAGTCGGCAGAAAGCCACGACAGGGGATGAATTCAAAGGTGAAAAAAGAATCTCAAAAGGAAATGGGAGGAATGCATCCGAAGGTGATTATGATTGCGGAGGATGATCCTACCGTAGGGGAAAGCATCCGGCTCCTGCTCAAGAAGAGGGGCTATTCCATTCTCCTCGCATCGAATGGAAAAGAAGGACTTCAGCTTTTCCGCCAGAAGTCCATCGACCTCGTGATTACGGATCTGGTGATGCCGAAAATGGACGGCATCGAGCTTTTGGAGGAGGTCAAGAAGCTGAGACCCGAAACAGAGGTCATCGTCATTTCCGCTCAGGGAACGATTGAGAAGGCGGTTCAAGCCATGAAACTGGGCGCCTTCGATTTTATCGAAAAACCGATTAACCCGAGAGTCATCTCCCTGCTCGTTGAACGGGCCCTGGAGAAACAGACCCTGATTCTGCAGAATAAGGACTTGCGTTCCAAGCTGGAAGATAAATTCCATTTCAAGAATATCATCGGAAGAAGCAAGGAGATGGTTCATATTTTCAACCTGATCCGACACATTGCTCCCTACGACAGTTCCGTGCTCATCATCGGCGAAAGCGGAACGGGAAAAGAACTGATTGCCAATGCGATCCATTACAACAGTCCAAGGGCTTCCATGACGTTCATCAAGGTGAGTTGCGCTTCGTTGAGCGAAGGGATTATCGAGAGCGAGCTCTTCGGTCACGAAAAGGGAGCGTTTACAGGGGCCATTGCTTCCCGAAAAGGACGGTTTGAGATGGCCCATCAGGGGACGCTCTTCCTGGATGAAGTGGAAGAGATTCCTCCCGGGACCCAAATCAAACTCCTGCGGGTCCTCCAAGAGGGAGAGTTCGAAAGGGTAGGGGGAAACAAGACCCTGAAGGTCAATCTTCGAATTATCGCAGCCAGCAACCGGGATCTTCAGGAGGCAGTGCGGAGCGGGTCCTTTCGGGAAGACCTCTATTACCGATTGAATGTGGTGAATATCCGCTTGCCTGCTCTGCGGGAGAGGAAGGAAGACATCCCCTTCCTTGTTCATTTCTTTGTCGAGAAGTTCAACCAGAGATATCAGATGAAGGTGAAAGGGATCTCGCAACGGGCCATGAAACTCCTCACGGACTATGAATGGAGCGGAAATGTCAGGGAGCTGGAGAATACGCTCGAATCGGTGATGGTGATTAACAGTCCCGGGGTTATTGATATGCAGCACCTTCCCCAGGAAATTAGGGATTTCAAAAGAAGGCCGGAGACCGTCTCCTTTAAGATCGGAACACCCCTCGATCATGTGGAACGGGAGATGTTAATTCAGACCCTTCGGGCGACCAAGGGAAACAAACGTCGGGCGGCACAACTGCTGGGAATCAATGTTCGGACGATTCACCGGAAGATGGAAGAACTGGAGGATGCCAATCTAAGATGAGATTGGAAGAGGGAAGAATGGAATAGTGGAATAATAGATTATATTATAATAAAAAAAGGGAATATAATAAGGCCCGGGGTTTTTTCTGTGAGTACGACATAAAGTCACAGTCGCTGATATCGATGGGAAAAAAGAAGGGCATTTTGTCCTCTTTCTGAAAAATACAGGGTGTCATTTTTTCTATATTTTTTTTCCTTTTTTGTTTGAGTTAGAGTGCCCGGTTTCGATTGAGCACGGAACCTGCGTAAAAGGCTATTTTTTCATGGGAATGCCTCCCATTATGTCAATGGAAGTTGGCATGAAAATTGATAGATGGATATGTTTATGAAAGAGAGAGAGAGAAGGGCCTTTATTTTGGATCGGGATGAATTTTTCCGGCTCAGTCTGAACAAGATTCTGAAAAAATATGGATTTGAGGTGGAAGAAATTGAGGACTTCTCTCAGCTCGAGGGGAGAAGCAAAGAAATCAAGGGAGGGATGATCCTGGCAGATGTGGAAATTGATGTTCTGGAGAAATCGCATCCTTTCATTAAAAAATGGAATGATCGGTTCATTTTCATGAGTCCTTTGATTACGGATGATCTGGCCTTTCGTTTAAAGAAAATGGGAATTCAACGGGTCATTAAAAAGCCTGTCGAACCCAAAATGTTGAGAAAGATGATTAAAGGGATTTCCTTTCCCAACGGAGAAAGGAATTTTTCATTGAGTAAAAAGTGGGAAACTTCCCGCTTTGTTCAGAAAGGAGGTGACGGCAAATGAGAAAGTGGATCTTGCTCTTGCTTGCTTTGGTGATGGTGGTCAATCTCACTGTCGTGGGGATTGGGTGCAAATCCAAGGAACCCGAGAAACCGGCAGTCAAAGAAGAAGCCAAACCGCCCGAAGCACCGGCTCCGGCTCCACCTGCAGAAGAGAAGCCAGCTGAGAAGCCAGCAGAACCGGAAAAGAAGTAGTCTGGGAATATTGGATCATTTGTGACATGTGTTGAGGCAATTCATTTTTGTCATGGATGAAAGGGCGCCTCCTCTCAATAGAAGAGGAGGCGCCAAAAGGAGAAGGGAAATTTGCTTCGGAAAGAAGAAATTGGGATTCAACGGCTTTGCAAAAAAAGGAAGAGGCATTTGCCTACGATCCACGAAAAAGAATTTTCCTGTTGCTTCAGAAGAGGGGGGTATCAGATGATATCTCCTTTTTTGTTTCCAAAAAGCATGACAGGCCTTCCTCCAGCGTATTGCTTTCGAACAGGCACGGCAGAACGATTGGAGAGGTCAGGAAGGAGGAGAGATGGAGCCTGCCTCAGAACCTCATTTACCTGTTCCTCTGAGGAAAACAGATAGAGCGTTACAACTCCCTCTTTTTCCGGGTGGGGAGGAGAGAAAAGTCGAGGAGGAGAAAGGAGTCATTCCCCCCCTATGGAAAAGCATTTCAGAAAGGGAGTGGAATGACTGGAGATGGCAGTTACGGCATCGGATTACCACTTGTGAGCAATTGGGGGAGATCATTGAGCTGTCGCCCGAAGAAATTGAGGGAATCAAGGTTTCCCGGGGGAGGTTGGCACTGGCCGTGACGCCTTATTTTGCCAGTCTCATGGACCCCGCCAATACGAACTGCCCGATTCGCCGGCAGGCCGTCCCAAGAGTGGAGGAGAGTCATATTTCGAAGAAGGACATGGTGGACCCTTGCGGGGAGGACAAGGATTCCCCGGTACCCGGCCTCGTTCATCGTTATCCGGACCGCGTTCTGCTGCTCGTGACCAATCAATGTGCCGTCTACTGCCGATACTGCACACGAAGACGGCTGGTAGGGAGCAGCGAGCAGACCATTACGGATGGAAACTTCGAAGAGGTGCTCAAGTATTTAAAGAATCACCGGAAGGTTCGGGATGTCCTCCTGTCCGGTGGAGACCCCCTTCTGCTCGAGAATGAGAGACTGGAGGAGATCCTGAGCCGCTTGAGGGCCCTTCCCCAAATCGAGCTGCTTCGAATCGGGACGAGAGCGCCGGTCACACTTCCTCAGCGGATTAATGCCGGGCTGGTCAGAATGCTGAAGAAATATCATCCTCTGATGATCTCCATCCATTTCTCGCATCCGAAAGAGATCACAGACGCAGTGAGAAAGGCTTGTAATGAACTGGCCGATGGAGGGATTCCCCTGGGAAGCCAGACCGTTCTTTTGAAAGGGGTAAACGATAAACCTTACATCATGAAAAAGCTGGTTCATGAACTTCTCAAGGTCCGGGTTCGGCCCTACTATATTTATCAATGCGATCTGGCTATGGGAACAGAACACTTCAGGACGTCCGTCGCAACGGGGATCCAAATTATGGAGAAGCTTCGAGGTTATACTACAGGTTACGCGGTCCCTACCTATGTAGTGGATGCCCCGGGGGGAGGAGGAAAGATTCCCGTGGAACCTGTTTACGTGGTCTCAAAGGGAAAGGGTAAAGTGGTCCTGAGAAATTACGAAGGAAACATTTATGAATACCCGGAGCCTAATGTCCTTGAATTCAAGAAAAATAAATTAGACGGTGAAGAGAAGGTCGCCTCCAAGAAAGTGATGGCTTAGGAGGAAGAGGAGGAATACCATTGGGAGAAGATCGGTTGAGGGTAGCGATATTGTACAACCTTTCTGAGCGCCTTCAGAAAGGGGAAGAAAAGGATATCCTGGCTGAGGAGGCAATCCAGGAGGAGATCGGAGCGGTTGAGGATGCCATCCGCTCCTTCGGTCATGAATACCTGGTCCTGGCTATCCATCATGAAATCCACTCCGTTGTCCACTGGTTGAAGGAATTCGAGCCGGACGTGGTTTTCAACCTCTGTGAAAGCGTTTTCGGAAATACCTGCTGGGAGATGAATATCCCTGCCCTCCTCGATCTTTTCCGGATCCCTTATACGGGCTCTCCCCCTCTGACCCTGGGGCTCTGTCAGGACAAAGGCAAGGTGAAAGACATCCTTCTGTCTCAGGGGATTCTGACCCCCCGGTACAAGATCTTCGACCGGGGAGGCAACTCGATTAAAGGAAATATTTTCCCCATGATTGTAAAACCCCTCCACGAAGACGGAAGCCTGGGGATTTCAAAAGACAGTGTCGTATTTGATGACGAAGCCTTAAGCAAACAGATTCAATATATCATTGAAACTTACCGCCAGCCTGCCCTGGTGGAAGAATTCATCGAAGGCAGAGAACTTAACGTGGGTTTAATCGAGCCGAATGGAAAGGTGGAGATACTCCCGGTCTCCGAGATCGACTATTCCGAATTTCCCGCAGGGATTCCGAAGATATGCGGGTATGAGGCGAAATGGATGACGGAGAGCTCCGAATATCAGCACTCCAAGCCCATTTGTCCCGCATCCTTGGACTGGATGACAAAAAAGAGAATCGAACATGTCGCCATTAAAGTTTTCAAACTGTTCGGATGCCGTGATTATGCCAGGGTGGATATCCGGATCGACCGGGACGGAAGGATCTACGTATTAGAGGTCAATCCAAATCCAGATATCTCCCCCCAGGCCGGTATGTCAAGAGCGCTTAAAGTCCATGGGATGACTTATGCGGAATTTGTTAGGGCCTTGCTTTCGAAGGCTGTTTCAAGAAGAGCTTCATAACCCTTTTTCGGAGCGGAATGGGTTTCGTCATCCTTCAACATTCCAGAGATAGGTCCCAAATCCCAAACTCCAAATCCCAAGTCCAAAATAGATTCCAATTTCCAATTTCAAATGTTCTAAACGTTTTTATTTGAGATTTCAAACATTGGAATTACCTGGGAAATAACCTCCTCTCCCCCGGCGGGAGAGGATTGAGGTGAGGGGGAAAACAGGGCCAATGAGTCACCCTCTCCCTTACCCTCTCCCATCAAGGGAGAGGGGACTGAGATCAATTCTCATGATTCGCGGGTGACAAATCCGCCATGAAAAATTTGTCTATTACTTGGTGTTTATTCCAAATATGAGCTGGGGCATAGGTGCCTAAACTTCCCAAAGTCACATTGAAGCAAGGCAAAGAAAAGCCGATTCTCAAGGGCCATCCCTGGGTTTTTTCCGGAGCCGTGGCCAAACTCGAGGGAGAAGCGACTCCCGGGGATGTAGGAGAGCTCTATTCCAGAGACGGTCTATTTCTCGGAATGGGGCATCTGAATCCCTGCTCCCAGATCTTCATGCGTCTTCTTACCTCCCGGAAAGAAGAGGTAGGAATCGATTTTTTCCGAAAACGGATTTTTAAAGCTGCCTCTTTCCGGGAAGAGTGGTTTCCAGAGAAGACCGATGCTTACCGCATGATTAACGGAGAGGGAGACTTTCTCCCCGGACTGATCCTGGACCGATACGGACCGATTCTGGTTCTCCAGTGTCTGACAGCAGGGATGGAACGGCAAAAGGGGTTGTTGATTGAAATCCTCGTTGACACCTTCCATCCTGAAAGCATTTATGAACGGAGCGATGTCGTGACGAGGAAAGAAGAAGGGTTAGAGGAGATGAGCGGCCTCCTTTTCGGCAAGGAGGTTCCCGAGCGAATTGTGATTCAAGAAGAAAATTGCCGATTATACGTCAATGTCCGAAGAGGACAAAAAACAGGCTTCTATCTGGACCAGAGAGAAAACCGCCTCGGTCTCGAGGGATTTGTCAAAGGGAAGAGAATTCTGGATGGCTTTTCTTACACAGGAGCATTCTCTCTCCATGCGGTCCGAAACGGAGCAAGGGAAATTACCTTAATCGACGCATCCCGGGAGGCCCTGGAAATCGCAGAGGAGAATATTCATTTGAACGGGCTAAGCGAAATCCCCCGCCGATTCATTCGCGGTGATGCCTTCGAGACATTCAGGAGCTTGGACCCGGGATACGATGTCGTTGTTGTCGATCCTCCTCCTTTTGCCAAGAAGAAGGGGCAAGTTCCGGGTGCCGCGAGAGGATATAAGGATATCAATCTCCAGGCCTTTCGGCTGCTGAAAGAAGGAGGATTCCTGTTTACTTTTTCCTGTTCTCATCATATGAGCTGGGATCTTTTCACGAAGATCATTTTTTCTGCGGCAGTGGATGCTGGAAAGAGGGTTCAGCTCCTGAGCCGGAGGGGCCATCCAATCGATCATCCGGTGAGCTTATCTCATCCGGAAGGGGAATACCTGAAGGGATTGGTCTGCAGGGTGTGGTAACTCATTGCCCCTTAAGCAGGATTCGGTTAATATTAATTTTAAATTTCATCCCCCACCCCGCCCTCTTCCCCCAGGGGAGAGGGCGGGGTGAGGGGAGTTTATATGTTTGACCTTCTGTGAGGTGCGAATCCGGATGAATGAATCACGCACAAACATCGATTTTTTGAACAACTTGAAAAGGACGGATTACTGCGGGGATTTGAGAAAGAAGGATGCCGACCGGGAGGTCACCCTTCTCGGATGGGTGCAGCGAAGAAGAGACCTGGGAGGCCTCATCTTCATCGAGATGAGGGACCGCCAGGGAATCGTTCAACTGGTCTTTAATCCTGAAATGAATCCTGAAGTCCATGAAAGGGCGCAGTCGCTTCGGAGCGAATATGTCCTTGGAATAAAGGGGAAGGTTGTTATTAGGCCTGAAGGGACCGCCAATCCAAAGCTAAGCACCGGAGAGATTGAAGTCGGTGTAAACGAGTTGAAGATCCTGAACGTTTCCAAGAACCCTCCTTTTCCCATTGAAGACGAGGAAGAGCCGGCAGAAAGCCTCCGTCTCAAGTACCGGTATCTGGACCTGAGAAGACCAAGGCTTCAAGGCAATTTGATGATGCGGCATCGAGCGGCCCGGGAGGTAAGGGACTACTTCGATCGGCTGGGATTTGTGGAGGTCGAGACCCCGATGCTGACGAAGAGTACTCCTGAAGGAGCCAGGGATTATTTAGTCCCCAGTCGCCCCAACCCGGGCCATTTTTATGCGCTGCCCCAGTCTCCCCAGCTTTTTAAGCAGATTTTGATGATTTCGGGGTTTGACCGGTACTACCAGATCGTTCGATGCTTTCGGGACGAGGACCTGCGTGCCGATCGGCAGCCGGAATTCACGCAGATCGATGTGGAAATGTCCTTCGTGACCGTGGAGGATATTCAGCGAACGATGGAAGGACTGATGGTCCGGATTTTCAAAGAAATACTTGGTGTGAACCTGGAGACCCCGTTCCCCGTACTATCTTATCATGGAGCCATGAGCCGGTATGGGATCGATAAGCCGGATACACGATTCGGGATGGAATTAATAGGTGTATCCGAATGCTTCAAAGGTTCCTCTGCAAGAATGTTCAGTGAGGTCCTGGAGAAGGGGGGCATCATCAAAGGAATGAATGTGAAGGGCGGAGGGGGTCTGTCACGAAAAGAGATCGAAGACTTAGCCCATTTTGTCCAAGCTTATGGAGCGAAGGGATTGATTTCGGCCAAGGTGGGCTCGGAGGGATGGCAGTCCTCCATTCAGAAGTTCCTGAGCAAGGAGATGATGATGTCCGCAGGAAAGGAACTGGGAGCAGAGGAAAACGATCTACTCCTTTTCATGGCCGACTCTTCCAAGGTTGTCAATCAGGCCATGGCCAACCTGCGTCTCCACCTGGGGGAAAGACTCGGACTCATTCCTCGGGATGTTTACCGGTTTCTTTGGATCCTCGATTTTCCTCTTCTGGAGTATGACGAAACCGAGAAACGGTATACGGCAGTCCACCATCCTTTTACCGCACCCCGGGACGAAGACATTCCGAAGCTTAAGGATCGTCCTGACGAGGTGAAAGCGAAGGCATATGATTTAGTCTTAAATGGGTCCGAGATTGGCGGAGGAAGCATTCGGAATCATCTCAGAGAGGTTCAATCCCTTGTCTTCGAAAAATTGGGCATGGGGGAAGAGGAGGCCAAGGCCAAATTCGGCTTCCTGTTAGAGGCCCTTGAATATGGAACGCCCCCTCATGGCGGAATCGCTTTCGGATTCGACCGGCTTATCATGATTCTGAGCCATTCTGAATCGATCCGGGATGTGATTGCCTTCCCGAAGACCCAGAAAGCCACCTGTCTCATGAGCGAAGCGCCGTCGAGAGTGGATCCAAAGCAGTTAGAAGAGCTATCGATTAAATTGAAGGTTAATTAGAAAATAGAGGTCACGTCTAACGGTCAGGGCAACGATGCCCGTATCGTCATTCGGTAACGTTTTTCGTCTAAAGAAGGTGACGTGACCGTCCCACGCTAAACGAAACGGGCTTCGTAACCGTAACCTAATCCACCAACCAGGATTTTTTCAACTCAAGAAGGAGTAAGCATGACCATTAACCCCAAGAAGAGGAAGACCTTCCAAAGCAAAAGCATCAGAGGAATATTCCCCCTTATAGATACCCAGGAACCGAACCTCTACCGGAGTATCTATCCTTACGAAGAGGTCTCCCGGGTGGAATTCGACAACCGATTCGTCTTTATCGATCCTCCGGAAGAGATCTTTATTACCGACACAACCTTCCGGGACGGACAGCAGGCAAGGCCGCCCTACACCGTGGACCAGATCGGTGACCTTTATGAGATGCTTCATAAGCTGGGGGGACCCAATGGAGTGATCCGGCAGTGCGAGTTCTTTCTTTATAGTGAAAAAGACAGGGAAGCCGTCGGGAAATGTCGGGAGAAGAATTATCGCTACCCTGAAATTACGGGATGGATTCGTGCTGTGAAAGAGGACTTCAAACTGGTCAAAGAGATGGGATTGAAGGAGACCGGAATTTTGACCTCTGTGTCCGACTATCATATCTTTTTGAAGTTGAAGAAGAATCGAAGGGTGGCGCTCCGGGAATATCTCTCCATTGTCTCGGCTGCATTGGATCTTGGGATTATCCCAAGATGCCACTTCGAAGACGTGACCCGGGCAGATATCTACGGGTTCTGTATTCCTTTCGCTCAGGATATCATGCGACTTTCCGAGGAGTCGGACCTCCCGGTCAAAATTCGCCTTTGTGACACCCTGGGTTATGGAGTGACCTATCCGGGAGCGGCCTTGCCGCGAAGTGTCCCCAAGATTATCCGGGCCATGATTGATGATGCGGGGGTTCCTCCGGAGTGCCTGGAATGGCACGGCCACAACGATTTCTATCAGGGACTGATCAATGCCACGACGGCATGGCTCTACGGCTGTTCCGCTGCGAACGGGACCCTTTTGGGTTTCGGAGAGCGGACGGGGAATGCTCCCATCGAGGGACTTGTTATCGAATATATCGGTCTTATGGGCCACTCCAACGGCGTGGATACCACGATGATCACCGAAATCAGAAACTATCTTGAACGGGTGATCGGGGTTCATATCCCTCCCAACCAGCCTTTTGTGGGGGCCAACTTCAATGCCACGAGCGCGGGGATTCATGCAGATGGGATTCTAAAGAATGAGGAGATCTATAACATCTTCAATACGGCGAAAATTCTCAATCGTCCGATCTCGATTTCTATTAACGATAAATCAGGCCTGGCAGGAATTGCCCAATGGATCAACTCTCATTTTGCCTTGACCGGGAAGGACCGGGTCGAGAAGATCCATCCGGGCGTGGCCAGGATCAACCGGTGGGTCACACGGCAATACGAGGAAGGAAGAACCACGACCATTTCGGACCAGGAGATGGAAAAGGTGACCCGAAAGTATCTTGCCGAGATGTTCGTCTCTGAATTCGACATGCTGAAGTCCAGGGCCCGCGAGATGGCTTATCACATTATTGAGCGAGTCATTGAGGAGCCTAAAATGCGATCCATGGATACGGCGCAAATGGAGCCTATCCTTCAATCTTTAGTGGATGATTATCCTTACCTGCAATACGTTTATGTCGTCGATATTCAAGGAAAGAAGATTACACGAACGATCTGCCAGCCCGTGGACCAGGCAAAATTCGCGAATGTCCCGGTGGGGGAGAACTATTCCGATCGACCCTGGTTTATTAACCCATTAAAGGATGGGAAAATTCACGTCACCGACCTCTACTCTTCAAAGCATACCGGTGCTCTCTGTATCACCCTCTCGGGACCGATCCGGGATGAAACAGGAGAGATCAAAGGCATCCTTGGGCTGGATATCCGGTTTGAGGACTTGACCAAAAGCGAAGAGGAGTAACCTCTTTCTCCCTCTCCCCTGGCGGGAGAGGGTAGGGTGAGGGGGAGTTAAGGAGATAAGGGGGTAGGGAGAAAAGGCATGCACATTTATAACCTTAACGTTGATAATCATTAAAAGGCAGTCGAGGGTGCTTCCAGACCTTTAGAATGCGGTTTTTGACATATGTTAGGGGTAACAATTCGATGTCACACAAGGTGACGTTTGAGATTTGCTTGGCAACGCAGCAGGGAAACGCTTAAGGGTGCCGCCCTGCCTTCGCCGAAGCGGCTACGCGCAGGCAGGTCTAAAGCTCTTCCAGCACTCCCGACTACCTTTTAGAGGATTTTTATGCAACAGGCAGGTTAATAAGGGAAATATGTAGGAGAGGTGGAAGTGTGGTTGGAAAAACCATCAAACAAGTAGATACCCTCCAAAAGGAGATAAACAAATATAGACCCTTGCCTCGCAATGCATTGAAGCAGTTAAGAGAATATTACCGAATAGGGTTGACCTATTCCAGCAATGCCCTTGAAGGGAATTCTTTAACGGAGACTGAAACCAAGATCGTCCTGGAAGAAGGGATTACGATAGGAGGGAAACCCCTTAGAGATCATTATGAGGCCATTGGACATAGCGAGGCCTACGACCGTTTATTTCGGTTTTCTAAGAAGAGAACTATTACTGAAGAGAATATCTTAGAGTTTCACAGACTCTTTTTCTACAGAATTGATAAGAATAATGCCGGAGTCTATCGAAAGGTCCCTATCCTCCTTGCAGGAGTAGATGTCAAGTTTCCACCGCCAAGCAAAATAAAAACACTCATGCAGGAATTTGTAAGAGAGATTCCGCTGCTGATGGAAAAGAGACACTCCGTAGAATATTCGGCATTGCTTCATCTAAGGCTCGTTAATATCCACCCGTTTATTGATGGCAACGGGAGGACTGCGAGGCTTTTGATGAATTTAGCTCTGTTACAAGCGGGATACGTCATAACCATTATCCCCCCCGTCTTGAGACGTGAGTATTTGGACAGCCTGAGAGCCAGTAACCGGGGAGACAACAAGCCCTTTATCGATTTGATTGTTACAATGGTTTACGAAAGCCAGAAAGATTACTTGAGGATTCTCCAGACTCTCAACGAAAAATGAAGTCCCAAGTCCTTATATAGACAAAAGGTAATAGATAATGATTGGGTCAAGGGAATGAGATATGGAGACGCTTGAAGACAGGCTCGTTCAGCGCTTGCTTGACGATATCAAGTCGGCCTCACGGCAGGTCTATTTCGGTACGGATGGCACTTTCACCTGTTTTTCGGACGGTCGTTTTCTTGAACGAGCAAACTCGCTGCCACCGGCCATTGATCAAATGCGTTATCCATTCCCAAACACACTATCACCAGATGCAATCAGAAAGATGATCCCGCAAAACGTCGGCAAATTCGGAGAAATTCCTGGGTCCATCGAAGAGGATGGAAAGCAGTACAAATTTTTCTGCAAAAAGTACACTTGTGTGGTCGACAGTGTCTGCTATGAATACTTGAAGATGCGTTATTCAGAGGCACTAATCTATTGTTTAGGTCGGAATAAGCCGGTGGTCTTTCTCCAGGGGGAGATCTTGCGAGCTGTGCTTATGCCGATTAGAACGTAGGTCCATTGCATATGTTTTTGTATTTCCGGGGACGGTTCTGGATTTCCATTTAAATAGCAAATACTTATATATTATTATTGCAGGGCTTCACCTTTGTCTATTCAGTTTTTCCAACCATCTTCCCTATTCTTTTCCGATACTAACGCTCTATACTACTAACGGCAAAGTTCTTGAAATTTTGTTAAGATTTTTCGCACAGTTCTATTGTAACTTGTTTATATCATTTGAATTTTGGTTATTCAAATTTGTTTCGGATTTCGGATTTCGTGCTTCGGATTTGGTTGCGGCTATGCCGCGCTATGGATATAATCTACATTTTGTTGGTCATGATGACCTCCATCATTTCTTCTCCGGTACGCGGGGGGATTACTTCTCTTTCTTTTTTTCGGAGCTCAATTGCATCCGCCGGACAGGAGGCGACGCAGAGGCCGCATCCGAGACATCGTGTTAAATCAACAACCGCTATTTCCTTATCGTCAGCCAGTTTCATGGCCCCGGTTTGACACCTTTCCGCGCATATGCCGCATGCTGTACATAATTCGGGATTCACTTCCGCATAGAAATTCGTCGCCCAAAAGTCCACAGGGTTTGGGACGGCTTTATGCAGTTTCAATATTCCGCAACAACAACCGCAGCAGGAGCAGATAAAATCCGGCCCCTGTGCATTTGAAGGCTGCAATACCAGGCCATCTTCTTCATTCTTTCGCAGAATTTCCAGTGCCTCTTCTTTACCTATTTGTCGTCCGAGTTTTCCGCTTTCTAACAGATTTCTTGCCCCGTCTCGAAAAACCATGCAAGTTTCCTTTCGGGATGTCTGTTTACACGGTTCCCCCCGTTTTTCAGCGCCGTTTCTGCAAACACATTCAAGGATCACAATCGGGTCGATGGTTGTTTCGATAATTTTTCTTATCTCATCATAAGTTCCAACATGGTGTTTAATCGTTATGCTTTGCTCTATGGGGATGGTGCGCATCTGGGGGACTTTTGTGGCTACAAAGGCTTTCCGAAATAACCCATCATTAGAATATTCAGTATGCGCTGAAATGAACTCCGGAGTGGGATGGTGAATAGCCCCTTCTAACATTCCCACGATATAGGGTATGTTTCGATATTGCTTTTTGCCGTCTTTCTTCCTGTAACCAATGACTCCCCGCTTCGCAGTTTCATCAAGTATGCGCTCTGTTTCCCCAATTGATTTACCGCTTTTTTTTGCACGCTCATGAATCTCCTCAAGGGACTGATATCTATACGTTAACATTATCGCCATTTCAGCCTGCTCAAGTTTAAAAAGCTGCTTTAATAAACGGATGTCCGATCCGGATTTCGTCGCCGGGAAACCAATCGTCTGTTTATCAAGGTGTAATTGAAGATCTCGATATAATTTATCGTCTTCATTCATGTTCAATCCCTCCTTTGGATAGAAAATCGCATAGCGCATAGAGCATAGCGCATAGCGTAACTATAAAAAATTAAAAAGAAAAGTAGGGTGGGTTAAGCGCAACGAACCCACCGGCCCTTCTCCAGACCAGGGAAAGGACCCCATTATCATGGTTCGAGCCTGCCTGCCGGTAGGCAGGGGTGCCCTCCAGGTATGGGCCATTAGTTCTAAAATAATAAATCTGATGGGCTACTTTCCCCATTACTTGCAGAAGAATCGTTTGTTCCCTGATTGAGATAAAAGGAGATGGTTCTGATCGTTGCCGGGTCTGTGTTTGAAAATAGAACCGTCCTTTTTTACTCTTATTTGCCGCCTTGGCCCATCGGTGGCGCAACCCCGAGCTGCTGCATTAAGCCAATCATATCCTCATAGACCCACTGTTCTACAGCCTTGCCGTTCACCGTGTGGACCATGATCAATCCCGTCACGGTCACCCGTCTGCCAGTGGGTGGGATGGGCAGATTTGGGAGTTGTCCTGAATGAGTGCTTTGCATCGTGAACCGAATTGCATCCGTCTCTCCTTCCCCGATGAAATCATCGATCGTGAACTTGATGTCAGAAAAACCCTTACGAATGTTTGCAATTTGCTGTTTGTAAGCTTCCAGACCTTTCACATCCGGCCTGGGTGGCTCATGAATGACGACATTGGAGGCCACAATCTCATCCAGTGCGTTCAGATTTCCCTTGTTCCATGCTTCGTCAACGGCACGGCGGACCTTAGCCTTTTGTTCTTCTATTGACATTGTATCTCCTCCTTTCATTTTGAATTTGCTAAATTGTTACCTATTTTCCAAATCTATTGCGCATAAGGCATCATCTCCCTTCGACTAGATTTCGTTCCTCCCCTCGACCTCCTGAAGCTATGAAAAAATTGAATTTTAGTCCCGCTCGTAGCGGGATGAAAACCGGGGTCCAGTCAATTCATGATGCCCCGAAAACACTGGATTCCGGTTTTCACCGGAATGACAGGAAAAAGAACAAAATCGAACTTTCACCTTCCCTACTTCCCCCAACGCAAAATCATGATTCGATTTCCACTGTGCCTGCGCTGCCATCCACGGTTACCGTTTGGCCATCTTTTAGAAGGCTGGTCGCATTTTTGGTTGCCACCACGGCAGGCACCCGGTACTCGCGGGCGATGATCGCGGGGTGGGAGAGGATTCCGCCCGCGTCCGTGACGATAGCGCCTATGGTGGGGAAAAGGACCGACCATGAAGGTGTAGTGATCGGGCATATCAACACGTCACCTGCCTGAAGTTTCGCGAACTCCGACTCGTTTCTAATCACACGAGCAGGTCCGGTGTAACGTCCGGGCGAGGCCGCGGAACCCCGTAGTACTGTTTCCGTTGCCCCAATTTGGGGTTGCACAAATCCGTAGTACTCGTTCCTCACCCAAAGCATCCCCTTCACAAGGAGCTGGATTTCAGGAGGATAGGCGTTGAAGGGAATTTGGGGCTCGACCCCGTAGGAGGGCGGTCCGGGATGTGCCTCTATCCAGGCGCGCTCGGCTTTGCGATGCGCCACGAGGTCTCTTGCATCTTTTCCCTCCCGAAAGATAGCGAGGAGTTCCTCCAGTTCCATGAAGAATACATCGCTCCTGCTGTCCAGCCAGCCCTGTCGGATGAGGCGGTTGCCCAGTTCAAGCAAGGCATAGCGCATCAAGGCGGTAGGAACATCAAATGTGGAGTACTCGCAATCCTCTTTGATGGGATAGACTTGTTGGGCGCTTTCGAGGGCTTTCTCGAAGCGCTCTCGGTCTTCTGCGGAACGCTTCGCGAAGGCTGCATGAGCCTCGGCCATCGCGGCGGCCCGGTCTTCTTCTAGCTTCTTTGCGATGATCTGTGAGTCAAAGCCCCGGGCCATTCGATCGCGAACAAGGCGGAGAAGAATGGCTGGTTTCTCCATGAGGGTTGGATAATGTATGGCGTGATGGAAGACGCGGCAGCCATAATCATGGAGATAGGCGTCAACGGCAGCGGCGAAGTCCGGATCCGTGCCGGCGAGCCTTGGGTACGCATCGTCATCCACCTGTTCGAGCAATGCCCTCGTTGCGGCTTTTCTTCCTGCCAATCCGGCGAGCTCTGAGAGACGACATGACGGGGTTGTGGTCTCGCGCGAAAATCCGGCGAGCAATGCCGTAATTCGTTCGGGATTCCAACCCAGGATCTCCCTGGATAGAATCGCCAGTTTTCCTACAGCCCAAACGAACGCTATTTCAACCCCGATCTGGTATTTGAAACTCTCCTACAGGAACGGAGTAAGAACCGATGAGACGTGGTTTGCCAACCCGTCGTCGGAGAGGCTGGAAGTGTCTATCCGTTGCAGTTCAGCAATCCGTGCTTCCTGAGTTGGCTTCCAGTCAGTATACCAGAGCTGTACAGATTGGAGTTCTTTGCAGTTCCGAACATTCTCGATACAACCCCTTATCCTGGCCGGAAGCCGGAGATCGTCCGGGCCGAATCGTACGGTCCCCACGTAGCCCCAGCCGCCGATATCAAGATTAGACATCGTCTCGGCAGGGTAGCTAAATTCAGAGAATGCGTGCTTGCAAGCGGCATTGCAGGGCGCCATGAACACCGAGTGGTGTATGGGCATGATGGGCTCGGGATGATAGACAGTTTCGCGCTGCCAGAACCCCGGGGGCGGCTCTGCCGGTACAGGTATCGGTTCGTAAACTTTGTTTTCAGCCAAAATTTTTGAGATTTCTGAAAAATCACCGAAATCTCTGATTACAAAGATTGCATCCGATTACAGAGATTTGAGTTTCTTGATTTACCTGGGCAGTATGGACTATATTGCAGAATATTGGAATGAAGTAATATACAAATACTATTGGATTAGGAGGATTGATATGGCAAAGAAAAGATCAAAGAAAGTATTGGATTCAGTATTAAACCCCCAGGGTCTGCCTACACATGGGGCAAAGTCATCATCCATCTATCTCAAAGAAGCCGCAGGAGTGACATCCGATCAACAAGGCCAGCCAATACCTGAGATCAAACCATTCACCATTGCTCCTCGTCTTAACACCCTGGATGGTAGAACGGTATACCTTGTGGATATAGGATTTGGGGGAGGATACGAATTTTTAAAAGAGATGCAAGGTTGGTTCTCAAAAAAAATGCCCGGGGTGAAGACAGTATTAAAACGAAAAGCAGGAAATATGTTTATGGATGACCCGGATTTGTGGGCTGAAATAAAGGAGAAAGGGGCTGCCGTCGTCTTAGGGGTCGGTGGGTGAGACGGCTGTTCGTCGGCGGTCGCCAGACACTGCAGAAAATTGGAACACGAATACGGGATACCTACGGCTCCCATGACAAGCGCCAGATTCGCAGACTATATGAAGCAAGATTTACAGACTTTTGGGATGCCTCTCCGACTTAGTTTTCCACCTTATCCGGTTGTGGGCATGCCTGTCTCAGTACTTCAGCAATATATTGAAGGTAACGACCCGGTGACCGGTAAACCACTCATGCAAGAGGTTATCGATGCGCTCACTAAACCCGTTACCGAGGAGGAGAAAAAAGGGGAATTCCGGATAGTGTCGCGGCCAAGACTAATTAAACCGGATACGGAGGACAATCTGCGTCGCCTCTTTCTTGAGAATGGGTGGACGGATGGGTTGCCGGTCATTCTTCCCACGGAAGAAAGAGTGGCAGAAATGCTCAAAGGAACCAGCCATAAACCTGATGAGGTGGTCGGTGAGATGTCAATTACGGACAGCGAGGCAGGGTTGGAATACACTGTGGAGAAGGTTGCTGCTATTGCGGTCATGGCAGGAGCAAGACCGGAACATCTCCCGGTGATCCTGGCAATCGCCTCAACCAATGAAACTGCCTTTCCCAGCTCGACAACCTCTTTTGGAAGGATGATCGTTGTTAACGGACCTATACGCAAAGAACTGGGAATGAATTCAGGGGTTGGCGCGTTGAGTCCTTTGAATATGACCAATTCCATTATCGGAAGGGCCTGGACGTTGATGACCATCAATTTTGGGAACACCAGGGTTGGAGAGACCTTTTTGGGCTCCCAAGGGAACAACCTGAATTACAACAATATGTGCGTCGCAGAGAATGAGGAGAGAAGCGTCTGGGACCCTTTCCATGTCCAAAAAGGTTATAAGCCCGGTGAGAGCATCGTCAGTCTATTCAGGGGATGGAGTGTCCTCAATAGTATGGGCGCCACCAACCAGAGGCCAGCCCATGAGGAGACGGTTATTCTGTTAAAGGCTTTTTGCGCTCTTCTATCAGCAGCCACTTTGATACTCGATCCGCTCGTGGCCAAGAATCTCAAAGAGATGCAGTGTTTCGACACAAAAGAAAAGTACAGCCAGTGGCTCTCTGAAAATGTCAAGATACCCGCCGGACAGTACTGGAAGGCCGATCTTATCTATGCTTTTGTGCTTCCCCTTGCGCAGCAGGGAATTGAACCTTATGCGACATGGTACAAACTACCGGATGATGCGCTGATAACACCTTATAACGACCCGAGAAATATTAATATCGTTGTGGTGGGTGGGGAAACGAATGCTTTATGGAAAACAACAGACTTCCACTATACAACAAGCGCATCCATCGATAAGTGGAGGTAAAAGGAAGAAAATGGAACCTGCAATTATACCTCAAGAATCTTCTTGTGTCTAAGGGCGTGCTCCAGAGAGGGTTGCATCTTCATCTCACGCCGTCCTTTCACCTCTCGCGGCTTTTTCCAAGAATTGACCCCTGCCAATCAGCGAATACTGGGTATTCAGGTGGAAAAAGGGAAACGTGATCTCCCTCCTTCAGCGGCTGGTTCAATTCTGCTCCTGTATGGTTCACTAAAACGAGTTTGACCTGTTCTGCAGGAATGCTTAACTCCCGAATCGCCTCCCCGACAGTGGAATCTTCCCGTAGAGAAATCTGTACCTGCCCCGATGGATTTGAATGGACAAGGGGAAGAAGACTTCCCAACAGCTTTACATATACTGTTACCAATTTCGCTCTCGACAGAATAAAAAACGGCATAGCGCATAGAGCAAAGCGCATAGCGTGACTGCGAAGAAACAGAATCAATTTATGTCTGCACACCTAGTGTGTTTTGGCACGCTTGCGCGCCGAAGCGCTGGAGCGCGCAGGTACACAGGCATAGTGATGAGACCGTCACGTCGAATCAAGCTTTTTCTTACCGAGGTCTCTCCGAAAAGAAAAGGCCACATACATATTAAAAGCCATCTCCGGTGGGAAAAGGGCAAGCCGATCACCATCAGATAATTGGACATCGAAGGTAGCCCCTTTCCCATTGAGAATTATCATCTTTACTTTTTCGGGAGGAATCCCCAATTTTCCTATTACCTCTTGCACAGTCGATCCCTCCTCAATGTCTAACGGGACAAGGCCATGTTCGGAATGAGTGTTATCGTATCTTCTCAGAGAGGCATTAAGTTTGACATCAACTCGAATCATGGCACCGTGGATATGGCAGGACGGACCAACCCTCCTACCCATTAATCAGTAGGGAACGGTTTGAAACCGTTCCCTACCTCAGCGGAAATCTTGAAAAAACACTGGATTCCCCCGTATCAGGTACCCCGTGTCGAGCACGGGGCAGGCTAAGGCAGGCTTAGTCAAGCCCGGAATGACAAAAAGCATAACGCTCATTTATACATGTACACTTGAGGGGTTTTGCTCTATTTGAAGGCTTAGCCTCAACCTTAACCTTCTCTTCTCAGAATTTATAGACCTTATCCAGGTCCGAGTCAGGAACCAGGAATGTCAGATTGTGGGGAGGTAATTTCTCCTCCTTGAAAAACTCAGGGAGCCGGTCATCTACATTTGAGAATCCCGCAGCTTCATTAAAGCCCCTCTCCACCTTGAGGATTTTCTTACCGAGGGCCGTGACATCATCGGCTGTTAAATTCAGTCCATACCGCGCATTGAGCATTCCAATGACTCCTTCAAGGCACGCAGGGATGTCCATAGCTGGAAACGCAATAAAAAGGCAGAGACCTGTGGAATCGAGAGCGGCTGTGATAATCTGCAGATTCTGAGACAATTCGGCTTGCCCATCGGGTTTCAATGGATCGACATATCCTCCGACTTTCATGATATTGACTGCCGTGGCATACCCTGCCGTATGATCCGCGCCCATGGTGGAGGTCGCGTAGGTGACACCAATCCCCTGAACGGCCCTGGGCTCATAGGCAGGCATTCCTTGACCCTTCACCACCGGGACCCGGACCACACCAAAAGCTTTCCCTGTAAATGCAGCCCCATTTCCGATAATCCTTCCAAGAGGGGTCCCTTTCCCTGCCTCGTGGATCAACTCCATTGCTCCTTCTACATCTCCGAACTTTTTGATTCCGGCTTCCATCGCTACCCCGAGCGAACAACCCATTTCAATCGTGTCAAAACCGTAATCATCGCAAAGGCGGTCGATCCGGGCAATCGCATCGAGGTCATCAATGCCGAGATTAGCCCCATTGGCCCATACGGTCTCGTATTCGAGAGCCGAGGTGATATATTTCCCATTTTCATCAAGGTATTCATTCGAACATTGAATGATGCAGGTGGTGCATCCGGCGTGCGTCGTCTTTCCTCCCCGCTTAGAAATAATCTGATACATCGTCTCTCCGCTGATCTTATCCGTCCCTTCAAACCTTCCGGACGAAAAATTCCGCGTAGGATACCCCCCTGCTTCATTGACAATGGAAGCCAGGACATTGGTGCCATAGGTCGGAAGTCCCTGGCTGGTCACAGGGTGTTCTCGCAACGTCTTGACAAACTTCTGGGAAGCCTCTTTAAAAGCCTCCGGATTTTTGATGACTGCTTTTTCAGCCCCCGTATCATCAATTACGATAGCCTTCAGCCCCTTCGACCCCATGACCGCTCCCATCCCTCCTCTTCCAGCATGACGGGAAGGGGTCCCGTTGGTGCTGGTGACGGCAATGCTGGCCATTGCCATCTTCATCTCCCCGGCAGTACCAATGGAAATGATGCCAGCGTTCTTTCCATATTTGGCCTGCAGTTTCTCCACCAAGGCATAATTTCCCAATCCTTTCAGTTCATCGGCGGGGAGTATCTTTGCCCCATCCTTGCTAACAGCGATAATGTGGAGGTTCCCCTCGGCAGGTTTCCCTTCCACAATGATGGCGGAAATGCCCAATCGCGCCAATTTCGTTGCTGCCGTTCCTCCCACGTTGCTCTCTTTGATCGTTCCCGTCAGGGGGCTTTTGCCGCCAATAGAGAGCCTTCCCGAATTTGCAGCGGCGCTTCCCGACAAAAGCCCGGGCGCAATGACCAGTTTGTTATGATGACCAATGGGATGGCACAGGGGCGGGACCTCCTTGCTCACAATCATGGATGTCAGCCCCCGACCTCCCAGGCCAAGATAATCTCCCCCGATCTTTTCTTCATCGGCCTTAAGACTGTCCATCTTTATCCTTATGATTCTGTCCATGGAAGCTCCTCCTTTCTTGGTGATAGAGGTTGCGGGGATAAGGCAAGTGAAGCTCCCCGCCCACAGGGCGGGGCTTCCCGGCAAGGTAATTTCTTTTCCCGCCTAAGGCGGGATGCCCCTTCCTGCCTGCCGGTAGGCAGGGACCCCGCCTATCCCGCCGAAGGCGGGACAGGGCATGCGGGGCACGCTCCGGTCACATTGCCTCTCTTCCAAATCCCGTTCGGGCCTTGTCCGACGCCAAACAGGTTCACTTCCTTTCATTCTAATTCAACTGTTTCTTTTGTCAACCAATTTGTATGAGATTTCTGAAAAAGCCCAGATATCAAGAGAGCGAAATTTAATTTTTCAGAGCTCTCTTATGATGAGAGATGTGCACAAAAAAAAATGGACAAAGAGAAATAGAAATGAAGGAATAGAATACAGGGGGGAAGATAGAATGAAAGAAATTCCGGGGGAAAGTCTGTACAGGTATTATACATAACGCAATAAATAATTGCGGATCACTATCATTGATGAAACAAGACAAAACAGATGGTTCGACAGGCTCACCATGACCGGTCACCCCTTCGACCGTTCGCCCTGAGCCTGTCGAAGGGT
>Ga0214473_10002474_pt1 | contig 22675 bp, 17 predicted proteins | sample RVTome_7_FD_203509 | JGI IMG/M metagenome (GOLD analysis project Ga0214473, IMG submission 203509) | Soil microbial communities from uranium-contaminated site in the Upper Colorado River Basin, Wyoming, United States - RVT98D197 | ecosystem: Environmental > Terrestrial > Soil > Contaminated >... | reverse complement strand
TTGGAGGAAAAATGAGAATACGCGTCTCCGCTATCGTCATCGCCGTCGCGCTGGCCGCGTGGACGGCCGGGGGTTCCGCCGCCGACCGGACGTTCTCCCTCGCCGATGTCCTGTCGCCAGCCTATCCGTCGGGTCTGGTTGCGGCCAAGTCGGTCGACCGTATCGCCTGGATCTTCAACGATAGGGGGGCGCGGAACGTCTGGACCGCGGCGGCCCCGGATTTCCGGCCCGTGAACCTGACCGGGTTCGGCCGGGACGAGGTCTTCGAGATCGACGAGGTCTTCCTCACGGACGACGGCCAGACCGCGGTCTTCATCAAGGGCGGTGCGCCCAATGAGGCGGGCTGGGTGACGAACTCCGACAGCGATCCGGACGGACGGGAGCAGGCCATCTGGGCCGTCCGGACCGACGGGGGAAGACCCTGGAAAGTCGCCATCGGAAGCGATCCGGTCCTTGCGCCGGACGGACTCTCCGCGCTCATGCCGAAAGATGGCCTGCTCTATCGGATCCCGCTCACCCCTCGCCAGGACTCAGGTCAGGTTCCCGCGCCGGAGCTGTTGTTCAGAGCGGCCGGCCGGAACGGTTCACCCCGCTGGTCTCCCGACGGCACCCGGATCGCCTTCCTCAGCGACCGGCAGGACCACAATCTGATCGGTGTCTTCGACATCGCGCGCCGTAAGATCATCTGGATCGCCCCGAGCGTCGACCGCGACAGCAACCCCCGCTGGTCGGCGGACGGGGCCAAGATCGCTTTCGTGCGCCGTCCCGGTCTCGCTTTCAACGCCGACGTCGAGAGCGAATTCCGAGAGCGGGAGCCTGCAGACCTGGCCGTCTGGGTGGCGGAAGCCGCGACCGGCCGCGCCCGGGAAATATGGCGGACCCCCAAGGAGTCTCCCCGGTTCTATACGGTCAGGAATTTCGACCTCGCGGCAAACGACCGAATCCTTTTCACCGCCGAGCGCGAGGAATGGAACCACGTCTTCTCGATGCCCCTCGCAGGCGGCTCGCCGGAGGACATTACGCCCGGAGAAGCGTTCGTCGAGCACCTCGGGCTCTCGAGCGATGGGGCGACCCTGTATTTCTCGAGCAATCTGGGCGACCTCCACGGACGGCAGATCTGGAATGTCGGTACGGCGGGAGGGAAAGCGCGCCAATTGACCAAAGGGAAGTCCATCGGGACCTTGCCTGTGGCCCTGTCTTCGGGCAAGGGGGCGGCCTTCCTCTATGCGACGGCGGTACATCCGACTTCCGTCGCCATGGTCCCCGACGGCGGCGGAGAGGCGGTGGTCGTCGCGCCGCGCGAGCTCCCGGCCGCATTCCCGCTCGAGGAGCTCGTAACGCCCCTGCTCATCACCGTCAAGGCCGCCGACGGGCTCGAGGTCCCCTGCCAGCTCTTCCTGCCCAAGGGCGCCAAGGCCGGGGACAAGCGGCCGGCCGTCGTCTACACGCACGGCGGCCCCATCCGGCAGATGCTCCTCGGCTGGCATTACATGGAGTTCTACTCGGAAGCCTACGGCATCAACCAGTATTTCGCCAACCGCGGCTACGTCGTGATCTCCATCAACTACCGCAGCGGCATCGGCTACGGCCGGTCCTTCCGGGAAGCGCCGAAATGCGGTTTTGAGGGCGCGGCCGAGTACCAGGACGTCCTGGCCGGCGTCAACTACCTCCGGACCCGGCCCGAGGTCGACCCGGAGCGCATCGGCGCCTGGGGGCTGTCCTACGGCGGACTGCTCACGGCGATGTCGCTCGCCCGCAACTCCGACATCTTCAAAGTGGGCGTAGACATGGCCGGGGTGCACGACTGGTCGCAGATGGGCTGGACGCGACTCGACGAACCGCGGCGGAAAATCGCCCGCGACTCCTCGCCCGTCTCCGCCGTCGCCACCTGGACGTCGCCTGTCCTTTTCATCCACGGCGACGACGACCGCAACGTCCCCTTCCAACAGACGACGGACATCGTCCAAAAGCTCCGGGCTAAAGGGGACGTCTATGTCGAGCTGATGATCGCTCCTGATGAACCGCACGAATTCCTTCTTCACACGATCCGGATGGAGGCCTACGAGCGCACCTTCGAATTCATCGACCGTTTCATCGGGAAAAAGAAATAGCCAGTCGATGAACCGCCTCGCCCTTGAAAAAAGCCCCTACCTCCTCCAGCACGCGCACAACCCCGTGGATTGGTACGCCTGGGGGGACGAGGCCTTCGAGAGGGCCCGGCGCGAGGACAAGCCCGTCTTCCTGTCCATCGGCTACTCGACCTGCCACTGGTGCCACGTCATGGAACGGGAGTCCTTCGCCGACGAGGAGACCGCCCGAGTCCTCAACGCGGCCTTCGTCTGCGTCAAGGTCGACAGGGAGGAACGGCCCGACCTCGATCAGCACTACATGGCCGTCTGCCAGATGTTGACCGGCGCGGGCGGCTGGCCGTTGACCATCGTGATGACGCCGGACAAGCGGCCGTTTTTCGCCGGGACGTATTTTCCCAAGTCGCGGCGCTGGGGCCGGCCGGGCCTTCTCGAGATCGTCCCCCCGATCGGTGAGGCCTGGCGGACGCGGCGGGAGGAAGTCCTCCGCTCGGCCGCCGGGGTCATCGCTGCCGTCGACAGGGGCGGGCCAAGAGGGCGCCCGGCTCGAGAGGTGTTGACCAGGGCAACCCTCGACGAGGCTTTCCACGAGCTGGAGGCGGATTTCGACGAAACGCGCGGCGGTTTCGGCGGCGCGCCCAAGTTCCCGATTCCCCACCACGTCGGGTTTCTCCTGCGCTACTGGAAACGGACGGGAAAGGACAAGGCTCTGGCCATGGCCGAAAAAACGCTCGCCGCCATGCGGCAGGGCGGGATCTACGACCACCTCGGCTTCGGCTTCCACCGCTACTCGACCGACACCGATTGGCTCGTCCCGCACTTCGAGAAGATGCTCTACGACCAGGCCCTCCTGGCCGAGGTCTACGCCGAGGCCTTCGCAGCGACCGGGAAGGGCGAATTCAAGCAAACGGCGGCGGAGATCGCGGACTACGTCCTCAGGGACCTGGCCTCTCCCGAGGGCGGATTCTCGACGGCCGAGGACGCCGACAGCGAGGGCGAGGAGGGGAAGTTCTATCTATGGACGCGGGAGGAAATCGACGAGGTGCTAGGTCCGAAAGAAGCAGATCTCGCGGCTGGCGTCTACGACATTGAAGCCGGGGGCAATTTCTCCGAACCCGGGAGATCGAGGGACGGGCGGAACATCCTTCATAGAAGCCGGACGGTCGAGGGGCCGGTCCAAGAGTCCGGGCTCGCCCCCGAGGAGCTGGCGGGCCGAATTGAAAAGATCCGACAAAAACTCTTACTCGCCCGCGAGGAGCGGGTCCGGCCGTTCAAGGACACCAAGGTCCTGGCGGATTGGAACGGCCTGGTGATCGCGGCCCTGGCGTCCGTCTTTCGGGTGACGGGTGAGGACCGGTATCTTCGCGCCGCCGAGAGGGCGGCGGGCTTCGTCCTCGAAAGGATGCGTGCTCCCGACGGCCGGCTCCTGCACGTGTTCGCGGACGGCGAGGCCCGGGTCCCGGCTTTCCTCGACGATTACACCTTTCTGATCAGAGGTCTCCTCGCGCTCTATGAGGGGGGATTCGACCCGGGCTATCTCGAGAAGGCCCTCGAACTCACGCGACGGACCATCGAGCATTTCTGGGACGAAAAGGAGGGCGGATTCTTCTTCGCCGCCGCCGATCCGGAGGTGGGCAACCGGCGCAAGGAGATCTACGACGGTGCCGTGCCGTCAGGCAATTCCGTCATGCTGATGAACCTCCTCCGCCTAGCGCGGCTCACCGGACGGCAGGACCTCGAAGAAAAAGCATCACGGCTGGCAGAGGCTTTCTCGCCCAACATCGGCGGCAACCCGCGGATGTCCACCGAATTCCTCCGCGGACTGGATTTCGCTCTCGGGCCGTCGCGGGAGGTTGTCGTCGTCGGGAAATGGGAAGCTCCGGATACCCGGGAGCTTCTTAAGGCGCTGAGAGGAATTTACCTCCCGAACACGGTCGTCCTATTCAAGCCGATGGACAAGCCCGGGAATTTACGGACGTTGGCGCGTGTCGCCCCCTTTACGAAGGACATGGACGTAAGCGGCGGCCGGGCCGCCGCCTACGTTTGCTCGGGGGGCACTTGCCTTCGCCCCGTCTCGTCCGCGGTCGAACTCCTGGATTCCCTAAGTTAGCTCCCGGCCGTCAGTCGAGGACGACCTCGCACTCTCCGGCGAGCTGGGGATTCTTCGTGTCCCGAACCTTGATCGTCAGCTTGTCGCCCTTGGCGAAGCCGGGATTCTTGAAGTACATGGGCGTCAGGAACCCGTAGAAGCCGACCATGTGCCCCTCCGTTACCGCCAGAGTCGCTCCGAGGGTGAGAGCGGGGAAGAAGTTCGCCTTCTCCGGGAACTGATAGAGCCTGACCCAGGAGGAATTAATCCCCTCCTTGCCCAAGTGCCGATAAAAATCGATGTCCCGGATCTCGCCCCGGTAGTCGTCCCGGAGGTCCTTGACCGAAGGCATGCGATATTCCTGCCCCTTGTAGACCATGACCACGTCCTTCGCCGCAACGCTGATGGACTGGCCCTGGTCCTTGGCGGCCATGAAGACGACGAACATGGCGTAAGGGCTGCCGATCGCCCGGTTGATCAGGGCGGCGTCGACGGCCACGAGGATGGCGCCGCTTTCGTTGGAAAAGGCCCCCATGCCCAGGTCAGCCGTCTGCGGATAGGCGACTGCCGAAAGGACAAGAGCGATTAACGCAAATCTTAAGAGTTTCATCGAAATCTCCTTTCTCTCTGGCGGCCTTCGGTTTCCCTGAAGTGCCGCCGAGTCTCTTTGGCTTGCTCCGTGCTTGCCACTCAATAGAAATGCAAGCTTCATGCCAAGATACGCAGATGGAGGGAGCGGGGGGCAGAGACCGGGAACGGGAGCCGGCAGATGTCCGAAAAGGGGGACGGGCCTGTCCTATTTCCTACTATTTTAGTAAGATTTAAGGTACCATGTCCCGGCTTGGGTCAAATTTCCCCTTTGTTTTCATCGCGGCTGAAGCTCCACGGACCTACGTCCGTGGAATCCCGCGAAGGGGATTGAATTAGCCCTCTCCTTTTAATAGAATCTCAATGTCGTGGGCGCGAAAAAAACAGATCTCATTCTCAGAGTCTGTCCTCTCGCCGCCCCGGAATTCGGATGAGGAGGGTGTCCATGGGGGATCGAGACAACCGCTCAACGCGGAGAGGTTTCCTCAAGACCGCGGCTTTCGGGGCGGCGGCCGTATCCATGTCGCCGCTTCGCGGCTCCGGCCCGGCTGCGGCGGCCGGAGGCGCCGGCTTCAAACTCAAGTACGCCCCGGGATTGGGGATGTTCGAAGCCCACTCCGGGAAGGCTCACGCTGATCAGCTCAAGTTCATCGCCGACCAGGGCTTCAAGGCCTGGTTCGACAACGGATTGATGGGCCGGCCTCCCGCCGAGCAGGAGGCCCTGGCCAAGGAATCGTCCCGGCTCGGTCTGGCCATCGGCCCATTCGTCGTCTACGCCGACTTCAAGGTCAAGTCCTTCGTCACCCGGGACGCGGCCGTTCGCGACATGCTCGCCGGACAGTTCAAGACGGCCGTCGAAACGGGCCGGCGGACCGGCTGCAAGTGGTCCCTGGCCGTCCCCGGCCGCTACGACGAGAGTCTCGACTGGGACTACCAGACGGCCAACGTCGTCGAGAACCTCAAGCGCTTCGCCGGGCTGTGCGAGCCGTCGGGCCAGGTCATCGTCCTCGAACCGCTCAACCCGAAGGACCACCCCGGCCTTTTCCTGACCAAGATGGCCCAGACCTACCAGATCTGCCGCGCCGTCGGGAGCCCGTCCGTCAAGATCCTCGACGACATGTACCATCAGCAGATCACCGAGGGCAACATCATCCCCAACATCGACGCCTGTTGGGACGAGCTCGCGGCCTTCCACGTCGGCGACTCGCCGGGGCGGAAGGAGCCGGGCACGGGCGAGATGAACTACCGGAATATCTTCAAGCACATCCACGGCAAGGGCTACCAGGGGGTCCTCTGCCTCGAGCACGGCAAGAGCAAGGCCGGCCTCGAGGGCGAGAAGGCCCTTCTCGAGGCCTACCGCGCCGCCGACACCTTCTAAATTAAAAAGAGGAGAGAACATGACCAACGAAAAGAAAGACGCCATCTTCGGCATGACCAGACGGGACTTCATCAAGACGACGTCGGTCGCCTCCATGGCTTCACTCGCCGCGGCCGTCTCGGGCTCCAGCGGGCGCTGTGCCGGCGGTTCGGACGCGATCCGCATCGGAGTCATAGGATGCGGTGGCCGGGGCACGGGCGCGGCCATCGACGCGGTGAACTCCGCGCCGGGGGTCGAGATCCTGGCCCTCTTCGATCCGTTCCAGGACCGCATCGACAAGTCCCTCAAGACGCTCCTCGAGAAGGTCCCGGCCGCGGTCAAGGTTAGGCCCGAAACCTGCTTCACCGGACTCGACGGCTACAAGAAACTCCTCGCGATCAAGGACATCAACTATATCGTCATGGCCGCCCCGCCGGGGTTCCGGCCCATCCATCTCAAGGCCGCCGTCGAGGCGGGCAAGCATGTCTTCATGGAAAAGCCGGTGGCCGTCGATCCGGCCGGGGTCCGGTCGGTCATCGCCAGCGCGGAGCTCGCCGCGAAGAAAGGCCTGGCCATCGTCGCCGGCACACAGCGCCGCCACCAGCGGAAATACCTCGAGGTGATGAAACGCATCCATGACGGGGCCATCGGCGAGGTCGTCGGCGGCCAGTGCTACTGGAACCAGGGCGAGCTCTGGGTCATCAAGCAAACGCCCGAGATGAGCGACATGGAATGGCAGTGCCGGAACTGGCTCTATTTCTCCTGGACGTCGGGCGACCACATCGTCGAACAGCACGTCCACAACATCGACGTCATGAACTGGGCCTTCGGCGCGACGCCGGTCAAGGTCATGGGCATGGGCGGCCGGCAGGTCCGGACGGCCCCCGAATACGGCAACATCTTCGACCACTTCGCCGTCGAGTTCGAATACCCCAACGGCGCCCGCGTCATGAGCATGTGCCGCCAGACCCCGGGCTGCGCCGACCGCGTCGAGGAGAAGATCGTCGGGACAAAGGGCCACGCCTTCGGTTACGGCGAGATCGCCGGCCCGAGCGCCTGGAAATTCGAGGGGGACGAGCTCAACCCCTATGTCGTCGAGCACACCGACCTCATCGCCAGTATCCGGGACGGCAAGCCCCTCAACGAGGGCAAAAGGATCGCTGAAAGCACGCTCTGCGCCATCATGGGGCGCATGAGCGCTTACACGGGCCGGGCCCTGAGCTGGGACTGGGCCATGAACGCCTCCAAGCTCGACCTGACGCCGGCCAAGTTCGAGTTCGGTTCGAACCCGGTCGATCCGGTCGCAGTCCCGGGGATAACGCCGCTCGTTTAGACAGGAGCCACCATGATCGGATCACGGCTCGCCGGCCGTGTCGCCCTCGTCACGGGGGCCAATCACGGCATCGGCGCGGCCACGGCCAAGGGCCTGGCCGCCGAAGGGGCTCGTGTCTTCATCACTTCCTATCGCCGGCCGACGCCGACGAGCGCCGCCGAATTGGATGAGGCCCTGCGGTCTGACATTGGAGGGCCGGGACTCTACGAAGCCCGGCAGCAGCAGCCGCCCGAGCTCGTCGTTGCGGACATCGTTTCCCGCGGCGGTCGCGCCGCTTCTCTCGAAGCGGACTTGGCCGACCCGGCGAACATTCCTTCTCTCTTCGATGCCTGTGAAAGCCGTCTCGGTCCGGCCGATATCCTCGTCAACGACCACGCCCACTGCCAGTTCGAAACGTTCGATCCCGCCCTCGTGACGGCAGAGGGTTTCGGCATGCGCCTGACGGACGCGGCCAGCATGGACGAGCACTACGCCGTCAACACACGCGGAACCGCGCTGATGATGGCCGAATTCACAAGGCGGCACCTGAAGCGCGGCGCGACATGGGGACGTGTCATCAACGTCAGCACGGACGCGGCCGACGCCCACCTCGGGGCGGTCAGCTACGCCGCGACCAAGCACGCGACCGAATCCTACAGCCGCTCCGCGGCGCACGAGCTCGGCAAATACGGTATCACCGTCAACATCGTCGCGCCCGGCCCAATCCAAACGGGCTGGCTCAGGCCCGACCAGGAAGCCGAGATCGGGCGGAAAACGCCGCTCGGCCGCGTCGGCCGGCCCGAGGATATCGCCGACGTCATCGTGTTCCTGGCCACCGACGAAGCCCGCTGGCTTACGGGTCAGCTTCTCTACGTCGGCGGCGGCTGGAAGTGGCATCAATGACATCAGGAGGACGCATGAATAAGATGAAGCGGAGGGATTTCCTAAAGACGATCCCGCTCGCCGCGGCCAGCGCGGTCGGTTTTCCGACGATCGTCAAGGCCGCGGCCCTGGGCAAGGACGGGGCCGTCGCACCGTCGAATCGGATCGTCATGGCCGGCATCGGCTTCGGCATGATGGGCCCGGGCAATATGTCGAACTTCCTCGAGAAGAACGAAGTCCAGTGGGTCGCCGTTTGCGACCTCGACACCGAGCCGCTGGCTATGGCCCGGGACATGGTCAACAAGAGGTACGGCAACAAGGCCTGCGCGACCTATCACGACTTCCGGGAGCTCTTCCTCCGCAAGGACCTCGACGCCGTCTCCCTCGCCGTTCCCGACCACTGGCACGCCATCCTGGCCATCTCCGCGCTCCGGTCCGGCCTCGACGTCTACGGCGAGAAACCGCTGACCCACAACCTGCGCGAGGGCCGGGCCCTCTGCGACTCCGTCGAGCGCTACGGCCGCGTCTGGCAGACCGGCTCCTGGCAGCGTTCGGTCGAGAACTTCCATCAAGCCTCGGAGCTCGTCCGCAACGGCCGCATCGGCAAGGTCAAGCGGATCGAGGTCGGGCTCCCGTCAGGGCACTACGACTTCGCCGGAACCTTCGGCCAGGAGGCGCTCGTCGCCCCGCCGGCGAACCTCGACTACGAATTCTGGGTCGGACCCGCGCCCTGGTGGCCCTACTGCAAGGCCCGCGTCCACATGAACTGGCGCTGGAACATGGACTTCGGCGGCGGCCAGTACATGGACTGGATCGGCCATCACCTCGACATCGCCCACTGGGGCATGGGTTGGGACGAGACCGGCCCCGTCGAGATCGAGGCCAAGGGCGAGTTCCCGACGTCGGGCATCTACAACAGCCCGACCCGCTACTACGTCAACGCCAAGTACGCCGACGGGACACCCATGGTCCTGGCCGGCGGCCACGACGAGATCTGGGGCGGCGCGAAATGGATCGGCGAATACGGCTGGATCTGGGTCGACCGCGGCCAGTTCGAGACCGAGCCTGCGAGCCTGAAGCGCGAGGTCATCGGACCCGAGGAGACCCGGCTCACCAAGAGCCGGGACCATTACCAGAACTTCCTCGACTGCGTCCGCAGCCGGGCCAAGACGATCGCGCCGGCCGAAACGGCCCACCGCTCGGCGAGCGTTGGGCATCTCGGCGTCATCGCCATGGAGGTCGGCCGGAAGATAAAATGGGACCCGGCCACCGAGACCATCATCGGCGACCCCGAGGCGGAGCGGCTCCTCGGCCACTCGTACCGGAAACCCTGGCAGCTGCCCGAGTGAGGAGGAGACCCATGAGAAATCCCCGAACACACCGTAAAGGCTTCGGCAAGAGCATCGGCGGGATCGCTCTGGCCGTTTTGTTGGGCTTCGGTATTCTCGCTCCGGCGGGGACGGCCGCGCCAAGGCCCCAGACCGAATTTGCCCTGACCTATGATTCGTTGGACGCCATCCTTAGGGACCTCCAGTCCTACGAATTCGCCCAGGGGGTCGGGGCCCTGACACGGCTCAGGGCCTATGTTTTCGCCCACAAGGACGACCCTCAGGCCCGCCGGGAAACCGAAGCCGCGTTGCTCCGGTTCATCCAGGGCTCGCCCGCGCCGGGTGGGCTGATGGCGGCCTGCCGGGCGCTCCGCCTCGTCGGCGGCCCGGATTCGGTCCCCGTGCTCGCAGAGCTCGTTCTCAAACCGGAGACGACGGACGCGGCCCGCTACGCCCTCGAAAGGATCCCGGGAAGCGAGGCCGACCAGGCCCTTCTCGCCGCGTTGGACAAATCCCAGGGCGCGGTGAAACGCGGCCTCGTCTTCTCGCTCGGGGAGAGAAAGTCGGCCGCGGCCGTTCTGGCCCTCGAAAAACTGGCCGGCGGCAAGGACCTCTTTTTGGCCGCCGACGCCGTCAAGGCCCTGGGCAAAATCGGCGGTCCCGAGGCCGTCCGCGCACTCACCGCGACGCTCGGCAAGGCCGGCCCCCCGTTCAAGGCCGAGGCCGCTTCAGCCCTTCTCCTCGCGGCCGAAAATTACCCTGGGGCAGCGGCCATCTACGACAAGCTATTCGCCGCGGATCTTCCCCCGGTCATGCGGCAGGCCGCTTTCAAGGGGAAGATCGAAGCGGCGGGCGGCGGCGGGAAAGACCTCATCCTGAAGGCTCTCGCCGGCAAGGACGCCGTCCTCTTCGCCCCGGCGATCGCCATGGTCCCAGTGAAAATCGGGCCGGGGGAGATCGGGAAGGTGGCCGATTCTTTCGACCGGCTTCCCGTCGAGGCCCGGGTCCAGCTCATTGCTGTCCTCGCTGGCTATCCCGCCGACACCGTCGGCCCCTACCTCCTCTCGGCCGCGGAAAACCCGTCCCTCGACGTGAGACTGGCCGCGCTCCGATCCATCGGCAAGGCCGGTGACGCGAAGTCGGTCGCGTTCTTGGCGACCAAGGCCGCCAGGACCTCGGGCGCCGAGCAGGACGCCGCGCGGGAGACGCTGGCCCGGCTCAAGGGCGTCGAGATCGACGCCGCGATCCTCTCCCATATCCCCAAGACATCCGACGATGCGGTCAAGGCCGAGTTCGTCCGGGCGGCGGGCGAGCGGCGCATCGCCGGCGTCAAGTCTGCGCTCATGGACATGGTCAAGTCCGCTCCGCCCATGCTCAAGGCCAAGGCGGCGGCTGCGCTCCGTGATATCGCCGGGACGGCGGACATTCCCGACCTCCTCGGGCTCCTTCTCGGCCTCGAAGATGAAACGGCCCGGGAGTCGATGCAGGACACCGTCGCCGCGATCGCTCGCACCAACCCGAGGGAAACCAGCCGCGCCGGGGCCGTCAAGGTCCTCCTGACCTCGGAAAAAGACCCCAAGAAAAAAGCGGACCTCCTCCGCGTCCTGGGGAAAATCGGCGACGACACCGGTCTGGCCCTCATCCGGAGCGCTCTTTCTAACAAGGACGAAGGCGTGGTCGACGCGGCCGTTCGTGCCCTGGCCAACTGGCCGACCGGCATGGCCCGGGATGACGTCTACGAAGTCGCCCGAACGTCGTTCGCCCTCAATCATCGTGTCCTTTCCGTCCGGGCTTTCATCCGCATGATCGGGCTCGAGCCCTTCCGGGCTCCCGACGGGGCCGTCGCCGACCTCCTCAGAGTCTTGGCCGTCTCCCCGCGCCCGGAAGAGAAGAAGCTCATTCTGGGCATGCTCGTCCGATTCCCCTGCGTCACGGGATTAAAGACGGCGGAATCGCTCCTGGCCGACCCGACCGTCTCCGAGGAGGCCAAGCTCGCCGCCGACCGTATCCGCCGGTCGCTCGGCCACCGCACGCCATAGAGAGGGAAGAGGGGGTCAAACCTATTTTTTACGCAAAAATGCGTAAAAAATAGGTTTGACCCCCTCTTAGGAGACCGATGATGATCGAAGGACAGGCCTCGGGAGAAAGAACGCCGAAGCTTCGCTACGGCATGGTCGGCGGCGGCCAGGGCGCCTTCATTGGCGACGTCCACCGCAAGGCCATCGCCATGGACGGCAAGGCCGAGATCGTCTGCGGCACGTTCTCTCAGAGCTACGAGAACACGCTGGCCACAGGCGACGCCCTCGGGCTTCCCCGGGAACGCCTCTACCGGACTTTCGAAGAGATGATCCGGACCGAGGCAAAACGCGCCGCCCGCCCGGACTTCATCAGTATCGTCACCCCGAACAGCACCCATTACGCCGCCGCGAAACTCGCTCTCGACAACGGCTTCGCCGTCGTCTGCGAAAAACCTCTGGCCACGAACTCCGGCGACGCCGCGGACCTGGCCCATCTCGTCCGCGAAAAGGACCTCCTCTTCTGCGTCACCTATGCCTACTCGGGCTACCCCATGGTCAAGCACATCCGGGACATTATCGCCCGGGGCGAGCTCGGCGAGATCCGCTTCGTCAACGGCGAGTATCCGCAGGAGTGGCTGGCGACAAGGCTCGAGGACACGGGGCAAAAGCAGGCCGCCTGGCGGACAGACCCCAAGCTCGCCGGGATCTCCAACTGCGTCGGCGACATCGGCAGTCACATCGAGTTCATGGCCGGCCACATGACCGGTCTCGCCGTCGAGTCGCTATGCGCCCGCTTGGACAGGTTCGGCCCCGGCCGCTCCCTCGACGACAACGCCACGGTCATGGTCAACTACAAGGGCGGGGCCAAAGGGGTCTACTGGAGCTCTCAGGTCGCCCTCGGCCACGACAACGCCCTCCGCCTGCGCATCTACGGAACGAAGGGCGCGGTCGAATGGTTCCAGGAGACGCCGAACACCGCCCGCGTCTCGTTCCTCGACCGGCCGACCGGGACACTTTCTCGCGGGCGTGACCCGATGTCGCCCCGGGCCCAGAGCTTGACGCGCCTCCCGTCGGGCCATCCCGAGGGATATTTCGAAGGCTTCGCCAACATCTACTCGACCTTCATCACGGCCTTGGGGAAAAAGCTCCGGGGAGAGGCGCTCACGGCCGACGACCTCGACTTCCCCGGCGTCGACGAAGGCGTCCAGGGCGTCAGGTACATCGAGAAGTGCGTCGAGAGCTCGGCCAAGGGCTCGATCTGGTTGGATATGGAGTGAGCGTTTTTCGCGATCACGGAAGATGGAGGAATCAATGGCGCGACCGGTAACGTTATTCACCGGCCAATGGGCCGACCTGCCCTTTGAAGAGATCTGCAAGAAGGCGGGCGCCTGGGGCTACGACGGCCTGGAGATCGCCTGCTGGGGCGACCACATGGACGTCCGCAAGGCCGCGGCCGACCCGGCCTACGTCCGCGAGAAGAAGCGCGTCCTCGAGAAGAACGGCCTCAAGTGTTGGGCCCTCGGCGCGCATCTCGCGGGCCAATGCGTCGGCGACGAGTACGACCCCCGTCTCGACGGCTTTGCGCCGGAGGCCGTCAAGGGCAAGCCCGAAGCCCTGCGCAAGTGGGCCGTCGAGGAGATGAAGGCCACCGCCCGGGCCGCCCGCAACATGGGCTGTTACGTCGTCAACGGGTTCATGGGTTCGCCCATCTGGAAGGCCTGGTATTCCTTCCCGTCGACAACCGAGGAGATGGTCGAGGCCGGCTTCCAGAAGATCCTCGGCCTGTGGACGCCCGTTTTCGACGAGTTCGACGAGCAGGGCGTCAAGTTCGCGCTCGAGGTCCATCCCACCGAGATCGCCTTCGACGTCTACACGACGAGGCGCCTGCTCGACGTCTTCAACTGCCGGTTGACCCTCGGCCTCAACTTCGACCCGAGCCACCTCGTCTGGCAGGGCATGGAGCCGCATCTCTTCATCCGCGAGTTCGCCGAACGCGTCTACCACGTCCACATGAAGGACGTGGCCGTGACCCTCGACGGCAAAGCCGGCATCCTCGGCTCCTTCCTGCCCTTCGGCGACGTCCGCCGCGGCTGGAACTTCCGCTCGCTCGGTCACGGCGACGTCGATTTCGAGGCCATCATCCGCGAGCTCAACGCCGTCGGCTACGACGGGCCCCTCTCGGTCGAGTGGGAGGATAACGCCATGGACCGCGAGTTCGGCGCCCAAGAAGCGCTCGACTTCGTCCGCCGGACGAACTTCTCGCCGTCCCAGGTGGCTTTCGATAAAGACATGAAAAAATAATGAAGAAAATCCGGTAAAGGAGGTGCGGATGAAAAAGCACGCTCGATTGATGTTTCTCATCGCGGCGGTTCTCGTCGTCTTCGTCTTTCTCCTGGCCGAGACCGTCGTCGTCAAGATCAGGACAACAAACATCAGGCGAGATCCCAAGTTCACCTCTCCCGCGGTCGCCACCATCAAGGCCGGCGACGCGCTGGAGAAGCTCGAGGCCCGCGACGGCTGGGTCAAGGTCAAGACGAAAGCCGGGGTCGTCGGGTGGCTCCACTCGACGGCCGTGGAAACCAAGAAGTTCGACCTTCTGGCCCTGGACAAGACCATGAAAACCCAGGCCTCCGCGGGCGAAATCGCCCTGGCCGCCAAGGGCTTCAACAAGCAGGTCGAGGACAAATACCGGGCCGGGAATGCGGCCGCCGATTTCGCCGCCGTCGACGCCATGGAAAAGGTCAAACCCACGGCGGCCGAGGTCGAGGCCTTCCTGAAGCAAGGCAAGCTCGGCGAATTCGGAGGCGCGCGATGACCGCCCGGATGAAAGCCCTCGCATCGTTCGCCCTCGCCGCGACCCTCGCCTTGACCGACTGTCAGGCCATCAAGCAGGGCGCCGCGGACATCATCGCCTCGACGGGCAAGGTCAGCCGGGAGGACGCCCAGTCCCTAGTCAAGACCGCCGAGGTCGTGCGCTCGACCTTCGCCGAGATCACCGAAGAGGAAGAGTACTACATCGGCCGGGCGACGGCCGCCCTCATCCTCTCCAAATACAAACCTTATCGCAACGAAGCGCTGAACGGCTACATCAATGTCATGGGAACGGCCCTCGCCTACAACTCCGACCGGCCCGAGACTTACGGGGGCTATCATTTCCTCGTCCTCGACACCGACGAGGTCAACGCCATGGCCGCGCCGGGCGGATTCGTCTTCGTCACCATGGGCCTGGTCAAACGCTGCGGCGATGAGGAAACGCTGGCGGCCATCCTGGCCCACGAGATCGGCCACGTCGCCGAGCGGCACGGGCTCCAGTCCATCAAGAAGTCGCGTTTCATCGACGCCTTCAAGGTCATCGGCAGCGAGGCCTCCCGGCAGTTCAACTCCGAGGAGCTGGCCAAGGTTACCGGCATCTTCGAGGGCGTCCTCGGCGACGTCGTCGAGACCCTGGTCGAACGGGGCTATGACCGCAAGTTCGAGTACGAGGCCGACAAGCTGGCCCTGTCCTTCGCCGTTCGGACGGGCTACTCGCCCGGCGGGCTGGCCGAATTTCTCGTGGGTATGGAGGAACACAAGCCTTCCGGCACGGCGGCGGGCTGGTTCAAGACGCACCCGAGCCCGGCCGACCGGCTGGCCAGGGTGAAGACCGAGACCGCGGCCCTGGGCGCCGCGCCCGCGAAGCTCGACGTCCGGACGGCCCGGTTCGCCGAAGCCGTCGAGAACCTGCGTTGACCGGGCCCCGGGCTTGCCGGGCTCCGGCGCTTTCGCGTCCGATGGTGATGTGAACGGATCATGCCGAACGAAAAGACGAAATCTCCGGCCCGCAAGAAAGCGCTCCGCGGCCTCGCCATCGGCTTGGCCGTTTTCGCCGTCACCTCACTCCTGGGCCTCCTGAAGGTCTTTCCACCCCTGGAGTGGAAATCCTGGGACGCGCGGCTCCAGCTTCTTGCCGACCCAGGCCGTGCTTCCTCCGACATCGTGCTCCTGGCTGTCGACCAGTACAGCCTGGACGTCTACGAAAAAGAGCAGGGGCTCGGCTGGCCCTGGCCGCGACAGATCTACGCCGGGGTCCTCGACTTCCTGAAGGCCGGCGGGGCCAAGGCCGTCTTCTTCGACCTTATGCTCACGGAGGATTCGACCTACGGCATCGACGACGACCGGCTCCTGGCCGAGGCCATGACCCGCTCCGGGAACGTCGTCCTCCCTTTTTTCCTGAGCGCCACGGAAGGAGAAGCAGACCCTGGCGAGGAAGAAGTTCTGGCCCGTTCCGCCTGGCCCGGAGGGTCAGTCCCCTCCCCTGACTCAACCCTGGGAATCTCGGGCCGGCGAGGGGAGAGGACTGTCCCTCTGGCAAGGTCAGTGTCCCTCCCAGTCGACATCCTGGCCGCGGCCGCCGCCAAAATGGGCAACGTCCAGTTCGTCCCGGATGGCGACTCCGTCTACCGCCGTCTGCCGCTCGTCTTCGCCTACGGGGGCCGCCTTTTTCCCGCCGTGCCTCTTGCCTTGGCCGATGTCGCCGGCTACGCCCCGGATTTGTCGGAGGTCCCTCTCGACCGATCCGGGAATATGATCCTGCGCTATTGCGGGCCGATCGGGACCTATAAGACCTACTCGATCGGCGCGGTTATCAATTCCCAGGCCCGCATCGAAGAAGACCTCGAACCCCAGGTCCAGCCCCGGGAATTCGCCGGCAAGACCGTCATCGTCGGGACGAATGCGGCAGGACTATTCGACTTCCGCCCGACGCCCTTCGGCGGCGTCTATCCGGGGATGGAAATCCTAGCCACGGCTCTCGACAACATCGTCCACAGGGGCGCCATCCGCGAGGCCCCTGCCGCCGCCACCTGGGTTTCGGTCCTCTTCCTGGCCCTCCTCGCAGGCGTCGGAACGACGATGCTGAAAAAAATCTGGCACCTGGCGGCCTTCGGCCTGGCTCTGCCGATCGCGGCCGCGGCCGGCTCCCTGCTGGCCGCCCGGGCCGGCCTCTGGGTCGAGTTCGTCGCCCCGGCCTTCGCCGGCGTCACGGCCTTCATCGCCGCGTCGCTCCTCAACTACGGCATCGAGGGGCGCCAGCGGCGCTTCATCAAGAGCGCCTTCCGTTATTACCTGAGCCCGCAAGTCATCGACCGCGTCCTGGACAACCCGTCCCTCCTCCGGCTCGGCGGCGAGAGGCGGGAGATCACCGCCTTTTTCTCCGACGTCGCCGGCTTCACCTCGATCTCCGAAGGCCTCTCGCCCGAAGACCTGGTCGGCCTCCTCAACGCCTACCTTTCGGAGATGACGGACATCATCCTCGACCTCGGCGGCACCCTCGACAAGTATGAAGGCGACGCCATCATCGCTTTCTGGAACGCCCCGGTCGACCAGCCGGACCACGCCCTGCGCGCCTGCCGGGCGGCCCTCCGCTGTCAAAAGCGGCTGGCCGAGCGCCGCGAGGAGTTGCGGCATCGGTTCGGCCACGAGGTCCGCATGCGGGTCGGGCTCAACTCCGGCCCCGCCGTCGTCGGCAACATGGGCTCGGAACGGCGTTTCGATTACACGGCCATGGGCGACACGATGAACCTGGCCTCCCGTCTCGAGGGGGCCGGCAAGCTCTACGGTGTCCCGATCCTCGTCGGCGAGGAAACGGAGCGGCGGGTGCGGGAGGAGATACTGGCCCGGGAGGTCGACGTCATCCGGGTCGTCGGGAAAAAGCGGCCCGTCCGCATCTTCGAGCTCCTCGGGGAAAAGGGCGCCGTCCCGGCGGACGAGGTCGAAAAGGCGGCCCGGTTCGGCAGGGCCCTCGAAACCTACCGGACGAGGCTATTCGCCGAAGCCGAAGCCGCGTTCGGAGCGCTCGCCGGAGACCCCGTGGCCGCAGTCTACGCAGGGCGCGCGCGGCAGGCGGCCGCCTCGCCGCCGCCCGCCGACTGGGACGGCGTCTACGAACTGGACAGGAAATAGGACGGAACCATGGATCAGAAATTCTGGGGAGTCCGGGGCACGTTCCCGACTCCTGACATTGACCGGGCCCGCTACGGCGGGCACACGACCTGTTCCTCGCTCCGGGTCGGGCCGGACGCCTACATCGTCCTCGACGCCGGAACGGGTTTGCGCGACCTCGGCGAACGGATCATGTCCGATAGCCGAGGCAGAGACTTTCATGTCGACCTCCTGTTGACTCACTTCCACCTCGACCACATCATGGGCTTCCCCTTCTTCGCCCCGCTCTATTCGCCGCGGGCCACCATCACCGTCCACACGCCGGGCGACCCCCATGATACGGAGGCCGCTCTCGCCGGCCTAATGGCCGGCCGTTACTTTCCGGTCAAGCTCGCCGGAACGCCGGCCCGGAAGGAATTTCGCGACCTCGAGCCGGGGTTGACCATCGGCGGCGTCCGCGTCTCGTCGTGTCCGCTCCGGCATCCCCAGGGGAGCGTCGCCTACCGGCTCGAGGCCGGCGCGCCCAGCCTCGTCCTGGCCACGGACACCGAGCATCCGGAGTCCGGGGTCGATGAGCGGCTGGCCGCGTTCGCCGAAGGGGCGGACTGGCTCGTCTACGACGCCATGTTCACGCCCGCGGAATACGAAGTCGGGAAAAAGGGCTGGGGCCATTCGACCTGGCTCGCCGGGACCCGGCTCGCCTCCGCGGCCCGGGTCGGGTCGCTCGTCCTCTCCCACTTCAACCCGTCCCACGCCGACCGCGACGTGGACGGCATCCTCGAAGCGGCGCGCGAGCGCTTCCCCCGGACTCTCGCCGCGGCCCAGGGCCTCGAGCTCAGAAAGGAGTAAGCGATGGCCAAGAACCTCTCTCCGGAACTGACGCTCTACCTGCAGATCGTCTTCTCCATACTCTTTATCGCACTGACGGGATCGGTCCACGCCCTTCTCCGCAGGATCTTCCGGCGTGCCGCGGCCGGGAAAGGCGAGGCCGCGTCGGGCCTCGCCGCCCGGCTCCTCCTCCCACTGTCCCTGCTGGCCGCCGCCCTCCTGGCCAAATGGCCGGCCCTCCGGGAGGCCCTGCCGCTGGGGACGAAATTCTACCGGATCTTCGACGCCGCCTTTGTCTTCGTCGTCATCTTGCTCCTCGTCCGGCTCCTCGACGGCCTCGTCCTGTTGCGCTACGAAAAAAAGGGGAAACCCTACCCACTCCCCCGCGTCCTCCACGGCCTCATCCTGATCATCGTCTACATCGCCGTCGTGCTGGCCCTCCTCCGCGAGTTCCTCGGCTTCAACATCGGCCCCCTGCTGGCCGGCTCGGCCATCCTGACCGCGGTCCTCGGCCTGGCCCTCCAGGGGGTGCTCGGCAACGTCTTCTCGGGCATGTCCCTCCACTACACCAAGTCCTTTAGCCGGGGCGACTGGGTCAAGGTCGGGGAGACGGAAGGCCAGGTCGTCGACACGAACTGGCGGGAGACGCGGCTCCGTGACCGGACCTCCAACATTGTCGTCATCCCCAACACCGTCGTCGCCTCCCAGACGATCGTCAATTTCTCCCTTCCGGACCGGGCCTCGGCCGTCGTCCTTCCGGTCAAGGTCGACTTCCTCGCCACGCCGGCTGTCGTGATCGACCTTCTCATCGAGGCGGCGAAAGAGGCGCCCGACGTCCTGCCCGAACCCAAGCCGACCGCCTACATCCTCACTTACGACGAGTTCGGACTCGCCTACGTCCTCAAGTTTTGGATCTCCGACTACGGCCGCAGGCCAGACATCACCGGCGAAGTGGCCCGGCTCATCTGGCACAAGCTGCGGCGGCGCGGTGTCGAGATCCCCGTCCCCGTCGAGAGCAAGCTGAGGGGCGTCCTCCGCGCCCTCCAGCCGTCCGAGGACAGGGTGGCCGAGATCGCCACGGAGCGGGAACGGAACTGCCAGGACTTTTTGAAGTCGTCGTTCCTCAACATCCAGGAGGGGGAAAAAGCCGGCCAGCCGCTCCTCTCAGAGTCTGAGGTCCGCGAGCTCGCGTCGATGTCCGAAAGAGCGCGTTTCGGCGCGAGAGAGGTCCTTTTCCGGCAGGGGGAAACGGGGGACGTCTGTTACGTCGTCGCCCGTGGCCGGGTCAGGGGCGAGATCGTCTACGAGGAGGCCGGCAAGACCTACACGACATCGTTCGAGGTCGGGCCCGGCGGCATCGTCGGTGAGATGTCGCTGTTCACCGGCCTGCCCAGGACGGCTACCGTGGTCGTCGGTGAGGACACGGAGCTCCTCGAGATCAGGGCCGGGGCCCTGGCCTCGCTCATCGCGCGCAACGCGGCCTTGGCCGAGGCCATGGCGGAGGTCGTCAGCGCCCGGAACCGGGCGAACCGGGAGATGCTCCGGAAGGTCAAGGACCTGGCCGCCCGGGACGTCGAGGCGAGCACCGACAAGAAGTCCGTCCTCGAATACCTGAAGAAGCTCGTCCACATTTTCAAGCGCTGAACGCCGTCTTGCGGCCGGGCCGTCCCTTGCGTATAATCGGGACGACGGACAACAGGACCCGATGAACAGCCGCAAGCGCATCTTCGCTTCCCTCGTGCTGTTCATCACCGTCTTCCTCGTCGGCGTCGCCGGCTTCAAGATCGTCGGCGGGCCCGAGTGGTCCCTCCTCGACGCGATCTACATGACCGTGATCACGGTGGGCACGGTGGGTTACGGGGAAACCCACGACCTCGGCGGAAACCCGGCAGCCCGGGTCTTCGCCGCGGCCTACATCATCCTCAGCCTGGGGACGATCGCCTTCGCCGTGACCTCTATCACCGCGTTCATCGTCGAGGGGGAGCTTAAACGCATCCTGGGGAGGCGCAAAATGGAGAAGGACATCGCCCGGCTCGAAGGCCACGACATCGTCTGCGGCGCCGACGAGACGGCCCAGACGATCATCCAGGAGCTCCTCGCGACGAAGCGGGATTTCGTCGTCGTCGATCCGGACCGGACCAGGCTCGATAAGATCGCCGCGGCAGCGCCCCTGCTTTTCATCGAAGGCGACCCGGCCGACGACGAGGTCCTGAAAAAGGCCGGGATCGAGCGGGCCCGCGGCATCCTCCTCTCCCTGCCCACCGACGAGGCCAACCTCTTCGTCACGGTCACGGCCCGCCAGCTCAACCCCGGGATCCGTATCGTGGCCAAGGGCATCGACGTCAAGTCCCACGACAAGATGGTCCGGGCCGGTGCCGACTATGCCGTGTCGCCGACCTTCATCGGGGGCATGCGCATGGTCTCCCAGATGGTCCGGCCGGCCGCCGTGACCTTCCTCGATATGATGCTCCGGGAGCGGGGCAAGGCCTTCCGCGTCGACGAGGTATCGGTCGAGCCCGGCTCCCCCCTGGCCGGAAAAATCCTAGCCGAGACGACGATCCGTGAGAAGCGGGAATCCCTCCTCGTCGCCGTCAAGCGCGAGGGCGGCCCCGGCTACATCTTCAACCCGCCCGGCGACACCGTCCTCCGAGAAAAGGACGTCCTCGTCTTCATCACGACTCCCGAAAGCCGGAAAGAGCTGGAGCGGCTTCTCGGACCCGGCTGATCCGCTCCCTCCTTGACTCTTCATCGGCACCCCCGTTTTATAGTATGATGAGCTAACCTCAACCGAGGCAGGAGTTTTCCATGGCCATTACGGAAAAGAAGCCGGCGACAGACCGGATCACGCGCCGCGATTTCCTCAGGTCCTCGGCCACCGCCGGGCTCGGCGTCGCCCTGGCCGGGACGGCCCTCGGCCAGTCGCCATCCCAGGCCGCGAAAAGTGCCGACGAGCTCCGCGTCGCCGTCATCGGCTGCGGCGCCCAGGGCCGCGTCCTTATCGAGTCGATGCTGCGCATCCCGTCGGTCCGCATCGCGGCCATCTGCGACATCTGGTCCTACAGCCGCCAGTACGCGGGGAACTACCTCAAGAAGTACGGCCACGTCGCCAACGTCTACGAGGATTACCGGGAGCTCCTGGCCGCGGAGAAGGGCCTCCAAGCGGCCGTCGTCGCCACACCCGACTGGGTCCACGCCGAACAGGCCGACGCCTGCCTCCGGGCCGGGCTCCACGTCTACTGCGAAAAAGAGATGGCCAACTCGCTCGGCAAGGCCCGGTCCATGGTCCTGGCCGCTCGCGAAACCGGGAAGCTCCTGCAGATCGGCCATCAGCGCCGCTCCAACCCGCGCTACATCCACGCCATCGACCGCCTCATCCGCGACCGGAACCTCCTCGGCCGGGTGACCGTCTCCTACGCTCAGTGGAACCGGGCCAAGGCCGACCTCCTCGGCTGGCCGGAAAAATACGTCATCGACCAGGCCACCCTCGACAAGTACGGCTATGGGTCGATGACGGAGTTCCGTAACTGGCGTCTTTTCAAGAAGTTCGGCGGCGGCCCGATGGTCGACCTGGGCTCCCACCAGATCGACCTCTTCAGCTGGGTCTACGGCACGCACCCCAAGTCGGTCGTGGCCAGCGGCGGCCTCGACTACTACAAGAACTGGGAATGGTACGACAACGTCATGGCCATCTACGAATTCGAGACGAAGGAGGGCACGGCCCGCGCCTTCTACCAGGTCCAGACGACGACCCAGCACGGCGGCTTTTACGAAACGTTCATGGGCGAGAACGGCTCGCTCGTCCTTTCCGAGATCCCCCAGCGCGGCAACTGGGCCATGCGCGAGCCCCACGCCCCGGAATGGGATTCCCTGGCGAAGGCCGGCCTCCTCCAGTCCGAGAACGTGCCCATCCAGAAGTCGACGACGAAGAACATTTACATCGACGTCCGGGTGACGGCCGAGGCCGGGCGCTGGCCGCTCCCGGTGGAGCTGGCCAAGCCCGCTCATCAGCCCCACCTCGAGAACTTCTTCGACGCCGTCCGACACGGCACGCCCCTCACCTGCCCGGCCGAGCTGGCCTACGAGTCCTGCGTCGCCGTGCTCAAGACCAACGAGGCCGTCAAGGCCCGCCGGGTCATGGACTTCCGGCCGGAGCAGTTCAAAGCATGAGCCGCGCCGGACGATACGCCCTCGGCGCCCTCGGGATCGGGCTTGCCGCCATATTTGTCCTCGCCGCGGGCGGACCCGTCCCGTCCGCCAGCCAGGACCC
>Ga0214473_10002473_pt1 | contig 22677 bp, 21 predicted proteins | sample RVTome_7_FD_203509 | JGI IMG/M metagenome (GOLD analysis project Ga0214473, IMG submission 203509) | Soil microbial communities from uranium-contaminated site in the Upper Colorado River Basin, Wyoming, United States - RVT98D197 | ecosystem: Environmental > Terrestrial > Soil > Contaminated >... | reverse complement strand
CTTCACCATTGCGACCTCGTCTGAGAAAGGAGCGCATGATGCCTGATATCAACGACTTCACCATCCTCTTGGTAGAAGATGATCCAGGCCATGCCCGCCTGATCGAGAAGAACCTGCGCCGGGCGAATGTAACAAACGAGATCGTCTTCGCCACCAATGGGCAGAAGGCCCTCGACTACCTGTTCTGTGAAGGGGAGTACGCCAATGACAAGCACGCATCACATCTGCTGGTGCTGCTCGACCTCAATATGCCGGTGCTTGACGGCTACCAGGTGCTTGAACGCCTGAAGGTCGACGAGCGCACAAAACGTATCCCCGTGATCATCTTGACCACCACCGACGACCCTCGAGAAGTGAGCAGGTGCTATGAGCTGGGCTGCAACGTCTATATCACCAAACCGGTGGACTATGAACAGTTCGCGGAGGCCATGCGGAAGCTTGGGCTTTTTTTACTGGTTGTCATGATCCCTGATGGAGGATAAGAAGAGTATGGGGCGCTCTGAGCCGATTCATATTCTCTATGTCGAGGACGATCCTGGTCTGGCCCGTCTTGTTCAAAAGAAGTTGCAGCGGGCCGGCTATGTGGTAGACATCGCGTCTGATGGCGAGCAAGGGGTGGCCAAGTTTGAGGCCGATTCCTATGACCTCATGTTTGTAGATCAGAATCTCCCCGTTTACGACGGTTTGGAAGTGATTCGTATCTTAGGTTCCAAGGGCATCCTGCCGCCTACCATTATGATCACCGGCACAGGCGATGAAAAGGTGGCGGTGGAGGCCATGAAGCTGGGGGCGGGAGACTACATCGTCAAGGACGCGGGGGCTGGGTATCTTGAGCTTCTTCCCTCCGCTATCGAGAAGATGCTCCGGCAGCACCGTGCCATTGAGGAGAAGCAGCAAACCGAGCATGCACTGCGTAAGAGCGAGGAACGTTTTCGGAAGCTCTTCGAACAATCGAATGATGCGATCTTTATCCACCAAGCAGGCCGCATTATCGACGTCAACCAACGGGCATGTGAGATGCTTGGTTACGGCAAAGAACAATTCCTCGCGATGGATATCGCGGATCTTTATCCTCAAGAAGGTTATACAGAATCGAGCAAAAAAATAAACAATGCCGAGGGAATGAATTCGATAGAATCAATACTTTTTGAAACGTTATTCAAAAAGGCCGATGGTACCGTGGTCTCCGTAGAGATCAGCTCTGCCATTGTCGACCGAGAACATAAGGTCATCCAGGGGATTGCCCGGGATATTACCGAGCGCAAGCGAACAGAGGAGGAGTTGCGGAAGGCAAAAGAAGAGGCGGAAACGGCCAATCGCGCCAAGACCGAATTTCTCGCCAGCATGAGCCACGAAATCAGAACGCCCATGAATGCCATTATCGGTATGGCCGACCTGCTCCTTGAAACCCCTTTGACCCCCGAGCAGCAACAATATGTCCAGGTCTTCCAGTCAGCCGGAGAAAATCTGTTAAACATCATTAATGACATTATCGATATCTCCAAAGTAGAAGCCGGTTACGTTCACCTCGAAATCATCGACTTTGACCTTAACGAAATCGTCGAAAACATATGCGAGGTGATGGCAGTTCGCGCCCATGAAAAGGGGCTGGAGCTCGTTGATAGTATCATGCCGGATGTTCCGATTGCTCTCTTGGGCGACCCAACGCGTTTGCGCCAGGTACTAATAAATCTTATCGGGAATGCCATCAAGTTTACCGAAAAAGGAGAGGTGCTCGTTCAGATCGAAAATCAGGGTATGAAAAATGGGAAGGTCGAACTATTATTTTCGGTCAAGGATACCGGTATCGGCATTGCCGAGGAAAAGACAGAGACGATCTTTGATGCATTTACGCAGGCTGATTCCTCGATCACACGAAAGTATGGCGGAACAGGGCTCGGCCTGGCTATCTCAAAACAACTGGTGGAGCTCATGAGCGGGCATCTCATGGTGGAGAGCAAACCGAATCAGGGAAGCACGTTTTCGTTTACTGCACAGTTTACGATTCAGGCCGAGCCGAAGGGACATACAGAGAAAGGTGCGCTGGATATGAAAGGGGTGAGGGTGCTGGTTGTCGATGACAACGAAACGAATCGTATGATATTGAGAAACTCGCTCTCAAAATTGGGCGCCATTGTAACGGAGGCCGACGACGGCGAGCATGGGCTCGCGCAATTCAAGCGCGCCATGGGAACAGCCACTCCGTATCAGCTGGCGCTCATCGACCGCCGCATGCCTGGCATGGACGGATTCGAACTGGCACAACATATAAAAGAGACCATGGGAAATATCAAGAACACGGCCGTTATGATGCTCACGTCCGATAACCGAAGCGGTGATCTTGCCCTATGCAAGGAACTCGATATAGCGTTTTATCTAGTAAAACCCGTAAAAAAGCGGGAATTGCTCGATGCCATTGCGACCATTATGGGTCGCAAGATTGCCCCCCCGGCGAGTAAAGTTCCTGATGTGCGGCAGGTCGACTTCAGCGCCGGCCGCTCCCTGGACCTCCTCCTTGTTGAAGATTCGGCAGACAACCGCCTGATTATCCAATCCTATTTCAAGAGGGCCACTGATCGGATCGACGTAGCCGAAAACGGCGCCATTGCCGTGGAAAAGTTTAAAGCGGGGAAATACGATCTGGTGCTGATGGATGTGCAGATGCCTATCATGGATGGTTATACCGCCACCCGCGAGATTAGGAAGTGGGAGCGGGCAAATGAGAGGCAAGAAACACCTATTGTTGCCCTGACTGCCAATGCCATGAAAGAGGATGTGCAAAAGAGCCTTGACGCAGGATGCACGGATCACCTGACAAAGCCGATAAAGAGGGCAACGCTCATGGAGGCGGTCCAAAAATATACAAAACCGCAGAATAAAGAATGAAGCCTTATACAGTGAAAACCGCATTACCTTGAGCAACGCAGTACTTTGTGCCAAGCATAATAATGCGAGGCCTGATGATTGACAAAAAGAGAAAACAGAGGAGGATAAACCATGACACAACAGGGTGCGCTGAGGCAGGAAGCAAAGATCATCGTCCATGTGGACCCGGACATCGCAGACCTCATACCTGGTTTTCTGGAGAACAGGCACAAGGACATCAAGACCATCGGTGAGGCCTTTGCGCGGGGTGATTTTGAGACGATACGGTTCCTCGGACACAGCATGAAGGGTGCAGGGGGAAGCTACGGGTTTGACGCGATCACCGACATAGGGAAATCCCTGGAGCAGGCTGCCATAGCACAAGATGCCGGTGGAATCAAAAAGTCTCTGCAAGAGCTCTTTGCTTATCTCGATTCTATTGAGGTGGTTTACAAGTGAGGCCGGACAAGCAGCAACCATCGTTACGAATAATCCCGCTGCATGCCTGACAACAGTCCGGAGAACGATGAGGTGATGAGGTGAACACGCCTGCAAAGCCCTTGCTCTTGGTCGTGGACGACAATCTAGATCAATTGACGTTGATGGAGCGGTTTCTGTCCAGCAGCGGCTTTCGTGTTATCGCTGTTGATAGTGGCCATAAGGCCTTGGACGCCATTGGTGAGGCCATACCGGATCTTGTCTTGCTCGATGTGATGATGCCGGAGATGGACGGCTATGAGGTATGTTCAAGGCTTCAGAAAAACAGCGCCGCCGCCTACATCCCCGTCATCTTTATAACCGCCCTGGGAGAAGAGCAAGACAAGGCAAGGGCGTTTTCCGTGGGCGCTGTTGATTACCTGACAAAACCGCTCCGCAAGGAAGCCCTTCTTGAAAAGGTGCGGACTCACATCAAAACACATACCCGATGGCAGGAACTTCAACAAGGCGGTACGCCATCCGGGGAACGGAGGGAGCCATCAGATTTCCCTAACTTCAAGCGATTCTTGTTCGATCAGGTAGTCGTTGATCCCGCAAAGAGAGATCAGTTTACTGCCACTCAACCCTCCCGGGTCTATGCAATGGCCCGGTCCCTGGGGATCAGCAACACCCAGATAGCCAAATATATCGCCGATTTTCTCAAGCTTCCCTATATCGGTCACATCAATCCGTATGATGTAAAGTTGGGGGCCCTTCCCATGCCCTTTTGCAAGGCAAACCTCGTCGTCGCCCTCAGTAATGGAGACGAAGGATACACCTTTGCAGTGAGCAATCCCTTTAACCTGGAAGTCCTGGATAATCTCAGAAAAATAACCGGTAGGGATAAGGCCCTCAACCTTGCCGTAACTGAACCGCAGCATATCGAATTATTGTTCAAGTCGGACGTGGGGACGGAGACAGCGAGTCAAAAGACTGATATGAGCAGAGGCATACATGAAGTCGCAGGGCCTACAAGGCAATTCCCCCTCGAGGAGCCTAGCGAGCAAATATCAGAGGCGGATATCAAGAAACACCCTATTGTATATATCGCCAATACGATGATCAACAAGGCGGTTGCGGAAAGGGCCAGCGATATCCATATTGAACCGAAGGAGGATGAAACCGTCATCCGTTTCCGGGTAGACGGAGATTTGAAAGATTCCCTTGCCCTCAAGAAGAACACCGGCGTTATGCTCATCTCCCGTCTCAAGGCGCTCGGCGGCCTTGATCTGGCTCAAAGGAGAAAGCCGCAGGACGGCTCTTTTGCCGCAACCATTAATAACAAGACCTTTAAGTTGCGATTGGCCACCACATCCACACCATACGGCGAAAGCCTTATCATTCGCTTGTTGGAACCGAGTGCTAAGCCGAAAGACCTGAGCGAGCTCGGCATGACGGAGAAACAGGTTCATACGATGGTTGAGTTTGCCAATCGCACCCATGGCGTTATCATGATTGTCGGTCCCACCGGCTCAGGGAAGACGACAACCATCTACAGCTTCCTCTCCCATATCGATTGTCAAACCAGAAGCCTGATATCCGTTGAGGACCCCGTTGAATACTCCATACCCTTCGCCAACCAACAACAGGCAAATGAGAAGGCCGGCATTACCTTTGAATCCCTCCTCAAATCAGCGGTGCGGCAGGATCCCGATATATTGTTTTTAGGAGAGGTCAGGGACCCCTATTCTGCCAAGATGTCGATAGACTTTGCCAGCACCGGCCACCTGACCATTACGACGCTGCATACGTCCAACGCCACCACCGCGATCTTTCGTTTGGAGAGGTTGGGCATCGACCGGGGGACCATGGCGGATACCATCATCGGCGTTGTTGCCCAGCGGTTGTTGAAGAGGCTCTGCCCCCATTGCAAGCAGATAGTTCAGATCTCGCCGGAAGAAAGGGCGATGTTCGCACCCTTTACAGACGAAATTCCCGCCCAGGTTGCGCATCCTGTCGGATGTTCCAAGTGTGAGAACACCGGTTATTTTGGCAGGGAAGGGGTATATGAGATCATAAAATTCGATCATCAAATCTCCGCGATGGCCCGCTCAGGCGCGCCTATCGCCGAGATAAGAAATGCCGTCAGGGATAGGGGGGATTTTCTCATCAGCACCCATGCCGTGGAAAAGGCAAAAAAGCTTATGTTTGCGCCGAAGGATGTATACGAACAGGTGTTGGTGGAGGAGTTGGCATTCGAGGAAAAAAGACCGCGCAAGTCGACTCAGCAAATACCCGTCACTGAAAAGGAGATAGGGGATAAGATATCGATCCTTGTGGTTGAGGATGACCACGACTCTCGGCTATTGGTAGCCCGTTTTCTAGAAAATAACGGTTACACGGTGACTCCGGCAGAGGATGGAGTGAGTGCCCTCCTTCAATTGGGCAAACGGCGCTTTGACTTGATCATCTCGGATGTCAACATGCCCAACCTCAATGGCTTTAAGCTGCTGGAGATGAAGGGGCAGAAGGGGATAGAGACTCCAGTGATATTTCTGACATCCCGCTCCGAGCCCGAGGATATGGACAAGGGATTGGGACTTGGTGCTGCTGCCTATATCACCAAACCAACCAAGAAGGAGATATTGCTCTCGAAGGTGAAAGCCGTCCTTGAAAAAAGAGAATAAGAAGAGGAAAATAACAGCCTGTACCAACTCCTTAACTCACACCTGTTCCCACACCTGAACCTACACCGCAACCAACCCTTGTGCCAACACCACAACCTACGTCGGTAACACCAGTGCCGGTGACGCCAGCAAAACCGGTAGAGCCGGTAAAGCCGGAAAAACCGACAAAGCCAGAAAAATCAAAAAAGTCGTAAATCCCCTGGCGAGTTTCTGGGCTACCTTCAACGAAGCAAGCATCCCTAAAATGGATCTCAAAAAGACAAATCAAATGAGTTCTTAACCTGGATAGTAAATAAGAGGAGTTGCAACACTTTTGAACGGCTCCTCACATAACCCCTTTTCCCATTGATCTACCTTCCCCTACCACGATATAATAAAGGATAAATATTCTTTTGAGATTAAACTCCTTATGAAAATTCTTCTCATATCACCCGAGCGGGAGAGGAAGAAGGAAGAGGCCTTTCTCTTCCGCCTCGGCTTCCTCAACCTTCCCTCTGTGGCCGCGGTAACCCCTAGGGATTGCGACGTACGGATCGTAGACGAGGCCTATGAAAGGGTAAACTTCGATCAAAAGGTTGATCTCGTCGGGATAACTGCCCAAACGCCGGTGGCTCCCAGGGCCTATCAGATTGCGGCGGAGTTCCGCAGGAGAGGGATACCCGTGGTGATGGGTGGCGTACACGCCAGCGTGCTTCCCGAGGAGGCTCTGAAACATGTGGATGCGGTGGTGATCGGTGAGGCCGAGGCCACCTGGCCGCAGTTCCTGGAGGACTTCCGTCAGGGCAGATTAAAAAGGATATACCGAGCCAATGGCTGGGTAGAAGGGGAAGCTATTGCCCTGCCGAGGAGAGAACTCTTGAACCATCGGCTCTACCTCCCCCTCAAACTACTGGAGACGACTCGCGGCTGCCCTCACCGGTGCGATTTCTGCCAGGTGTCGCGCTTCTTCGGCAACCGGTATCGAACCCGTCCCCTGCGGGAGATTGCCCGGGAGCTCGATGCCGTCTTTGGACCGGGACCGGTCATGCGCCCCTGGGCCAAGCAATTGCTCTCTCTGATCAGCAAAGACCTCCCCTACTTTTTAAAGAGAAGGCTTTTATACATCATCGATAACAACGTGGCCTCTAATAAACAATTCACTCGCGAGCTCCTCTCTTTGATAAAGGAGTATGACCTTTTGTGGTGGGGGCATGCCCCGATCTCCATCGTCCACGACGATAGGCTCCTGAAGCTCTTTGCCGCAAGCGGCTGCATCGCCGTCAACATCGGTTTTGAATCCCTCTCCCCGGTAAACCTCAGGCGCATCAAGAAGGGCTTCAACAAGCCTGCTCAGTATAGCGAGGCAATCAAGAAGATCCACGGCTATGGGATAGGGATCATGGGGACCTTTATCGTGGGCCTGGATGATGACGACACCGGTGTATTCCAGAGGACCATCGATTTCATCATGGAAAACCAGCTGGATTGGGCCCTTGCCTTTATCATGACCCCCTACCCCGGCACCGAGTCTTTCGAGCGGCTGGAGAAAGAGGGGAGGATCCTGCATCGGGATTGGGCGCGATACGATTCTTTGAATGTCGTCTATCAACCCCTGCTGCTGAGTGCAGAAGAGCTGGAGAAGGGCATGCGCAGGATATGGAAGGAGGTCTTTTCCGTGCAATCGATCTTCCGCAGGATCATCAAGTCTCCTCGCATCCACCCCCTCTTTTACCTCCCCATGAACTGGGGTTTTCACCGGCTCACCAAGAACTGGTAGCCTTTCCCCGTAAACCTGTGTTAAGATACATGAACCCCGTCGGCCAGTGCGGAACAGAGAAAACAATACAAAAAGGTTGGAGTGATGAATTTCTTATTCTTCCAGCTCACCTTGGGCTTCTACCTCGGCGGCACCATAGCCTATCTCGTCTATCTCCTATCCTCCCACGAGAGGGCTGCCTGGGCAGGCAGGTTACTTCTGGGTGCAGGGTTTTGCTCCCATGGCCTTGCCTTCGTGCTGAGATATATCGAGGCAGGTCATGCCCCTGTGGTCAACCTCCATGAATCCCTCTCTTTCTTCGCCTGGCTGGTAGTAGGCTTTTTCCTGCTCTTACGCTATCGCTATAAGGTTGAAATGCTAGGGGCTTTTGTTTCTCCTTTAGCCCTCCTGTTGGTCATCGGCGCCGCGGCATTGCCGAAAGATATCCTCCCTCTCCCTCCTGCCCTCAGGAGTTGGTGGCTCCCCATTCACGTAACCTTCGCCTTCCTCGGAGATGCCATCTTTGCCCTCGCCTTCTGCGCCGGCGTCACCTACCTGATCCAGGAGCGACTCGTCAAATCCAAGCGGGTGGGGGCCCTTTCAGGAAGACTCCCTTCCCTCGAGGTCCTCGATGAGGTCAATTATCGAGCCTTGACCATCGGCTTCCCTCTGCTCACCATAGGCATCGTCACCGGCGCGGTGTGGGCAGAGTACGCCTGGGGGTCATACTGGAGCTGGGACCCTAAGGAGACTTGGTCTTTGATTACCTGGCTGCTCTATGCCGCCCTTCTCCACCAGCGTCTGATGATCGGGTGGCGAGGCAAAAAGGCGGCCATTATGGCCATTGTGGGATTCGGGGCCGTGTTATTCACTTTTTTGGGGGTGAATCTGTTGATGGAAGGGCTCCATACCTATGCCGAATGGTTTAGGTGATGTATGAGGGAGGTTATTCTCGTAGGACTCAATTACCGAACGGCCCCTGTAGAAGTCAGGGAGCGGATCTCCTTCCCAGAAGAGGAGCTCAATCAATACCTGCAGGCGCTCCAAGGCCTCCCGAGCCTTGTCGAGGGGTTTATCCTTTCCACTTGCAACCGCGTGGAGATATGTGCGGCTGCCAGAGACCCTGTGAAGGGCGTCGATGAGATTAAAAGATTTCTCGCCCTTCAGCATCACCTCCCCCTGTCAGCGTTCGAGGACACCCTCTACGTGCTCCAGGGAGAGGAGTTGGTACGGCACATCTTCCGGGTAGCCGCGAGCCTTGACTCCATGGTGGTGGGGGAGCCTCAAATCTTAGGCCAAATCAAGGAGGCCTATCGGACAGCCCACGCCAGCGGTACCACCGGCACCTTGTTGAACAAACTGCTCCATAAGGCCTTCTTCGTTGCTAAGAGGGTGCGGTCTGAGACCAGCATCGGAAACCGGGCAGTTTCAATAAGCTTTGTCGCCGTGGAGCTGGCAAAGCGGATCTTCGCTCGTCTGGAGGAGAGAGAGGTCTTGATCGTCGGTGCCGGAGAGATGTGTGAGCTGGCCGCCCAACACCTGGTGCGCGAGGGTGTCAAAAGGGTCCTGGTAACCAACCGAACCTGGGAGCGGGCCATGGAATTGGCCGAACGATTTCACGGGGAGGCAATCCCTTTCTCAGAACTCCCCAATGCCCTTTTGCGGGCCGATATCGTCATCAGTTCCACCGGTTCTCCGGGTTTTATCGTGAAAAAGGATGAGGTCTCCGATATAATCCGGAAGCGAAAGAATAGTCCTCTTTTCTTCATCGATATCGCCGTACCGAGGGATATCGACCCGCAGGTAAACACTATTGATAACGTCTACCTCTATGATATCGATGACCTGCAGGAGGTAGCGGAGGCAAATATCAAAGATCGCCTGCAGGAAGCCCGCAGGGCAGAGGCGATCGTTGCAACCGAGGTTGAGAAGTTCTGCCGCTGGTATGAGTCCTTGGAGGTGGTACCGACTATCGTCTCATTGCAAGAAAAGATGGAGAAGATGCGGGAAAAAGAGTTGGCGAAGACCCTCGCGGCCCTTCCTCAACTCTCGACAAAGGAGCGAAGGGCCATGGAGGCCTTCTCCCAGGCCATTATTAACAAGATCCTCCACGGCCCCATCACCCAGCTGAAGAAGACAAGCCGGAACTCCGAAGGGGAGGCATACGTGGACATGGTGAAAAAGCTCTTCCAGTTAGATGAGGAGTAGCTAATGATGCGCGTACAGACATTTTCATCCTGTGCCATGAGACCTATTGCCACCCTTATGATCCTCAGTTTCATAGCGGCTATTTTATCTCCCACATCAGGCCTCGCCTCCATGACCGTGCAGGAAGAAAAGGAGTTGGGAGATAGGCTTGCCCTCCAGATCCAGCAGAATGTAGTTATGATCAATGACCCCTTTATCACGGAATATGTAGATCAGATTGGCAGACGCCTCGTAGAGGAGGCCCATGATCGCCGCTTTGACTATCACTTTTATGTGGTCAAGGAGCAGGAACCCAACGCCTTCGCCATCCCTGGAGGACATATCTTTGTCACGAGCGGGCTCATACGATTTGTGGATACAGAGGATGAATTGGCCGGAGTCATCGGGCATGAGATTGCGCATAGCGTGCTCAGACATATCGACAAGGCCATGGACAGGGCCAAGCGCCTCTCCCTCCTCACCCTGGCGGCCATCATTGCTGGGGCCTTCCTTTCCAAAGACGCCCAGGGAGCCGCTACCCTTGCCACCGGCGCCATGGCCATGGCCCAATCCTTGATGCTCAAATATACAAGGGAGAATGAGGCTGAGGCGGATCAAAAAGGCATCAAGTACCTGACCGATGCCGGCTATGGTTCCCAAGCCATGGTGACCTTTCTTAAAAAGATCTATCGCTGGCAGAGGGCTATCTCACCCGATGTCCCCACCTACCTCTCCACCCATCCGGGAATCGACGAGCGAATCACCTACCTATCGGACACCTTCCTGACCACCCCTAAATACGCCGGTATACATCCACCTGCAGCCGGAGATTTGAAAAAGATCCAGATACGGCTTCTCCTCAGGGAAAAGGGGGGAATAGAAGGAATCAATCAGTTCTCCTCACTGCTGAGGGAAACGCCAGGGGATGTTGATCTCCTTTACGGCCTGGGGGTGTCCTATCTCATGGTGGGCAGGCCTCAAGAGGCTATTGCACACCTATCTGAGGCCCTCAAGGCCTCGCCAAAGGACGTACTTATATGGCGCGAGCTAGGCATAGCCTATTTCCAGGCAAAGGAGGTGGACAAGGCGCTTAATATCCTGAATGACACCGCCCGTATATTCCCTCGCGACACGATCATCCTCTATTACCTTGCCCAGGCGAATCAAGAAAAGGGCCGATGGGACGATGCACTCTCTTTCTACCAACGGGTGTTGGAAATAGACCCTGGCAGGGTGGAGTTATATTACAACCTCGGTGTCATCTACGATAAAAAGGGTGTCTTGGACCTGTCGCATGAAAATTTCGGCCTTTACTTCAAGGAGAAGGGGCAACGGGAAACCGCTCTCTTCCACTTCAGAAAGGCCTTGGAGTATACTCAGGACTGGCAAAAAAAGAGAGAGCTGGAAGAGCTCATAAAGGAATGTGAGGGTAAAAGAAAACAGGATAAAATACCCACTAGCCACCTACCTCATAATAGTATCCCCTCATAGCACCCAGACAAAAACGCTTGTCTCGCTTTAGTCATCTACTCCCTAAGTATGAGCGGATTAAATCGCGTATCATAGTCATACACATCTATCTCTTCTCTCCTCTTAAGGAATCTCACCGCCACGTAAGTCAGCGGCGTCGCAGTGGCCTCATAGACCGACTTTGCAAGCCACTGCGTTACTATAGCCAAAGCAAGCACTGCCATCGGTATCTCCCCTACAAAGGCGATCGTCATAAAGACCAGGGAATCTAGCCCCTCCCCTATCAAAGTTGATCCAATGGTGCGGGTCCAAAGCCAGCGCCCCCGAGTAGCAATCTTCATTTTAGCCATGACGAAGGAATTAGCAAATTCTCCCCCCAGGTAGGCGAGGAAGGAGGCGAGCAGCAAGCGGGGGGTATAGCCCAAGATACGTTCATAGGCTGTCTGCCCATTCCAAAAGGATGCAGGAGGAAGTACTTGCCCGACCCATATAGCAACCACCACAAGAAGATTACAGAGAAATCCCAACCAAATAACCCGGCGCGCCTGGCGATAACCATAGACCTCGGTCAGGATGTCGCCGAAGATATAACTAATCGGGAAGATAATTATACCCGCCGGCAATATGAGGCCAAGGACATTGACCAATTTTACCGCCGCGATGTTCGCCGCTATCAAGCAGGTGATAAAAATGGCGGTTGAGATTACAAACAATAAAGAATATCTCTGCTCATGACTGACTTTGCGTTGTTCCCGAGGCATCGTTCCCGCATCTCCCTTAAATCTTCATCTACCGGATTAAGTAGCGTATTGTTAAAACATTGCCAAATGTTTTTTTTCGAGCTGAGATAACGATATTAGTATATATTATTTCGTCTAGACCTGATTCGGGAGCGAACAAATTCGATAACGCCGGGCATAACGGAAATAAGGATTATTGCAAAGATCACCAGAGAAAAATTATTTTTCACAAAAGGAATGTTACCAAAAAAATAGCCGCCGAAGACAAAAATAGCCACCCACGCTATGCCTCCCGTAACGTTATAAATAATAAAGCGACTATACGCCATGGTTCCAATGCCAGCCACGAAAGGAGCAAAGGTGCGGATAATGGGTATGAAGCGGGCCAGAACAATTGTTATTCCTCCATATTTTTCATAAAAACGGTGAGTACGCAAGAGATATTCTTTATTGAGAAAGCGCGATTTTTTTTTGCTAAAAACCTTTGGACCTATGAACTTGCCGATCCAGTAATTGACGGTATCGCCTGCAATGGCTGCTATGGACAGCAAAAATATCGACAATCGAACATCCAATGAACCAAGAGCGGCAAAGCTTCCTATAGCAAAGAGCAGGGAATCCCCTGGAAGGAAAGGGGTAACGACAAACCCCGTTTCTAGAAAAATGATAAAAAAGAAGATAACATATGTCCAGATACCGTAGTTGCGAATGATTAAATCGAGATGCCTATCAAGATGCAGCAATATCTCTATCAAAGAATTTATTAATTCCATGAATTCACCTCAGTCATTTTCCAAACCTCACTTAATTTTTTTAAGCATGTCGTGGATCTCCTCGCCGTAGACATAAAAGACGAGCGCAATCAGCGCGGATATGCCGGCAAGGACAAAAAATAATGCATATTGTTGATTGAAGGCCTTTGCCCCCTGAAGCGTGGCAATCAGCGTCCCCGGTATTCTCCCAATCGTTGAAATGATGAGAAACAAAACTAAAGACATGCGGGTCAGGCCCAAGATGTAGCACAAGGCGTCCTTTGGAAAGCCGGGGATTAAAAAAAAGAAAAAACTGAGGATAACACCTTCATGCTCCATCAAGTAATCAAATTTTTTTAATTTTTTAGATGACACAATCTTTTGAACCAACCATTTTTCAAAGAACCCCGCTATACGAAAGGCAATCCATGAGCCTATGGTAAGACCGATCGTCGAATAAATGAACCCGGCTTGCACTCCAAATAGATAGCCGCCCAGGAATCCGACAGGCGCGCCGGGAATAGGGGCAACAACTACTTGCACTACTTGGAGAAGGATAAAAGCCAGAGGAGAAAAGGGTCCAAAAGAGGCAATGGTTTCTTTTAAACGATGATGGTCGGCAAGGATACAATAAGATTTAACAGCTTCGCCCCACAACTGGGCATTATAGTGATAGATAAAAAAAGAAAATACGCCGGCTAAAATACAGACAATCACTATCCATGTCAGTTTCAAAGAGAGCAATGATTTCATAAAAAAATTTTCTATCTCAATTGATCAGCCCAGAGGCCGCCCCATTGGTCCAGAGGCAGTTCTTTCTCAACCGATTAAGGCGGCCAAAACCATAGCGAGCGACAAAGAGACGAGCACTACTACTGTCCCCCAAGAAAGTATATTCATAACGATACCATTCACATAGTCACCCATAATTTTCCTGTCATTTATCAAGAGCAGCATAAAAATCAAAATAAAAGGCAACAGAATGCCGTTGATGACCTGCGAGTAAAACATGATTGAAATCAAAGGTATGCCAGGCAATAAAATAATTCCCGCCCCTAAAAAAATAATGAGTGAATATAGCCCATAAAATTGTGGTGCTTCGACAAATTTAGTATTGAGGCTTGATTCCCATCCAAACGCCTCGCAAATCGTGTACGCAGTAGATAAAGGCAGAATCGAGGCAGCAAATAGCGATGCATTCAAAAGTCCAAACGCAAAAAGCCACGTACAGTAAGAACCTGCAAGCGGCGCGAGTGCCAATGCCGCATCTTTGGCTGTTTCGATATGAAGGCCGTTTGTAAAAAGGGTAACGGCGCAGAGCATAATAATAAAAAAGGCCACTACATTGACTGCAAACGAACCGAAAATAACATCCATGCGCGTATATTTATAATTCTCTGCCTTAATCCCCTTATCGACAACCGATGACTGCAAATAAAACTGCATCCACGGGGCGATGGTCGTCCCGACAACGCCGATCACCATGGTGAGCCATCCCACTTGAAATTTTATCGTCGGCGTAACAAAGGACGTCATAATTTCGTGCCAATTTGGCTTGACCAAAAAACCGGAAATAATGTAGGAAAAATAAAAAACGCAGGCGACCAAAAAAGCCTTTTCTACGGATTTGTAAGTGCCTTTAACAACGAGCCGCCAAACAAAGAAAGCGCCAAGTGGTACTGAGATATATTTACTCACGCCGAAGATTTCCATGCTTGCTGCGACGCCGGCAAATTCAGAAATTGTATTGCCCATGTTTGCTAAAAAAAGCATGATCATCAAGTAAAAGGTCACTTTCGCGCCGAAGCGTTCTCTGATTAAATCGGAGAGACCCTTCCCGGAAACAACGCCCATGCGAGCACACATTTCCTGAATAATGATGAGTGCAACCAAAATCGGTATAAGCGTCCAGAGCAGGCTCAATCCATATCTCGATCCAGCTAGTGAATACGTCGTTATGCCGCCGGCATCGTTATCAACGTTGGATGTGATGATGCCGGGGCCGATAAGCGCAAAGAACAATCCCAGCTTCCACATGCCGCCTTGCATTAATTTCTGCCGAATGTCAGTCAGTTTACCGAGCACGACCCTATCCGCCTTTATTTGCCAAGCTCGGGAGCAACAATTTCCAACAAATTCTTAAACATGATTGTCCCTTGCAGCTTTTCTTTATCATCCACAACCGGTATGGCAGTTACGCCGTACTTAGCAAAATGATCAGCTATTACTTCTTCTTTGTCGTTCAAATTAACAGACATTATCCTCTTATCCATAATGTCTGCCAAAATCGTCTCGGGAGCGGCAAGTAAAAGATCACGCAAGGTCACGACGCCCAGCAAGTGCTCTTCTTCATCTGTAATATAGACGTCATAAAGCATATCGATATCTTCACCCTTAGCCCGAATGGTCTCCATCGCCTGGCGTACAGTAACAGGGGGCCGGAAGCTCAAGAATGAAGATGTCATCATCCCGCCTGCTTCCTTTTCTGGATGGGCGAGCAGTTCTTTGACATCTTCTGCGATATCTTTTTCCATTTCCTTTAAAATGCCCTCCGCTTTTGCCTTAGGCAAATCAGCCAACAGATCGGTAGCCTCGCTGAGAGACATCTCTTCAATAATATCCGATGCCTGGGCCGAGTTGAGATCGGTTATCAAGCTCACCTGAACTTTCGGATCAGTTTCTTCCAGGGCTTCCGCGGCTGTTTCCTTGTCCAGTGACTGAAAAACCGCTGTCCGCCGATTAATATCTAAGTCTTCCAGGATGTCCGCTAAATCCGCCGGGTGTATTTGGCTGAGCCTGTTTTGCGCAATATTTAAGCGCAGTAAGTCGGGCGAAGATAAAGGCTGCACGAATTTCCAAGAAATAAGCTGGTCTGATAAGGTATAATCAAAAAGCGTCTGTAATATTTTGTCCACCGGTTTGGTAAGCCCTACGCGTCGGATGAGTCCACGGAAACCGACGTCGACGTGAACAAGATATAATTCCTGATGCGCCTGTAAAAATTGGAGGTCGTTTATGCGTCGGATCCTTGCGCCATTGGTGTCCACTACTTGCTTATCCATGAGCGCATTATTCAAAAGTAATTCTCTATCATGCTGTCTATATTCTTGCAACTTATTTGCAGGAATATCTGTAATATAAGTGTCTTCATCAACGATCGAGATATCTTTACACGGTAAAAATAGATTTTGCCCTCTACCGTCCCTAAGAATAAAGCCTGTAACAACAGGATACGGCTCCACAAATTCGGCAGCCACGTCTACGACCTTACCCACTTGCTGTCCGCCGGCCTTAACCACTTTTTTCCTCAGGATATGGCTTAAAAACAAAAAAACCCGAGGTTCTGAATTTACTGTCGCCATTGGTACCTCCAGGTGCAGCAAGTATAACATGCATCTTTCTTTTTTAGAAAGCTTTTTTGAATTTTTCTAATCAAGACGGGCAGAGCCGATTCATTCCGCAGATGAGGCCCTGCCCCATCCCCTAGATTTTTTTCACCGACATAGAATCGTTGATCACTTTACCAATTTGAGAGCCTCCTTGAATTGATCGGTCCCAGCCCTCCCCAGTAACTCATAGATCACCATCTCCGTAGACGTGACAATAATGCCAGCTTGACGCATGCGCTGTAGGGCAACCTCCCAATTCTGAGTGGACCGGGAGGAAACTCCATCGCTCACCACCTGTACCTTATAATGAGAAAGGGCATGCAGTGCCGTCTGCGCCACGCAGATATGAGCCTCAATGCCAACGATAATGAGGGTATTCCTCTTCTGCTCGTCCAGCCGATCAATAAAGACGCGGGACTCGAAGCAATCAAATTCCAATTTTATGGTGGGCTCAATATCCTTCAGCTCCTCACGAAGCTCAGAGGTGGTTTCCCCAAGGTTCTGTTGTTCCGTGAGGAGAATAGGCAGCCCTATAATACGAGAGAACTTTACAAGCTTGAGAGTATTCTCAACCACCTTCTCCTTGCCCGCGATGACGGGAAGGAGCCGCTCCTGCATGTCGATGATCACCAAGAGTGCATCATCCGTGCTGAGTAACCTGCTTCGCAATGCGTTGCTATTCTCCATGTGCGGCCTCCTTCCCAAACAAAACTCTTAAGAGACCCAATCAACACATATAGCAAAACAGATGAGGGTGATCGGCGGCACTATTGTATACTTACACCAAAAACTCATTTAAGCTTAAATTGTTTTTCTAAACTCTTGGTGGCCTCTTCTCCTAATTGTTTGGTCGCTTCCTCGGTGGTGGTTTGCAATTCTTTCTGCCCTGCTTCCGTCCCGCCGCTCACGCCCTTTTGGAGGGTATCGTTCACAGCTGCCTTAAGCGTGCCTAGATCGAAGTTGGCAAGCTGAGCGATTCCGGTGCCCTCAAGGGCACGCACGATGATTATCATAACCAATTCATTCAAGTCGGTAACGTTTCGGTAGACCTCATTGACTCCGATGGTGAAGGTTTTGGTGAAGGGTGTTCCCCCCAGGGAGTAATCTTTGTAGGTGACCTTGCCGATTTTCAGGATGAGCTTATCAATGGCGACTTGTGGCGCCCTTCCCCCTTGCTTCGCCTCCTTTTGCTCGGCAGGCTTTTTCCCCTCCTGCTTTTTTTTGCCCAATGCCGTTAAGGAATTGATATTGAGCTTTCGTTCCTTGTTTCGAACCACCATGAGCTCTTTGAGATTCAACTCCAGGGTTTCAACGTGCTTCCTTTGCTTGAAGAACGATGCAAGCTCGACGTCGACGAGGAGTTTAGGTATGTCGATCATCACCTTGTCCGGGAATCCAGCAGGATTGAGCAATCGCATATCAGTAATATCCACCTTGGACGCCAACAACCCCACATCCATATCCCCTATGGTAAGCTCCAGCCCCGTCGCCTTCTTTGTCCCTCCCTCGACAGCCGCCTTGATGAGGACGTTTTTAAAGATCAGGAGCAGGACAAAAATAACCACTATGATACCAACTACAATACCGAGCTTCTTCATAATAGTACCCTCCTTAATTAGATGCTAAAAATGGGTAGTTTTAGTGTAAAATCGCCCTCTCCCTTCAGATGCCATCTTATCATAGCATCAATGATCGGGCAACAAAAAGACCTCGCTCGGGGAGGAGACCGGGTTTAATGATCTCTGGAGGACGGCCTAAATCTTATATTTCAAGCCTAGCCCACCACAGTATTCAAAGAGAAATAAAGGACGGAAGAAAAAAGTCGATTTATGCAGTCTTTTCCCCGGCAAGCCAGGATTTAACCTGTTGCTCTATTTGGTCTCTTATCTCCCGAAACCGCGCCAACCTTTCAGCCTCTGATCCCGCGAATGCCGAAGGATCTGAAAACGACCAGTGCAGCCTCTGACCGACTCCGGGGAATACGGTGGGACAGTTCTTTTCAGCCTCGTCGCAGACCGTTATCAAATAGGAGAAGTGTATCTTGCCCATATATTCCTGGACATGTTTCGCATACTGACCCCTCAAACTTATACCAACCTCCTCCATAACACGCTCGGTGTTTGGATCGATACTTGTCGGCTCGAGTCCGGCACTATATGCCTCAAACCGGTCGCCTCCGTATTTCTTGAGAAATGCCTCCGCCATTTGGCTGCGGGCGGAATTATGCGTGCATAGAAACAGGACTTTGGGTTTGTTCATGACTTAAGCTCCTTCCTTGCCGCTCGCCTGCAGTATCAAACTTGCGATTTATACATGCCCTGCCATTTGCTACATGAAGACAGATGCTTTTTTCGCAGTATGTGGCTGATTAATTCTCTCTATCGTTTTTTTCCCTTATTATCAGCATGATGTTTGATTACCAAGGCGTCCACCATAAAGATGACATCTTCAGCTATGTTCGTGGCATGATCCGCAATTCTTTCCAGACATCGACACACAATCATCAAATGCACTGCCCTTGTGATCGTTTTTGGATCCGCGATCATATAGGTAAGGAGCTCTCGAAAGACCTGGTCGTTTAATTTATCGACCAGATCATCTCGCTTACAGACCGAACGCGCCAATGGGGAATCCCGATTGACAAAGGCATCCATGACGTCCTTGACCATTGACTGGGCTATCTCTGCCATTCTCGGGATATCGATGTACGGTTTGAGCTGAGGTTCCTCGCTTAGCGAGATCGCGCGTTCGGCAATATTGACCGCCTGGTCGCCGATGCGTTCCAGATCGGTGATGATCTTCATCGCAGAGGTTATGAAACGAAGGTCGGCAGCCATGGGTTGTCTTAAGGCTAAGAGCTTGAGACACATATCATCGATGGCAATCTCCAATTTATTGATCCGATCCTCCCCCTTGAGGGTTTTTTTGGCCAGTTTGGAATCCCTCGTGACCAGGGCCTGAACGGCATTGCTGATCGCCTTCTCCACCAACGCGGCCATCTGGAGAAGATTTTCCTTTAGTTCCTCCAATTCCATCTGAAAATGTCTATGGACCTCCATAGTGTCTCCTCCTTGAGGTTATCCGAATTTTCCCGTGACGTAATCTTCTGTCCGCTTATCCTTGGGCCGAGTAAAGATCTGATAGACCGGTCCTTCTTCGACCACCTCACCGTTCAGAAAGAAGCCTGCCCTGTCAGCCACTCGTGAGGCCTGCTGAACGGTATGGGGCACCAAAATAATCGTGTAGCTTTTTTTCAATTCAGCCAGGGTAGCCTCAATGCTGGCCGTAGAGATAGGATCGAGGCCGGAACAGGGGTTGTCGAGCAGGATGACCTCCGGCTCTAGGGCCAGGATCCGGGCGATGCAGAGGCGCTGTTGCTGGCCTCCGGAGAGCCGGAGGGCAGAGGTGTGCAGGCGGTCCTTGACCTCCTCCCAGAGCACGGCGGATCGCAGCGCCTTTTCCACGATCTCGGCCAGACGACCTTTCTGCGTGGCGCCGCTCAGTTTAGGACCATAGGCCACGTTGTCAAAGACGGACAGGGGCAAAGGAGTAGGCAGGTCGAAGACCATCCCGATTTGCCTCCTCAATTGGGTAAGACTGGTTTGTGGGCCATGGATATTCGCCCCATCCAAGAAGATGGTCCCCGTATGCCTCGTTCCGAACATCAGATCAGTCAGCCGATTGAGACTTTTGAGAAGCGTCGTCTTTCCGCTTCCTGCCGGGCCGAAGATGGCGAAGATCTCCCTCGGGTGGATGGTAAGACTAATATTCCGGAGGGCTTGAACGGATTGATAATAGAAATTAAAATCCTTGATAACTATCTTGGTCTCTGGCGGCATGAATCCCCCTCAGGCCCGACGACGGATATAACGGTTGAGCAGCCAGTTTGCCACCGTATTGACCAAAAGAACGAGCAGGATCAAGGCCGCCCCTGTACCATAAGCCATCTTTAACGAGATTCCTTCTCTGGCAAGGATGTAGAAATGGACGGACATGGTGCGTATGGGAGAGAAGAGAGAGGTGGGCATCAGCAGCGAAGAACCGGCGGTCAGAATCACCGCAGCGGTCTCTCCAATGCTACGGCCAACGCTCAGGAGGATACCGGTGCAGATGCCGGGCAGGGCACTCGGCAGGATCGTGTGCATGACGGTCTGCCACCGTGTTCCACCCAGAGAATAGCTGACCTCGCGGTAGGAAGGGGGAATTGCCTTGATCGCCTCCTCGGCGGTAGAAATGATCGTGGGCAAGATCATTGCGGCCAGGGTCAAGCCTCCGGACAGGATGGACCACCCCATGTTGAGGTAGATGACAAAAAAGACGAACCCGAAGAGGCCGAAAATGATGGAAGGCACGCCTGCGAGGCAGTCGGTCCCGAATCGGATAAGGCGGCTGATCCGGCTCTCCCGGGTGTATTCTCTCAAAAAGATGGCTGTCCCCACACCCAATGGCGTTGCAAAAAGAATTGCAACGACGGTGAGGGCAAAGGTCCCGACGATGGTGGGAAGGATACCACCCTCTCGACCCATGCTTTTTGGGGAATCTAGAAAGAAACGGAGGTGAAGGACAGGAAGGCCTTCAGCCAAAACCTGAAAAAGGATGAGGACCATCACTCCAATGGTCGATAGGGCAGCAAGCCAGATAAGAACTTTTGCGATGCCTTGGGTGATATATCGCGTACGATAAACCATCAGCTACTCCTCCTGCGGGACAGGAAGATGGCCAAAGAATTGAGGAGCATGATGATGACAAAGAGGATGACCCCCGTGGCGAAGAGGGCTTCTCTATGTGCACCAGAGGCATAACCCATCTCAATGCCGATGTTCGTAGTCAGGGTCCTCGCCGAATCCAGGAAAGAGGACGGCATCTTTACTGCGTTCCCCAGGATCATGATCATGGCCATGGTCTCGCCGATTGCACGGCCCATGCCCAAGATGATACTGGCAACAATTCCGGACCTGGCTGCCGGGATCATCACCCGCCATATGGTCTGCCAGTGGGTTGCTCCCATAGCAAGGGCACCAGCTTTATAGGTAGGGGGCAAAGCCTTGAGGGAGTCCTCTGAGATACTAATAATGGTGGGCAGGATCATAAAACCCAGGATTACGGAGCCTGAGAGAATGCTCAGTCCAGGCCCTCCCAGATAATTTCGAACAAGGGGGACGAGGACGATGAGCCCCCAAAAACCATAGATGACGGAAGGGATAGCTGCCAGCAGTTGGATTGCCGGTCTCAATACCGTCCCCACTGCAGGAGGGGACCATTCGCACAGGAAGATGGTGCAGGCCAAACCCAGGGGAATGCCCAGGGCAAGGGCCCCGATGGTGACCAAGAAGGAGCTGACGATCATCGGGAAGATGCCGAATAGACCCTTGCTTGGAATCCATTTCTGACCGAGAATAAAGGCCTTGGGACCAATCTTCCAGATCAACGGGAGCCCCTGCTCGAAGATAAAGAAGGTGATCAAGGCGAGGACCGCAATGGAAGAGAAGGCGATCAGCAGGAGGAGCTTTTCAATGACCTTCTCTCTGATCTCCATGATCATCTCCCTGAAGGTTTAAGGACGGACACGAGGCCTTCCTTTGAAAGCAATGCCTGAGCCGCAGGACTCAACACGAACTCCAAAAAGGACTTTGCCTCTCCTTCAGGCTCACCATTGAAGACAAATAAGAAGGGACGTACCAGAGTATACTTATTGCGCTCGATGTTAGTCACCGTGGGTTCGACGCCTGAAATCTTCAGGGCCTTCACCTGCTCATTGACCAGCCCCAGGGAGATATAGCCGATGGCATAAGGATCGTTTGACACGACCTGCCGAATGGCACCGTTTGAGTCCTGAACCAGGGATTCAAGGCTGATCTCTTCTTGTCCCATGACGAATTTTTGAAAAGACTCCCGCGTTCCCGACCCTTCCTCGCGGCTGACCAGGACAATCGGGTGAGGTGGATCCCCCAGCTCTCCCCAATCCTTTATCTTCCCGGAGAAGACCTGTCTTACATGGTCCAGTGAAAGATCACGGATCGGGTTTTTGGGGTTGACAATGATCGCAATTGCATCCTTGGCGATCGTGATTGCATACAGGTCTTTCTCATCAGGCAAGAGGGATCGGGATGACGTTCCAATATTTGCCGCACGCGTCCTGACCGCCTCGATCCCGGCGGTCGACCCGCCCCCTTGCACATAGATGTGGGAATGAGGATGGCGAGACATATATTCCTCGGCCAGCAGCTCGGCAAAAGGTTCCACAGAAGTAGAGCCCGCCACGGTGATCCCGGCCCTCTCTCTTTGGCAACCTGAAACGAGGGGGATGGCCAGAAGGAGAGGAAGAAGCCATAGCAGCAGCATTCTCACCTTACAAATCCCAGATCCCCAGTCATCTCCAGATTTCGGTTTTTTAGGTCTGCGACCTGCCATCTGCAATTTTTATCCATATCTTCC
>Ga0214473_10002472_pt1 | contig 22685 bp, 15 predicted proteins | sample RVTome_7_FD_203509 | JGI IMG/M metagenome (GOLD analysis project Ga0214473, IMG submission 203509) | Soil microbial communities from uranium-contaminated site in the Upper Colorado River Basin, Wyoming, United States - RVT98D197 | ecosystem: Environmental > Terrestrial > Soil > Contaminated >... | reverse complement strand
CGCAGCGTGAGCGTAGACGCATGGCATGTCGCATCCGCCGCAGTGGCGGGAATCCGTCGTGGTGTCCACACAGCTGGTGCCGCACAGGCTGGGGGCGGTGTCCGGGCAGCCGGTCTCACAGGAGAAGGTCCCGCCCGCGCCGGCGACGCAGGACGGCCGCCCTGGCGGACAAGCGATGCCGCAACCGCCGCAGTCCGTCGCGGTACCGATGTCGGTCTCGCAACCGTTCGACGAATCCCCGTCGCACTCGCCCAGGCCCGGAGCGCAGGTGACGGTACAGGTCCCGCGCACGCAGCGGGCCGTTCCGCCGGTCGCTTCGCACACGTTCCCGCACGTGCCGCAGTTGGCAACGTCGTTCTGCAGATCGAAGTCCTCGTCGACCAAGCCATCGCAGTCCTGATCCTCGCCGTCACATGTCTCGGTGCCGGGCAAACACCCGTCCGGGATGCCCGCATCGAGGCCGCCACCGTCGGCCCCAGCCTCGATGCAGCCGAGCTCCGGATGACAAACCAGCCCCGAGCCGCAGGCGTCGTCGCCGAGCTCGTAGAAACAAAAGCCGGTTTCGCACGCCGGCATGGCGCAGGCGGCCATCGGAGCACAATCGCCTGCAGCGCGGCATTCCCGCGGACCGCAAGCCACCTCGGCTCCAGTGACGCACGCCGGCTCCACGCAAGAGCCGGCGACACAGGAGACCGCCGAAGCCGGGTCCATCGCCAGCGGGCAGCGCACGTCGCGGCAGTCGCGGGTGATGAGAACGACCACGGCGCGGTTGCTGCGCACCTCGACCGTCACGATCCGCTCGGCGACCAGCCCGGCGTCGAACAGGAGTTGCACCCGGAGCACGTAGTCGCCCGCCGCCACCCGGTCGAGCTCGGCGACGCGGCGACCCCGGGCAAAGGACTGGCCAGGCTCCACGGGCAGCTCCGACGATCGCGTCTCGCGCGCGGTCGGCGTGCCGGTCGGAAGCTCGCCGAGCAGATCGACCCGCACCTGATCGAACTCGACCCCGGCCACCAGGTCAGTCCGGAGCTCGACCAGCACCTCGAAGCCGTCGTCGGAGCAGCTGACCACAGCGAGGGCGACGCACAGGACGAGCCAGCGGGAACCCATTGCGACCATGCTATCCGGGCCGGTCCGCCCGCGCCACCTCCACACTGGCTCGGGTGCGGCGGAGCACTACCGTCACGTTGTTGGCCCGGCATCTCCACCGCGTCGGCGATACGGGATCGGTGTGCACCGATCAGGGTAGCCGCACGACCAGCGTCTCTTGTTGCCCGGGTCGAACGACGACACGGCGTCGTATTGGCTCACCGTCACCGTCGGGGCGAAGGGTCAACAGGTGAGGTCCGGCTGGCAGCGTGATGGTGGCCGGGCTTTGTCCGAGGCGCCGGCTGCGCTCGTAGACATAGGCCCAGCCACCAGGAGTGATCACGCGCACCGCACCGTGCGCTCGAGCGGGTGGCGGCTCCGGCGCGTCGGCGGCCGTGGGCTCGCCTTCGGGCGTCGGTAGTGACGGTGATTCCGCGAGCTCTTCCGGATCGGAAGCCTCGGGCGGCGTCGGCTCGTCGGGTGGCAAGGCGAGCGTCGACGAACCAGCGGCTTCAGAAGGGCTGATGTCCTGCTGTGCCGAAGGTGTTCGCGGTCTGTCGTCCGATCGCCACGTGCGGATCCCCACGACCCCGAGCCCCGCGACGGCCATCACGGCCACCGCAGCGAGACCCACGGCAGCCCACGAGGGCCGCGCTGGCGTCTTGCGGCGGATGACCGATGAGGGTGGCGACGAGACATCCGTGTCGGCGGCCTCCGCAAGGAGCACCTCGGTCGGAGGCTGACCGATCGGATCGTCTCGAAGACGCCGTGCACTCTGGGCGAGCTCCATGGACTTCGCTCGCTCCTCGGGGAATAGCCGTACCACCCATTCGGCGAGGTCCACGTTCGTCACGCTGGGCCCGGCGGTTGCAGCGGCGTCGGCGAGCGCCCGGCCGAAGTCCTTGGCAGTGGCGAAGCGCTCCTGGGGATCTCGGCTCAGAGCACGAAGCACGACCTCGTCCAGCGCGGCAGGCACGGCCGGCCACACCAGCGACGGTGCCCGAATCGTGCTCTTGAGCACCGACACGATGGTGTCGGCCTGGGTCTCGCCCCGAAACAGCCTGCGTAGCGTGAGCGCCTCCCAGAGTACGACGCCCAGCGACCAGACGTCGCTCCTGTGCGTGGCCGACTTCGCTTCGGCCTGCTCCGGCGACATGTATGCGAACTTGCCCTTGATGACCCCAGTGGCTGTGCTGCCGCTGCGTCCGAGCGCGCGGGCGATCCCGAAGTCCAGGACGCGCACGCCGCCATCGTAGGTGAGCATGATGTTCTGCGGCGAGATGTCGCGGTGCACGAGGTTGAGAGGCTCGCCGTCGTCCCCGCGCAGCTCGTGAGCGGCGTGCAGGCCCTCTGCAGCCTCGATCACGACCTTGGTGACGTAGAATGGGTGGCGCGGATCGGGCTTCTGCCCGTCTTCGCGCGTGAAGCAACGCAGCACGCTCACCAGCGGTTGCCCTATGAGGTACTCCATCGCGATGTAGTGCGTTCCCTCCGCCTCGCCGAAGTCGAATACGCTGCACACGTTGCGGTGATCGATGCGCGCAGCGATGCGAGCTTCGTCGAGGAACATCTGGACGAAGTCGGGCTCTTGGGAGAGGTGCGCCTGGATGCACTTGAGCGCCACCAGCTTCTGGAATCCCCCCGGCCCCTCGGTCCGCGCCAGGTACACGACAGCCATCCCGCCCCGAGCGAGCTCGGCGCACAGCCGGTAGCGGCCGAGCGTCCGAGGCTCGAAGGCCGCGGCGACGCGCTCGGGACGAGGGAGCGAGCCCATCACGCCATTCTACGGCATGGGGTGGGGTGCCGTCGGCTGGGCGATGTCGCCGCCGCTTCCCAGCAATAGCACCGCCACCACGGTCGCTGCGGCCGCCACGAGGACGCCGCCTCCGATGCCGACCCAGACCCACGGAGACACCCCTGGGTCATCGGGCTCGGTGGACGCGGCGAGCTCGGGAAAGAGGAAGGTCCGTGGCTCCTCGGCCGATCCATGGGCGGCCACGACTGCGCCCCCTGGACCGACGGCGAGGGCGTAGTAGTCGACCCGACCACGCGTCACGGGCAGCTCGACGAGATCCACACCGTCCGAGTACGGACCGCCTGGCGCGCGCGCGAAGACCATGACCTCGCGGACAACGGACTCAGGATCGTTGCGCACCTCTGCCGTGACCGCGATCCCAGTCGCGGTGGCGCGGGCCTGGGCGTGTAGCGAGAGCGCCCCCGGCAGGCGCGAACGGACATCCGCGAGCCGTTCGCGCAACACGGGAGGGAACTCGCTCGACGGCGGTCGTCCCGGTGCGATCGACGCCAGCCGCCGCAGCTCCCGCGTCACGACCTCCTCGTCGCCCATCGAGCGCGCGGCGAGGATGCGAAGCTCGAGCAGAACGAGCAGGTCGCCCAGGCTCAGGTCAGACGCGTGCTCGGCGCGGCTGAGAGTCTCGAGCGCGGTCTCCACCGCACCCTGCTCGTAGTGCTGGCGCGCCTCGCCAAGCAGCGAGTGCTGCTGAGCGGCGGCCGGCAAGGCGACGGACAGCAGCGCGAGACAGGCGATCCATGCACGGCAGTGGCGCATCACATGAGCCCCGAGCAGGTGACGATTCCGCCGGCCTCGCAGGAGAGCCGACACGGACCGCTGGTACAGGTGCCTCCACAACGGTTCCCAGGAGGAGGTGCTTCTGGTCCGGATCGGCAGGCCATTTCGCAGCTTTGGCCGGCGGTGCAGGTCATGTGGCAGGGAGGACTGGAGCACCGAAGGTTGCACGGTTCGCCGCCCACGGCGCACGTCACGTCACAAGTCGGTGCCGGTGGGCAACCGACCTCCAGCGCCCGATCTTCGTCTAGCGCGCACGCCTCGGTCTCGCACCCGTCCCGGGGATCGGGGCTGCAGTCGTGGCGACCCTCCTGACACACGATGTCGCACCGCTTGTCGTCACCGCACGCTGTGGCTGCGGGGTCGACGCCAGGGAGGTCTGAGCAGCTGATGTCGCAGTCGCCGCAGGTCTTGTCCCGCGTGAGATCCACCTCGCATCCGTCGGCGTCGCTGCCGCTGCCATCTCCGTTGCAGTCCTTGCGGTCAGCGTTGCACGGGAGGGGCGGACCGCGGTGGGTGTTGTCGAAGGTCGAGCAAAGACCCGTACGCATGTCGCACTCGGTGTCCCTGTCGCAGAGCGCCTGGACGTATGGCACCGGCGGACCAAGCGCGGTGACCGCCCGGGTCGTTCCCGGGACGTTGACGCTGGTGCAACCCGTGGCGATCCATCCGCAGGGCTCTCGAACGACGAAGACCTCGAAGCCCCAGACGCCAGCCTCGAGCTCGGGAGGCTCGGGTGCGCCGGCTTCCACCACCCAGGTCACCGCCCACACCGCCTGAGAAGGGGGCACCGAGCAGCCCCCGCGAAGAATGCGGGCCGCCATGCGATCGGCCTGCAGACCGACGGCGGGATCCTCGAAGGAATACGTCCAGTCGATCTCCTGCGGGCCGCATCCCAAAGCAGGCAGCGCGACGCACACCACGACGAAGAACCTACCGACGCGACTCATCGACACGATTGACCCAAGAGGCTACCAGACGACTGACCTGCAGGGCACGCACCAACGCTGCGCATGTATAGTCGCGTCATGGCGACGACCGAGACGCACGTGGGGAAGGCCCAGGTCGATACCGAAATCAGCCGGATCCGAGTGGTCGAAGGGCCCAACAGGGGCGAAGAGCACGTCTTCGCGCGTCCCCGGGTCACCATTGGGTCCGGATCGCACGCCGGGTTGGAGCTCACCGACCCGACCGTCTCGGCGCTGCACTGCGAGCTCGTCCGCGACGAGGCGGGAGTGCACCTGCGCGATCTCGGGAGCAAGAACGGCTGCTGGATCGCGGGCTGCCGAGTGATCCATGCCATCGTGACGCCCGGAGTCCGGTTCGGGCTCGGGGCCACCGTGCTCGAGGCCACAATCGATCGTGCCCGACTTCCGCAGGCGGTGTGGAAAGGCGGCGATCGACTCGGATCCCTCATCGGCGCCTCCCCCGAGATGCACGCGCTCTTCGCTCGCATTGGACTGGCGAGTCGGGAGCCGCGCCGCGTGCTGATCACCGGCGAGTCGGGCACGGGCAAGGAGCTCGTCGCCCGCGAGCTCGTCCAGCATGGCCCGCGACCGGAGGGGCCGTTCGTGGTGGTCGATGCGGGCGCCCTGTCGACACAGCTGGCGGATATCGAGCTGTTCGGCCATGAGGTGGGGGCCTTTACCGGTGCAGACCAGAAGCGGATCGGTGCGTTCGAGCGCGCCCACGGCGGGACCCTGTTTCTCGACGAGGTCGGCGAGCTGCCGCTTTCGACCCAGCGAAAGCTGCTCCGTGCGCTCGAAGAGGGCACCGTTCAGCGGCTCGGGGGCGGGCAGCCGATCGACGTGGACGTGCACGTGCTCAGCGCCACGCATCGGTCACTAGAGCAGATGATCAACGAGGGCACCTTCCGCGACGACCTCTTCTATCGGTTGGCGGTGGTCGAGGTGCCCGTGCCGCCGCTGCGGGTGCGGGGCAACGATATCCTGTTGCTCGCCCGGCATTTCGCAGAAGCCGTCGCCCCTTCGAACGCCGATGCCGCGGGTCGGGTCGACGCCGAGCTCGGCAGGCGCGTCGGCTACCGCTGGCCAGGCAACGTCAGAGAGCTCCGCAGCTTTGTCTGGCGCGTGCTCGTGCTCGGCGAGCTCGCCGATTCGACCGTCCTGGCGCCACAGCCAGAAGACTTCGTCGTCCGCGTGGATCTTCCCCTGCAGTCGGCGAGGGACGCGATCGTCGACTCGTTCACGCAGCTGTACATCGAGCGGCTGCTCGCGGAGACCGGCGGCAACGTGTCGCAAGCGGCGCTCCGAGCTGGTGTCAGCCGCAGCTACCTGCACCGAGTGATGCGCAAGAGGAGCTGACAGGAGCTCACCCGACCAGGTGACCGGGGTCTCGAGATGCCGGTGTGAACCGCTGGTTCACGCCGAATCTCGCATTCCTCTTTCGTTTCATGAACGTACGACCTGGCACGGGCAGTGCCATGTGTCGGTCTCGGAGGTAATGAAATGCAAGCGAGACTCGCAACCATCCACCACGTCGGTTTGGCCACACTGATCGCCCTGTGTGCGTGCTCGTCCGAGGTTCCCTCTTCGTTCGGGTCGGCGCTGAGCATCGAGCTCTGGGGTGGCGCGGACGGGTTCGTCCTCGAGGGAGCGCTGGGCGACCCTTCCTATCGCGCCACCTATCCCAACCCGGCCGCCATTGATCGAATGGTCGTGTCCCTCGATTCACGTGGCGGGCTGGTCACCGACTGCACTGCATTCGAAACTCCGCTGAGCTGCCGGGCTGTCCCTCTCATTCCCGAGCGTCTTCGTGACCGGAACGGGTACGGAATCGTCCGCATCTACGATCTGTATGGAAAGCTCATCGCGGAGCATCGCGTGCCAGAGGAGCGAGACACGCCATCTGATCTGCCCCGCCCCGACGATGCCGAGCGCCCTCACGACACCGAGCACCCTGAAGAGATGCGTGAGCGCAGCATTTACGAAGGCCCGGTGGGCATCGTCTTCGAGCAACTCGAGGCCGAGCTCGACGGAGAGTCCTTCGGCCTCGAAGACATCGAGGAAGTGACTGCGACCGGGGGCTGGACCACGCGCGTTACGATCAACGAGAGCGCGGATGAGCGCTCGGATGAGGCCGAAGAGAACCTCCCGAGCCTGCGAGCGTATCTATCCATTGACGAGGACGAAATCACACATCTGCACATGGAGAACAGCAGAGGCTACGACGCGTCGCCGACCGGGCACTTCGGCGGCGTGATCATCGTCTTCGAGCAGGTCGACGGCTCTCCGAACGCGCGGCGGGTTCACGTCGATGCGGTCTGGCCGGACGAGAGCTGGGCACGGCTCATCTTCCGCTACAACCCGAGCTCAAACGCCCTGCCCGACGAGATGGCACCGCCGAGCACCGCGCAGCCCCAGCCGAGCTGGACCGAGTCCTTCAGCGACTGTGCCCGTCCGGCCCTGCGCCAGCAGTTCTGCGACGATGTGAACGGCTTCCTCGACTCGGTGGCAACAGCCTACGACCTGAGCTGCGCAGTCCTGCCCGAACACCCTCAGGGGGAGCCATCGCTCGGACGCAGCGCGGATGGGGATCGCGAGGCCGCCTTCAACGCCTGCCAGTCTGCGACCGAGGTGGCGGCGGCGAGGTTGCAGTCTCGATCCGGCATCGGTGATGAGCACAACGATCTCTGTGAGACCCTTCTCCTGCGCACGTGGGACAACTACGCGAGAGAGCAGCTCCAATTCGACGGGATCTGCCAAGGCTCCCCGATCGTTCTCGATCTTCTCGGTGACGGGATCGCTCTCTCCGCCGTGGACGGGGGCATCGCCTTCGACCTGCTCGACGACAGGCGGCCGGTGCAGACCGCGTGGCCCGAGGGCGCAGACGACGCCTTCCTGGTGATCGACCGTGACCGCGACGGATCGGTTGCCGGAGCGACCGAGCTCTTCGGCAACTTCACGGGTGGAGGCTCGCACGCAAACGGCTTCGAGCCGCTCGCCGCCCTCGACGACGACGGGGACGGGCGGGTCGACGCAAACGATGCGGGCTTCTCGGTGCTCGCCGTGTGGCAAGACGGCGACCGGGACGGGACCAGCCAACCGCTCGAGATCCGACCGCTGGCAGAGGTGGGGATCGTCGCGCTGACAGTCCGCCCTCATCGCGTCGAGGGCACCCAAGCGCGCGACGAGCACGGCAACAGCCTGCCCCTCGTCGCCTCGTTCGAGTGGGCCGACGGATCTCGCGGCGAGATGGCGGACGTCTTCCTCAGCTACCGCCCTCTCGCATCCGAATAGGCCGCGCGTCGGCATTCCGTCGACAGACCCTGCTTCTCGTCGTTGAGGGTGTGGAGCGACGAGAACCGAAACGGGCACGCGCCGTCCGTACCTTCGGCGTCCGCGGTCGGGGCTAGAGGAGGCTGATCCTATACATGTCCGTGGCACCGCCCGCGATGTCCTCGACGTAGAGCCAGCCGTCCTCGTGGACCGAGCAGCTCCCGTTGATGCCGTGATCGACGGGGAAGTCGGGGATGCGCGTCCAGCTGTCCGTCGCACTGTCGTAGCGGAACATCGTCGTGCCGCTCGTGCCCCCGGCGGCATAGGCGTGGCCGCAGCTGTCGGTGCAGAAGATGTCGTTGAGGCCGCCCTCCGGGTTGGCAGCGCGAGGTGTGACGGCGCTGGTGGCGATGTCGAATTGATAGAAGCTCGCGTGGTTGAATCCGCTGAAGTAGATGCTGTGGGTGAGCTCGTCGTATCCAAGCCGAGTCTCGTAGGTGTCGGTCGTGACTCCGGTCGGGAAGTAGCTGACGGTGTCGGTCGACGGCACGTAGCGGATGAGCTGCTGGCTCGAATTGAAGCCCCAGAGCGCCCCGTCGCGGTCCACGACGGTCATCGCCTGCTCGTCGCGCATGCCCATCACCACGTCCGCTCGCGGCGTGCTCCACGTGTTGGCCGTCGGGTCATAGCGGTAGATGCTCGGGGCGCGGATCTCCCAGAGGGCTCCGCCGGACAGGGCCGGGGAGCCCCAGCCGGCCAAGGCGGCCGGCGGCGCTGCCCGCGTCTCCCACGTGCCCGTCGCGATCGCGAGCCGCACGAGGGACGTGCCCGAGCCCGAGTGCATGTACATCTCGCCCGAGGGGACGTACGCCTGGAACCCGCGAACCGCGCCCGTGGCGGATACGCTCTCCCACGTCGCGCCCGTCATCCCGCTGAAGCAAGCGGCGCCGCACGTCCCGCCCGAGCACGTCTCGCCCATGCCGCACGGCTGGCCGCACATCCCGCAGTGGTTCCGGTCCGTGTCCGTGTTCGTGCAGACGCCTCCGCAGAGGGTCTCGCCCATGGCGCAAGTCGGTACGCACGTGCCGGTCGCGCACTCCTCGCCCGACCCGCAGATCACCCCGCACCGGCCGCAGTTGGAGAGATCCGTGTTCGTGTCCACGCAGGATCCGCGGCACTCGATCTCGCTCCCTGGGCACACGAGCGTGCACGTTCCCGCCATGCACAGCTCGCCCATGGGGCACGCCATGTCGCACGCGCCGCAGTTGCTCGGGTCCACCGCGGTGTCGACGCATCGGCCACCACACTCGGTGAGCCCAGTCGGGCAGCTGCCGGCGCACATGCTCGCACCGCAGACTTCGCCGCTCGGACAGGCGAGACCGCAACCACCACAGTGGCTCGGGTCGGCGCGCGTGTCCACGCACGCGGTTCCGCATGCCGTCAGGCTCGGGGCGCACCCACCTGCGTCACTACCGGGACCGGAGTCCCGGCTCGGAGACCGGCCCCTGCTGCTCGCGCACGACGCGAGTGTCAAACCAACGGTGATGAACAAGGCGAAGCGCGTCATTCGAAGGTCCTTCCCCGCGGGCCGCTCTCGACACGGGGACGAGACCGTGCCGCGGTCCCATGATTGTCCCGGAGCGAGTCGCGTGGGTCAAACCCGCCTTCCGCCTGCGCCCTTCCTGCCGGGTGCTTGCGCGGTCGATCCCGCTGACCTAAGGTCGCTCGCCGACGGGCCCTGATCTCACGGGCTCCTCGCACAAGAGGTGGATCATGAAAATCGACAGGAATGGTTTCTTGGCGGCAGTGGCCGCTCTCGGCTTGATGGGCGGGTCGATGGGCTGTGGCGGCGCGGAAGAGCCCCAGGCCGAGCCCGAGGCGGAAATGACGACGGGCGACGAGGGCTACAACGAGCCTGCGGAGCCGATGGACGACGGCACGATGGACGACGGCACGATGGATGAGGGCGGCGGCGAGGGCACCGAGGACGATCTGGGACCGGCCGTGGAGTGATCGCGCCGCGGAGCGCCTGGCCTGGGAGGGCGCCATTCGCGGGCGCCCTCCTGTTGGCCTGCCTTGCGGGGCTCACGGTTTGCGGTCAGGCCGGCGCCCAGCCCCTGGCAGAAGCAGCCATCGCGGTGTGGCGTGGCGGTCAGGAGCTCGAGGTCGCCGACGGGGAACGCGAAGGCTTGCTCGTCCTCGATCTGGGTGATGACTGGGTCCCGGTGCTCTTCACAGGCGGCCGGAGCGGGCCGCCGAACGCCTACGAGCCCGTGTTTCGCGACCTCGCGAACGAGCGATGGCCGGACGACTACCACGGCGATCGCGCGCGACAGGACCGATACCTCGAGCTCTACGGCATCCCGCCCAGCCTCTTGGTGCTCCGCGAGCGCATGGAGTCGGTGGCCGAGCGCCCCTGCCGCCGGACCCTAGACCTCGACCGGCTCAGGCGCTGGGGTGGCGCGGACCTGGAGGAGGACGAGGACGAGCCCGCCGAAGTTCGCCTCGCGCGAAGCCTGGCCGGGCCCATGGAGAGCTTTCGGGAACGCCTCGGCGCGGACATCGAGGGGCAGGTTCAGTCATGGCAGCTCACCGTGCCCCAGCGGCACCTCGCGGGCATCTACGCGCGGGCCGAGGAGTGGACCTGGGTCGTGGCCGCCATGCAGGCCCGCCTGGCCTGTGACGGACACTTGCGCGCCGCGCCCAGTGGGGAGTTCGACCCGAAGACGAAGGCGGCTCTGGCCGAGCTCGAGCGGCACCACCGCATCTACGCGCGCGCGAGCCTCACCGGGGCAACGCTCCGCGCGCTGAGGACAGACCCTCTGGAGCTCGAACGGCTGGCCGTGATCCGCGTGCTCACCGAGCGGGCCAAGCTCACCGCGGGCTACATCGAGGACGGCTCCACCGGCAGTTTGCCCGACGGCTCGCCGCGCACCTATCGCACCCGTGACGGTCGTGCCGAGGCTCTGCGAAATCTCGAGACGGAGCTGCGCGATCGCATCATCGAAGCCTTCGGCCTCCAGACCGCCGAGTCGACGCGCCGGTGGCTCGCCGGGCTCGGTGACCTCGACGGCCATCGCCAGGTCGCCATCGACGGAGTGGAGCCGCCCGAATACTACGGCAGCGACATGGACCTCCGAATCACAATCGACCGCGGCGACGTGTGGTACGACTTTCCCTACGACGCGCAGGGCAACCGAATCGCCCAGCCCATCGATCGCCGCCCAGTACTCACGCTGTATGCGCGCTACCTCGACCAGGACATCCCGCTCGTCCGCTACCGCTCGACCATCGGCGGCTGGCGGATTCTGCGCGAGCGGGGGCGCGACGTGTGGGAGTACAAGGAGTCTCCCGTGGGCCGGCGCGTGTGGTCGCAGATCGTATCGACACCGGTGTGGCTGCCGCCGGCCAACGTGCAGCCCGACTCGCTCGTCATGCAGACGCGACGCACGCTCGAGGGCGAGATCATCCGCGAGGTGAACCAGGGTCTGGTGGGACCCGGGTATGCGTCGGCCTACGGGCTCGTGGCGGCGTATCACCGGCGCGTCGCCCGGAGCGCAGGCGGGCTCGCTGGGGCGGGCACCGATGAGGGGATCCGCACGCACGGCTCGGTCGACTACACGAGCATTTGGCGGCGCGCATCCTTGGGCTGCCATCGATTGCACAACCACCTCGCGGTTCGACTCTTTTCGTTCATCGTCGCGCACCGGGCACACCGGCGTACTGGACACCGTCGCATCTCTCACCAAGTGCAGGTGTCCGTGCCGGGATTCTCGGGACAGATCGACATCAGGCAGACCGGCTACACCTACGATCTCGCCCGCCCGATCGAGGTCAGCGTCCTGCCAGGCCGCATTCGTGGACGCTTGCGCCGCGCGCCGACCGAGCACATTCCCGTCGACTACGCGACCGCACCGGCGCCGACTACCGGTTCGAGGATTGTGCGTCCTCACAGCACGCGCTGAGGCGCGGGCACCGCGGGCGTTCAGGGACGCAGGATCGCCGTCGAAGCACCGGCGCCAAAGTGCCGGTGGATGTCGTTGATGTAGCGCTGGCCGAGTGAGTCGCCGTTGTCGAGGAGCCACTTCTCCACGGATTCGGTGCCGCGCGGTGGCGCATGCGTGAGCAGCAGCTCCTGCTCGAGGCCGAGCAGCTCCTCGCGAGTGAGGATCACGTCGCGTACGAAGAGCTCGACGACCCTGATGGTGGCGAGAGAGAGCCAGGAGGGCGCGCCGAACAGGAGCCGGCGCAGCCCGCACGCGCGCGCGAGCAGCTCCACGTACTGTCTGAACGTGTAGACCTCGGGCCCGGCCGCGTCGATGTCGAGGTCGTCGGCGCTCTCGGCCGCATCGGCGATGACGCGCCCCGTGTCGTCGAGCGTGATGGGGGAGAGGCGACACCTTCCGCCCCCCGGCACCGGGAACACGGGGAATCGCCGAAGGAACCAAGCGATGTTGGAGCTGAGCACGTCCGACGGGCCGACCACGAGCGTGGGGCGCACGATGGCGTGGGAGAGGCCGGAGCGGCGCACCATCTCGTCGACCCGCGCCTTGCCGTGGTAGTAGCCGAGCTTCGAGTCGAGCGACGCGTTGCTCACGCTCACGTGCACCAGGCGACCGACGCCCGCGCGCTTGGCGGCGGCGACGAGCATCTCCAAGTCCGCGACGGCCGTGTGAAATCCTTTGCCGCGATGATTGAGCCGCACCCAGTAGGTGCTCACGAGCACGTCGGCGCCGTCGAGCTCGCGAGCGAGATGGTCGGGGTCGAAGCGCAGGGGAGCCGTCGAGATCGCCTCGGCGCCAGCGGGCCGCCTGCGATTCGTGAGGGTGTGCAGGGTGAAGCCGCGGGCGGCGAGCTCGCGGGCGACGGCAGAACCGATGTAGCTGAAGGCCCCGGTGACGACGGCGCGCGGCATGGGACGCGAGCATGGCGCGGTCGTGCGTGGAGCTCAACCGGCAATGGCGTGGGGGATCGGCGCTCTACGGCGTCGAGGGGCGCGCCCCAGAAGGCCGCCAGCGTCGGACCGTCCTTCACGCGCCCGTCGTCGAGCAGGAACTCACGGACCTCGTGGAACCAGACTCGGCGGCCGATGCGGTAGTACCAGCGCATCGCGTGGCGCAGCCGCGGGTCGCGGTGGGTCAGCAGGCGCCCGAGGGCGCGCGGACGCATCTGGGCGACGAGCTCGATGCCCTTGACCCACGCGAGCAGTTGCCACGGCGCCATGTGAGGGCTGCTCAGCACCTGGTGCTTGTAGTCCCACTTGCGCGTGTCCTTCTGCATCACGGTCCGGTCGGCGGCGAGCCGGTAGAACGGCGTCCATCGATGCGGCGTGACGTAGAGCGTCTGGATCTGGTCCGGGTCGTAGGAAAGGATCTGCGCGAGCCCCCGCAGCAGATCCCGTTCGGTCTCCTCCGCGAAACCCACGACCCAAGTGGCCAACGAGAGGATGTCGTGCTCTCTGAGCAGCCGGATCGCCTCGCGGTCCGCGGTCGTGGAGCCCCCCTTTCGGATCAGCTCGAGCGTGGTCCGATCCGTGTTCTCCATGCCGAGCAGAAAGCGCTCGAACCCGGCCTTCTTGTAGAGATGAAGGATGTCCGCGTCCCGGACGATGTCGTCTGCCCGCGCCGACCCCACGAGGGTGACGCGAATGTCCTCGGCGATCATCGCCTCGAGAAACGCTCGCCACACCGTCCTCGACGAGGTCGGGTTCTCGTCCGCGAAGTTGAAGACCTCGACGTTCTGCTCGCGGTGCAGCCGGGCGATCTCCGCCGCGAGCTTCACCGGGTCCCGGTGACGCCAGCGGGTCCAGAAGTCCCGCTGCCCGCAGTAGTTGCAGCGGTGCGGGCAGCCACGCGAGAGCTGCACGACCACGGCGCGCTTGCCTCCCCAGTAGCTGTAGCGGCCGTGGTCGATGAGCTCCCAGCCGATTCTGTAGGCATCGAGATCGCGGATCGGCGCGGCGTCGAGTGTTCGCAATGACTTGCCCGCGACGCGGAGCGCGAGCCCGGGGATGGTGTCGAGGGACGCGCCCGATTCGAGCGCCGCCATCAGCACGCGAACCGTCTCCTCGCCCTCGCCCCGCACGATGACGTCGATCTGCGGCTCGTCCGCCAGGACTTCGCGCCAGTGGTACGTCGGGAACACGCCACCGTAGACGATCCGGGCGTTCGGGAGCCGATCTCGCAGGCGACGGCTGATCCCGGCGACCGTCGGGTGGGCCGATGTGGAGCCCGAGTGTCCGAGCAGGATCGCGTCGGGCCGCGCCGCCACGGCACGCTCGACGATCTCGCCCGTGGGCAGGTTCGACAGATCCGCGTCGAGGAGCTCGACCCGGTGACCCGCGTCGAGAAGCGGGCCACCGATGCTCAGCAGGCCCAGGGGCGGCAGATGATCGTCGGGGATGCGGCTGCCGATGGCGGTGTGCGGCGGGTTGATGATCAGGATGCGCAAGGTTCCTCCTCCTGATCCCAGCCTGCGCAATCTGTGGGGCGTCCGCCCGTCCCGAAGCGGCGAGCGGCCGAGGAGCCTGATCAGGCGGTCGATGGTCCGGGTCGAACGGCGGGGGAGCGGGGGTCCTTCCGCGGCTTGCGGTCCGCGCGCGAGGCTCCCTAGGGGAAGCCCACCACCGTGACGGGCGTGAGGCGTTCCATCGTGGTGCCGTCGCCGAGCTGACCGCCCGAGTTGGAGCCCCAGCACATGATCGGGCCGGATGCGAGCCACGCGCACGTGTGATCGCCCCCCGACTCGAGGTCCACGGCGTCCGTGATCCCCGTGACCATCGAAGGTGAAGGGCTGCCCATCGCGCTCCCGTTGCCGATACGGCCCGCCCCACCCCAGCAGTACACCGGTCCCGCCGCGAGACGGGCACATGTGTGGAAACCGCCGGCGGAGATGTCGACGACGCCCGCGAGGCCCATCACGAGGGCGGGTCGCGGATTGGGCGCATCCCCGCTCGTCCCGATGCCGATCTGGCCGCCCTGGTTGTTGCCCCAGCACCACGCCTGGTCACCGCGCGTCCGCGCGCAGGTGTGATAGCTCCCCGTCGTGATCTGCACTCCGTCGGTCAGATCGAGGACCGCCACGGGGCTGAGCCGGGTCGCGGTCGTGCCGTCGCCGATCTGACCCCACACGTTGTAGGTCCCGCTGCAGCGCGCCGTTCCCGCGGACGCGAGGGCGCAGGAGTGGCCCCACCCCGCCGCGACGTCGATCGCGTCCGTCACGCCGCTCATGGCGACCGGCACGCTGCTCGACGCCATGGCCCCGTTGCCGAGGCGCCCATCGTTGGCGCCCCAGCAGTAGACCGCGCCCGTCGAGGTCCGCGCGCACGTGTGTGCCCAGTGGGAGGCGATCTCGACGGCGTCGGTGAGACCCACGACGGGCGTCGGGACGAGGCGTCGCGTCGTAGATCCGTCACCGAGCTGACCGCCCGAGTTCTCACCCCAGCAGCGCGCAGCGCCCGTGTCGAGAACTGCGCACGTGTGGTCGCGACCGGCGGCGATGCCCGTGACGCCCGTCAGCCCGGGCACGAGGGTGGGCATGGGCCGGGCGGTCGTGGTGCCGTCGCCGAGCTGGCCCTCCGTGTTGATGCCCCAGCACCGCACGCTCCCCGTCGACGTCACGGCGCAGGTGTGCTGATTGCCGCCGGCCAGCACGTGCCTCGGCGCGCCCGCGTCGGTCGGTGGGCCCGCATCGGTGCCCGCGTCCGTGAGCGTTCCCGCATCAGTGCCCGCGTCGAGGGTCGGGCCCGCGTCCGTACCGGCGTCGAGCGTCTGGCCTCCGTCCATGCCGGCATCGAGGCCGGAGCCCGCGTCCGTGCCCGCGTCCACGCGCGCGCCGCTGTCCACGCCCGCGTCGGAGGTCCCGCCAGCGTCCCGGCGTCGCGTGCGACTCCCACCGCAGGCGACGAGTGAAAGGGCCAGGCACAGGAGCAGCGCACGAGAAGGCAAGCAACGCATCTCGCAAGCATAGCTCGCGCGGTCCGGAGTCGGAACCGCGGTGCCCTCCCGCCGTGCCACCACGGGGGAGCCCTGTTGGGGGCGGCCCTCAGCGTCGCCTCGTGATCGAGCGTCGCCGCTGACGCCACGCGAACAACCCCAAGGCGGCGAGGAGCAGGTGCCAACGGCTCGTGTGCGCGCTCGCGAGCCGGCAGCCGCAGCCGCCGTCCCCGTCTCCGCCCGTGCCCGCGTCGCGCCCGGGCACGCTTCCGTCCGCGGCAGGACCGCCCCCGTCGCGCCCCGTCGTCCCGCCGTCCGTGCCGGGTCCGACCTCGACGCGGCAGCTGCCCGAGCAACCGTCGCCGTCGCGGGTGTTGCCGTCGTCGCACTCCTCGGTGCCCTGTCGCGTGCCGTCGCCGCAGACCTCCGAGCCCGCGGTCCGCGGTCCGTAGGGCGGGAGCAGCGTGCCCAGCTCGTAGGCGCCGAGGTCCGGCGCCGGTCCAGCGAAGCCCTCGTTGATGTTCGTCAAGACGACGCCTTGATCCACGGCGGCCGCTCCGTCCCGCAGACGCAAATCGGCGGCCATGCGCTCGGGGAAGGGCCCGCTCGACGGAAAGGCGACGGTCGCGGCGAAGACCGACATGTCGACTTGCACGGCGTGCGCCTCGGGGGTCATGGACCGGAGCTCGGCGAGGCTCGCGAAGCGCGTCGAACCGATGCGCCCCTCGAAGGTGCCCGTGCCGATGGAGCCATAGCCGTCGTAGTCAAAGGAACACGTGTCGTCGGCGTCTGCGAGCTGGGCCACGCGTCCGCTCCCGTTGCCGTAGCCCCCGTAGGTGCCGCCGCCCTCGCCGCCGATGAAGAGGTTGTTGCGGAAGAAGGCCCGCGACCACGTGACGCCTGCGTAGATGCCGAGGGCATCGCCACATTTGACGGCGGTGTTGTGGAGTGCGATGTCGCCCACGCTTCCGCGGTGCAGCTTGAAGGGCGAGTAGACGACGTTGTACATCACGTTGCGCACGAAGTAGGTCGGCCCGCCCAGGCTCGGCTGGGAGCTGAGCCCGACGAACGAGCTCGTGATGCGATTGCGCATGACGCGCACGTTGCCCATCGCAAAGTCCGCCTCGATGGCGTCGTCGGCGCCGATCTCGATGTCGTTGCCGATGATGTCGATGGAGAACTGGTCGACCGCTTCCGAGTCCTCCATCAAAGAGATGCAGTCCCGAAATCCGCGCACGTGGTTGTGCGCAATGACGTTGCCGGGGCCCGTCATCTGGATGCCCTCGCCCACGTTGTCCCCGCTCGCGCCCAGTGTGGCGTCGGTCCAGCCCGTCGTCCCGATCACGACGTTGTCGGCGAAGTAGCCATCCGTCGAACCGGACCCGTAAGACACGATGCCGTTCTCCGTGGCGTGGATGGTGCACCCGCGGATCACGATGCCGACCGCGTCGTTGAGCTTCACCATGCCTTCCACGGTCACGTCCTCGAGGAACACGTGGGAGCGCCCGTCGAGGCGCACGTCGCCCGTGATCGTGACCGAGTCGGCAGATGCGCCCCGGATCACGATGGGGAGGGCGAGCGTGCCGTCCTGGCCGAAGGTGAACCCCGGGTAGCTCCCCGCGGCGAGCTCCAGAATGTCGCCGGGCATGGCGTCGCCTGCGGCGGTGGCGAAGGTCGAGGGCGTCACCGGCCGGCTGCGGCCGTCGGCTGCGGCCTGGGGCACCGGGCGAGTCCGGGCCGTGACCATACGCGTCGTGGACCCGCCGTCCGGATCGTCGAGAGTGAGCTCGATCTCGTACTCCGTGTCTGGGCGCAAATCGAAGACGCTCCCCGAGTGGCGATTGCTCCAGGAGAAGCCCTCGTTCGAGCCGGCCGGCACGCGAAAGAGAGAGAGCCCCGTTCGGAACGCGCCGGCGCCCACCTCGCGGTAGCGCACCGTGACCACACCGTCGAGGTCCGCGTCGCCCGTGATGGCCCACTCCACCGACAAGTTCTCGAGCGTGGGGTGGGGCACCGTCACCTCGCCGGGGACGGTCGCGTCCTGAGCGCGTGCGGTGCCGCCCCCAGCGGCGAGTGCGATGGCGAGAGCTGGCCAGAGGAAGTGTGCGCCTGTCATGACCTCGCTAGTAGCACCACGTCCCCGTGGCCCACAAGATGGGGTGGGCGGGTCGTGCTCGGCCGCTCCGGTGCGTGCGGGCGCCTCCACCGCCGTTGCGTGGTAGTCTGATCCCCTGGATGCTGAGCGACTCCGCAACGCCTCAGACGACGCAGAAGTACCGCTTCCTCAAGGAGCTCGCCCAGGGCGGCATGGGGAGAGTCGAGATCGCCATCCGCGAAGAGGGGGCGTTTCGACGCGTCTATGCCATCAAGCGGCTGCGTGAGGCGTTCGCCGAGGACCGGGATGTGCGCGTCATGTTCATGGACGAGGCGCGCATCGCAGGCCTGATCAGTCATCCGAACGCCGTGCCCGTGCTCGACGTGGGGGAGGACGAGCGCGGTCCATACATGGTGATGGACTTCGTCCACGGCATTCCCATTTCGCGTTTGGCCACGTGGGCGGCCCATCAGGGAGAGATCCTGCCCGTGCAGACCTGCGTCGAGGTTGCCCGGCAGGCCTGCGAGGGCCTCCACTCCGCCCACGAGCTCCGCGGCCGTGGCGGTCAGCTCCTCGGTCTCGTCCATCGGGACGTTTCGCCGCAGAACATTCTGCTCGGTTTCGATGGCGCGGTGCGGGTGACCGACTTCGGCATCGCCAAGGCCCTCGGCCGCGCGACCGAGACGCAGTCGGGGCATCTCAAGGGCAAGCTCGGATACATGTCTCCCGAGCAGCTTCGCTTCGAGGCCTTCGACCGACGTTCGGACATCTTCTCCCTGGGCGTGGTGCTCTTCGAGCTGCTCGCGGGCGAGCGGCTCTACGGGCCTGGAGATCCAACGGAGGTCGTGCCGCGCATCCTCGACGAGCCTCCGCCCGACCTCGCCGAGGTACGCAGCGACGCACCGCCCGCGCTCGTGGATCTCATGCTCCGGCTTCTGGCCAAGTCCCGCGACTCGCGACCGCCAACCGCCGATGCGGTCGCCCGGAGGCTCGACGAAATCCTCGCCCAGCTCGTGCTCGAGGAGGGAAAGCTCTCCCTCAAGGACTTCCTCGACCAGCACTTCGCTGACCTGCGGGAGGGTCAGAGGAAGGAGATCGAGGAGCTCACCGCACGTGTGCCCGGCGTCGGTTCGACGGCGCTGACGCAGGCTCCCACGATCGCCGAGGTGTCGACGGCTAGGCTCGAGGCAGGGCGCGCGAGGGGTCCCCGGAGTCGGGTCGTGCTGGCGCTGGCCATCGTGGCCGTCGCCGGCGCGCTCGGCGTGACCACGGCGTGGCTCATGGCTGCCCGCCACGAAAGTGCAGTGACCGGGACGCCGACGCCGGCGCAACGCACGCCCGGTACACGCGGCGAACCCGATCCGCCCGCCGCGGTGGAAGACCATCAGGGCACCCCCGGGCCCGCGGGTCCCCCGGACAACGTGGCCACTGTGGAACCTGATCGGACGGCTCCGCCCGAGAACGCAGGTCGCCCGGCCGACCGGACACCATCCCGGCTGCGGGACGCGCGCACGAAGAGGAGGCAGACCACGAAGAACATGGCGGGGGAGCTGTGGACGGAGTTCGAATGATCGGCAGGGCTCTGGCCACGGCCGCTCTCGTCCTGGCCGGGCTTGTCGCCCACGCCGCACCCGCGCACGCGGACGAGGCCGAAGCGCGCCGGCTCTTCGAGAACGCTCTCGAAGCGCTCGAGCAGGGGCGCGCCGCGGAGGGGCGGGACCTTCTCAGGCGCTCCATCGAGCTTCACCCCACGCTCGCGGCCCGTGTCAATCTCGCCATCGCCTTGCGAAGAACGGGGGAGCCGGTGGAGGCCATGGCCGTTCTGGAGGAGCTCCTCGAAGGTCGCCACGGCCGCCTCTCGCCCGCTCAGCGCAGGCGCATCGAGGAGCAGCGCGACCTGGCTCGGGCCGAGGTCGCGACGCTGCACGTGAGCGTTCGCGGTCCTCCGTCTGCGCCCGTGGAAATCGATGGCGAGCCATCGGGAACGGCCCTCGCCGGCGAGCCCTTGAGCGTCACCGTCAGCCCCGGGCGGCACGTCGTGGCGGCCGCGGCCGACGGATTCGCTCCAGCGAGGGTCGGAGTGCGCGTCGAGGCCGGGCGCACCGAAGAGGTAGCGTTGTTGCTCACGTCCCGCGCACCGGTTGGTCCATCGCTCGTCGGCACGGGCGAGGCTGGCGCGAACATCGAGGACGACGCCGGCGGATCTGGCGGCGGGGTCCCGTTGTGGGTGTGGATCGCCGGGGGCGCGGTGCTCGCGGCCGCGGGGGTGGTCGCCGTCGTGCTTCTCATCGGTGGTGACGAAAGCGAGCCGACGCTCGGGACGTTCGTCACTTTGCGCGGTCCGTAGCGGTCAGACTCGCGTCGGCTCCGAGAAGGTCGTGTCCTCGACGCGGTAGTCGAACCGCCGGCCGCGCTGCTCGACCACGACGGCTCCTTCTTCGACGAGGCGTTGGATCGCGGCCTGCACGGTGCGAAGCGGCACCCGGAGCTGCTTCGCCACTGCGCGTGCGTTGCCTCCGCCCTGAGGCGACAACAGGGCCAGCACCAGGTCCTCGAGAGACTGTTCGCTCCTCGGGTCCGAGATCAGGAGAACGCGGTCGAGCTCGAGCGTGAGACGTCCGTCCTCCCGGAGGACCCTGCCCGTTTCTCCGACGGCACCGCGCGCCCTGTGGAGCAGGACCTTCAGCAGATCTCCGTGGACACCCCTGTCGAAATCGAACCCGTACACGACGCGGAAGGCTTCCTCCACGCTCAGACCGTCCGGGCCCGCGAGGGCCAGGGCGGACAGCAGCGTCTCCACACGGCCGACGCGCCCCCTTTGTGACCTGATCCGGGGCACGTCGCCGAGGAGCGGCACGCCGACCGCGGCGACACGTCGACCGGCCGTGCCCGGCACGCCGATGACCCAGACGGCGGCGATGTCCGCCGACGCCTCGCCCTCGCCGCGGGTGCACAGGCCGCGCACCTCGGGAGGCGGTCGATCGCCCGTTCCCCTCAAGTAGCTCGCCGCGCGCGCGTCGCTCCTGGCGCCTTCGAGGAATGGGTCCACGACCAGCCTCACCATGGCCAGATCACGTCCGAAGGGTGTGACGCCTCCGATCAGAGACTCGAGTGACCGTGCCGCGGACTCGAACGTGGCACGGTCTCCCCCCGCAGCCGTTTCGAGCATGCGCGACAGCTCGAGCGTCGCCGACCGGCCCGGCTCGGCGCAGGCCTCCTCGGCCGGCGACGCAGCAGGACGCAGCGGAGCGCTGGTTCCCGCGGCCATCAGGAGCTCCCACTCGATCCACGGCCACCACGGCGCCGGCGCGACGCTTCCTAGCGCGGTCAAGATGCGCATCGCTAGGTGCGGCCGCCCCGTGAGGCGCCGCACGCGGGCGAGCACCACGTTGGCGAGGTACTCCCACTGCGGCAGTGCTTCCGTGCGCGCCATGCGCGAGGTGCGCCGTGCCGCTGCGGTCGCGGCATCGAGATCGCCCGCGGTGGCGAGGCACAGCGCGCGCAGGGCATTCGCCTCGAGCAACAGCGGCGCCAAACCTTGAGCGGAGGCCTCGCGGGCCGCGGCGGCGGCCCGATCCGCCGCGGCCTGTGTGTTCCCAGCGAGCAGGGCGAGCCAGCTCTCCGAGATCTCGAGCCACAGCAGTGCGTCGTGGGTTTCCCCGCCCTGGAGCAGGGATCGATGGACCGCGTTCCATCGCGCGAGGCCCTCCGCGTCGAAGGCGAGCACGCGTCCGCGCGATGCCTCGGCACACACGAGGCTCGCGGCCGAACGCGCCCACGGACCCGTGCCCGAGAGGTCGGCAACTTCCCGTGGCTCCGGCATGCGTCCCGCACCGGGCTCCGCGTGGAAGCGCTGGGCGCCGAGGGCCAGCATCCAAGCACGCACGTCGGGTGAGGGCTCGCGGACGAACGCACGGACGAGGTCGTCGGCGGCCCGGAAATCTCCTATGGCCCCCGCGGCCCACGCCGCGGCGCCCCGATCGTAGATGGTGTCGGGCGGAAGCGTCACTCGTACCGTCTCGGTCCGCATGGGCCAGCTCCGAAGCCAGTGTGACATCCCAGATCCAGCCGCGCGGTTACCTCCGTTGCGCGTGGCCTCGACTCCGGCCATCTGGCTCGCCTCGCTGGCGTGGGACATGAGCAATTTCGGGGCGGGCGCATCGTCAGTGCGAGCGTACACCCGATGGGTTCCGGGCGCGGCATCACGCGCAGGCGCCGTTACCGCGCGGTGCGAGCGTCGCGGTCATGATCGGTCCATGAGCCTGTGTATGCGAACTCCTCGAGCGGTCGCGTTTCGTCGCTGTCTCTCGATGGTCCGACGCTGCAAGTGGGCGGCGCTGCTCGTCGGCGCGCTCGCACTCGTGGTCGGCTCGCCCGGGCCCGCGGTCGCGCAGGATCTCAACGGCTACGTCGCGCAGTACGAGTGCCGCGCGGGCAATCCGAGCTGCGACGTCGACATGACGCCCCCTCCGTGTGACGTGACGATTCGCGCGAGCGACCCGGACTGGTCCGCGTTCGACAGCAATCCAGATGCGCGCGTCTACTGCCTCGAGTGCGGCGACCACTGGGGCAAGGGCCGACTGTGGATCTCGTCCTCGGGTACTTCCTCGGCGAGACGGTGGCTGCGCTACTCGTGCCCCGACGACGACGGCGCCGACCCTGTAGACCAGGCTCCCGCACAGCAGGCGCGGCTCATGGCGGTCGGATTCGAGAGGGCGGGCTACTGGATCCTCCAGCGCCTC
>Ga0214473_10002471_pt1 | contig 22686 bp, 20 predicted proteins | sample RVTome_7_FD_203509 | JGI IMG/M metagenome (GOLD analysis project Ga0214473, IMG submission 203509) | Soil microbial communities from uranium-contaminated site in the Upper Colorado River Basin, Wyoming, United States - RVT98D197 | ecosystem: Environmental > Terrestrial > Soil > Contaminated >... | reverse complement strand
GGTCCGTCGAGCGTGACTGCGCCGGTAGGGGAGAACGTGCTCGTGACGTTCGCAACGAGCTGGCGCATCGAGAGGTCGCGACCCCCCAGCGAAATCCCCGGATCGGCCGAGAGAATCAGCAGCACCCCGATCACGGAAGCCACCATCCCGATCCAGAGCCGGCGCGCGAGCGGCCGACTGAAGGCCACGACGCCCAGTCCGAGCGCGAATGCCAGGAGACCCCCGCGAGATCTCACGGCGGTGAGCGCGAACGCGAAGGCGAGGAGCAGAGGCCATCTGAAGTTGATCCGCCGCGGCGACGCCAGCAGGAAGCTCCCGATGCCCGCGAGATGAACCAGAATGTCACCGGACTTCGCATGGAGGAGCGGGACGTCGGTCCCCGGTACCCGAGGAATCGCCTCTCCGTTCAACACGGAGAGGAGCCAGATCCCGGGGATCATCACGAGGAAGGCGCGCGCGAATTTCTCGTAGCCCCGAAGGAGCTCGGCGAGGCGGGTGGGGCGCGACGCGATGATTCCCGCCACGATCAGCGCGAACATCCCATAGCCCCAGACCGCCGAGTCCCGCAGGCAGTCGACTCCGTAATCGCGAAGATCGGAGAGGGCAAGAGCCGCACACCATGCCTGAAGAACCAGCAACAGGAAGACCGTTCGCGAGAGCGGGACGCGCAGCGCGGCTCGTGTGACCACGAAGACCACCACGCCGAGGAGCAGGGACATCTCGCCGACGTAGAGGGGAGCGAAGCCGAGGTAGGCGAAGCCCTTGCCGGCGAGCGCGTAGCCCATCAGAAGCCAGCAGTGGCAGTGGAGGTAGGCGTCCGCCACCGCCAGGGGAGGTACCTGGGTCGCCGACGGCATCCCGATCCGCGGGTATCCATACGCGGAAGCGGTCACGACCTCCTCCGATTCGGGCGTGGCCAGGGCGCCGGGCCGCGAGATCCCGGTCCGACGGCCTCGAGGGCGACGGTCGAGGCGACCTGGCTGGATGTGACGAGCTTGCCATCGGACGGTTGCCTCACGCCGTTGCCCCCTCTGCGGCTGCGCCTCGCATCCTCCCGAGATGCCTGTTCGCCACGACGCCCACCAACACCCAGAAGCCCAGAGCGGTTCCGGGAACGTGCAGGTCGAAATCCGCGAGGCAGTGGATCGCGATCGCAGCCACACCCGCGAGTGCCCCCCTTTGCAGCGACGAGAGCCGGTGGGGACGGGTGCGGCGCCACCAGAGCCAGACGGCGACGGCGATCGAGGCGGCGCCCACGATTCCGAAGTCACAAAGGAACTCGAGCCAGTCGTTGTGGGCGTGTGCGTAGCTGGTAGCCAGCCGGCCCGGCTGAACGGTCTTGAATACGTCCCCGAACGATCCCGCGCCGGCACCCAGCACCCAGGTCTGTGAAGGGAGCTCGAGGAGCGATTTCCACACCAGGAAGCGCTGCTGGTGGATGGGAAGCTCCACGAATCGCTCGATCAACCGCCCGCTTCCGAACCAGACTGCGCCCGCCACCGCCGCGGCGGGTGCGGCGCAGCAGGGCCAGAGCACGCGCCTGTTCACTCGTGCGTCCCGGCCGGGAACGGACAGCGCGAGCCAGGTGGCGATTCCCCCGAGGGCCGCCAACAGACCCGCCCGGGAGTGGCCACAGAAGATCGCCGTTCCTATGACCAGGGAGAACAGGAGGGCGAGCCCCAGGCGAATCGGCTCCGGCCAGGACACTCCGCCTTCGCTCCGGTCGAGAAGCAGCCACGCGAGACAGGCTGGCCAGCAGAGCGCCAGCAGGCCGACGAAGTGGTTGCGGTTCACGAAGGTCCCGGTCGCGTCGCCAACGTGGTCTCGCCTCGGCCAGAGGCCGAAGATGCTGTCCGACTCCTGGGCCAAGGCGCCGATCCCGTACAGCGCCTCGAAGACCGCCAGGGCCGTCAGCACTCCGAGGAGAAGGTGTGCCTGGCGCTGGCCAAAGCGGGCGACCATCCAGGCGACGGCCCAGTAGCAGCTGAACGTTGCCCAGTAGGCAACGCTCGCGATCGGCACGGGTGAGAGACGGGAGATGGGAGCATCCTTCGCCCACCGCAGGGTCTCCGGGTACGCGCCGAGAATGCTCTGGAGCGAGCCGGGAAGAGGGGCGACCTGCAGCAGCACGATCGAGCTGAGGACGAGCCACGGGAAGGCCCAACCGCGTTCCCAGCGATCCGGGCCGGGGCCGTTCAGGGATCGCAGCAAGCATTCGCCCGCTGCCAACCCCGCGACCGTCGCCACCATCAGCGCGCGGGTTCCCGGAAGAACGCCGCCCAAGGTGAGCGGAACGCCCACGGCGAGCAGCGCAACGCCGGCCACCTGCACCTGCCGGAAACGCGCCAGCCTGGAACTGGTCGTGCTTCGTCGTCTCACGGTCCGGGCACCTCTCCCGAGACCAGAGGCTCGGGTCGCATCGACTCGTCCGCAGAGGTCGCCGTCGGATCGAGGGCAACCCAGCTCACGTTGGCGACGCAGCTGTAGACCACCAGTGCCGCCGAGGCGATCACGACACCGAAGAGAAACCGCCGGCTAAACGCGTTCGGCGTGCCCAGCAAGCGCCGGATCCGATGCGGGCCTCGCCGGCGTCGCCCCCCGGAGCGAGCGATCCTCCGGATCCCCGCAGACTCGGCGGCCTTGCGGAGAACAGGGCTGGGGTTGGCGCGATGGCCTTCGTCCCGGGTCCGCGCATAGGCCGCGTTGATCCGCTCGGCCCGTTCGGTGAACCACCTGCTGCTGCCATTGGAGCGATCGGGATGGTAGACGCGCATCAACAGCCGGTAACGAGGACGAAGCTCCGACTTGCGACAGTCGGGTGGCAAACCCAGCACCTGATGGGGCGCGCCGTGCGAGCCGGAGAAGAGCATCTCCTCCAGCAGCATCAGCGCCATCCGCTTTCCCCATCGGACGTCGATCCGCCGATCTCGGAGCGCCACGTCGATCGGCGCAACCTCCGGGGCACCCGGTGAGGCGAGCCATCGCAGCAGCTCGTCGAGATGGGTATAGACCGTGTCCCGGGGTTCGCCATCGGCGAGCGCCGAGACGAGCTCCCTGCCCCAGCCATCCGCTCGAGGAGATGAGCTATCCATTCGCTTCACCCGCCCAGGTCACGGGTGTCGAGGGTGGCAGGGCGGCCCCGGCCTCCCTGGCCAGGGCCGCGTCGCGCTTCCAGAGAGCCAGCTCCCGCAGCTCGTTCAGCCAGACGCGCGCGGCGGGGGACTCGCGGTCCGGGATCAAGCGCGATACCAGCGCTCTCGGATCCGGCTCGAGGCGGTCCGCCACCAGAACGACCTGGGGGATGGTTCGTTCCGTGATGCGCAGATACGCTCGAAGGGCACGGAAGGCGCCTTCGCTGTCGCCCATCTCCACCCGCAACACCGCGACCTTCCACACCAGGCGCGGGCGCCCGGGCCACAGGGCCATGCTCCGCTCCGCGTAGGCGTCCGCCTGCTCGGAGCGACCTTCACGGTGCGCGAGTTCCGCCAGGGTGAGCCAGGTCGGGGCGTAGAGCGGCCGCGCCCGCGCGCTCCACCTCAGGAGCGCCTCGACCTCCGCCTCCCTCACTCGGTGGCCTTCCAGGAGCATCCTGCGTGCGGTGACTCGCGCGGGCGCGTCCGCCCAGATCCATGCAAACGCAGCAGACGCGGCCATCTCGCCGGCCGCAGCCCGCTCTTCGCGTATCGAGATCCACCACGGCGCGGCTCCGGCGACGATCCAGAGCGCGGTCGAGCAGACGACGCTGCTGGAGATAGCGACTCGGCAGAGCAGCTCGAGGTGTCGTCTCATCGGCTGTCACATCCCTCCGTCGACCCGGACTCAGCAGTTTGCCATCCTGGCCTGCTCGCCGGCCCCGGCGTCGTCGCGGCGGTAGTAGTACCTGCCGTAGTACGAGTAGGAGTGTCTCGTCACGTCCGTCATGTTGATCACGCCTCCCAGCAGCGGAGCGCCCACCAGCCTCAGCCGCCTCACCGCCTCCCGAACCGCTCTCTCGCGACCCTGCTCCGCGGACACGACGATGATCACGCCGTCCACCCTGGTTCCGACGGTGGTGGAATCGGTAATCCCCAGAATCGGCGCCGAGTCCAGGATCACGAAGTCGAACGCCTCCGAGGCACCCTCCGTCAGCACCTCCATGTTGACGGTTCCCAGGGCCTTCTCCGGATCGAGCGTGGAGCCGCCGGCTGTCAGGAGCGAGAGGTTCTCGACATCCGTCTTGTGCACCGTGACGTGGGCCTTGCCCTCCAATGCTTCTCCCAGCCCCGGGCTCAGGGATACCCCGAAGATCTCGTGAAGTCGCGGCCTGCGAAGATCGGCATCCACGAGCAGCACTCGGGAGCCACGCTGCGCCAGCACCACTGCGAGATTCGCGGCGGTCGTGGTCTTCCCCTCGCCCACCGCAGCGCTCGTCACCTGAAGCAGACGCGCTCCGGTCCGCTCCGACAACACCTCCAGATTGAGACGCACCAGTCGCATGGCTTCCGCGATGCTGCTCTCTCGCTGGCTGTCTGCGATTCGCTCCAGCCTCTCGTCGGCCCCGAGACTGAGAGCCTCGAACTTCGGCACCGCTCCGAGGCTCGCGACGCCCGTGAGCGCCTCGAACTGCTCGGGCGTCCGGATCACGTCGTCCAGGTAAGCGAGAACGAACGCCAGCGCGAGCCCCAGAACGGTCCCGAGACCGAGCGCGATCCCGGCATTTACGGCGAGCCTCGGCTTGTGCGGGTCGGGTGGAACCTGGGCTCGGTCGATCACCGAGACGTTGTCGATCTCCATGGTTCCCGCCACGTCGAGGTTCTTCATCTGCTCGAGGAGTCCCGAATGGAGCTGGCGGTTGGTCTCCCATTCCCGCTGGAGGATGTGGTACTGGACGGCCCTGTCCTTGGCGTCCAGCAGTGTCGCTTTTTCCCGTTCGAGCTCCTCTCGAAGCAGGTCCTCGCGCCGCCGCGCCTTTTTGAAATCCGCCGCGGCCGAGGCGACCACCGCCTGCACTTCGCGCTCCAGACTTCGCCTGTCCTCGGCGATCTTGGCGGCGATCTGTCGAAGCTTGGGGTAGTTCTCCTTGTAGATGCGGGACAAGCGCATGTACAACCCGTTGGACCGAGCCAGACTGTCTTTGAGCGCGAGAGTGACCTCGTTCTCGATTTCCGAGGGAAGCCCGGATTCGGAGCTGTCCTTGAGCTGCTGGTACAGCGACTCGGCTGCGATTCGCGCGCCCACCACCCGCGTCAGCTCCTGGGTCAGCTGGGAAATGCGGGAGGTACCCAGATTCATGCTTTCGTCGACATCCACCACCTTGTGTTGCCGAGCAAAAGCGGTCAAGGCCTTCTCGGACGCCTCCAACTGATCCTCGATGGTGGCGATCTCGGCTTCGAGAAAGCGCTTCGCACCGGAAGCGGACCGGAAGCGGCGCTGGTCGTTGAGCCGAACGAACTCCTCCACGATCGCGTTCGCGCCCCGAGCCGCCAGCTCCGGCGAGAAGGAGTCGAAGCTGACCTGCACCAGGCTCGAGTCTCGGACCGGCGAGACGTTCACGTGCTCGAGGAGTGCGGTCTGGAGCTCCCACTCCGCATCCTGCGGAAGCGACGAATCATCGGCCGATCGACCGATCACGGCTCCGATCTGGCGCAGCCCGCTCAGGAATCCCCTCTGCGTGGTTGCACCGTTGAACTCCGGGTGGGAACGAAGATGAAGGCGGTCGATGACCGCCAGCGCGACGGACCTGCTGCTGAGAATCCGGGACTGCGTCTCGAGATACTCGCGCGACTGGCCGGCGATCACGGGTACCGGGCCACCCAGGGTGATCGGGCTGACGGGAAGGCGAATCTCGATCAGGGAGGCTCCGCGAAAGACGGGCCGCATCAAGAACGTTGCCAGGAGGGTGCTCAGCAGTACCACCGCCACCACGGCGGCGATCGTCCAGCGATAGCGAACGATCGTATACCAGACCTGGCGAACGTCGATCTCGTCGCCGGGAACACTTGCCCCCCAGCGGCCGTCGTAAGGGGCCAGCGCCATCGGGCGTTCGCCGGTCCACTCGACCGGAACCAGCGGACTCGATCCGTGCGGACTGTGCTTCGTCGACATCTGGTTTCTCTCGCGCAATTCCGGGGGGAGGTTCTTGAGGACGCAGGGATCTCGGATCAGAGGCCGGCGGTCAGGTTGATGAGACCTGCGATGCCACGCCACAGCCCGGTCAGAGCGACCTTCATGGGGCTGGAGGGCACGATCACGACGTCACCGTCTTGTACGGCGAGGTCAGCCGAGGGGTCGTTGGGGATCGCGCCGAGGTCGACCCTGGCGACGTCGGATCCGCCACCTTTCTCTCGGATCACCCGGACCGCGGACTTCTGAGCCTCGAAGTCGACGCCCCCCGCCATCGTGACCGCCTTGAGAACGGTCGCGCCATTCTCGAGTGGATAGGCGCCGGGCTCCTTGACCGCACCCTCCACGAAGACGAAGCCGGCCTTCGGCACGTGGACGGCATCGTGGTCGCGCAGGACGAGCTCGGAATCAGGCGCACCGCTCTCCAGAAGCGCGGCGAGGTCGACGACGACCAGCTCGAAGCCCGCTTCCCTGGCATCCTCGTTCCAGGTCCTCCTGCGCAGATGAACGGTGCGGCCGGCCTCTTCAGTGAGTCCGCCCGCCTCGGAGAGCACCTCGAGGAGGGTCCTTCTTCCTCGCATGTAATAGATCCCGGGTTGGTTCACCTGCCCGAGCACCGTCACGGGATGGGAGCGGTATTCCTCGACGAACACGGAGACCTGGGGATCTTGCAAGTACTCCTCCCGAAGGCGCGCGGCGAGCTGTTCCTCGAGCTCACTACTGGTGACACCCACCAGGCGGACGCTTCCGAGGAGTGGAAGGGAGATCGCACCATCCGATCTCACACGCACGGTGCGGTTCAGCTCTTCCACCTGGAAGACGGCGATCTGAAGGAGATCGCCCGGCCCGATCTTGTAGTCCGCGCCGGCCAGCACCTCCCCCATTGGCTCCTGCGCCACCGCGGCCAGGAGCGATTCGTTGAGCGTCTCCGCGGCGGAAGAGTCCATCGACGAAGCCGGTATCGAACCCCCCGGCTCGACCACCGGCGTGCTGGCGCATGCGAGCCCGATGGTGAGTAGAGTCGCCGAGGTGATGAGCGCCAGCCGGGAAGGGCTGCCTTCCCCGGAGGTGACGACCACGCTGGAGCGCGAAGGCCCCGTCCGCAACCGCGGTGACCCACTCATCGCACCGGGCTCGCTTCGGAATCGTCGTCGTCATCGTCGTCGACCAGGTAGTAGATGCCGGTTCCGAGCGCTCCGGCCCCGACCACCGAACCCGTCCCGATCAGCCACGGAGCGAGCGTCTCGCGCAGCTCCCGCTCGCCTTCCGCGCTGACCGGGGCGTTGCCGAGGTGAAACACCTCGCGCTCGCCCGCTGCGACGACGCGAGGGGCGCCCCCAGCGACACGGCTGAGCTCGACTGCTCCTTGGTAGGCATCGGCTGCAACGACCCCATCCTCTCCCACCGCAATCATCACGTCCACCGGCCCCTGCGCGTCCGACCCTTTCGCCGCCGAAGTCGGAAACCTCATCCGCAACTGTCCGCTCGCGAGCTCGAAGACGGTGGAGTCAGCGAATCGAAGGCGAACCGCCCCCCTCTCCAGGTCGATCCGATAGCGGGAAGCCTCACCGCTCACGCTGACGCTCGTCTCCGGCGCGATGGCAATCGAGCCATCTGCCAGCGTCAGCACCGCGCTGCTGTGCTCGCGCGCGCTGACGCGCTCGCCGGCTCGGTACGGGTAGCTGGGCGCCGAGACCTCGATGTCTCCCGGACCCGCGTGGATGCCCACCACACCTTGAATGGCCAGGTGGCCGAGCACCGCTGCCTTCTCCTCGGATCTCTCCCCCGACGACGAGGCTGCAAAGACCAAGAGGACGCCGAGGACCGTGAACGATTTCATCCCTCTCCTCATCCAGAGTCTCCTCTGCATCGACTTCTCTTCGATGCGTCAATGCGTGCAACGATCGGCGCCTCCTCAGAGTTCTTGACGGCATTCAGTGTAGAAATCGGATTCGATCGAAAGATTTCTCTCGAGTACGGACGGAGGTGTGTGCGTCTACGCAGAGAACCTCCATGGAACTACGGAGCCTGCGGTGCGGAGAGCGGGAGCGAGCGGGCGCCCGCGTGGCCTCACGGCCGGGGATCGCCGTGGCGGAGAGCTCGGAGAGGCGCATGGACGACGAGGGCGGGCCCGGGCGGAGCCGGCTCTTGGCGGTCGTAGCCGATGCAGCGGTGGCAGGCCGGCCTGGCGCTGGGACGAGGCTCAGGCTCCTGGCGCGATCGAGGAAGCCGCCTTCTTCACCAAAGTCAGGAGCTGTCCGCGACGCGCCAGCCGCCAGGCGAGATACAGCTTGTGCCGCCGGGTGAGCGACCGGGATTTCTTCACCAGCAGAGCCTGCTCCTCCCAGCCTTTCGTCTCGGACCCCGAGGCGAGCTTTCGGAACGCCGCGGCCCGGCCGGAGAAGGTCTCCAACTGCCTCCATTCGACAGTCTCCGCCTCGAGGAAGCGGCGGAGGAGGTCACCGGTCCAGAGGTGGGTGTCGTCGACGATGAGGATCCCCCCCTCCCTGAGGAAAGGCGTGCTGTAGTACCAATCGATGAACGGCGCCGGGAAGGCGTGGCTTCCGTCGACGAGGACCAGGTCGAGGGGTCCGGGGTTCATCCGCGGCAGTGCGACCTCCGACCGTTCCACCTCGAACTTCACCCGCTGAAGGGAAATGCCCCGGGTCCCGCAGTAGTCTCGCAGCCGGCTCACCTCCTCGCGCAGGGGCACCACACAGGTGTGATGGCATTCCTTCAAGGCGAAGAGGATGGTGGAGAGTCCCGCGCCAGTCTCCAGGGTCCGGGAGCCGCACGGAAGGTGGTGATCGATGAATTCCAGGACGTCGTTGCTCATCCGCCAGATGCAGGTCCCCCCGCCGTGGACGAGAGGAGGATCCGCAAGGATGTCCGAGAGGCCGAGTCGATGCGAGCTCCCACCTCCTCCCGGCGCGCCCACGGCGATCGGTTGGTCAATCATGGTTCGTCTCTTGCACGTCATCTCGGCGATGCCTGCGCCCTCTTGAGAAACTGTCTATAGAAGTCGGCGTCCGGAGAGAAGATGCTTCTGTATTCGCTGCACTCCCGGCAAAAGGGTGGAATCCGGTTCTGCATCATCTCCGCCATCAGTCGATGACGACGCGCGCCGCGAATGACGTCAATGAACGCTTCGTCGTTGAGATTGCCGATCGGGAGAGAGACCTCGACGTCTCTGCACGCGCACGCATTGACCGTCCCATCCAGCGTCACGACGAAGCCCCGCGAAAACATCAGGTCGCATGGGCCGAAGAACCTCTTCGGCCTGGGTGCCGGCGTGAGCCCGACGGATCGAATCTCCTCGGGCTTGACCTTCCCACCCCAATTCCCGTAGCGAAGATCGCGGTTGACGCGCCGGCGAATCGTCAGGAGCCCACGCGACTCGTAGTCGCGGAACATCCGATAGGTTGGCCCTTTCAGTCCGGAAAGGGGGCATCGAACGTGCAGCTCCACAGCGACTGCTCCCAGCTTCAGCTCCTGCCTTCTCTCCAGCAGGTGCATGATGTTCTTGACGACGCGGTCGAACCGATCCACCTGGAAGATCTTGTGATACGTCTGCCGGTCGAAACCGCCGAAGCTGATCCGAATGAGTAGGTCGCCGCAGAACGACTCGGCAAAGGAGATGATCCGATCCGTCTTGTGCGGAGGCATGGCGATGGCGTTCGTGGTCAGGCTGATGGTTTTCGCGGCTCGCGTCCTCAAGTATGCAAGGCGCTCGAAGAGCAACGCGTCGGTGAAGGGATCGCCGACGATTGCCGTCAGGTCGAAGGTCTCTACGCCCGCAGCCACGATCTGGTCGACGTAGCGTTGGAAGTCGCCGAGCTCCATCACGCGTTTGGGTCTCTCCATGAGGCGATAGGCGCAGAACCTGCAGGAAGCATTGCAGATGTTCGTAGCCTCGATGTGGACCTCGTCGACCACGCTCTGTTTGACGATCTCCTCGATCTGCCGGTGGGCCCTGGCGCTGTAGATCGACTGATTCAGCGGCACGACCAGGCTTCGATAGAGGCGGTCGAGCGGAAGAAGTGCCCATAGGAGCCGGTGGGGGAGAGTGTCGAGGATACGCGCTCTCATGGACGTGGTTTCGCGTCGCCCGCGGGTGGAGCAGCCGATCAGGGCATGAGCGGTCTTGCCTTGCCGACGTCGGAGTAGTCTCGCTGCCGCACTCACTGCTCAGTCGTCCCTGACGGCGAGAAAGAAATAGCCACTCGCCAGGGCTTCGGCCTGCGGAAGCCTGATGAGCCAAGGGTCGAGGAGCATCAGCGGTGACAGCGCCCAGGCCAGCGCGTAGCGAAAGATCCGATGCAGGCGGTCGATTCCCAGCGAGGCGACCGCGGCCAGGAAGTCCTTGGCGATCCAGACCAGGGTGAAGGCCGGACCCAGGTGGATCCCGCTTCTGACCACGCTGAGGCCCGCTCGCTCCATTTCGCGCACGAAGCCGTTTCGGGTCCAGCGCGTGTAATCCCCGGGGAGGTCGTGCCCGGGCTGCAGGAACGGAGCCTCCAGATAGAGGCGACCGTCCGCCTTGAGCGTGCGGCCGGCGGCGCGCAGGAAGGATTCGGGGTCGGGCACGTGCTCGATCACGTATTCGCAGAAGATCACGTCGAAGGTCTCGTCCCGGAACGGGAGAGCGTAACCGTCCCCCACCACCTGGGGACCCGTGACCGGCGTGACGTCGAGGTTGACCACCCCTCTCAGCCTGCAGCCTCCGCTTCCGAGATTGAGCATCCGCCACCCCTCCCGGGTGCCGTGCTTCAGCAGCTCGCGGCGGAGCGGCGATCGTCTTCGGACGCCGAAGAAGGGACCGTACTTGAGCGTGCGGACGATCGCGTACAGCCAGCTTCGAGTGCGGGCGATCTGGCGCGCGCGGCTGCGAAACCTTTCGAGATTCTTCACCCAGCTCACCCTTCCCAGGCGCATTCCGGAGGATCCCCTCATAGCGCCACCGCAGAAGCCAGATAGGGGAGCGGACGAAGCCGCGGACCATGCATCAGCTCAAACCACGCGCCGACGCACTTCCGATACTGCGCTCGGATCAAGACGCGGTCGACGCCAGGTAGCAGGACGTCCGGAATCGCATGCACCAACGCGAGCGCGGGGAGCATGGTAAGCATCTTGATCGAGTGCCGGCTGAAGAGCGGCGACCCGGTGAGCCGAAGCAACCGGATCCGCAGGTGACCTTCGCTCTCGAGCTTGTCGATGTACCACTGCGGCTGCAAACGCTCCTTTGACACGACGTGGCCAACCCTTGCCCCGGCGGTGAAGATGATGCGGAAGCCATTCCGCGCGTAGATTTCGCAGAGATCCGTGTCTTCCCCTCCGAGCATGCGAAATTCCCTTCCATCCTCCGAGGTTCCCTGCCGCCCCAGGGGATAATCATGGAGCCGCTGAGGACAGGAATAGAGCGCCATGCATGCGTCCCTGCGCAGGCCAAGAGCGATGCCGGCCGGATAGCAGGGAAAGGCGGCTTCCTCGCTCTTTCGTACCTCGTACACCGGTATTTCCCTCATCAGCCGGTCGGAGAGCCACGCCGGTCGTGTCCCCTCCCAGATGGGATCGATGGCGCACCCGACGATGCCCACCTCGGGGCTCTCCGTCAGGGCGCGCAGCATCCCCTCGAGCCATCCATGCACCGGAACCGCATCATCATCGAGGAAGATCAGGAAGTCGCCGCGGAACTCGCGGATCGCTCGGACCCGGCCATAGTAGAGGCCCTTCAGGGGCTCACGCACGAATGCGCAATTCCCCGATGAATCCCGGAGACGCCGGAGATACTCTTCCGTCCCATCTGTCGAGCCGTTGTCCACGACGAGCAAGTGACCATCCGGAAAGTCCCGAAGCTGCTCCAACAGCGCTTGCACGGCACGGCGCAGGTAGCCGCACCGATTCAGCGTACAGATCGCGACTGTGAATGGAAGGCGTGCCAGCTTCATCTCTGTGACCGTTCCCTCGAGAAGCTCGAATCCGTCATGGACATTGCAGGAAGGCTCGTCGACGGCTCTCTACTTATCGATGCAACGAAGGCGCAACTGATTCGTGGCTGTACGGTTTGATGGCTCCCGGAGTGTGCGTCCGTCCGCGCGGCTGACACGGAGAGCTGGTCCGTATTCCTACGCAGGAGCCGGGGGAGCTCCACCGCTCGGGGGCACGGGTGGAGACTGCTGGCGCGCCCAGCCGGACCTTCGAGCAGCGCGCCTGGGCAACGATCTCCCGCTGCGCTTCCGACGGCCGCGGCTTGCGCTCGGCACGACCCGTCCCGCGAAGCCCCTCCTCACCGCCCTCGGACGAGGCCGAATCCAGCGCAACGCCGTCGCCCGCATGAACTCACGCGGGCGCGCGCCATGGGCTTGTGTGAGACCCTCTTCGAACAGGCGCGCCGGAGACGCCGCCAGCCGCTCCAGACCTTCGAAGTTCCGACGCCTCATCCCGTCCCCCTCAAAAGGGGAAGGCTGGCGTCGTTACTCCGTCATGCGGTCCCCTCTAGGTGCGGCGTCGGCGGAGGGCGAGTAGCCCGAGACCCGCCGAGACCAGCAGCAGCGTGCCCGGCTCCGGGACGACCTCGAAGCTTCCGGAGTACGAGGTCGTCAGCGAGCCCCCGCCAACGATCGTGGCAAGCACGGACTGATAGGAGAGCCCGACGAACTGGGCGGTGTAGACCGCGGTGAAGGGGCCGTCGCTCACCCCATCGCTCGCCGTTCCACTCACCACGAAGCTCAGGATCGAGGAGAGGCCGCTCCCGCTCGGGAGGTTCACGAAGTTGAAGGGAGAGCCGGTCGGTGTGCAGATCTGGCCGGCGGCCGGCGCGGCGCTGCAGAGCGCCGAGCTGAATTGCCCCGGCTCGATGTACGTGAGGTCGAGGCTGAGGGTCGGCGCGGCGGCGAAGATCAGGAAGTCGGCGAGGAGAAACGCCACCCCCGTGGGCTGTGTCGCGCTGTTCAGGTCCTTGGCGGTCGCGCTGGTCCCGGCGAGCCCCACGAAAGCGCCCGAGACGGGCGCGATGACCGTCGCGCTGCCCGTCCCACCGCCCGCCGGGTTCCAGTCGATGTCGTCGGCGTCGAAGCTCACGGTTCCGACCAAGTCGAATTGCCCGATCGGGATCGCGAGAGCGGTCTGCGAGAGAAGCAGAACGACCGCCACGGCAAGGGTGCGAGCGGTCCGGCCGTACAAGAACTCCATCGGAGCCTCCCCGGGGGACAGATGTACCTACAACCCCTCTGGGTGATAGTGGTAGGCGAGGGGGGTTTGTGTCAGGGGTTTCGCACGCAGCGTGGCGGACCCGGGCTGCGGTAGCCTCGAGCTCAGCACTCCCCCCGGGGGCGGGGGGAGCGAACCCGACCTGACGGCTGCCTTCTCATTCCGAGGGACGGGACCCCTCGCGTTGCCAGGAGGGGTGAAGCCGCTTGGCTTCGGTGAGGAAGTCGAGGAGCACGCGGCGCAGGGCTTCGTCGGTCGTCCTGCGCATCGACGATTTCATGAATGCGCCGCCTCCGAACGCCACCGGCGCGAAATGGCCCAGGCCCTTTCCCCGATACAGTCTGCTGAACACGGGATGAGCCTCGCTCATCACCTCGAACCTCAGCCCCAGACGCGCTTCGAAGTCCTCCACGTAGAAGTCGGCGACGTCGATCGTGATGAGGAGATCTTCTCCTTCCTCGAAGGCCGATTGGAGGTAGACCTCCGAGTAGCGGACCAGCGCCTCACCCAGGTTGATGGTGTGCGCCTTCGAGCGCCCGGCCGCGCGGCTCTTGACCTCATGGGTGTACGAGGCGCTGCGGGGCGTCACCTCGATGCGCGCACGGGCCGGGATCGAATCGACGAACGGCGGCCTGCCGGGTTCCAGATGGACGGTCGGGTCGCGTACCAGCCACGAGGTATAGCAGCCCGTTCCGAGGATCCCGATGCCCGCGATCAGTACCGCCATCGACCACAGGCGACATCCGGCTCCCAACGTGATTCGGTCGAACGCCCCCCTTCTTCGCGATCGGGCGCTCCGGGGGCTCTGCCCCACCTGCGCGCCGTCCCCGATTTGCGCGAAGCACTGGACGCGCTCATGATGCGTCGGCTTCCCGCTTCGCTCCCTGCGCCTCCCGCCCTTCGGCCGGGTGAGCGGACCGCGTGGAAGCGACGAGGAGACGCGAGATGCGATGGCGAACGGTGATCGAGGTGCTTCGCGCAGGCCAGACCCGCACCCTGCTGCGCGCGATGCGCCTCGCGACGCCCTTCTACCGGCTGGTCTGGCTGGTGACGGCGTTCCGGGAGGGGCTGCTCGAGCGCCTGGCCGGCCGGCCCGCGTCGCTCGGTGAGCTCGCGAGCGAGATGACGCTCGACCCTGCGGACCACGACTGGCTGCGCGCGTGGCTCGAGCTCGGCCTGCGGCTGCGCGAGCTCCGCCTGGACGGCGATCGCTACGAGCTGCGCGGCTACCTCGCGCGCCGCCTCGTCCGCCCCGAGAACGACGCCATCGCGGCCATCCTCGAGGAGGTGGCGACTCTCCACCACATGCTCGTGCTCGAGACGCCCCGGCGGCTCGCGTGCCGCCAGCGCTTCGCGCTCGCCGACCAGGACGGGGTGCTCGTCGCTCGCTCCTCGCCGCTGGTCCGCCCGTTCGTCCACGAGGCCGTCGACGAGGTCGTTCCGCGCCGGGGTGCCTTCCGGCTGCTCGAGGTCGGCGCGGGCTCCGGCACCTACATCCGCCACGCCGCCGAGCGCAACCCCGACCTGACCGCGCTCGGCCTCGAGCTGCAGCCCGAGGTCGCGGAGTTCGCCAACGCGAATCTGGGCGAGTGGGGAATCGCCGCTCGCGCCCACGTCGAGAAGGGAGACGTGCGCGAGCGGGAGCCGGAGGCGGTCTTCGATCTGGTGACCTTCCACAACAACGTCTACTACTGCCCGGTGGACGAGCGCGTGGCGCTGCTGCGCCACGCGCTCGCCTTCCTGAAGCCGGGCGGGAAGCTGCTCCTCACCACCGCGTGTAGCGGCGGCGGGCTGATGTCCGTCGGCCTCGACATCTGGAGCGCGGGCACCGAGCGCTGCGGGCGCCTGCCCGCACCCGAGGAGCTGCTCGCGCAGATCCGCGAGGCCGGCTTCGTGGGCGCGCGCGCCCGCCGCCTGGTTCCGGGCCAGAGCTACTACGCCTTCTTCGCCACCCGGGCCGCCTCGTGAGGCGCGGACAGGAGCGATCGGCGGGGCTTCCCTGGGCCGCGCAGTCGTCTACGGGGCGGGCGTGGCCTCTTCCGGGAGCACGCGGTCGATGGTTGCGTCTCCCTCGCGGCGCGCCACGGTGAGCTCGCCGCGCGTGCGGATGCGCGCCAGCACGTCGTCGAGCGTGGGAGCGGCGTCGCCCGCTGCCGGAACGATGGCGTCGCCCTCGCGCAGGCCGTACGCGGCCGCCGCGCCGCCGGGCACGACCCCCCAGACATGGAATGCGCCGCCAGTCGGGGTGAGGTAGGCGCCGATCTCCTTCGCCGCGGCATAGTCGGCGCCGAGGAAGGTGATCCTCCTCTCGCCCGTGCGCCTCAGCCAGAGGCGCCGGCGCGGGTAGTCGATGCGCATGGTGAAATGGCGAAGCAGGTCGTAGCCGATCACCGAATCGGTTCCGGTCCCCAGGTTGTACCAGCCGCGCGGCGCGACCAGAACAGGCAGCGGGTCGAACGCCAATCCGGCGAATCGGAAGCCGGTCTCCTCGTGCAGCCGAACCTCCATCGGACCGAGCGCCGTGCCGGCCTGCCCGAGCTTAGGCAGCACGTCGACGTCGATCCCGACCTTCCGCGCGGCGGCCCCCGAAAGGATCAGGTTGTCAGGCGCTCCCGTGTCGAGCGTGACCTCCACTTGCCCGCCCCCGAGCTCGACCGGCACCACGACCCGCGTGCCGGCGAGCTTGAATGGGAGGACGCGCTCGTCCTCCCCGTCGACCTGCTCCGGCACCCGGTACTTCTTCGGGTCCAGGAAGCGCACGGTGCGGCCCGGGAAGTCGATCTCGACCACGTAGTCGTCGAGGAAGTCGCCACCGACGAGTCCGTACTCCCAGCCGGTCCTCGACCCGCTGTCGCTGCTCTGCGTATCCACGTAGAACTGGAGGTCGCGCCCGAGGCGGGTGGCGCGCCGGTAGGGCGTCTGCTTCGTGCGCCGCACCGTCACGCCCAGCTTGCGCGCCATGAGCGGGGTCACGATGCTCACGGGCGCGCCGGTGTCGAGCATCATCACCAGGGGCCGGTCCCCCTCGCGGGCCAGGTCCACGACCACGCGGTTCGGCTCGTCCCACCTTTGGAATGGGAGGGCGGCGACGACCGCCTCGGGCGGAGGCTCCGGCGCGGGCCCCGCGCCGGCGGGCGGACCCGTCAGCGCCCCGGCGACGACCGTCGCGGCGAGCGCGGCGAGGAGGGCGCGCATGACGGCCTTATACCACCGGAGGGGCGGTCCGGCCTAGCGCAGCCAGACGACCGAAGCGTCTCCAGCCGATAGCGATTGCTCCGATCGCCCAAGCGATCAGCGTTATGCGCCAGAAGCCGCGTCGCCAGTTCATTGGCTCGACCCCGCCGCGTTGGACTTGCTGCTGGCGCCCGAGACTTCGCCCTCAGCGAGTCTTCTTGATGATGTTCTCGGCGATTCGCTCGCCGATATCCGCTGGTCTCTCGGTGAACTCCGCCGGGTTGTAGCTTACGGCGACGACTACTTCTCCGGTCCTCACGTCAATCAGTTGAGCGGATGCCCCATTGATGAACGTTTGCGCCGAGCCGCCTCCAATGCCGCCATACAGAAAGCCGGACGCGCCCATGGATGCTGAGACGTTTCCAGCCAATATGAAGTCGACTGACGCAGCTTCAGCGACCCGTGCCAGCTCTTCCCGAGAGCTTCCCGGGATGATCTGGAGTCCCGACTGCGCCCCCGTGGCTGCAAACTGCATCCAGCCGATGACTCGGACGCCGTCTTCGACCAGCCGCTCTGTAATGGAATCAGCGACGACCTCCCCAACCCCGGCGACACCACAGCCAAATGGAACAACGACTATCCGAGAAGTGCTCAATGTTAGGCCGGGCCGGGCCGACACGTTGACCTCCGCGCATGCCAGTGCGAGGCTCGCGGCTGCCACCACTACCCCGAGAGCCGTGGCTCGGGAGCACCTCATCCCCGCGCACCTCCTTCCCTGCAGTCTGCCCGAGGTCGTGGCCAGGTTACAAGCCCCAAGCTAACCACGCACACGCGCGGTCTGATCTGATAGCTTGACTTGAGGCGACCCTCACACGTTGCCCGCTGATGATCGCCTCCGGCCTCGTCCCAGTTCGCCTGCGCTCCTGATGGTCATTCAGCGGGGCCCCCCCGCTGGTGCTCGCGGCCGTCGGACGGGTGTTGGAATTCATTTGCGTTGCTTCAGCAGGTTTGGGTGATGTTCTCTCAACCAGGCACTGACATCGACGCGGAACTGCGTGGCGAGGGCGACCATCTCCTGCGCCTCTTTCTCCGAGACCAACCCGACGCGTTCGTAGTCGCTGATGTTCCGCTTCTTGCGGAAGGCATCCAGCTTCGCAACCAGTTTGGCATCCATGCCGATAGTCAGTGTCAGGCTTTGAATGACGCGGTAGTGGTGGGCGTCGCGCGTGGCGCGGTAACCAGTGGCGGCCAACGCCGCGGTCGCCAATTGGAGAGCGGCGTTGTAGGCGATGGCCATCTGCCGATCTTCGCTCAAGCCCTTGGCCCGGCAGTCCTTGAGGTCGCGATCGGCCACGGCGAGGAGGTCCGCGATCTCCTGCGGGCTCGATTGATGCTCAATGAGCCAGCCGTTTCGCGCCCAGTTCTGCAAGCTCACGTTCGCCTCCTACGAGGAAGATCCTCTGCGTCCCAAGAATGGTCGTCAGGAAATGATGGCCCGCCTGGAGCTTCTTGCGGAACTCGGCCGGTGTATAGACGGTCGGGTTGACCTCGCGTTGCAGCCGCTCTTGCGCCGGGCGAAGCGCTGTGACCACATCGCCGAAATCCAGGTCACCCACGATCACCACGTCCACGTCGCTGGAGGCGATGGCTGTTCCTCGCGCGAGCGAGCCGTGAAGGAAGGCCAGCGAGATGTCGTTCGCCAATTCCGCCAACGCCTCGCGCAGCACATCGGCAGCGCCGGCGGTCTTGACGATCAAGGATTTCAGCTCCGAGAAGATCGGTGTCTGCGGGTTCGCCTGATAGAAGACGTGACTTCCGCGTCGAAGACGCACGAGTAGTCCGGCAGCGGTCAACTGAGCGAGCTCGCGCTGGACCGCGCCTTGGCCCGCGCCCACCGCGCGAGCGATCTCGCGCAGGTAGAAGCTCTGCTCGGGATGCCCGTAGAAGAGCGCGAGCACGGCGCGCCGTGTCTTGCCGAAGAGCGCCGCGCCGAGATTGTTCAGCGAATCGTTCGCACCCTTCATGGGTTCATGTGTACCCATTATGGGTGCATAAGGCAACCCGATCCTGTTGAGACGGCGGCGACTTCGTGGCCTGGCGGGCAGGACGGATGGCCGCCCGGCTTCACGGCCGAGGCCCGCGGGATCTCCCCTCGACCCGCCCCTAGTCCTCGTGTAACATGGGGAACGTCCAAACGAACGTTCGTTTCAGTCTCCCCCGATGACGAGGAGTACCCGTGGCCAGGATCGTTGGAGGCGTCGATGTCGGCTCCGCCACCGGGAAGGCGGTCGTCATGGCGGACGGCGAGATCATCGGGAGCCATCTGATCGGGGCGACTCCGCGCCCCCAGGAGACGGCCCGCCTGGTCATGGAAGGTGCGATCGAGCGGGCCGGGCTCCCGTCGATCGATCGCCTCGACCACGTCGTCTGCACCGGTTACGGCCGGCTCAAGGTTCCCTTCGCCCAGGAGAACGTCTCCGAGATCTCGTGCCACGCGCGCGGCGCTCACTGGATGGCCCCCAGCACGCGGACCGTCGTGGACATCGGAGGCCAGGACTGCAAGGTCATCTCGATTTCCGACAAGGGGACCGTCCTCAACTTCGCGATGAACGACCGGTGCGCCGCCGGCACCGGGAGGTTCTTCGAGGCGATGGCCAGGGCGCTCTGCTGCGGCCTCGAGGGGATCTCGGCCCTCGAGAACCAGAGCGAGGAGCCCTGCGTCATCAGCAATCAGTGCAGCGTGTTCGCGGAGTCAGAGGTGGTGACCCTGGTAAACGAGGGAGTCGAGCTCCCCCGCATCATCGCCGGGATCAACGCCTCGGTCGCGTCGAGGCTGACCTCGATGGTACGGCGGGTCGGGCTGGTGAAGGAGCTGGTGCTGACGGGCGGCTGCTCGAAGAACCAAGGCCTGGCGAGGGCGCTCGCGGACAAGCTCGCGATCGCGATCGAGGATCTCCCCGAGGATCCCCAGATCGCGGGGGCGGTGGGTGCGGCGCTGATCGCAGCCGAGAAGGCTCGGGGCTAGAGATCCGGTCGAGGCGAAGCGGGCCTCGGCCTTGGCGAGACGGAGGGGGAGGTGGAAACGGAGATCCGGTCGGAGGCATTCCGCAAGTTCGCCGAGGCGGCGGCGGGCATCATGAACCCCGAGCTTCGCTCGTGGAAGGAAGAAGGCCGGGGTGTGGTGGGCTTCTTCTGCTCGACGGTTCCCGAGGAGCTCTTCATCGCCGCCGGACTCCTTCCCTTTCGGATGAGAGGGACGGGCAGCACCAGCACCGAGCTCTCGGATGCGTACTTCTCCCCGATCAACTGCAGCTTCCCCCGCCACGCCTTCAACCAGGCGCTCCGCGGGGAGTACGACTTTCTCGACGGGCTGGTGTGCATCAACAGCTGTGACCACGTCCGCCGCATCTACGACAACTGGATCCGCGCGCTCAAGACCCCTTTCGTGCAGGTGATGAGCCTGCCGCGCAAGGTGGGAGAGCCCCAGATCGACTGGTACACCGACGAGCTCAAGATCCTGAGAGGGCAGCTAGAGGAGCACTTCGGCGTCCGGCTCACCGACGAGCGGATCAGGGAAGCCATCCAGCTCCAGAACCGGATTCGCGGCCTCCAGAAGCAGCTCTACCTGCTCCGGAAGGCCGAGAGGCCGCCGATCACCGGCGCGGAGACGCTCGCCGTGATGGTGGCCGGCACCGCGATGCCGAAGCAGCGCTACCAGGAGCTCCTGACCGAGCTCCTGGCAGAGCTCGAGGGGAGGCGGGGCTCGCGCGACTACCGGGCGAGGCTGATGATCCTGGGAGGCGAGCTCGACGATCCCGCCTATCTCGAGATCATCGAGCAGCAGGGTGGCCTGATCGTGACCGACTCGAGCTGCTTCGGATCTCGGCTGATGTGGAGGCCGGTCGACGAAGCCGAGCCCGATCCGATCCGGGCGCTGGCCCGCTACTACGTTCACGACCGGCCCTCCTGTCCCCGGATGTACGGGGACCAGCCGCGGCGGATCGCCTTCACCAGGGAGATGGCCCGGGAGTTCCGGGTGGAGGGAATCATCGGCGAGCGCCTGCTCTTCTGCGACCAGTGGGTGGTCGAGAACTACATGACGGGTCTCGACCTCGAGGAGGACGGGATCCCCTTCCTGGCGCTGGATCGCGAGTACGTGCTGAGCGGCGAGGGGCAGCTTCGAACCAGGATCCAGGCGTTCCTGGAGCAGCTCGAGGCGAGGGAGGGCTAGAGAATGGACAGGGATGCGGTCAAGGGGAAGTCGCTGGCGCGCTACAAGCAGGAACGCGACTGGTTCTCCCTTCTCTACCAGGCGACCAAGCTGCTGCCCGGAGAGGAGGGCCGTCTCCAGGAGAAGCTCCTCACCATCCTGCTCGACTCGAAGGAGAAGGTCGTCGACTGCGTCGAGAACGAGAAGCCCTTCGTCGCCGGCTACTTCTGCAACGCTCCGGAGCTCTTCCACGCCATGGACCTGCCCTGGTACATGCTGATGGAGACCCCCTTCCTCGCCGCTTCGGCGCCCTATCTGCTGAGCGACATCGAGGGGGCCGAGAGCATGGGGATCGGAACCGACCTGTGTACGGCGATCCGCCTCCCCATCTACTACATCGAGAACGGGCTGATGCCGGTACCCACGGCGGTGCTCGGGCTCCTCTACCCCTGCGACGGCGCTCCCATGCTCCACCAGGTGATCGAGCACAACAAGGCCTGGAAGGACGTTCCCATCTACTGCTGCGATCCGCCCTACACCTCGGACGAGCGCGCCGTCGAGTACTTCGCCGACGAGCTCCGACGGATGGCGGATTTCCTCCAGCAGCACACCGGCAAGACCCTGGACATGGAGAAACTGGTGAAGGTCTGCGAGGAATCCAACCGGTCCTACGCGCTCTGGCAGGAGTACAACGAGCTCAGGCGCAGCGTGCCCTGCCCGCACGGCTGGGCGCTCGGCGGACCGCAGGCATTCGCGATCAGCCAGTGCTTCGTCGCGGGAGATCCCCGCTGCACGAGCTGGTTCCAACAGCTCCTCCGATGCGGAGAGCTGCGGATCCGGGAGGGGAAGGGCGCGAGCGAGAAGGAGGGATGGAAGGAGAGGATCCGCCTCTTCTGGTTCGACATCATGCCGTACGGATGGATCTTCGAGCTGATGCCCTGGCTCGAGGACGAGTGGGGCGCGGTCATCGTCATGGACATGTTCGCGAACTTCCCCTACACGCTGATCGACACCTCGAGCGAGAAGACCATCTTCCACGATCTCGCCAAGCGGAACCTCCTCGATGCGCCGATGATCCGGCAGGCGCGAGGCACCGCCCAGAACTTCTCGAGCGACATCCGCAGGATCGTGAAGGACTACAGGATCGACTGCGTGATCTGGCCCGGCCACATGGGTCACAAGGATGGCGCGGCGACGGTGGGCATCATGCGGGAGACCTGCCGCGAGCTCGCCGTTCCCTTCCTGCACATCGGTCTCGACCTCTTTGACAGGAGGTACGCGAGCCCTCCGGAGGTCAGGGACAAGGTCTCCCAGTACTTCAGCGGCATGGGGCTCGGCTAGACTCGCCGTTGGGGACAGAGGCTCGCAGCCAGACGGGGCAGGCGCGCGGATCCCGCGGATCCGGCGGGAGACTTCGCAGGGAGCGCTGATGGCGATGTTCGATGCGTACATCGAGAAGGTCTCCGGCTACATCGACGAGATGCGAGGCAGCGGACGGCGGTGCAAGGAGCTCGACCGCCCCGGCTCGCCCGAGGAGCTTCGGGAAGGGCTCCCGGTCGCGGTGGGCCCCGGTGCCAATCCCGGGATCGTTCTGCGCAGCGACACCTTCGTGGAGCTCGGAAACCCGCAGGCGGGCTCCTGCGCCGCCTTCCTGTGGACCGATCGCCCCTCGATGATCCGGGACGGAAGGATCACCCTCTTTGGTCCCGACATCCAGGAGTCGGCCGAGGCGAGCCTCCCCTTCGGGCAGATCTTGATGGTGGGCGGGGAAGGGATCGCGGCGGAAGACCACGAGAAGCTCCAGCAGGCCCAGCACGTCGCCGATCAGATCGATGGATACATGGTGAGGAGTGCGTCCCAGAACCTGTGGAGCAGGGTGAGCAGGGATGCGGCCGGGAGGGGCTTCGACTTCGAGACGCTGGGAAGGGCGCTCATGAGTCTCGTCAAGGCCGGGGTGCCCGCGGTCTCGGCGGCGGAAGTCCTCTTCGTCA
>Ga0214473_10002470_pt1 | contig 22692 bp, 34 predicted proteins | sample RVTome_7_FD_203509 | JGI IMG/M metagenome (GOLD analysis project Ga0214473, IMG submission 203509) | Soil microbial communities from uranium-contaminated site in the Upper Colorado River Basin, Wyoming, United States - RVT98D197 | ecosystem: Environmental > Terrestrial > Soil > Contaminated >... | reverse complement strand
CAGTGCTGCAAAGTACATGCTGGCAGCGAGAGATGAGGACTCCCAAGATGCTTAGTTGGACGAATGCGCAACAATGGAGTACGCAGTTGCGCACTCGCCGTTGCGTATTCTCTAGCGCGCTAATGCGCTATAATACGCAACAATTCTTTTATATTAGGGGTTTGCGCATTGCGCATTGCGCATTACAGGGGAAAACCCCGAAAATGGGAGGGAGCGCAACACGAATGCGCACGGTTGCGCATTATGGCCGCGCCGGGCGGCTAGAACGAGAGGGGAGAGGGAATGATGGCAGTGGAAAGAGTGGAGATCACGCTGTATGTGCGGGTGAAAGGCAAATACGACCTAACGATAGAGGGTACGTTCCCTGTTCGCGCAATGGCGCGGGGCCTGGTGGCTCTCGGTGACGACGTGTACGTGAGTGTCGCTGATCTCCGGCGGGCGCTGGATGCGCTGTGTGAGAGGGGGAATGATGGCTGAGAAGCATGACGACTTGGCAGGCATCAGGGCGCGGCGGGCAAATATCGGTACTGTCGAGTTGATTATGCTGCTGGATTCAGAGGCGTTCCCCTTTTTCCGCGCCGCCCCGACTGACATAGACCGCTTGTTCGCGGTCATCGAGGAGCAGGACAAAGAGATTGCAGTTCTCAACGAGGCCAACACTTACTTGAAGGATGAGCTTCGGGAAGAACTGATAGAGGAGCGTAATAGGCTACGTGCAGAGCTTGCGGCGGCGCAGGCAGAACTGGCGAAGCCGTGCTACATGCGAATGGGGAAGACACAGTATCGGCCCAACCTGGTGTTTCCGACAGAGTATTATGAGCCAGAGGGGGGCGCGAATGAGTGAGGAATTGAGCGCAGAGGATTGGAAGGAGATGGCAGACGCTTGTCTGGGCAAGGCTGACACCTGGACACGCGGGGGAGACAAGGAACGGGTAGTAGCGTGGCGACGGCGTGCCGCCTACTGCGCGGCGCAGGCAAAACGGGTAGGGGAGATGGCAACGTGAACCGGCTGAAGGCCATCGGGTGCCTGGCGCTTGCCTTCGCGGTGTTCCTGGTTACGGCGTACTTCGGGGCGCTGCTGATTTACAGCGAGGGGATGCGGCGATGACCAGCGATGATTCAGATCGTTACACACTGTTCACCGCTACCTTGGCGAGCTTGGGCTATGCGCCGTCGCGGGAGCATCGTTTCTGCGAGCGCAAATGGCGCTGGGATTATGCGTGGCCCGATGCGATGTTGGCGCTCGACATTCAGGGCGGCGTGTGGACAGCGGGCCGCCACACGCGGGGCGAGGGCTACAGCGGGGACTGCGAGAAGCAAGCCGAAGCGGTGCTCCGGGGCTGGCGGGTGCTGCGCTGTACGCCGGGGCAGATAGCTGATGGCCAGGCGCTGCGGTGGATTTTACGTGCCTTGCAGGACGGAGTGGGAACTTAGAGATGTTTCCATTTTCGGCGTCGCACAATTGCACTGATGGAAGACTGGGCCATGTTAAGTCGGGAGGACAGGGATGTTTGAGTTTCCCCAGCGATATAGGCTTGGCGAAGCTGCTGCACATCTTGTGCCGTCAATTTAGCGTGGCCGTTACGCTCTCCTCTCGCCGAGCGGCCCTTTTGGGCAGCATCACGATTGTTGTCAGCATTCGTACCCGCAAACAGGTGCTCAGGGCGACAGCAAGGGGGATTATCGCATGTGTGAAGCACGTCTGGCTTGTTCTCTGGCATCGGGCCATAGGTAAGGCAATAGGAGAATCGATGTGCAGCGTATGTGACACCGTGGTCTCTAAAATGGCCGTATCCGTGGCTATCAGTTGCCCCTGTCCATACCCAACAATTACCCGACGTATCAACGTGAGACCAAAAACGGATCAGGAGAATAGGCCGCTTGTGATGGCCAGATACAAATGGCATTGGCTGATTGATAAACCAGCCACGCCGCGTGCTACTTTGAGGTGCAATCTTGGTCAGTTGGCCGCAACCGCACTGACAGTAGCCGACGGGGATGATAGAATGGTCTTGCATGGGGAGCCTCCTACACAGGTTTCTTGTGCCACGCCCTCGGCTGTTGATATCAGCGCGGGGGCTTTCACTTGGGGCTATTATAGCATGATTTGGATTGTGATGGGAATCTGTGATGAGGGAGAAGTGATGATAGGTAAGCTCCTGTGTCGTCTTGGCCTACACGACTGGGGCGGATGGGTCTGCGGCGAACACTATTTCTGGCACCGATGTCAGCGATGCGACGTGGTGAAGAAGAGGTGACGGCGCTATGATCTTCGGTCTAATCTACCGCCTGGGCCTGCTGGCCTGGATTGTGGCTGTGGTGTGGGTGCTATCGGAGACGCTGAAGTTCCTGTTCGGGAGGCTGGCGCTATGAAACTACGCATATACAGTGCTGCTATTAGAACGATGGATGAGATTACTGTCATCCGATTACCAAGCGGAAAGCTGGCGGTGGTGGCGGGGCGAATCGGCGACAAGATAGCGGTACGCTTAGTGAACAAGATCGGCAAGCAGATGGGATGCGAAGTAGAGGGGGATACCGTTGTCGAAGTGATTCGGTATCCGATGGGCTTGGCGATAGACTATCTGCGGGAGCGAAAGCGGCAGGAGCGGGGCGAGTTATGATTCTTGACGGCTGGCGTTGTGCCCACTGCGGCTGGCCACTATATCCCGACGGCGACGACTGGATATGCAGCGCCTGTAGCAGAGAGTACACGGAACGGAACGGTGCGCTGGTGCCGGTGGTACAGGCTGCGGTAGAGCAGCAGGTTGAGGCGAATCCGTACAAGCGGAAGCGGCACACGGCGGGTTGGCGGGAGAGGATGGGTTAGATGGAGACACTGACAGAAGCCCAGCGCCGCTACATCGAGATACTACGGGCGTGGGCTGAGAAACAACCGCCGCGCTGGGAAGGCTCAGTCTTGCCTGATGGGGCATACGAGTTGGGGCAGTACCTATCATCGTTGGAAAGGGAGGTGGAAGGATGACAGTACAACAGTGGCCTTGTATAGATTGTCGCTTTTACCACGACGGCACGACGGTAGTGGAGACAGCGGTGCGGACGGTGAAGGGCGGGCCTATCCTGTGGACGGATGCCCCGATGTGGCGCGAGGGCACCCAATGGAAATTGGCGGGCTGCGAGCACGGGCATTATGCGGCGTGCAAGGGCACGTCCGCGCCGCGAGCGCGAGGGGAACCGACGCCAGGCTGCGATGGGGTGCAGCCGGGCGAGTGGGAGGGGAGCAATGACCGTCTACATTCCCGCTGAGGCGCTCTGGTATCTCGCGGGCTGGGTGAGCGGCATTCTGTCGTTGCTAGTTCCTGCTATAATCGCAGGGAAGGCAAAGCGGGGAGCTAGATGACTGAATCGGGAAAGTGTAACAAATGTGTCTGGTGGGGGCCGGGCGGCGACGAAATATGGCGCCGGAACAAAGAGTGCATGGGTCGTTGGGCTGTCTGTGGCAATATCGCGCGAGGGGCATCATCAGTGATGATTCAACCGCCCGTCGGCGGGACATTCATATTGGTAGGGGCGGACTTCGGCTGTATCCATTGGGAAGCGTCGGCAAGCGATGGCCCCGAATGCCATCAGTGTGAAGGTTGCAGGTACTGGGACGACTGGCGGGGCGAACAGATGGCCTACGAAGGCTATTGCAGGCGACCTATTAACCCAGGCATCGCGGTGAATGCGGGCTTCGTGTGCGAGCAGTGGGAGGGAAGGGAATAGCATGGTGAAACCGAAGCCGATAACCACGCTGGGCGAGTTGTAAAACAAGGGTAAACAATGACATTCGTCAAGGGCCAGACAGGAAACCCACGGGGCAGACCAAAAAGTTTGCACACGCTTTCCGACCGCTTGCGGAAACTTCTTAGCAAGAAAATGGATGGCAAGGACATTACATATCGCGATGCCATTCTCTTCGCATTGCTGAAGGCCGCGGCGGATGGGAGCCTGGGAGCGGCGGCGATGGTTTTCGAGCGCATGGAGGGCAAGGTAGCAGACACACACAATCTGAACTTCACTGGCTCGCCCGAATGGATTGAAATGCGCACGCTGATTGTGAACATCCTGCGACCACATCCCGATGCCCTGCAACAACTAGGCGAGGCAATCGCAGAGCAGGAGCGGAAGCTGATTGGCCACAAGTCTTCTTAGCGACCTTCGGGCAACGATAGAACAGGCGCTTGTGCCAACTGAGCACCGCGACCTAATCACCTGGGCAGAGGCTGAGTTTCGCATCCCCGAAGGCGATGGCCATCTTCACATCGCGCCCTACCAGGCGGCGTGCCTGCGCGAGGCGCTGCGTGAGGATGGCGGCCAGTTCGCCTACTCGACCGTGGTGTGGTCCGACATTAAGAAGAGTATCAAGTCAACGCTGGCCGCTGCCGTCTGTCTGTGGTGGGCTGTGTCGCATCCGTGGGCGAGTGTGAAGGTTGTCGCCAACGACTTGAAACAAGCGGACAGTCGCGTGGCGTTCTATATCCGACGGGCCATTGAGTTGAATCCGGTCTACTTTCAGAAGCTAGGTGTGAAGCAGAAGACCTACCTGATAGAGTTTGCCAACCACGCTCGCATTGAGGCCATCCCGATAGACCCGAAGGGCGAGGCGGGCGGCAACGATGACATTATCGTGTTCTCTGAACTGTGGGCCTGGAATAGCGCGGCGGCAAAGGCTATGTGGACCGAGATGACGCTTTCACCAATGAAGTTCGGGCGCAGCCTCCGCTGGTGCGAGACCTACGCCGGACACACGGGTGAGTCGCCGATCCTGGAAGGGCTGCACGCGCAGGGCGTGAAGGCGGGGCGTGGGTTGGGGTGCTTCGATGAGGCATACGGGAATGACGCAGCGCGGCTATTCTGCCTCTGGAATACTGAGCCGCGTTTGCCCTGGCAGACACCGGAATACTACGCGCAAGAGGCGGCGACGCTGGTGCCATCGGAGTTTCAGCGTGTTCACCGCAACCAGTGGGTGTCCAGCGAGTCGGCGGCGTTCCCCATCGAATGGTGGGACGCCTGCGAGGACCGGATGCAATTACAGCCGGGCGGGAAGACCCAGGTGGTGATTGGGGTAGATGCTTCTGTGTCCGGCGACTGTACGGCCATCTCGATGGTGGCGCGGCATCCGGGGACACCAGCGGACGCGGTCGAGGTCTACACGCGCATTTGGTCGCCAGCCCAAGGCGGCAAGATGGACTACACTGCTACCATCACACCAGAAGTGGACCGCCTGGTGGCGGAATACAACGTCGTACAGGTGGCTTATGACGAGTACCAACTCCATCATTGGGCGAACGAGCAGCGGGCGAAGGGAAAGACGTGGTATCGCCCATTCCCGCAGGGCAATGACAGGCTGGTCGCCGACAAGCAACTCTATGACCTGGTGAAGGACAAGCGGCTGCACCACAGCGGCAATCCCGAGCTTCGACAGCATGTCCAGAACTGCGCGGCGAAAGTGCCGCCGCAAGAGGACAATCGTCTCCGGTTTATTAAGAAGCACGAGATGGCGAAGATTGACGGCGTAGTCAGTCTCTCGATGGCGACGGCGGAATTGCTGCGGCTGAATACGGTTTAGGAGAGGAAAGATGACCACGGAACAGAAGGAATTGGTGCTGAATGGGGAGAACCTGACAGGGATTGCGATAGTAGACTTTGATCTGCGGCGCGTGCCATTTGCAGACCGGCCGGCGGAAGCCAAGAAACTGATGTCAGCATTCAAGGCAGCCGACAAGCATATCAAGAGGTTGATTGCCGATTTAGACGATATGAGCTGGGATTGAGTCTGTAGGGGGAAAGGATGGTTTTACTTCGCTCGCTCTGGAGGTTGATATGGGCGTTGGATAACTACGCACAGGCGTGGGTGGTCCAACAAATGCAGGATTACGTTGCCCGAAACAAGCAACGCTAGGGGCACCTATTGACAACTGACAACATCCGCCCGTATAATAACGCCAACAGGGACGCCGTCGCCGATGCAATGGTGAATGACATGGTGTCCTGGCTGCGGCGCAACGGGAAGCGCCTGTGTCTGGCGCAGAATGGGCAGATTCGCTTCCATTGGGAGGCCGATTCCTGCAAGGTCAAGGTGGCTTTCGGCAACAGCGAGGAGATTGGCAGGTCATAGACACAGTCTAGGCGGCTGGCCCCGGCGCGCCTGTACATAGCAGCCCCGCCGGGGGCCTGATAACGAGAACGCGATACAAAGCGGTCCGAATGTTCGGACCGCCTTTTCTTTTGGATACTTAATCGGCTTGGCGCTACGGAGCGCTTGGGGTAACAACCCTAGACCTGAGGAGGTTTGTCATGTCGAATGCGTACAATGACTATGGCCGAGAGATCGTCGTATCACACGAATACGGTTGGTACAAGGTGCCCGGGGCTGTCTCGGGTGTCTGGCTGCCAAAGGTCGTGGATGTCGATGGGCATCAACAGGTTGATGTACAGGCTATGCCTGGAGGAGATGGGGCGTATACGACGGCGACCCACACAGCACCGACGATGGGGGTCGCGAGTGCCGTCGTATTGGCGGCGAATGGTAGCCGACTCTACGGGCTTATCATCAATGACAGCGATACGCTCGTGTATCTGGCCCTGGGGGTGCCTGCGGTAGTCAATCAGGGCATCCGGCTGAATCCGAACGGAGGCAGTTACGAGATGTCGCCTAAGCTGGGAACCCTGTGGCTCGGGCAGGTCAATGGTATTAGTTCGGTGGCCAACAAAACCGTGCTTGTCACTGAGGGGGTGTAGCAATGACTGGCGGCTTACATAATCCAGCTCATCCAGTACGAACGGCGACCCTGGTGGTCGCGGCCTCCAATGCAAGCGCCTTGGCTAAGGCTGAGGCTGACTACGTCTGCGACGGCGTCGCTGACAACGTGCAGATTCAGGCGGCGATAGATGCGCTGCCTGCTAGTGGTGGAAAGGTGCTGCTTAGCGAGGGCACGTTCACAATCGCTGCGGCTATCTCAATCGCTAACAGGCTGATACTTCAGGGTCAGGGCCGAGACAATACCAAGATTATCCAAGTGGCGGCGGCTGGTGGGGTCAACCTTATCATAAATGGCAGCGGCACGACACTGGGTCAGGTGCAGATTCGCAGTCTGACACTTGACGGCAACAAAACCAACTGCACGGTGGGCAAGGGCATTGATGGCTCCGGCTTCCAAGGTTTCACACTTACCGATATACGGATTCAGAACACAGTCGAGGAAGGACTGTACGGCGCTGGCGCAGTGCCGCAGTCAAAGAACTGGTTCCTGTATGATGTAGTCATAGCTGCATCGGGCACCGTTGGCACTCCAAAGGATAACTTCTATTGGGCTAATGGCGCTGGTCTAGCTGCTTTCGGATTCTACTCACTGACCGCAACTAAGAGTGGAGTACAGTTAGCGTCCTGCAATGAGGTGACTTTAGTGAACTGCTGGATAGACCAATGCACGCTCTATGGCATTTCACTGGATACCGTGGGACAGACCAGTGTTGCAGACTGCTACATTGCCGCCAACGGCGATAATGGCATCTACCTATCAGGAACCTGTACCAACATGCGTGTCCACGATAACCTTTCGTACATGAATACAGCCGCAGGACTCTACGTCTCCGGTACTGTCAACGATGGACTTATCCACCATAACCAACTGAAGGACAACAGTGGCTGGGGTTGGCGCGCACCTGGGGTAACATTCGCCCGCACGTTGATTGACCACAATGTAGCCCAGAATAATACTTCGGGCAATTGGAGCACGACTGAACTAGGCACAGGTGGAACATACCGAGACAACGATGTGTTGATTGGGCCAGGTGAAATCCGCGTTGCCTCTGGTGCTCTCATTGCTGGCCTCGCCAATGCCTATGCCTTCAACTGGCAGAACCCTCACGCAAGCAAGATACTCATCAAGCGGGTGATGATTTACCTGGGCACTGCTGGTGGTACTGGAACTTCCGTACTGGATGTCGGCAAGGCTGCCAGCACCGCCACCCACGACGACACCCTGATTGACGGCCTCGATCTCAACACCACAGGCGTGTTCGACAACATCAACGACGCAGGGACGAATGGCAAGAGTCGCCAGCTTGTAGACGAGAACGGCGGTACAAATGACTGGGTTACAGGTCAGATACTCGTGGCGAATGCGTCCAATCTGGTGGGGCGCTACGAGATTGAGTACGTAGGGGTCTAAGGTGAGCATAGACATTCGGGACCTGAACCGAATAGAGCGGCGTTCCGTCCAGCCAGGCAGCGATGGCCAATCTATGCCGCACTTCATCCTCACGCTGGCCAGCAGCGGCGATGGCATCCCCGCGTGGGGCACGGCGCCCGTCGTGCGCGACCGCGCGCTGCGCGAGTTCTGGCCCACGGAACCCTGGCTGGCCTCAGCCGTAGCATCGCTGGCCGCCCGCAACGGCGCATTCTCCTGGACGCTGGAAGGCCCCCCGCGCACCTGCGCCCGCATACAAGAGAGCCTTCACCTCTCAGACTTCGGCGCGGGGTGGGTGTCATTCATCGAACGGGTATCGTGCGACCTCTATACGCAGGATAACGGTGCGTTTATTGAGGTGATCCGCGATGGCGCGGGCCCGAGCGCGCCGTTCCTGGGCCTGGCGCATCTCGATTCAGGGCGCTGCGTTCGCACAGGCAACCGCGAGTTTCCCGTGCTCTACACCGACCAAGAGAATCAGCAGCACAAGATGGCCTGGTGGCAGGTGATACCGTTCACTGACTTCCCGTCGCCAGTAGAGACAATGAACGGCGTCGGGTTATGCGCTGTCTCTCGCATATTGCGGGCCGCGCAAATACTACGGGACACACAGATATACAACCTGGAGAAGGTTGGGGGACGCAACCCTGGCGCGCTCCACATCGTCAGTGGTGTGGGGACGCAACTGCTAGAAGACACGCTCAAACAGGCGGCGGGTAACGCCAATGATAAGGGCCTGCTGCGCTTCCAACTTCCCGCTGTGCTAGGCACGCTGGACCCGACGGCGACAGTATCGGTAGCCACGATCCTACTCAAGAGCCTCCCCGACGGCTTCGATGTCGAGAAGGATATGAAGTGGTACATCGCGCTCTTGGCGCTGGCCTTCGGGTGCGAGTACCAAGACCTCGCACCGTTGCCCGGCGGTGGCCTGGGCACATCGCAGCAGAGCGAGATATTGCACCTCAAAGCGCGTGGCAAGGGGCCGGAGCTATTCCAGAAGCTGGTCGAGCACTCGTTCAACTTCCAGGTGCTGCCACAGAATGTCACGTTCAAGTTCAACGAGAAAGACCTGGAGGCGATGAAGGCAGATGCTGGCGTGCGGTTCCTACGGGCGCAGACGCGGGAGAAGGACGTTACCAGCGGCGTAACGACGCCAGAGGTCGAGCGGCAGCGGATGCTGGAGGACGGCGAACTTACCGACGAGCTTGTGGCGATGATGGGCGACGCCGACGTCACCCGCGATGACACTATGCAGGATGACGAGCGGCACCAGGAGGATGAGCCGAATGTGCCCATCGTTGAACCGCAGCCGCCAACGCCCGCGCAGAACCAACAGGTCACCGACCGCCTGAGCAAGGAACTATCCGACGATGACTACTGGGCCAAGCGGCGCACCGTGCTTGAACACGAGTACGAGCAGGAGATGGCGGCGATCCTGAGCGATGTGCAGGACAAGGTGAACAAGCGGATTCGGCGAGAAATACATGCTATTGCTTGACGTGAAGGCGGTTGAAGACGTGTGGGCTGACGAGGCGTTCTGGCAAGGCGTCCAGATCGAGATGGCCTCACGCCTGGGCGCTATAACGCGCAGGCTCGTTGTCGAGGGTGCTGTCGCCGCGCAGTCGGTCGGCGTCATTGTGGACTTCGACGCCATACACCAGGAGGCGCTGCATATCACGCGCACGACAGAAAGCCTCTACTGGGGCAAGATGACCCAGACGACGCGGGAAGGGCTGCGGCAGGCGCTATTAAGTTGGCAGGAGCAGGGGCTGGGCAAGCGCGGGCTGCCCGATCTGATTGACAGCATCGAGCCGCTGTTTGACCGCAATCGGGCGAAGCGCATTGCGATTACAGAAGCAACGCGGCTGTTCGCAGAGGGGAATATGCTGGCCGCTCGGCTCGACGAGAACGTAGGGGGCTTGGAGTGGCAGACGGCACAGGATGATAAGGTGTGCGAGGCCATCTGCCTGCCGCTTCACAAGAACATCTATGCGAAGGGCAGCGAACATCCTTGTCCAGCCCATACTAATTGTCGTTGCGCTCTGATTCCCGTGTCCTGGCGGTACATTCGGGCGCACGTGAACAAATGGCAGGGCGGGGCCTTGCCGTTGGCTGAGGTGGCATGATGGCGAGCTTCGAGCCGATTCTGCCCAAGAAGCCCGTCGTGAATGCCGCCAACATTCAGCGGAAGTTGTTCAGTGAGATGAAGGACTTCTTGCTCGATACACGCATCATTCTGGTCGAGTATGAAGCGCCGCCATCGCTGACATATAGTCGCACGTTTACGCTCGGCAAGTCGTGGACGATCAAGGGCGGGGGACCGCGCTGGGAAGGTCGGGACTTAGTGGGTGAGGTTGGCTCACCCACGCCTTATGCCATCTACGTGCGGGGGCCGAGACACAAGACGCCCGGTCAGGCAGAGCACATGCACCGCCGCGGCTGGAAATCAGTAACAGAGATATTGGCAAAAGAATGGCCGCCACAGAAGCGGCGCTTTCAGGCGATACTGCGGGGAGGCTGATATGCCATACTCGTATCCAAACAATGTGCCAAGCGTGGCAAAGAATTGGGCTGAGCCTGAAAAGCGCAAATGTGCTGTCGCGGCCCAGGCCGTCCTTGACGCGGGCGGAACTGAACAAAACGCGGTTTTTGCATGTATTCACAATGCAGGCCGAACGGTTAATCCAGGAGGCAAGAAGACAATGAGCATATTCGGGCGATTGGCAGAGATGTTTACGGGCTTCGCCAAGACCCTAACGGCTGAGGCCGACGAGAAGGCGATCTCCCGCAAGAAAATAGAGGATATGGCGACCGAGATGGGCGTGACCGTCAGTGCCGAGCAGATGGCCACAATGATGGCAGACATGGCCGACATGCCCGACGAGCTGGTGACGGCTGCGATGCGCAAGAAACTGATGGCTATGCGCGGCAAGAAGGACACCTTCGCCGTGTTTAAGCAGGCCGACGGCGCATACCGCTGGTTCGGCTGGGTATCCAATCACTTCCGCGACAATGACAATCCGCGCGAAATCCTGAGCGCGAAGGCGCATCGGGACTTCGTTGCTTTTGCAGATAAGACCGGCAAGTATCCTGAGCTATGGCTGTGGCATGTGCCGGGCAGCCGCATAGGAAAGGCGGACATGGTTGACTTCGCCGACGGATTCTTGGTTGAAAGCGGCCTCTTTGATCCAGGCTTAGAGGGCGTTGCCGAGGCAATGGCGAAGGAAACCGACCCGCTCACAATGTCTCACGGGTTTGTCAGGACGAAACCGATGGACGTGAATGGCGTAACTGATGGCTACATACAATTCGAGGCCAGCGTAACGCCACAAGGCCCGGAAGCTAATCCGTGGACGGGATTCACCACAATGAAGGAGGCAGATATGCCACTTAGCAAAGAGAAAAGGGATTTTCTGGCAAAGTACTTGCCAGAAGATACGATAAGCGCACTCGAAGGCACGACCGATGAGTTGCGGAAGGCGGCAGAGGCCGCAGGTGTGGACTGGAAGGCAGTCGAAGCGGCTGAGGCCCCGATTGCCGAGGCCATTCCCGCGCCTGTCGCTGACCCCAAGATCGAGGACATTGTGAGCGTGCTGGCTGGCCCGCTCGCTGATGCTGTCGCCGAACGCCTGCAACTAGGCAATCTCTCGACCGCCGTGGCCGACATGAAGGCCAAGACTGACACACTGGCAGCTCTAGGCACGCGCTTGGAGGCGGTCGAGCAAGCGCTGGTTATGGCACAGAAGTCAGATGACGAGAAGATAGCGGCCACGATGACGCCGAAGGCAGCCGCCGTGTTCTCGTGGTTCGACAAGGCCGCCAGCCACAGCAAGGATAATACCCTCAAGGAGGGCGACAAGCAAGACGAGGCCCTCAAGGATACTAAGCCGTTCCTCGCCCAAATCGCTGAGGTCGCCGCGCAGCAGGCACATCGCTTTGCGACCGGCAGCTAGGCGAGTGGGCAGAACGAAGACGGAGGATAAACGACAATGCCAACCCTGACACTCGATAATTTCTCCCCGGAGCAGCTTGCCGCTATCGCCACATATGCGAAAAGCAGCAAGTCGGCGTCGGGCACTCCCTCGACGGCGGCTCTCCTGCACGGCGCGGGCGGGCTGCTGACTACGGCGGGGGTAGACCAGGCTTTGTTTGCGACGGTCATTCGACCTGAAGGCATCCTGGCGAACCTACCCTGGTATGCGACGGAGTTCACCAATCCGCTGTTCTCGATCATTACAGGCGTTCGGGCCGACACCGGCTCCGAGCGGTCAACTGTCTGCGGTGACTGCGTTACTGCTGGGATCAAGAAGGTTTGCACGCAGACGGCGGTGTTCGGCAAATACTGCCGCGAGACCCGCGAGTTCAACGTCAACACCCTGGGCGCGCGGCTCAATCGCAGCGACCCCGACGACCTGCGGCTGGTGAACCCCATCTTCTCCGGCAACAAACTCACGCCGTCAATCGGCGGGCTTAACCCGCTTGCCAACGACATCGCGCAGGCGTTCGTGGAGGTCGCAATCTCCTTCGAGCGGCTCCTGGCCCGGCAACTGTGGATAGGCAATCCTGCCAACAACAACGGGACGGCCTACATGGAGTTTCCTGGCATGGAAATCCTCGTGGGCACCGGCAAGATTGACGCCCTGGACGCCACGTCCTGCCCGTCGGTTGACTCCGACGTGAAGGATTACAACTACCAGGACGTGTGCTCTGGCTCACCGAGTATCGTCGAAACGCTCACCTATCTGTACCGCTATCTGAAAAAGAACGCGGTAAAGATGGGAATGGACCCGGTGGACTTCAAGTTCGTGATGCGCGAGGAATTGTTCTATGAGCTGACCTCGTGCTGGCCGTGCAGTTACATCTCGAATCGCTGCTCGTCCAACCCCGACGGCAACAATCAGATGAACATGGCCGAGGCCGCCGAGGGCATCCGAATGCGGGACGCCATGCGGAATGGGCGCTATCTGCTGGTAGACGGCAGCCAGGTGCCCGTGTTGCTTGACGATGGTATCCCGGAGGATACCAACACCAACAACGCGCAGTTGCAGCCGGGGGAGTTCTCATCGGACATCTTCCTGCTCCCGTTCTCTGCGATGGGCGGGCGCGTGCCGACGTTGTACGGTGAGTTCTTCAACTACAACATCGGCCAGTCGTGGCTGCGGCAGGCCCCAGGGGGGCTGGCCGCTGATCACTACTTTGCCAGCGATGGCGGCATGTACTCCTGGACGTTCTCGCGGCTCAACAACTGCCTGTTGTGGCTAGCCGAGATTCAGCCCCGCATCATACTCAGGACGCCGTACTTGGCAGGCCGTCTCAACAACGTCAAGTACAGCCCGTTGCAGCACACGCGGGAGCCGTTCCCGACTGACGGGTACTTCGTTGACGGTGGCCGGGTGAGCACGAGCACACCCAGCTATTACAGCGAGTGGAATCGGGACTAGTACCCCAAGCGAATCAAGGGGCCGAGCAATCGGTCCCTATAAGGAGAGGTTGATGGCACCCAAAGGACCAAACACTAACCAACCGAGGGGCATCGCCCTCGCAACCTGGCTCGACACCGAGCAGAAGCTGGCGCAGCACATGGCGATGATTGTGGCGGCGTTCTGGAAGGAATTGCATGCACAAGTTCCGAATGACCAAAGCATGTATACGTGGATTGAGGCCGTGACGGTCGAGTACGCCAAACACCTTTTGGCCCGCCACAAGGACTTCTCCCTGATTGTGGTGCCGTCGATAGTACCACCGGAAGGGCCGGTGAACTGATGAGCGAGGAAAGTGGCGTGTGGGCTGATGTATTCCAGGCCGACGGGACGTTCATCGCCCGTCTTGGCACTGAGCTAGTGTGGTCAGAGGAGGAATTGGCGGCCTTGGCCTTCACAGTGGCCCGTTTCAATCCGATGATGGCCGAACATCATCTGTCGGAAGCCGTCAGGGCAGGGGCTATTGCCGGGTTCGCTCAGGCAGTGGTTACTGATCACTTGCGAAGGAAATGCAAATGCGCATCTTCCTGACAGGCGGTACGGGAAGCCTCGGGCAAGCCATCCTGAAGCGTGCTGAAGCGCGGGGATGGGATGACGAGTTCACCGTGTATAGCCGTGATGAGGTGAAGCAGGCGCAGGTCAAGGCACGCTTCCCGAGCGCCCGCTACGTGCTGGGTGATGTCCGCGATGAGCGTGCCCTAGCGATGGCGATGCGAAAGCATGACATCGTGATACACGCTGCCGCTAACAAGCAGGTGCCCGCCGCCGAGGTCAACCCGATGGAGGCGGTGGAGACGAACGTGCTCGGCAGCCGCAATCTGGTGCGCGTCGCCGTGAGCCTGGGCATTGGGCGCGTCGTGGGTATCAGCACCGACAAGAGTGTGGGAGCCTACAATTGCTACGGCCACACGAAGGCCCTGATGGAGAAGATGTTCTCACAAGGGTGTCTCCTGGGGGAGACGCAGTTCGTCTGTGTTCGTTACGGCAATGTCCTGGGCAGCCGGGGCAGCATCGTCCCACTATTCCGCAAGCAGATGTTGAATGGAGGCTCTATCACCATCACCGACCCGACGATGACGCGCTTCTGGCTGACTCTCGGCCAAGCGGTTGATCTGGTGGAGATGGGGATGCGCGAGCCCGAGTGTGGCGTCGTGATTGTGCCGAAGGCAGCAGCCAGCACAATGGAGACACTGGCGTTCGCAGTGGCCCCGCGCTGCGGCATCGAGATCATCGGGACACGGCCCGGCGAGAAACAGCACGAAAGCCTGATACACCCTGGTGAGGCAATGCACACCGAGGATATGGGCGAGTATTTCAAGGTGTGGCCCGCGTACACGGAACATCGGGGCAACCTGCCCGCTGGGTACGAGTATACCAGCGAGAAGGCGCGGCAATTGACGACAGGCGAGTTGCGGGAGATGGTACAGCAATCTGAGACCGAAGGCGGCGAACAATGAGAGCAGCCGTCATGGTCCGGCGGCTGCGGGTGCCACCATCCCTCCTGTGGGCTGGGCGGTTTTTTCCTTTCGCTGCCCAGCCCATTACTAGAGGTACGCTATGAAAACGAGGCCCTGGGAAGTGTGGCATAACGCGACGCTGGCCCGCGAGGTGCACGGTTACTGGCAAGACTCGCCAGACGAGATGCGCTATCGCCGCGTCCTGGCGGGCATCGTCAAAGACCAGATGCTCCGCACAACCGACAGTATCCTAGAAGTAGGCTGCGGCACCGGCCTTGTCTATGATGCACTCTTGAACCTGATTGGCCCGAATATCCGCTATGTCGGGGTAGACAACAGCAAGCAGATGTTGGGCATCTGTGAAAAGGTCTACCACGAAGGCCAATTCGAGCAGGGTGATGCATTCGCGTTGCCCTACGCAGACAACTCCTTCGGCATAGCGTGCGCGTTCGAGGTCTTCGGCCACATGCCAGATTGTAGTAAGCCGATAGCTGAGCTAATCCGCGTGGCGCGGCATACGGCGATCTTCACGCTGTGGATTACGGCGGGGGATAAGCAATTAGAGGGCGGCGATCACTATGAGTACCATGTTCCGTTGGTAAACGAGATGCTTACCAAGGCCACTCTGCCCTATGGCTATGGCAGATGGGAGTTTCGGGACTTGGGCGCGAGTCGGGTTTATGTGGTGAGGAAGGGATGATGGCTAGGGTGCAACATTCAGAGAGGGCGATCGAGGAAACCGTGGCGCTGATGAAGGACGCCGAGGCATTGAAGCTTAACCCGAACTGGAAACGCCCCGCTGTTTGGGAGAGTATGATAGCAGACCTGCAAAGGGCGATGAATTACGCAGAGGCTGATCGAAAAGAGGTAGCGATAGCTTTTGTGAACGACGCATTATTCAAGGCTCGCGTTCTTAGGGGATCTGAGGTGGGCCAGTGATACCAGTCCTGCGGCCAAGTATCAGTGAGAAGGAAATCGCCAACGTCATTGAAGTCCTGCGCTCAGGCTGGCTCGGCGAAGGCCCCTACGTCCACGCCTTCGAGCAAGCCCTGGCGAAGCGATACGGCGTGGAGCACTGTGTCGCTGTCAACAGTTGTACGGCTGCACTACACCTGGCGCTGCTGTCGCATGGCATAGGCCCTGGCGATGAGGTGGTCGTGCCCGCGCTGACGTTCGCGAGCACGGCGCTGGCCGTCGTGTACTGTGGGGCAAAGCCGGTGTTTGAGGACGTAGACCCTGAGACGCTATGTCTAAGCCTAGACCAGACCTATTGGACTTGGCGGCATCGTGAAGCCAAAGCCGCTATATTCGTGGATTATGCCGGGTTTCCTGCGGCTTCGGGCCACATCAATCAATTCAGGCGCTATACGCCACCTATCGTCATTCAAGATGCTGCTCATTCCTGTGGCGGCATAGCCTACGGCGATAGCGTGTGCCTCTCGTTTCACCCCGTCAAGAATCTGGCGACGGGCGACGGCGGGGCCATCCTGCTGAACGATGACGCTCGCGCCGAGCGGCTGCGGGCACTGCGCTGGTGCGGTATAGACCGGAGCACCTGGCAGCGAACGGGCAAGAAATACTCCTGGGACTATGACATCGCCGAAGTCGGCTACAAGTGTCACTGGAATGATGTGCAAGCGGCCATCGGCCTCGCGCAACTCGATAGGTTGACGGAGATGAATGCGCGGCGACGGCAAATAGCGGAGCGGTACACGGCAGAACTAAGCGGCATAGTACAGACGCCCGCCGACCATCCCGCGCACACCTGGCATCTCTACCCGATACGGGTGGACGCCGAGAAGCGCGATGCCCTGCTCGACTATCTGGCGGGCAAGGACATCAGCGCGGGGGTGCACTACAAGCCGTTGACACACTACCCGATGTTCAGCGACCAACCGACGCCGTCTGTAACAGAACGCGAGTGGCGGCGGCTCGTGAGTCTGCCGATATTCCCCGACCTGGCAGATGGCGAGCAGGAGCGCGTCATAACGGCGGTTAAGGAGTTCTGCGGATGATAGACCGGCTTTGGGTTGTTGGAGATACAGCGGCCGAAACCCCAGATGGTCAGGTATGGTTTATCAAGGGCGTGTTTAGTACCAAGGAGCAGGCGCTGGCGGCTTGCACAACCGACCATGACTTCCTAGGTGAGCTTACGCTAGATGAGATTACATCCGAGAAGCGGGAATCCTGGCCCGGCGCGTACTACCCTTTGGCTGGGGAACCGAAATGATCCTCGGTGAGCGCGTCCGCCTCCGCCTACTGGAAAAGAGCGACTTGGAACGTGTGGCGTACTGGCGCAACGAGCCGCGCGTGGCCTCGCAGTTCTTCGGCTGCTGGCCGTTCGCTGTTTCCGAGCAAGAGACGTGGTACGCGGGCTACGTGAAAGACGCAACGCAGCGGATGTGGATTGTGGAAACGGCGCAGGGTGCGGCAATAGGCACGCTCGCACTGGTAAACATAGACCACCACAACCAGAATGCGGAGTTGGGCCGCGTGCTGATAGGCGACCAGAACCACCTTGGCGCAGAGTGCGCGGCTGAGGCCGTGCGGTTGCTGGTGGACTTCGCGTTCTGTGAGGCCAATCTGCATCGGATCGAGGTGCGGGTGCTGTGTGGCAATGAGGCGGCGCTGGCGCTCTATGGCGGCTGTGGATTCCTAGAGGAAGGGAGGCTGAGGGAAGCCGTGTGGAAGCGCGGCGGATTCCAGGACATCGTGATTATGGCAAAGATAAGGGAGGATGGAGACCTTGATTGACCGCTTGTGGTTTGTGTTGGGATTTGTATGGCGCCATCGTCCAGCATGGTGGATTTTATTGATGGCGCTTGTGGCAGGATATGTGTTCGCAAGGGTAGACCTGTGATTAGCGTGTGTATCCCGGTGGGACCATACCCGTGGTACAAGAAGTATCTGCCCGAATGCCTGGAAAGCGTGAGGGCGCAGACGGTACAGCCCGCTGCCGTTGTGCTGGTGGACGATATGGCGGGGTTGACGGAGAAGGACTTAGAGGGTTTGGGCGTAACAGTCAACATCAGTGAATATGGGGAAGACAACCCCCAGGAGTTTGCCGTTGCTGAGGATACCAGAGTGCTCGTCTGGCGTGCCCCTTGGCGGCTGGGCATTCCTGCCGTCGCCAACGTCGCCTATGCGCTCGCGCCGACTGACCTGGCCTTCCAGCTTTCCTGCGATGACAGGCTCATGCCGAATTGCATCGAGAAACTAACCGAGGCTTGGGCGAAGCACAAAGACCCGCTCGGCTTCTACTGGGTGGACATAGAGTACAGCACGGGCGAGAAGCAATCGCTTCCCTGCGGCCACGCGATGATTCACAAGGCGCTGTGGAAGCATACGGGCGGCTATCCGCCGGAAAGCGGTGTCGGGGCCTGCGACCATATCTTCATGAACTGGGCGCTCCAACATCCCGACGATATTCACCTGATACACGTTGACGGCGGGGTGCTCTACTGGCACCGTGAACACGAGGAGCAATACACGAAGCACCAGATGGTCTACCCGACGGCCATCGCTGAGGTGCGAGAGGGATTCAACAAGCGGTGGGAGCCGATAGAGGGCAAGTGGGGGAGGTGCGAGCCGTGAGCGCCCTGCAATTCCCTGCGCTGAATAGAACGCCCACGTTGCCGTCCGAGGCGGGCTGGCATCGTGAGAGCACGCCACTTCGCGGGCTGCTAAGGCCGAGCGACGCGCCAATCTTCATCATCGGCGCTTACAGCGGCACTACGACGCAACTGCTGATAGATGTGCATCCTGAGCGCGTCTTCTACCTATTCGAGCCGCAGGACTGGGCGATCAGGCAACTGCGCGAGCGTTTCGGAAGCATGCCTAACGTCCGTATTTTCCCCTTTGGCCTAGGCGACAGAAGCGGCACGCTCCCGATGTGCCTCTATACGTCCGATGGTTGCACATTCATGAAGGGTGGCATCGAGTTCAAGGAAGACCCGCAATACTGGTGCGAAGGCGAGATGATGGAGTTCAGCGAGTTCATGGCAAGGCAGACTGCACAGAAGATCGCTCATGCCAGCCTGAACATCGAGGGTTACGAGTACGTTCTACTGTCCCATCTGGCAAGGACGGGCTGGCTGGAGCGCATCGAAACGCTGGGCGTGAGTTGGCATGGGAGCGAGTTCAAGACCGTCGTGCCTGGACCGTTCACTTATTTCGGCGATCCGGTCCCACCCTGGGAAGATATGCAGACCCTACTCGCCACGACACACGACCTGATACTTTCAATTGATAACTGGCAGACGTGGGGGAGGAGGGGGACATGAGCGATTGGCCGACAGTTGCCGTCCTGCTAATCACCTACAAGCGCACCGACCTGGCCCTGCGGACGATCCGTGGTGTGAAGGCGAACCTGGGGTATGAGAACCTGACGTGGCACATCGCCGACGATGGTTCACCGAATGGACACATCGGGGCGCTCACGGCAGAACTACCAGAGGGCACGACCGTCAGCAATTCCAGCCGCGCGGGCGTGGCGGCGTCAATGAACCTAGGGGCCAAGAAGTGCATGGAGCGGGCCGACTTCGTGCTCTGGCTTGAGGACGATTGGGAGCTTGCGCGGCCTTATGACCTGCGCCCTGCCGTCCAGATGTTGCAGGAGCGCGGCGATGTGGGCATGGTGCGGCTTGGATACATCTCGCCTGGCATCGAGGGCCAGATAATCACCAGCGCCGGGCGGCTATGGTGGAAGCTGCGGAAGGGCAGCGATACCTACGTATTCTCTGGGCACGCGGCCCTGAGACACCGGCGGTTCATCGAGGCATACCAGCCATATCAAGAGGGGCTGACGCCAGGGGAGACGGAGCTGTGGATGTGCGGCACGTTCGCCAAGAAGCAGGGGCCAGACATCGTGCTGCCGATGGACACGGGGCAGTGGGGCGCGTTCGGGCATATTGGGGGAGAGAGCTTGAACGGGGTGAAGCCAGGTGAATGACCTGAAAGTCTACATCCGGCCCTTTTTCGAGGGGCCGGACAGAGGCGAGGGCGGCATTCGGCGTTGGGTTGACAGGCAGCGCGAGATGCTCCCTGCCCACGGCATCATTCCGGTGTTACAAGAGACTGAGGCCGATATAGTGGCGACGCACGCGGGCGACGTGGTGAATACGCTCAAGCCGCTGGTCGTCCATAATCACGGCCTGTACAATACGGCAGCGCAAGCGTGGAGCCGCTTCGAGTGGGTGCTGAATGCCAATGTCATCGAGAACCTGCGTCGCGCCCACATCGTAACCTGCCCATCGGCGTGGGTAGCGAATCAACTGGCGCGCGGTATGTCCATAGACGCGCGGGTGATGTATGCGGGCGTTGACGCTGCGATGTGGGAGCCAGCCAGCAACGAGGGCTATATCCTCTGGAATAAGACGCGGGTTGATCCCGTGTGCGACCCGGCGGCGGTGGCGGGCCTGGCAACAGCGAACCCCAAGCTGCAATTCGTCAGCACGTTCGGGCCACGGCTCCCCAACGTGAAGCTGACGGGGCGCGGCCCTTATGAGCAGGCCCGCGACCTCATACGCCACGCGGCGGTCTATCTCTGTACCAGCCGGGAGACATTCGGCATCGGTACAATCGAGGCGCTGGCGGCGGGCGTGCCAGTCGTGGGCTGGGCATTCGGCGGGCAGTTAGACATAATCAAGCAGGGCGAGACGGGCTATCTCGCCAAAGCGGGGGATTATGAGGAACTACAAGCGGGGCTTCACGCCGTCCTCGCGCGGCGCAACGAGATGGGCCTGGCCGCGCGGGAGGACGCGCTGCGGCGCTTCCCGTGGTCTAAGGGCATCGAGCACTGTGCCAGCATCTACCGAGAAGCGGCTGAGTGCCTTGAGCCTCGACCAAAGGTGTCGGTCGTCGTTACGTGCTACAACCTTGAGAAGTATCTGCCTGACTGTCTGGAAAGCATACGGCACCAGACGATGGCCGATTGGGAGTGTATCGTGGTTGACGACTGCTCCCCGCAGGATTGCTCGGATATTGTGGCGCAATTTGCAGCCGGAGAACGACGATTTCGCTATGTGAAGACGCCGCGCAATCTCTATCTGGCCGGCGCAAGGAACTTTGGCATTCAACAGGCGCAAGGAAAATACATCATCCCGCTCGACGCCGACGATATGCTGGGCGACAAGGCGCTGGAAGTGTTATTTGGTTTTTTGGAGAAGCAGCCGGGCTATGGCATCGCCTACGGCGCGATGCAGGTGATTGAGGAGGGAAAGCAGTCGTTCGTGTCAGGCTGGCCGGGGGAAATGTCCTGGGAGCGCCAGATGTCAGTAAGGCCCGATGGCGTGGCGAATCAGAACCAATTGCCCTACGCCTCGATGTATCGCCGCGAGGTGTGGGAACGCATCGGCGGCTACCGTGAGCGGTGCAAAACCTCCGAGGATAACGACTTCTGGTGTCGGGCGTCAAGCTACGGCTATCGGGCGCACAAGGTCAGCACCTACCCGACGCTGATCTATCGCAACCGCCCTGAGTCTATGAGCCACAACGAAGCCTGGCCGGATTGTACGCTGTGGTATCCCTGGGCACGGCAGCGGGAGTTGACGCCCTTTGGCAGTGTCGGCGAGCCGCCTAACAAGATGTCGTGGCCGGTCAAGACCTTCGCCGAGCCGACGATTAGCATCGTGATCCCCGTGGGGCCGGGCCACGAGAGCATCGTGAAGGACGCGCTCGATTCGGTGCTGGCGCAGACGGTGGACTCTTGGGAGTGCATTGTGGTGAACGATACGGGCAAGCCACTTTCCCTCAGTGGCTTCCCCTGGGTTCGCTGCCTGGAAACCCTCCATCCGGGCAGCGGCCCAGCAGCAGCTCGCAACATCGGCATCGCAGCAAGCAAAGCCCCGCGCTTTGCGCTGTTGGACGCCGATGACTATCTCATGCCGACGTTCCTCGAAAGGATGATGGCCGTACAGGGGCAGCATGGCGGCTACGCCTATTCCGATTGGTACGAGATAGGCAAGGATGGCGGCAACACCCGCAAGGAGACGCCGGAGTTCGAGCTTATGGACTTGCTTTACAAGGGCCAGCCGTGGGCTATCACTTGCCTATTCAACAAGGCGGACTGGGAGGCCGTTGGCGGCTTCGATCCGCAAGCGCTAGGCTGGGAGGACTGGGACTTCTTCTTCGCGCTGGGCACGAAGGGGATATGCGGAACGCGGGTGGCGGAGCCGCTATGGTGCTATCGCTACTGGTCAGGGCGGCGGCGCGAGGACGCCTACGCGCAAAGCAAGCGGAACGCAGCCATGCTGCGGAAGAAGTGGGGCGAGTACATTGCCCGAAAGGGGGCGAAACTTATGGGTTGCAGAGGATGCGGGGGCGGCGGCGGCAAGTCGTCTGCTAAGGCCAGCGTAGGCGGCGCGGCGCAGTCAGCGATACAGCAGCGCGAGGTGAATATCGCGCAGGCCACGCAGAGCGGATCCGTGCTGATGGAGTATACGGGCGTGAGCCTGGGCACGCGGACAGTGCGCGGGGCCAAGAGCGGGACACTGTACCGCTTCGGTCCCGACGCTGGGCACAGCAAGAAGTTTGTTTACCAGGTGGACGTGCCTGGCCTGC
>Ga0214473_10002469_pt1 | contig 22697 bp, 21 predicted proteins | sample RVTome_7_FD_203509 | JGI IMG/M metagenome (GOLD analysis project Ga0214473, IMG submission 203509) | Soil microbial communities from uranium-contaminated site in the Upper Colorado River Basin, Wyoming, United States - RVT98D197 | ecosystem: Environmental > Terrestrial > Soil > Contaminated >... | reverse complement strand
TGAGTGACGTTGCAGAACAACAGCCATTGCCCCTATTGCGGTGGGAGCCTCAACAGGTGGGCTATCCCAGAGGGCTCCACCTGGACGAGCGAGTTCCAGTACGTCTGCTTCAACGACGAGTGTTCCTACTTCAACCGAGGGTGGAACTGGATGACCCAGCAGTATGGCGTTCGCGTCTCATACCGATATCGTCTTGACCCAACGACCGGCAAGGGCGGCTCGCTGCTCGTGTGGTCCAACATGGCTCTAAGAAGCGGGATAATACAGTGAGCGGGACTGCAGCAAGTAACGAAGGCACAAGGCTCAAGCAGGCCATTCTCGAGGATGGTCCCAGACTCGATCCGGACAGCAGATTCCGCTTCCGTTGCCACCTCGAGTCCCCCTGCTTCACCGCATGCTGCGCCGATGTGAATATCTTCCTCACGCCCTACGACGTTCTGCGCATGAAGAACCGGTTGGGCATCTCCTCTCAGGAATTCCTGGCGCGCTACACGGTGAGCCCATTCACGGAGAAGCAGAAGCTGCCGGTTGTCGTGCTCAAGATGGAAGACGATCAGGGCAAGCGCTGTCCCTTTGTCAGCCCTGAAGGCTGCCGGATCTACCAGGACCGCCCCTGGCCCTGCCGCATGTATCCCGTCGGCAAGGCCTCGAGCGCCGACGATGAGTTCTACTTCCTCCTCGAGGAAGAGGGGTGCGAGGGGTTCTGCGACGACCGGGAGTGGACGGTGGCCGAGTGGATGGCCAATCAGGGAGTTGCCGAGTACGACGAAATCGGCGAACTCTTCAGCGCAATCGTTACCAGTGCGCGGATCCATCAGGGCGCCAAGCTCAACCCGCAACAGATGGAAATGTTCTACATGGCCTGCTACGACCTGGACAAGTTCAGACGATTCGTGCTCGAGTCCCGCTTCCTGGACCTACACGATGTAGCTGAAGAGACAGTCGAGAGAATCAAGACCGACGACCTAGCGCTACTCAGGTTCGCCTTCGACTGGCTCCGGTTCTGGCTCTCTGGCGTCCGGACGATGAAGATCAAGGAAGACGTCGCGGAAACCAAGCGCCAGCAGCTTGGCCTTGCCAACTGACATGCGAGAGGAGCGCGCCGATCGTGAGCAAGCCCATTCTAGTGGTGGGCGGGGGCATCAGTGGGCTCACCACCGCCATTGAAGCAGCCGAGGTCGGTTATGAAGTGGTGCTGGTAGAGAAGCAGCCCTACCTGGGCGGTCGTGTTGCGCGGATGAATCGGTACTTCCCCAAGCTCTGTCCGCCGCAGTGTGGTCTCGAGATCAACTTCCGCCGCATCCGCAATAATCCACGAATTCAGTACCACGTTCTCGCGGAACTCGAGAGTGTCTCCGGAACGGCCGGCGACTACCGAGTCACACTGCGGAAGAACCCGGGCTTCATCAACAACAGGTGCACGGCTTGCGGAGACTGCGTCAAGGTTTGCCCGGCGCAGAGATCCAGTGAGTACGACTATGGCATGTGCTCGAGCAAAGCAGTCTGGTTGCCCGGCGATACGGCCATGCCATTCCGCCACACCATTGACCCGGTGGCATGCGAAGGCCCGTCCTGCGCCAAGTGCGTCGCGGCCTGCAAGTACGATGCCATCGACCTCGAGATGAAACCACAGACACTGTCGCTGGATGTAGGCGCCATTGTCGCCGCCTGCGGCTGGGAGCCCTATGACGCCGCCAAGCTCGACAACCTGGGGTTCGGCGTCCATCAGAACGTGATTACCAACGTGCAGATGGAGCGCCTCGGATCACCTAGCGGCCCCACAAAGGGGGAGTTCCTTCGGCCGTCCGATAGCAAGGCGGTCAAGCGAGTGGGCTTCGTTCAGTGTGCTGGCTCTCGGGACCAGAACCACTTGCCGTACTGCTCGGCCGTGTGTTGCGCCGCATCAATGAAGCAAGCGCTGGCTCTTCGAGAACTGGACCCGGGATCCCAGGCCATCATCTTCTACATAGATGTGCGCGCCATGGCGAGGCTCGAGAGCTTCTACCAGCAGGCGCAGGCCGACGATGGCATCTCCTTCGTGAAAGGCAAGGTGGCGCGAATCACGGAGGATGCGGCAACGAGTGACCTATTGCTGGAGGCAGAGGACGTCGACTCGGGCGCCAAGTCGCAGACTCTGGTGGACATGGCGGTATTGGCTACGGGGATCGTTCCCGCAACGGCCTCCACGGTACTTCCGTTGGATCTCGATCGTGACGAGAACGGCTTCCTGTACCCGAAGTCCAACGGTGGCGGCATCTTTGCCGCCGGCGGTTCAAAGCGACCAGCGGACGTCAGCACGTGCGTGCGAGACGCCACCGGCGCGGCGCTCAAGGCCATACAGGCCGTGAGGAGCTGACACAGTGAGTTCGAAGATCGGGGCGTTCATCTGCTCAGGCTGTGGCATCGGCGACTGTGTCGACATCGAGAAGCTCGAGAAGGTCGCCGCCAACGACACGAGCGCGAAGTTCTGCGCGACGCACGACTGCCTGTGTGGACCGGAGGGCATTGAACTCATTGCGAACGAGGCCAAGCAGCAGGAACTGGATGCTGTTGTTCTAGCAGCTTGCTCCCCCCGAGTGAATACCGATGTGTTCCGCTTCGGCGCCAATGTCCTTGTGGAGCGCACCAACCTGCGTGAACAGGTGATCTGGAGCCACGCGCCCAACGACGAAGACACCCAGGCTCTCGCGGAAGACTGCTTGAGAATGAGCGTTGTTCGGGCAGCCAAGACCGGCACGACAGCGGCCGAAGTCCAGGAGCAGTCAGACGCAATCCTCGTCCTCGGCGGCGGCATAGCGGGCCTGACCGCTGCGCTGGAGGCCGCCAAGGCCGGCTCGAAGGTCGTGGTCGTCGAGAAGTCAGAGCGGCTCGGCGGCTGGATGGCCAGAATGCACAAGCAGCTCCCCAAGTGCGCCCCCTACGAGCAGGTTCAGCCTACGGACATCGATGCGCTGATTGGTGAGGTCGAGAAACACCCCGACATAACGGTAGCGCTTTCCGCGGAGATCGGATCCATAACAGGCGCCCCTGGGATGTTCGATGTCAGATTGCGGCGGACCGAAGAGGAAGCAGCGCAATCCGAGCCCGCCGAACCTACTGGGGAGAGCGAGAAAGACGAAGACGGTGGCGAGAAGCCGTGGCTTCTAGTCGACACTTCGCCGATCGACCATCGAGTCGGCAGCGTTGTCCTGGCCACTGGCTGGCAGCCCTACGATGCGGCGAAGCTTGGGCGCCTTGGGTACGGGAAGTACAGGAACGTCATTACCAGCATAGAGCTTGAGGAGATGGCGGTCCAAGGCAGAATCGCCACAGCCTCGGCCGGTAAGGCGCCGCAAAGCGTCGTTTTCATCCAATGTGCGGGATCGCGCGATGAGGAGCACTTGGCCTACTGCTCCTCAGCTTGCTGCCTCGCCTCCCTGAAGCAGGCGGGCTATGTGAGGGAGCAATCGCCGGACGCCAAGGTCTACGTAATCTACAAAGACATGCGCACATCCGGCCATTACGAAGCATTCTACGCGAAGGCCCAGGAAGACGAGGCGCTGTTCCTCACAAAGGGCGAGATCGATAGCGTGGAGGGAGAAGAGGGTGGGGGAGTCACGGTTCGCGTGCGCGACACCCTCATCGGCGATGACATAGCGATTAGCGCGGACCTCGTGGTCCTGGCTGTAGGCATGGTTCCCTCGACATCGCAGAACGAACTCCTCGGCCTGCGGTATAGACAAGGCAAGGGCCTGCCTGAGTTAGCGTACGGTTTCCCCGACTCCCATTTCGTCTGCTTCCCCTATGAAACGAGGCGCACCGGGATCTATGCGGCCGGCTGCGCGCGCGAGCCGATGACATCTCTCAGCGCCGCCGAGGACGCTACCGGAGCGGCGCTCAAGGCCATTCAGTGCAACGCGCTCGCCGCCCAAGGCATGGGGGTGCACCCGAGGGCATTGGATGTGTCGCTGCCTGACTTCCACCTCGACCGGTGCACTGACTGCAAGCGCTGCACCGAAGAGTGCCCCTTTGGCGCTCTGGACGAGGACGAGAAGGGGAAGCCGCGCCCCAACCCAACGCGCTGCAGGCGGTGTGGAACATGCCTCGGGTCGTGCCCCGAGCGCATCGTGACATTCCACGACTTCACGGTGGACATGGTCGCCTCGATGATCAAGGCCATCGAGGTGCCCGACGAGTTCGAGGAAAAGCCGCGCGTGCTCGCCCTGGTGTGTGAGAACGACGCCTACCCAGCCCTGGATCTGGCCGGGCTTCACCGCCTGGAGTACAGCCCCCACGTCAGGGTGATCCCGATCCGGTGCCTGGGTTCTATGAACATGGTGTGGATCGCGGACTCGTTGGCGGCCGGCATAGACGGCATTCTGCTGATAGGGTGCGAGTACGGTGACGACTACCAGTGCCACTACATCAAGGGCAGTGAGCTCGCCGACTACCGCATGGGGAACATCAAGGAGACGCTGGACAAGATGATGCTGGAATCCGCGCGGATCCGGGTCGAGCAACTGTCCCTGACAGACTACCGGAAGATCCCTGGCATCATTGCAGAGTACATGGAAGACCTGGAGGCAGTGGGGCCCAACCCCTACAAGGGTTTCTAAGTGGCCCTTGTCAAGGCAGCTTGTTGAAGGCTCTTAGGAGGTCCATTCGGTGGCAGAGGCCGCTTTACAGCAGGACGTCATCGAGCCCGATCTGAAGTTCATCCGCGCGGTGAACAAGCGCTCCGGCGGCATGCTGAAACAGTGCATGCAGTGCGCTACATGCTCCGTCGTATGTGCGCAGGCGCCCGACGATCGGCCCTTCCCTCGCAAGGAGATGATCTGGGCTCAGTGGGGCCTCAAGAAACGGCTGGTGAGCGACCCCGATGTGTGGTTGTGCGACCAGTGTAACGACTGCTCGCAGCAATGCCCCAGGGGCGCCAAGCCGGGCGACGTAATGGCCGCCATCCGCGGCGAGGCAGTGGCCCATTACGCAACGCCGCAGTTCCTTGGCAGGGCGCTGAGCGACCCCAAGTTCCTGCCCCTGCTTCTCGGCATACCAGTACTCCTGTTCGGGACCCTCGTCGGCGCCGGCCTTATAGCGCTCCCGAAGGGCGAGATCGTCTTCGAGGAGTTCCTACCACACTGGCTCATTTATGCGGTGTTCGTCCCTCTCACCGTCTTCATCACGGTCACCGCGCTCGCCGGGGTTCTGCGCTTCTGGCGCGACACGGGAGCGACCGTGCCGAGCGCCGCGGACCTGGGCGAAGGGACTCACAAGAAACAGGGCAGTCTGGCGTCGAGCGCCATTGGCGCCGCCGTCGAAATCCTCGCGCACAGTAGGTTCAAGGACTGCGAACAGACCCGCGCTCGCTATGTGGCGCACTTTCTCATCTTCTATGGGTTCATGGCCCTGCTGATCGCGACTGGACTTGTCGTGGTCGCCATGTATGGCTTTGGGACCAAGCTGCCATTGGGCTTCTGGCACCCGATCAAGGTGCTCGGCAACCTGGGCGCGGTGGCTCTAGTGGTTGGCCTGGTCATCGCCATTTACACCCGGTTGAGTCAGACGGAGAAGGGCGGGCGCGGCACCTACTTCGACTGGCTGCTTGTCGTGATGCTGGCGGCCGTGGGGCTCACCGGAGTGGCCACCGAGACGGGCCGGCTGATGGAGGCGGCAACCTTCGCCTACACCGTCTATTTCGTGCATATCGTGCTCGTCTTCTTCCTGCTGACATATTTCGCGCACTCGAAATTCGCCCACGTGCTCTACCGCACAGCGGCGCTGGTCCGAGCGAAAAGCATCGACCGGTTTGGGGATCGTGAGACGGGTTCCCCAACCTAGGAAACAGGCAGATGAGCCATCGGGAGAACGAAAGCATACTCGTAATCGGGGGCGTGGCCTGCGGCCCCAAAGCCGCAGCGCGCGCTCGTCGACGGGACGCCGGGGTGAGGATCACCGTCCTCGAGGCCGGCAAGACGGTCTCGTATGCCGCTTGTGGCATGCCCTATTACCTGGCCGGGGTCACGGACGATGTCACCTCTCTGCAATCCACGCCGGCCGGCGCCGTCCGAGACGAGACATTCTTCGACAAGGTGAAGGACATCCAAGTCCGCACCTGCACTCGCGCCATATCGATAGATCGAGTGGCGAAAACCGTCCTGGCCATAGACCTCAACAGCGGCGAACAGAAGGCCTTTCGATACGGCAAGCTGGTTCTAGCCACAGGCGCTGTCCCGATCGTGCCTGCCATTGAGGGAACCGGCCTCAAGCGTGTTCTTGCCCTCCGCCATCTGGACGACGCCGAGCAGATCCGCCGGCTGATCGACGATATGGCTGTCGATCGGGCCACGATCATCGGCGGCGGCCGCATAGCCCTTGAGGTAGCGGACGCCATGATGGCACAGGCCGTGGACTGCACCATCATCGAAATGGCCGACCACCTCTTGCCTACCTCGCTCGACTCGGAGATGGCAGGCCTCGTCGAGTGCGCTCTGCGCGACAAAGGCATACAGGTGATGCCCCGAACCCAAGCGCACCGCATCGAAGGCGATGCGAACGGCGTGGCGCGCAAGGTCATCACGGAAGCAGGGGAGGTCAAAACAGACCTCGTGCTCGTGGCCATAGGCGTGCGGCCAAACGTAGAGCTGGCAGAGCGAGCCGGCCTCGAACTGGGGGAGACCGGGGCTATCGCCGTCAATGAGTACCTCCAGACCAGCGACCCTGACATCTATGCCGGCGGGGACTGCGTGGAATGCCTGCACGTGGTCACCGGCAAGCCGACCTTCGCGCCCCTGGGCTCGACGGCCAACCGGCACGGACGGGTCATCGGCGACAACCTCACGGGGGGGCGCACAAGGTTCTCCGGTACCGCTGGCACAGGCATCCTCAGGACGATGGGACTCAATGTAGCCGGCACGGGCCTCACAGAATCGCGGGCCGCGGCCCTTGGGTACCGAGCCATCGGGGGGACAGCGTCCGGCCACGATCGATCTCATTTCTACCCCGGCGGCAAGACCATCACCGTCAAGATCGTCGCAGACGCCGGGAATGGGCGCGTGCTCGGCGGTCAGGCCGTCGGGCGAGGGGACACTTGCCGGGCCATCGATGTCCTGGCGTCGGCGCTGACATTCGGCGCGTCAGTCTCACAGGTCGCCGATCTCGACCTAGCCTATGCCCCGCCGTACGGGGGCCCGATCTCGAGCGTGTCTCACGCCGCCAACGTGGTTCGCAACAAGATGGACGGCCTGGCGAACACCATGGGCGTGGCGGAGATCAGGGAGAACTTGGCCCAGGGCAAGGAGCTGCTCTTCCTCGATGTGCGCGGGCCGATCGAGGTGGAGAAGAGCCCGTTCACGCTGGGCCAAGTGCTGGCAATACCCCTGGGCGAACTCCGGTCCCGTGTTGGCGATGTGCCCAGGGACAAGCAGGTGGTCTGCATCTGCCCACTTGGCATTCGCGCCTATGAGGCTAGTCGGATGCTGGTGGCGGCGGGCCTGGATGACGCGAGATTCATCGAGGGAGGCATGGTGTGCTGGTCGTGATTGGTGTGCATTTGTAGGGGCCTCGCCCTTCCGGGGAGGGGCGCCGTAGGGATGCTCGGCCCGACTGTTCGGGTCGGTAGTCTATCAGGGAGGAAACACAATGCCGGTCGTGGAGCTAGCAGGGAGAGAAGTTGATATCGACGAGGACGGTTTCATCCAGGACCCCAGCGCATGGGACGATGCCTTGGCAGCCGCGCTAGCCAAGACCGAGGCCGTCGAAGAGATGACCGAGGACCACTGGAAGGTTGTGCGGTACCTGCGCGCTTACTACCTCGAGTTCGAGATCGCCCCGATGATCCGCAAACTCTGCAAGGAAACGGGTTTCCCGCTGAAGCGAGTCTACGAGCTGTTCCCGTCAGGACCGGCCAAGGGCGCGTGCAAGGTAGCAGGCTTACCCAAGCCCACAGGGTGCGTCTAGGAGGCCTGCAGGTCAGTCAGGCAAGGGGTTTCGGTATGGGAATCGTGCTTGCTATTGCGTGCTATGTGTCCGCGCTCGCCTTCGGCTTAGGCATGTGTTTTCGCCTATGGCGATGGGTGCGCAAGCCGGTTCTGTACAACATGCCCACCACGCCGGGCCCAAGGACGATACCGGGCGTGGTCGGTCGGTTGGTCGCGGAGATAGTCCTCTTCCGCAGCCTGTTCCGCGGTCGCAAGGATCTTTGGGCGCTGTCATGGTGTTTCCACGTCGCGTTCCTGCTGATCGTGCTACGCCATTCGCGCTACTTCCTGTACCCCGTGCCGGATTGGAGCATGGCGATACAGACCGCGGGGTACTATGCCGCCTACGTCTTAGCGGCGTGCGCCCTGTACCTGCTGATGCGGCGGTTCTACGACAACCAGACCGCCTACGTTTCCCTGAACGCCGACTACCTGATCCTGCTGCTATTCTTGGGAATAGCCGGCACGGGTCTGACCATGCGCTACTACGCAGCCGCAGACCTCGTGTACATCAAGAACTTCGTCCTTGGGCTACTGGCGTTCCAGCCGCAGCCACTGAGCGCCAGTTGGCTGTTCGACGTCCACCTGCTCCTGGTCGCCGCGCTGGTCGCCTACTTCCCGTTTAGCAAACTTGTGCACGTGGGCGCCGCGGTGTTCAGCCCGTCCAGGAACCAACGGAACATAGCGAGAGAACTCCCGCCGTCGAAGCTGTGGGATTTTCCAGTCAATTAGAGTGTGGGGGCCTGTGAGCCGATGGGTACGATCGCCATACCCCGAATGAAGGACCGCGCCGCCGCGCATATTCGTTGCTATCCTGCCAAGGCAAAGGACATGACGACTCTCGGGCTTCCCACCGAGCGTGTCGAGGATTGGCAGGACAAGGCTCTAGCGACATTCGACCGGTTGTTGGCGAAAAACCGGGCACTCAAAGTCTTCATGGACTCATGCGTCCGCTGCGGGGCCTGCACGGACAAATGTCACTACTACCTTGGCACGGGTGATCCCAACAACATGCCGGTGGCGCGCGCCGAGCTACTGCGCGAGCTGTATCGGCGAGTGTACACACCAGCCGGCCGGTTGGCCCAGAGATTACGCGGTGGGCCGCCACTGGACGAGGGGATGCTCGAGCAGTGGAACATCTACTTCTGGCAGTGCTCTCAATGCCGTCGTTGCTCGGTGTATTGCCCCTACGGCATCGACACGGCTGAGATAACGTGGGCGGCGCGGGAGATCATGGCCTCGATCGGTGTGGCGCCCAAGTACACGACCGAAGTCATCGCAAAGGTCTACACGGTGGGCAACAACCTCGGCATCCCCCCCGCGGCGTGGAAGGACAGCGCCGAGTTCCTCGAGGATGAGATGTACGAGGAGACGGGCGTCAAGGTCGAGTTGCCGGTGGATCGTGAGGGTGTCGACGTTCTGCTAATCCCTCCCTCGGCTGATATGTTCGCCAACCCCGACACGGCTATCGGCTATGCCAAGATCTTCCATGCCGCCGGCATCTCGTGGACGACTAGCACGTACGCCAGCGAAGGGGGGAACTTCGGCCTATTCCTGGATCACCGCGACTTAAAGAAGGTCAACAAACGAATGGTTGATGCGGCGAGGCAGCTCAATGTCCGCAAGATGGTGATGGGGGAATGCGGCCATGCCTGGCGCGCGGCCCAGGCTTTCACGTGCACCGTGAGCGGGCCGCTGGACTTTCTTGAGGCGCCCCGGCCTCAGCACATTCTCGAGCTGACGTTGGAGCTGATCCGCAAGGGCGCTCTGGACCTCGTCAAGTCCAGGAACGACGACATCGTCGCCACATATCACGATCCATGCAACGTCGCTCGCGCGGGGGGCCTGGTCAATGAGCCGCGGGAAGTGCTCAAGGCCGTAGTCAACAACTTCATCGAGATGCCCCGTGACTGCATACGCGAGTACACCTTCTGCTGTGGCGGTGGAGGCGGCATGTTGGCTGACGAGATCATGGAGCTACGCATGGCAGGCGGCAAGCCGCGCGCGGATGCCGTACGTATCACTGGCGCCAACACACTGGTTACCCCGTGCGCGATCTGCAAGGCCCAGTTGCCGCACGTGATGAAGCACTGGGAGCTGCCAGTAGAGGTCTCTGGCGTGGTGGACCTTGTGGCTCGCGCCATGCGGCTCCCAGGCCAGAAGTTCGCGGAAGAGAAGTCCGATGAATAGACCAAGTAGACACAGGGTGGCATCCCCGAGTCAGGGCATTGAGAAGCCGATGATCCCCTGTCGGCTCGCCCTTTTCTCCCTCGCGGGCCTCGCATGTGTGATCGCGGTGTTCTGTGGCTGCGCATTGCCGGAGATGCCGAGCCAGGAGGCTACGGGCGCGAACCGTTTGGAGCTGGACCCCGACCTGGAGCCGCCCGTGACTCACGTGCCCCTGGAATACTGGCGGACCCATCACCGTGAAGCGGTGAGCAGAGGCGAGTTCCCCGAAAACGAGTGCCAGAAATGCCACGACCCGGATACGTACTGCAACAACTGCCATGGCTATGTGGGCGTGAAGCAGATCGAGAGCGTCGCAGCAGACTAACACGCCCCGCCAACGTGGAGCGAGAGGTGAAGAGCAGTGGCGGATGATAACGGCGCAACAACACCCTACAAATGTCGGCGCGAGTTCCTCAAGAAGTGCGCCGGGCTTGGGATGGTCGCCCTGGGCGGCGAGATCGCGTACTCGGCGATCCGTTTCATCGCGCCTTGGGGACAGGTCAAGGAGTACAAGCCCGTTCCCGTGCCGCTGGATCAGCTCGAGGAAGGCCAGGCGCTCAAAGTGCAGTACGGGCCGGATGTAGCGCTCGTTCTCATGCTCAACGGCGAGGTGAAGACCTACAACGCCGCCTGCACCCACCTGCAATGCCTCGTGGAGTGGGACCCAGCGCAACAGAAGTTCCTGTGCCCCTGCCATGAGGGCATCTTCGCGAGTGATGGCTCGGTAGTGAGTGGGCCGCCTCCCCTGGCGCTGGAACAGATCGAGACTACCATCGAGAACGACACGGCGATCGTAGGAGCCTAAGGGAAATGGCGAAAGCAAAAGCGTGGCTGTCGTCTGTGACGGATTGGATTGACGAGCGCACGGGAATCATGGGGCTCATCCATAAGGAAGTCACGACAAAACTCGTGCCCCAACACCGAAGCTGGCGTGATTACACGAACTGTTTCGGTGGCGTCTCGCTCGTCTTCTTCATCTTCCAGATCGTGACCGGCCTCATCCTCATGGTCAATTACGTGGCCCATCCCGATTTCGCATTCGAGAGCGTCCATAGAATCGACAACAGCGTGTCCTACGGGTGGCTACTCCGACGCATGCACGCTATCGGCTCGAACTTCTTCCTGCTGTTGGTCTTCGTCCACATGCTCAAGGTCTTCTTCACCGGCGCCTACAAGAGCCCGCGCGAACTGCACTGGGTCAGCGGCGCCGTGCTGTTCCTGATGGTCATGGTGATGTGTTTCTCCGGCTATCTCTTGCCCTGGTCTCAGTTGTCCTATTGGGCATCCACTGTAGGCACGGCGATGCCGGGCTCCGTACCCGTGGTCGGTGACTTGATGGTCGAGTTCGCCCGGGGCGGTCCGGGCATCGGGCTCCCAACGCTGAGCCGGTTCTTCGCAGTACACGTATGTCTTCTTCCCGCCATCATGGTCGGGTTCATGGTGGCGCACTTCGTGATGATCCGGAAGACGGGCATCGCCGAGCCGCTGTGAGGAGTGAGCCATGCGCTACGCCAAGTGGAAGTGGGGACTGGAGCCGTTCCTCCCCAATCACGTGGTCCATCAGCTCTTCATCGTGTCCTTGGTGATGGCGGTGTTCTTCGTCGTCGTGTTCTTCTTTCCAGGGGTTTTCATGTTGCCTGAAGAGCCGGCGGATCCCCTGAACACCCCGGCCCACATCAAGCCGGAATGGTATTTCCTGCCGGCGTATCAGGCGCTGAAAATCGTGCCAACATCGATCTTCAAAGGCGCCGCCGAGTTCATCGGCATCGCCGTTCAAGGTGTCGCGCTCTTGGCGCTGATCCTGTTGCCGTTCCTCGACCGCAGCCCGACGCGCAGCGTCCGACGACGTCCAGCGCTGTTGGTCGGCAGTATCGTGGCCATTCTATGCGTCTTCGCATTGGGAATCTGGGGGCACTACTCTTGAGACCGCTCGCATTGACGCTCATTGGCGCCGCCCTTCTCACGTGTGGCGCCGCATTGGCACAGGAGGCAGAGGCGCAGGCGAGAGAGCCAGTCGCGTGCGCCTCGTGCCACGACGAAGCATTCCAGGTCAAAGACCTCTGGCGTACGGGCATGGACGAAACCGAGCCCACTGGTTGCCAGCATCACGACGAGATCGTCAGGCTCCGCAGGTCGCTCAACACCGTTGACGACGGAGTGATGCGGCTTAGCGCCATACTCGCCAACATGGAGGGCGAGGGCATCGAAGTCGGGGCGATGCGGGAGACTTGGGATCAGGCATCCGCCAGGTTCGGACTCCTTACGGAGTCCGAGGTGGCTACCGACCTAGACACCTTCGCCGAGAACGGGAAGATCAGCCTCGCCCTCCAGAAGCTATATGGCGCGACGGGGAAAGCACGGCAGGAGATGAAAGGGCGACTCGTGTTCGCTGTCATCTTCCTGACGACGCTCCTCGTATTCCTGGCCATCCTCACGGGACTGAAGATGTACCTCCCAGAACCTGTCGGACCGCCCCTCGAGGAAGAGGCGAACGCCGAGAAGAGGGAGCTTGCCGAGACGGCTATGCACGGGGCGGGCTAGGCGAGGCGTAAGGCCTTCGAATGGCTCGCACGGAGCGTTACTCATCAGCTTGGAAAAGGGAACGTGGCTATGGCGAAACTGGTGAAGAAGAAAAAGAAGAAGCTTGGTCTGGGGCGAGTGTCGGCCGCGCCCGATGGTAGGGAAACCTCACCGTATAGACCGAAATTCGTGCCCAAGGCTCCTCCGTGTGTCGATGCGTGTCCCAACGCGAACGACATTCGAAAAGTCCTGAGGACCATCGCCGATACCGAAGGCTACGAGAGGTCCTACGACGAGTCCTTCAGAGAGGCGTGGGGACTCGTCACTGCCAGGAACCCCCTGCCGGCCACATGCGGCCGCGTCTGCCCTCACGCCTGTGAGAGCGCCTGCAATCGCACCGAGGTGGATGGGGCGGTCAGTATCAACGCCATCGAACGCTTCATTGGCGACTATGGGATCAACCACGGCCTTGAGCTGGCGCGCGTGAGCGATGAGACGCGCGATGAGAAGGTCGCGATCGTTGGCTCCGGCCCCGCGGCGCTTTCCTGCGCGTATCAACTGGCCTCCAGAGGGTACTCGGTGACCATCTTCGAGGCCTTCTCGAAGCCGGGCGGCATGCTTCGCTACGGCATCCCGAGGTATCGCTTGCCGGCGGAGATCCTGGACACAGAGATCCAGAAGATCCTGGATTTGGGCGTGAGCTTACGCTGCAACACGACGGTTGGCGCCGACGTACCGTACGAGGATCTAAAGCGCGACTTCCAGGCTGTCTTCGTGGCTATTGGCGCCCATAGGGGACTGAAGCTGCGCGTCGACGGTGAGGACGCCTCGAACGTCTTCAGCGGAACGCAATTCCTCAACAAGGTCAACTCCGGGGAGACCGTCGACCTCGGCGACAAGGTCATCGTGATCGGCGGAGGAGACACGGCCATCGATGCGGCGCGCGTCGCCCGGCGGCTGGGGGCGAACACCACGATCCTCTATCGCCGGACCATCGACGAAATGCCGGCGATCGACGAGGAGATCGAGGGGGCCAAGGAAGAGGGAGTGACAATCGAGTTCCTCGCGGCGCCGGTCAAGATCCATCGGGCCAATGGTGAGGCCACCGGCATGTCGTGCATTCGCATGGAGCTAGGTGAGCCGGACGCATCGGGAAGACGGCGTCCCGTTCCCATCGAGGGGTCGGAGTTCGACGTCGAGGCCACCGCGATCATCGCCGCCATCAGCCAGGAGCCGGACTTCACCGGCCTCGAGATGCTCCGAATGGCGCCTGATTGGATCAAGGTGGATGAAACAGGCCAAACGGCCGATTCCGGCACATTCGCGGGGGGGGATGTCCTCGATCTGGGCCTGGCGACAACCGCCATCTCTCAGGGCCGCATGGCAGCGGAGTCAATCGTCCGTGGCCTGACGGGCGAAAGCTCCGGAATCGTCGAGACGCTCCCCATCGTGAAGCACACGGAGATGAACCTGACCTACTACGAGAAAGCCCCGCGACACGAACCCGCCGATATACCCGTGGAACAGCGCCTTAGCGATGGAGAGGCGGAGGTCCGCCAGAGCCTGACGGAAGAGGATGTCATCGCAGAGGCAAAGCGCTGCATGAGCTGTGGCCAGTGCTATGACTGCGGAAACTGCTGGAGCTACTGTCAAGACCAAGCGGTCGTGAAGCCGCTGGTTAAGGGAGAGGCCTACAAGCTAAAGCTGGAGGTGTGCCAGGGATGTAAGAAGTGCGCAGAAGAGTGCCCGTGTGGATACGTCGAGCTTTTCCTTCCGTAGGAATAGAGCCAAGCAGCAATCGCCTGCTGAGGAGGTAACATCGAACAATGCCTGAGGAGAAGACAGACGGAACTCCGTTGCTCGACCAACTGGAGGAGGGCGGCTGGCCGAGTTTCGTCAAGCAGATCAAAGAGTGCGCCAAGACGAGCCCCATGTGCCAAGACCTACTCGGCCAGTTAGAGAAGTCGTACAGCGAGAAGATCGGTCACTGGCAGCATGGTGGGATCGTCGGCGTCCTGGGATATGGCGGCGGCGTGATCGGGAGGTACACGGACAGCCCCGATGAGTTTCCCAATATCGCCCACTTCCACACCATGCGCGTTAACCATCCTGCAGGATGGTTCTACACCAGCGATGCGCTCCGAACACTGTGTGACATCTGGGAAGAACACGGCTCCGGATTGACCAACATGCATGGCTCCACCGGAGACATCATCTTCCTGGGGACGACCACCGATGAACTCGAGCCGACTTTCTCGGCTCTGACCCAAGCGGGCTTCGACCTCGGTGGGTCGGGCTCGAACGTTCGCACGCCTAGCTGTTGTGTAGGGCCGGCTCGATGTGAGTGGTCGTGCTACGACACGCTGCGGACCTGCTACGACTTCACCATGCACTACCAGGACCAGCTACATCGGCCCGAGTTCCCCTACAAGTGGAAGTTCAAGTTCTCTGGCTGCCCCAACGACTGCGTGGCGGCCATCGCCCGTGCCGACATGTCCATTATCGGGACCTGGCGAGATGAGATCCAGATCGATCAGGATGCCGTCGCCGAGTGCGCCGAGAAGGGCGTGGACATACAGGCGGATGTTGTGGGCAATTGCCCAGGGCGCTGCATCTCGTGGGACGGTGGCAAGCTCGCCATCGAAGAAGAGTTCTGCGTCAAGTGCATGCACTGCATCAACGTAATGCCCAAGGCTCTCCGGCCGGGGGATGACCGCGGAGCATGCATCCTGATCGGTTCAAAGGCGCCGATCATGCAGGGCGCCCTCCTGTCCTCGGTGCTCGTGCCCTTCATCAAGGTCGAGCCACCATACGATGAGATCTACGACATGGTCGAGAAGATCCACGACATTTGGTGCGAAGAGGGCAAGGCCCGCGAGCGCATTGGCGAGTTCATCCAGCGTGTTGGAATGGGCAACTTCCTTGAGGCCATTGACATTGAGCCGAGACCTCAGATGGTCGCTCACCCGCGCGAGAACCCGTACATCTTCTATGAGGACTACTTCGAAGAGGGCGACGACGAGAGCGACGAGGACGAAGAGGAGTAGGCCGCGCGTTCCCGTTCAGCGGACGCGAGCGGAGATTGCCTTCCTTCACGATGTGAGGAGAACTGAGGAGAGTCGAGATGGCAGAACAAGCTGTAGAGAGATTGACAGACATCGGTCCACCCCACTACGAGAAATTCCTGCCGCCTATTGTCGCGACCAACTACGGCAAGTGGCGGTACCATGAGGTGCTCAAGCCTGGCGTGATGGTCCACGTAGGCGAGTCGGGCGACAAGCTGTGGACCGTCCGGGCAGGCGGCCCTCGCCTCATGAGCATCCACACCATCCGCTGGATCGCCGATCTGACGGACAAGTACTGCGGCGGCCACATGCGCTTCACGAGCAGGAACAACATCGAGTTCCTGCTTACCGAGGAGGAGAAGATCGATCCTCTGATCGCCGAGCTGAAAGAGAATGGGTTCCCAGTTGGAGGCATACGCAACTCGATCTCCAGCATTGTCCACACTCAGGGCTGGGTCCATTGCCACTCCGCTGCTACCGATGCTTCCGGGATCGTCAAGGCTGTGATGGACGATTTGATCGAGTACTTCGTGGAGATGAAGCTACCGGGCAAACTGCGCATCGCGCTGGCGTGCTGCCTCAACATGTGCGGCGCGGTCCACTGCTCGGACATCGCCATCCTCGGCATCCATCGAAGGCCGCCGAAGGTCGACCACGAGCGATTGCCCAAGATCTGCGAAATCCCCACGGTGGTGGCTTCCTGTCCGACTGCCGCCATTAAGCCCGTGATGGTGGGAGACAAGCGGTCGGTCGAGGTCAATGAGGACGCCTGCATGTACTGCGCCAATTGCTACACCGTGTGTCCGGCCATGCGGCTGAACGATCCGCTCAATGACGGCGTGTCGATCTGGGTGGGTGGCAAGGTCTCCAATGCCAGGACAGAGCCCAAGTTCTCGAAATTGGCCATTGACTATCTGCCCAACAATCCGCCGCGGTGGCCCGAGGTCGTGGATGCCGTTAGGAACATCGTCGAAGTATGGGCCAAGCACGCCAAGAGGTACGAGCGCATGGGCGAGTTCATCGACCGCATCGGCTGGCCGAAGTTCTTCGACCTGACAGGCATCGAGTTCACCAAGTATCACATCGACGACTTCAGGCTGGCTGGTACCACGTATAAGCGGTCAACACACATGTCTTCGTTTTAGGCTGACTGTCTGGGGCAAGCCGACGCAAGAGCCGCCGGCTTGTCTCAGGCTCGGCGAGACTCTAGGAGGCAGCCATGGCTGACGAAGTGAGCGTCGAAGAAGTCGCTGACACGATGTACAAGATGATCGCCGGCGCCGCGGGGCAGAGGAAGCTCAAGCCTACCGATATCACCAAGGCCATGCTCGAGCACTACGGCGATCGGTGCGACAAGGCCCTATGTAAGAAGGCCATCCGGTCTCTCATCGACTCTGCTCGATGCGAGTACACGTACTTTGGCAGCAGCTACATAGAGATCAAGAAAGACTAGGGATCTGCTCTAACTCATTGCTCTACCGGCTATGGGGCGCCTGATGGTTGCGGCGATCGGCGTTGAGTGCGCCATGGCCTCCAGGCGCGAGACAACCAGGCCAGGGGAGAACCTATGGCAGGGCAATGGCGATGCTGTGTCATTTCAAGCATGCGGGGCGGAGCGGGCAAGACGACCGTTGCGCTCGGCCTTGTCGGCGCATTCAGACGCCGTGGGGTCCGTGTTGCGCCCCTGAAGAAGGGGCCGGACTTCATTGACCCAAGTTGGCTGACCCGCGCCGCCGGCAGACCGTGTCGCAATCTCGACGCATTCCTCATGACGCCTGACGCCATTGTCAACGGCTACGCTACTGAGGCGGCTACCGCTGATCTGGTGGTGATCGAGGGCAACAGGGGACTGTATGACGGCCTAAGTGTGGAGGGGCGGTCCAGCACCGCCGAGTTGGCCAAGCAGTTGGCCGTCCCAGTGATTCTGGTGGTCGATTGCACCAAGGTCACCCGTACCGCCGCCGCGCTTGTGCTCGGGTGCCAAAGGATGGACCCGGCGGTATCCATCGGTGGTGTGATACTCAACCAGGTCGCCGGACCTCGCCATGAGTCAGTGGTGCGGGGTTCTATCGAGCGGTACTGCGGCATCCCTGTCATCGGCGCGATACCACGCCAGGCCGACATCCGACTTCCAGAACGCCATCTGGGGTTGGTGCCCGCGGCGGAACACGATGGGGTGGGGGAGGCTCTGGCGCGTCTCTTTGACACGATCGATGCGTATGTGGATCTCGATCTAGTCTGGGACATCGCGGCGACAGCGGGACCGGTTGGGGATGCCTGTCCGCCTCCGGCCACTACGGTTCCCGGCTCTGCCGTTCGTATCGGGATCGTCCGCGACGCCGCGTTTCATTTCTACTATCCAGAGAACCTCGAGGCGCTGGAGCGGTCGGGAGCGGAGCTGGTTTTCGTTGATGCGCTCAGGGACTCCGAATTGCCCGAGGTGGATGGGCTTTACATCGGCGGCGGGTTCCCGGAAGTTCATGCCAGGTCGCTGGAGCGCAACGTCAGTTTCCGCGAGTCGCTTCGCGCTGCCATCGAGCGCGGGCTTCCGGTTGTCGCCGAGTGTGGTGGGCTGATGTACCTCGGTGAGAGCATCGAGTGCGCTGGCAGGACCCACGAAATGGTGGGCGTGTTCCCCGTCGCCTACGACATAGCTCCTCAACCGCAAGGTCACGGCTACACCGTTCTCACCGTCGATAGGCCGAACCCGTATTTCCCTGTGGACACGGTGCTGAAGGGGCATGAGTTCCGGTACGGTCGCGTGATTCGTGGCGATGTCGAGCAGTTGCAGACAGCGTTTCGTGTAGATCGCGGGCGCGGTTTTGGGGAAGGGCGCGATGGCTTGGTCCACAGGAACGTACTGGCTTCCTTCACCCATTTCCATGCGCGCGGGACGGCGCTGTGGGCTGCAGCCATAGTGGAACGGGTCCAGGCCTCCCGCCAGGCCGCGATCCAGCACGACCCGTTATTGCCGGCATGTGGATAAGGTAGCGCGCTTCGTGAAAGACATAGACGTAGCCGCCGTGGTAATGCGGTCTGTTCTAGGAGACGTGCGACGCAATCTTAGGCGCACTGCGGCACTCGCTCGCCGCGCCGCAGAGCAGGGCGCAGATATCGCCTGTTTCCCCGAAGCCAGCCTGACAGGCTATCACGTGCGCGGGGACCTGGCGGGGATCGCGCAAACGATCCCGGGCGAAGTGACGGATGCCGTGGTGGGCCTGGCCAAGGAACTTGACATGGCGCTCGTGGTGGGCGTCCTCGAGCGGTCCGGTGGGGCCAAGGCATACGTCAGCCAAGTAGCGGCGGGGCCTGAGGGCATACTGGCTATCTACCGCAAGACGCATCTGGCCACACGGGAATGTGAGGCGTTCCAGCCCGGTAGCGAGACACCGGTCTTCTCGTGGCGCGGGACGAGGTTTGGTATGCAGCTCTGCTACGACGGCCACTTCCCTGAACTCACCACACGCCTTGCCTTGCTCGGGGCCGAGGTCGTTCTCACGCCTCATGCCTCACCCGGGCCGGAGACGCGAAGTGAGAAGCGAAGACGCTGGATGCGCTATCTCCCTGCCAGGGCCTACGACAGTAGCGTCTTCGTGGTGGCCTGCAACCAGACGGGCGATAACGGCGCCGGCCTGTGTTTTCCGGGCGTGGCTCTGATACTAGACCCAAAAGGGACGCTCTTGGCAGGGGCAACGGCAGCGAGAGACAGGGTTGTGACAACGCGCCTCAGCGGCGAGGCGCTTGCTCGGATAAAGAGCTCTAACACGGGTTTCTTCCTCGGGAGCCGCCGTCCGGAACTCTATCACGAGTCGACGATCGAGCCAGGGAGGTGACGATCCGAAAGGCAGCTCCCGCACATCTCCTGCCGGCAGGAAGAGCGTGTCGGCAGGTTGAGGGCGATTCCCGGTCCGCTGTAGATGCGTCGCCAAGCGCTGCGCGAGAGCCGTCCGGCTGTGAGCGGGCGGCCGGGTAGGCGGCTATCTGGCGAAACGCGTCAGCGGACGAGACTTACCGAGAGCGCCAGTGGTTCGGTCGCTCGAGGGGAGCCTCTAGTGATGGCTGAAGCGCGTGCTGGATGGGGTAGGGAGCTAGGAAACATGAGACCTGGCAGCGAGAAGATTGATGACCGATCAATCGAGGAACTCGGGCAAATGGCTTCCGGCTCGGACTGCGCCGCGACCGCCTGGCGGGCACAGATGGTATTGGCGCACTTCGCGGGGGAGAACCGTCGAGAAATCTGCGAACGCCTGGGTTGTTCTTCACAGACTGTCGCGAAGTGGGTGAAGCGCTTCGGTGAGGAGGGGGTCGACGGCCTCCACCGACGGCGTCCCTCTGCGCGACTGGCGCCGGTGCGGCAACTGCTTCGGGACTGGCTTCCTCGGACGATCTGTCAGAGCCCGCAAGCTCATGGGCTACAGCAGGACTACTGGACACTCCAGGCGCTTCAGGATGTCTGTGAGCGACAGACAGGCGTGCGTCCGAGTGTCGCGAGTGTCCAGCTTGCCCTGGCAAGCCTCGAGTACTCGCCTGAACGCATAGTGAAGGATGCTTTCGCGCGTTCGGACTTGGACCGGGAGGCGAACCTTGGTTAGCCCGAGCGTGGGGCCGTCGGTGGGAGAATGAGGAGAGAGTTCTGAATGGCACTCACTTAGCGCAGAGTGGGGGACTGTCCGAAGCGGGCGGACTGTCCCCTCTCGAAGCGGCCTCTTGGCGGGGGCGTCCGCTAAGGTAGCCGCTCCCGGGCTAGTCTGGGTGCGCTCCGATAGAGGGAAGGGAGCAGTTTGGGCATGAGCGGCACTGTGTTGCTCCATGTGGTTAGTTATGTAGCACTTATTGTCTTCGCTGTGGCTGTGATCGCGCGTTTCCTGAAGGTGGCGCGAATGCCAATCCATCTGCGATGGGAACTGTACCCGGTAGCGCACGAGGGGAAGCGGGCCAGCTATGGCGGATCGGCAATGGAGGAACTGGACTGGTGGACCAAGCCTCGACACAAGTCGCGATGGAGCGAGCTGAAGGCCATGGCCTCCGAGATCATCCTTCTCGTCGCGTTGTTCCACCACAATCGCAAGGTCTGGTGGCGGTCATTCCCGTTTCATTTCGGGCTCTACTGCCTCGCCGCATTCATCGGGCTACTGGTGATCGGCGCGGTTCTGGAGATCTCTGGGATTACCGGTGGTGGTCTGGCTTCGGCTATCCACTGGCTCACCATGATCGCCGGGATAGCGGGGCTGACTCTGAGTTTCCTGGGGGCTGGGACGCTGCTTCTTCATCGAGTCATCGATCCTGATCTGCGGGCGTACAACTCTCACGCCACGATATTCAACCTGCTGTTTTTCGTGGTGGTCTCGGGCCTGGGCTGGGTGACGTTCGCGTTAGCGGACAGCGATTTCTCCATGTCGCGGCAGTACGTGGGCAGCCTGATCTCCCTCGACCTCGATGCGGCGGTGGGTGGCGGGCTGTTCTCCGTACAGGTCGCCCTGACGGCCGCCTTGCTTGCCTACATCCCGCTGACCCACATGTCGCACTTCTTCATGAAGTGGTTTACGTACCACAAGATGCGTTGGGACGATGAGCCAAACACCGCGGGAAGCAAGATCGAGCAACGAGTGACCGTGGCCGTGCAGTACCAACCGACCTGGGCGGCGCCCCATATCAACGCGGACGGCGAGAAGAACTGGGTGGATCTTGCGGTAGAGGAGATCAAGTGAAATGAAGAAGCGCATCAAGGTTGAGGATGCGGGACGGCGGGGCAACACGCTCTCCCATGTCGACGTAGCGGATCTGCCTCCCCTGCCGGCGCCTCTTGACGACCCAGAGGATCTCCCGGGGTTCCCGCCCCTCACCGAGGAAGCGAGAGCGAGGTACGAATCTTCACTAGACGACACCATCGTCCTGTCGTTCCCCAAGCCGGAGACCAAAGAAGAGGAAGCCGAACTGGTGCGGCGTTTCCTGGCCGGCCTCAAGAAGCTGTTCTCCAAGGAGAACAACTGGACGTTCCTGCAGCCCCTGTCGCTCTCGATGGAGCATTGCGCGAAGTGTCAGACATGCTCCGAGGCGTGCCATGTCTATGAGATGAGCGGGCGGAACGAGATCTACCGGCCCACATATCGCTCCGAGGTGTTGCGGCGCATATACCACAAGTACGTCAAGCCGGGAGGAAGCCTGCTCGGCAAGTGGACACACGGAGATATCGATCTGAACTGGACGACCGTCGCCCGCTTGCTGGAGTTGGCGTACCGCTGCAACCTGTGCCGGCGATGCACGCAGACATGCCCCATTTGCGTGGATAACGGACTCATCGCGCACGAGTTGCGGAAGCTATTCAGCCAAGAGATGGGCATCTCGCCAAAGGAGCTGCACACCGATGGCGCCATGCTGCAGTTGCGGGTGGGCTCGTCTACGGGGATGAACTCTCTGGTCGTCAAAGACAACATGGAGTTCATCGACGAGGACATGTACGATAGGACGGGCATCAAGGTCGAGACTCCCTGGGACAAGGAGGGAGCGGACATTCTGCTCCTTCACAACGCCGGCGAGATCATGGCGTGGCCGGAGAACCCGGGCGCATTCGGTCTCATCTTCGAGGCCGCCGGCCTGAGTTGGACTATGTCGTCTGAGGCGGTTGGCTACGACGCGATCAACTACGGGCTGTTCTACGACGACGTCATGCTGGCCAAGGTCGCCCTTCGCCATGCGCAGATAGCGAAGAAGCTCAAGGTGAAGAAGATCGTGATGGCCGAGTGCGGGCACGCGCACAAGGCTTTGACCGTCATTGCCGATCGGATCCTGACTGGCGATCTGAATATCCCTAGAGAGAGCGCTGTCGTGACCCTGGCGGATGTGGTCTCGAGCGGTCGGCTCAATCTGGACCCAGCGCGGAATGATTTCCCGGTGACCCTGCATGACCCGTGCAATCTCGTTCGCCTGA
>Ga0214473_10002468_pt1 | contig 22697 bp, 45 predicted proteins | sample RVTome_7_FD_203509 | JGI IMG/M metagenome (GOLD analysis project Ga0214473, IMG submission 203509) | Soil microbial communities from uranium-contaminated site in the Upper Colorado River Basin, Wyoming, United States - RVT98D197 | ecosystem: Environmental > Terrestrial > Soil > Contaminated >... | reverse complement strand
TCGACCCAGACGATGTCAATCGTCAAAGCGCTGCAGGGTCACCTCGGGATGCCCCAGACCGGTCAGGTCACGCCCGAGCTCGACGCCTGTCTCAAGAGGATGGTCTCTCCCTCGTGGGTGACCTGCAATTGGATCGATATCTACCGGAGAGTTCTCCAAGGAGTCAAGACCATGTACACCAACGAGTCCCGGGCCGGCGGGGAGTACGTACCCACAGGGGGCTGGCTCACCGATATTTTCTCTCTTCACCCGCCCCAGGAGACCTGGGTCATCGGCGACACGATAGCCAAGCTCACCGGGGGCGGACTCACTGCTGAGTCCGCGAACACCTCGGAGCCATGGTGCAGCGTCAGCCACCCAGTAGGGAACTGCACGCCGATCAAGGGCGTGGTCAAGGCAGCGACCCCGGCGATGCTCGCAATCTTCAACTCCATCCAGCAGACCGCCAACCGCATCGCCCAGGTCAAGGGGTATGCGAAGATCGGGGTCGATGGGCGACTCGGATCCAAGACCGCAGCTCTGGTCAATAAGTGTCTCGACTCGAGCTATACCCCCGACTCGATGGCTGCCACCGCTAGCTTCGTCCTCACCCAGCTCAACACGCTGGCGTACACGCTCAACGCTCCGCTCAGCGTGTCCTCGCCGGCGCCGAGCAGCCCTCCGTCGAGGCCCGCACCGGGCGGCGGGGTCCTCAACCCGACCAAACCTCCCTCGTTCCTCGACGAGGCGGTGTCCATGGCGCTGAGCCCCATCGGGCTCCTCGCCATCGGCTTCGGCATCTGGCAGTACACCCAGAAGCCCAAGGGAAAGTCCAGGAAGTCGTCCTGGTTCTAGGCATGCTCTACTCGGTCTGGAATAGCGGCGCCAGGGGCTACGACTACTACGAGGCCCCCGGGAACCTCACGGATGGCGTAGCGCCCAGGCGAAACCTGCGGGCTGGCCACCAGCTTGGAATCACCCCGGAGGAGGCGGCGCCCCGGCTTCCCGTCGGTGCCAGGAAGGTCGGCCGTGGCGAGTTTCCCCGCGGGACGATCGCGACCGCGGGCGCATCTCTCTCGGGGCTCGACTTCATGGACGTTCCGATCGGCTGGCTCATCGGGGGCACCGTGGCGGCGCTGTGGCTCTTTGGAGGCAGAAGATGACCTTCGATCCGGTAAGGATGTTCGTCGAGACCAAGCAGGACTTCGCCGCTCTTCGCGGGACCGGGCAGGGCCCTGGCTCAGGCTACTACCCGCTGACCACCACGATGGAGGCCTTCGTCTTCTCGAGAGACTTCTTCGATGCGACCCAGAAGTCCGAGGACGGCGCACTCGAGAAGGGGGCGCAGGAGCTTGCCAGGCGGTTCGGCGCTGGGCCGACGTCGAGCTACTCGGACGCGGTAGCGGCCTGGAAGGCGACCTGGCCATCTGTCTGGGACGCTGCGACGAAGGCCCAGGTCCCCTACTGGAACAACATGGCGTTCTGGTCCGCCGGGTCCAAGTACTCGATCGCAAGGAGCGCAGTCGGCTCCGTGCCGGGCCACTGGGACATGCTGGTCGAGAGCGTGGCCGAGTCCGCCTCCGATCTTGCGAGCAAAGCCCGCGCTCTCCTCCCTCGGGTCGACTGGTGGAAGTGGGGCATGTACGGGCTCGGAGGCTATCTCGCGTTCGAGGCCCTGCGCGGGAGGGCGAGGTCCGTGGGGGCTGGCCGATGAGCTCCAGGGTGAACCGAGCCGTGAGGGTCTTCGAGGGCTTCCACGAGTACGATGCCCGGCACCTTTCGAAGTTCGCCGCGGGCCTCGTCATCCCCAGGCTGGTCTACGTGGTCGGACGCCTGGTGAGCGTTTCGTATCGCTCGGACAAGTGGCAGAAGGGGACGTTCGACTACATCCACACGATCAAGAGCTTCCCGAAAGTCGTCGTCGCGTTCCTGGGCCGCGAAGGCTCTGAGCGCCCTCGCCAGCTGCCGCAGAAGATCCGCGATGGTAACCAGGTCCTGGTCCGCATCGGGCGGTGTCTCGATGCGGTCTACGAGGACGAGAGTGGCGAGGTGAAGCTCACCTTTCCCGCTGACACCGACTGGTTCTTCTCTCCCTCTGGCCGCGCGCTCTACGCCATCGCCGCCAAGAGAAAGCTCCAGTGCGTCATCTGGGGCGGCGATCTCAACGTCGAGGACCGGGGTATCGTCGGATGACACCGCCGGATGACACGGGCAGTTCGATCCATCCGCAGATCCTACGCGAGATCAACCAGATCAGCACCGAGTGCGAGAACCGGCACCGCCGGGGCCGCGAGGAGGTCGACCGCGCACATAAGAGGATAGACGTGGTGACCGAGCGCCTCGAGAGAAAAGACGAGATCCAGGGCGGCCAACTCGGCGACCACCGAGATCGACTGGTCGAGATCGCCGGCATCAGTGGGGGAGGGGGGAGGCTCAAGGTGATGGAGGACGATATCGTCAAGGTGGCCGAAGAGGCCACGGAGGCCAAGGACATGGCCATGGAAAACAAACACGAAATCAGCAAGATGAACCTCTCCCAGTTCAGGTGGGGGGCCGGTGGGGCAGCTGCCGGCGGCGGCACGCTGATGGCCATCGTCGAGATCGTCCGTCACTACCTCTGACCTTGTGACTCGCAAGTGCTTGACAGTATGTCTCGGTTGGTGAATTATCAACGCATCGCCAGGGGGCTCTCCGGCCACGGCGCACTCCGAAAGTCGGATCGATGCCCCTGATGTTCGTCAACCCACGGCCGCGTACTCGTCGAAATCCTCATCGACGGGTGGTTGTTGTTCCGCCGGGTGTGCGGATCCCGAAGCGCCACAAAAAGGTGGCCAAGAAGAACCCGTCTTCGAAAGGAAGGAAGAGCCACATGTCCAAGCTCTATGGCGCGGCGGCCAAAGCGGTCGCAAAGAGGGCCCGTCTGGCCCGAGCCCGGAAGGCCCGGGCCCGGCGAAGCCCGGTCGCGAAGAAGCGTCGGAGCTCCGTCGCTCCGAAGCGGAAGAACCCGCGCCGGCGTCGGCGCAACCCGCCGCCCCCGGGTCCGTGGCACCAGGCTGCCGTTGCCGCAACGGCGTCGGCCAAGAAGGCCGCCAAGAAACGGTCGGCGGCGGCCAAGAAGGCTGCCCAGACCCGCAAGGCCAAGGCGCTCGCCCGGTCGACGGCCGCCAAGAAAGCCGCCGCCACTCGGCGCCGAACCACGACCAAGAAGAGAGGCAAGTCCATGGCAGCCAAGCGGAAGAAGTCGACGAAGCGACGCAAGCGCACGACCAAGGTCGCCGTGCGGGGGCGCCGCGCTCGCAGCGGGTATCGGAAGATCGTCAAGCGGTCCATGCGGGGCCGGCGGCGGATCAAGCGCAAGGGTGTGAAGGCGCTCAGCCGCGCTCGCCACACCGTCAAGTACCAGCGCGCCTACGGCGGCAGCGGTGCGCGGCGCTACCTCAAGAAGCACCGCATGCGGACCAACCCGAAGCGCCGGCGTAGCTATCGCCGCCGGAACCCGGCCGCCGGAGTCAGCGGAGCCAAGAGCGCCGTGGTGACGTCGATCAAGGCAGCGCTGCCGATCGCCATCAGCCTCTACGCCTCGCGCGTCATCAGCCGCAAGCTCCTGCCCAGGGTCCCGGGTCTCTCGGGTCTCGGCACTCACGCGGCTCCGGTCGGCGCCGGGCTGCTGTTGGTCCTCGGCCACTTTGCCACCAAGAAGGTCGGCAAGCTGAAGAAGCACCGCGGCAGCATCATGATCGGACTCGGCCTCAACGCCGTGGACGTCATCCTCAACACCTACGCCCCGGCTTCCGTCAAGGCGATGGTGGGTCTCGGCGACAGCTACGACGCGCTTCAGCAGGCAACTGGCGAGTTCGTCGAGACCGGCGAGTACCTCGAGCAGGGCGACTACATCTCGGTCGGTGCTGAGGAAGAGCTCGGCATCGAAGCGGAGATGGGCATGCTCGAGGCCGAGATGGGCATGGGTGAGGACAACATCGGTACCGGCATCGGCACCCAGTCGCCCTCGATGTGGTCCCGGGTCGCCTCCCAGGCGATGGTGGCCCCGGTCCAGGCGCGGAGCTTCACCCGCAAGGTCCGCGGCGTCGGCCCGGACTACGACTCGAACATGGCCGGCCTCTACCAGGGCATCTTCGCCGGCGGCTTCTAGTTCGGCGCGCCCTTTCAGTCACCTCTTTAGTCCTCCCTTCCTTCCCTCCGACATCCTCTCCCTTCATCAGGCGGGACGACACCCGACCTGGCCTGCAGCGTGTTGCTGCCGCGGCCGAAATACTACGTACAGACAGAGAGATTGAGGAGAGAATCATGCCCCGACTACATGGAGTTCGTGAGCGTCGCCATCAGCCGTTTTGGGATACCCTGATCCGCACCACCGGCAACCCCGGTACCGCCATCGGTGCCAGTACCCGCCTCTTCGGAAACGCCAACGTCGGCAACCTGGCCATGACCAACTTGCAGGTCGCCGGCCAGCTGGCCTCGGATCAGACCTACGTGATCCTCAGCCTCCGATGCTGGCTGTACTTCGAAGGGACCAACGCTCGGGCTCACTACCAGCACGTCGCGTCCCAGCTCTACTTCACCCTGAACGTCGGCGACAAACCGATGTTCCAGGCCCCGATCTGGTACGTCCCCGCGGGTGGTGGCATCTACGGCTACGATGCGACGACCCCCAACTACAACCTGGGCGAGCCCACCCAGGAGGCGATCCTGAAGCTCGCCCGACCGATCGTGGTACCGGTCCGGCAGAACTTCAACGTCAACATGGAGTTCTTCACCGTCGGCGCGACCAACGCCCTGACGCTGATCAACGCAGGCGCGACCGACGACGAGAAGGTCATCCTGTTCATGATAGATGGACTTCAGACCCGCGACGTCCAGTAGAGTAGGCCGAGCGGTCCCAGGCAGCGTGTACCCCCGGGCCGCCCTCGCATGGGGGCGGCCCTTTTTCTTCTCTCCCTTTGTTTCTTCGGCCAGGTGGACGGACGCACCACGCCGACAACAACCCCCCAACGTCCGACAGGGGTGACCAAGATGAGTCTTCAGGAGCTGGTCAGGAACGGTTTCAAGAACGCCTTCGGGGCGATCAGCGCCATCAAGGCCCAGGTCGACACGCTGGCTGGCCAGGTCGACGTTCTCGCGCGCCAAGGCGTTGACGAGATCGACCAGATCGAAGGCCGCCGCATCTCCTACTGGCCCCACGGAGAGCTTCCCTTCACGATCGCCCAGCAGGGCATCGACGGCAACGCCATCCCGGTACAGATCAGCCAGGATGGGCCGTTCGTCTGGACCCACTACCCGATCGTTCTCTGGCGTCCGACGGCTCCGGCCAACGCCACGCTGTTCGGGATCTGGCGTCCGGTCACCCACTTCCCTCTGGTCGCCCAAGGCCTCGACGTCGCCACGACTCTCGACCTCAACAGCGACATGGTCAGCATCAGCTGGCGGATGAGCGATGGCGGCAGCGAGCGTAACTTCATGCCCGCCGCGATCCCGCCCATCTTCAGCACTCCGTACAAGCAGATTCCTCTGCCGGAGCGGGTGCTCTTCACGCCGAACTCGGTCATCAGCTTCACACCGACCTTCCGCCGCATCGTCTTCAACAACGGCACCGTGCCGACCACCGATGGGCTGCTCGAGGTCACCTTCCCGGGCTTCCGCATCGTCAACATGTAGGAGGGGACCTTGAAGACTTCTCACATCGTCATCGGCGCGGCCGTGGTCGGGGGCTTCCTCTGGTACCAGGACCAGCAGAAGCAGCAACAGATCATCGCGCAGCAGACCGCCTACCAGGCGAGCGCGCCGCAGTCGAGCTGGGCATCACTCGTCTCGGGGCTCATCTCCGGGGTCACCCAGTTCATCGCCGCTCCCAAGAAGGGGGCCATCGTCTCGTCGACCGGTACCCAGGCGGTGCCGGGAAGCGCCTACGCCTCCTCGAGCTACTCAAGCGGGACCCCCACTCCTTTCACCCCGTCTACCGGAATCCCGGCACCGACCCTCGGGAGCCTGGGGTCCTACGGCGGCAAAGGGAGCCTCGGCGGATGCCGTGGCAACCTGGGCTGCGGCAGGTACGGAAGCCTCGGCTAGAAAGGAGCGGTCATGAAGACCTCGACCATCGTCATCGGAGTTGCCGCCGTCGGCGGGTATTACTGGTGGCAGGAGCAGAAGAAGAAGGCGGCCATCAAGACCATCGCCCAGGCGCCCGGTCAGGCGAGCTCGTTCTTCTCGAGCGTGGCCAAGGGCATCACCGGAGCCATCTCCTCGTTCTTCCCGCCCGAGACGGTCACGCTCTCCCAACCGACGGTCCAGAACGTATTGCCGGGGACCAAGCCGGCGTCGGCGCCGCCGGAACCGTTCGTGTGGGACGGGAAGGTGGGGACGGCGGTCCTCGAGGGCTACCACGGGAGCCTCGGCGGAGGTCTCCGGGCGCTCCGCGGCGGGAAGTACGGCAGCCTGGGATAGACCATGGGCTGCCGAAGCTGCACGGCGCTTGCCTCTGCCCCAGCGGCCGCCGATGGGGCCTTCGACCCGGCCGAGCTTCGGGCCGGTTGCCAGATTGAGCTCGAGCACACCTCTGACCCCGACGAAGCCTGCCAGATCGCCAAGGTCCACCTCCAGGAGGATCGGCACTACTACTCGAAGCTCTGCAGCCTGTTCCCCGGAGAGGCGGGCTGTCAGTTCGTACCGAAGAAGACCAGCTGGGGTCCGGCCATCGTGTTCGGTCTCGGAGTCCTCACCCTTCTTTTGCTTGCAGATGAATGACGACCTCCGAAGTAGCTCGCCGACCCAAATCGGGGAGTGGGTACCCAATGAGCGCACCGACGCCAACAAATAGCGGCCGTACCGGCTGCAACCCGTCCATGGCCCGCCGGACAAAAACCGGAGAGACCGGCGGAGATTGCCCCCGTGGTGTTGGCGAGCTTCTTGGGAGGTCGTCATGAGTTACGAAGCGATCGAGGGGTGGCTCGATACCGCAACCCAGTACGCACAGCAGCTTCTGCCCGTGGCCCAGATCTCGGCCAAGGTCCTTGCCGACCCCTTCCTCCCCGAGACGGCGTGCGAGGTCACCAGGCTCTCCAAGGCCCAGGCCGGAATGAACCCGGGGCCGAGCTGCGCGCGTACCGTCTCGAGTAGCAGCGCCGGCGTGGGGCTCCGGTACGTGGTCAGTCCCTTGCGGGTCTATGTCTGGCACCGGCAGCATCCGATGGTCATTCCGGCCGCGGCCATCGCGGGCCTGGCTCTCCTCTTCTATGCTGGCTACGAATCGGGAAGGAGCAAGAGGTGAGTTACATCGCAACCGGTGGTGGTCCGGGTCAGTTTCCGGGGTTCCCTGGCGGGTTGCCCGGTCCGATCTCCCGCGCGGTCGGGCCCATCGGTCCGACCATGGCCGCCTCGCTGTTCCCCACCCACACCCGGGTCGGGGACGTCGTCACGGTCACCGGTCCATTCGGCGGGATGTTCCAGGGCTCGGTCCGGGTCAAGTTCCAGGGGTCGAGCTGGCTGTCTCCGCAGATGATAGGACCGGCGACGGCTTCGGTCGTCGTGCCGGAAGGGGCCGAGACCGGGCTCTGCGAGGTCGAGGCCAACGGCAGGAGGATCTTCGGCACGAACTGCGTGATCGACCGCGGCACCGAGCGTGTCGGCAGGCCGAGCCACAAGGGGCGCGACGCTCGCGCCTGGACACAGAGAGGTGAGCTCATGGGTTACATCGCAACCGGGGCGCTGCCCCTTCGGACTCTGCCCCTTCGGACTCCTCCTCGGATCAGCACCGTCAAGGTCACGCTGGTGTCGAGCGGGGAGATCATCAAGCGACCGGCTCCTGTCCCTCTCTCCAGACCGTCTCTGTCTCTGTCGCCGGCCAGGGGTTCGAGTATGTCGACCGACAAGTCGGTGCCGTCGATCCCTCCCTCGACCCTGCTCCCACTGGCACCGTTGGCACCGACTCGGCCAACCCGATCTCCTTGGAGCGGAGGGGTCCAGGCGCCGGCGCCGAAGACCCGCCCGCGGCCATCGAGCCCGATCCCAGCCCCTCCCCCGGGTGCCGTCCCGATCCCCGCCGCCCCCGCACCCACCTACAGCGGTGGCGGCGGCGGTGACTGGTGGTCCGGCGGCGGTGACTGGTGGTCCGGCGGCGGAACGGTCGACTCCGGTGCCTTCATCGACGAACTCGATCTCGAGCTGCCCGATGGCGAGCTCGACGAGGTAGTCACCGTTTCGCCGAAGAAGTCGTCGGTGCTGCCGCTCATCCTTGTCGGCCTCGGCGCCGCGGCTGTCGCCTACTTCGTGAGCTAGGAGGCACGCATGGGCTACATCTACACAAGGCGCGGCATGGGGGCGATCCCGGCCGCTCTCCAGCGGACGGCGAAGGGTGCGCAGTCGACCGTCAACACCTCGACCACCGTTCCCCTGCCGAATCTCGTCATTTGGATCAACGGAGTGACCACGACCTACACGCCATCACAGGCGGTAGCCGCGGGGTACGAGTGGGTGCCGGCATCGCTACTCTCGGCCGGGCACTGGCAGAGGAAGACCGGGGGCGACAGGGCGACCGTGACCGTCACGAAGTCCGGCCGGACCATCTGCAGCGAGCGGGCCAACGCCGCCGGCCGTGCCGGTGCCGTAACCAATCTGGGGTGGCTGAGCTCCTGCGCGACCGACATGGACAACTCCTGCGCCCGGCCCATTCCCGGGGCCGAGCTCTCGAACATGGCGCTCTGCATCACCAACGTCATGAAGCGCCATCCGTTCCCGGGGGGGGCTACCGTGCGGGACAAGCGCCTGGAAGCGTTCGCGGCGCAGTGCAGGGCCGCCGGGGTGCCGGAAGCCGAGGTCCAGGCCTGCGCCGAGAGCTGGAAATCGAGCGGCGCCTGGGTGGAGAACGGGACGCTCGTGGGAGGCGATGGCAAGGTAGTCGGCAACGGCGGGGGCGGACTCGTTCCGAGGAGCAACCTCACGACCTACCTATTGCTCGGTGGTGTCGGCATCGGTGCGTACCTCTATCTGACGAGGAAGAAGAAGGGCAAGAAGTAGGTGTACGTCGTCTCCAAACAGCCGACGGGAGGAATCTTCGACACGATCTCGGGGGCGATCACCGGCGCGGCTACGGGCATCCAGGCCTACCAGGCCTCGAGTGCCCAGGCCGCTCTTGCGACCCCGCGGAGCAAGGCCGAGAGCTTCCTTGCCTCCATGCGCTGGCCGATCCTCGTCGGCGGAGGTCTTGTCGCCGTTCTTGTGGTTCGCAAGGTCCTCAAAAAGGGTAGTAAGATCCGCACATGACAACCCTTAATGCCAACGAAGAACTCTACGAGATCAAGGGCGACGTCGCGGACCCGCGCGGCACGGACAAGAAAGGTGTGGCCGTGGGCCTTGACCTTTCGAGGACAGCCGCAGCTCATCCGATGATCCGGTTCGGGAGCGTGGTCTCCGAGGTCGACCTCTTCGCGGAAGACGACGAGCTCATGATCCTCATGTGGTGTCCGCGATGCAAAAACCAGAACCGCATCAGCTCGAAGAAGAAGCGGATCCTCTGGGATGGGGCCAGGGCCAAGGGGTCCAAGGTCTCCATCGACCCCTTCTCCTGCACCTGGCCCGGCTGCAGTCTCCGCATCCGGGTCGATGACAACCTGGCCAGGGAGTGCTGATGGGCTACATCCCCCAGGGCATCACGGAGGAGGAGCGGGCTGACGCTATGCTCGACCTCCGCCGGCGTGAGGTGGTCCTAAAGGAGAAGGCCTACGCCGAGAAGCGGGCCGGCAAGTTCTGGGGGTACATCTCGACCTTCGCCACGGTTGGTCTGCCCGTCCTCACGTTCCTGGGGTTCCGGGAGTACTTCGCTGCCAAACGGAGGAGAAAGAAGGCAACATGAGCTACAAGGTCGAATTCAGCAAGCCCGGTCAGAAGTACCCGGCCGGCATTCACGCCATGGGTTTCGTGAACCCGTTCCCGAACTGGCTCGCTCCGACCCTTCTCATCGCGGCCGGCGCAGTGCTCCTCGGGGTCGTCAAGAACCCGTTCGGGATGAAGTGAGCTACCTTTCGACCAAGCCGGCCCTCTCCGGCCTCGACATCGTGATGCCGTGGCAGAAGCCTCAGTGCGCGGCTCCGGCTGGTCAGATGACCACGCAGCAGACCCAGGCCCTGGTCCTGTGCAAGGAGACCGAGGCCTACAACCGACGAACCGGGTGGATCGTCCTTGGACTCCTCGGCGCCTTCGCGGCCGTTGGCGTCTTCAAGTATGGACGGCAATAGCGAAGTCACTAAAGGAGCAGTCATGGGATACGAGATTCAACCCTACGCGCCCCGCGGCGTCACCGAGAGCGCGGCTTCCCCTGTCGGGATGGGCGCCCTCCCCTTCGAGCTGACGATCAAGAACCTCTTCTTGGTCGCTGCGGCCGGAGCCGTCTTCGTCAGGTTCGTCCTGCCGTCGCTCCAGAAGAAGCGGAAGAACCCGCGGCGCCTCCGCGATGCGGCCGGCGCAGATCGGCGCAGAACCGTGGGCGCAGTATGGGCCAGGAAGGCGCGGGACCTGAGGCGAAAAGGGCGGAAGAACCCGCGGCGGCGCAAGGCCGCGGTGACCCGCCGCCGGCGCCGGAAGTAGATGTCCTACCTTCCCGAAAGACCGCTCGGGGCCGTGAGCACAGGCTCGATTGGCCTCGGACTCGGTGCGGTGGCCCTCGCCGGGGCGGTCTACTTCCTCTGGCCCACGGGCAGTAAGAAGCGGAAGGGTTGGCTGTCCCAGAACACGAGTCATCGGAGAAGCTGCTCCACCCTGCGGGCCAGGAAGCCCCTCAGCCAGATCACCTGTTAGGAGTCACCATGCCCCGCTACGAACGAGCAGACCTCCTCCGGTCCTACGAAGCCCTGAACACCAAGAGCGGGCTCTCCTGGCTCCAGGCGGCCTCCGACCGGTACAAGGCACCCATCGCGCCCCCGGACCACCCTGGGCTGGGCATGGGCTACGTGGTCGAGACCGCGCCCCAGATGACGCACGGCGTTGATACGCTGATGCACGTTGGGGACCTCGGGTTCTTCGGGGAGACCTACCTCCCCAAGGCGGCAGCTCTGGCCATGGCCTACCACGGCTACCAGAGGACCGAGGACCCGCTCTGGGCTGCGATCTGGGGCCTTGCCGGCTACTTCCAGCCCATCGCCACCTCGGTCTTCGCCATCTGGCTCGGGTTCGGAAAGCCCAAGGCTCAGAGCAAGATGCAGTTCAAGGAGCTCGAGGGGGTCTTCAAGAAGAAGGGCGGGAAGCGGAAGAACCCCAGGTGGCGCCGACAACAGCGGGTCGATCAGAAGCTCTACGGCCCCGAGTCCGGCCGCGAGCGCAAGTGTCCGCAATGCGGCGCTGGCCCGGGTGAACCATGCGTTGCGGCGAGTGGCAGCAACAAGGCTCGCCCACATCGCGGAAGAATCGACACCGCGCGATGGGCGCGGGCTGCGTCTCGAGCTCGGAAGCGTCGTCGGTAGGTTTTCGACCGCGGGCCACGGTTGTCCGCGAGATTTCTTTTCCAAGGTGCTTGCTTTCTTCCTCGGGGCTATGTACAAAGCATGTACATGGGTACGAAGCGAGTTCGCATGTTCCTCATTGCCGGCCCGCGCCAGCTTGGCGCGTTCACCTGGGCCGACGTCTCCTACCAATACCTGATCGCACTAAGGGTCTCCGGGATCAAACCCAGGGCCATCCCAATCGGGGGGATGCAGCTCCCCGAGAGGGCCAAGCAGGACCGGGCATGGTCGCATTGGCTCCAGGTCGCCGACGCCTTCGAGGGCGACCTCGCCTCCGTGAGCGTGAACGTCGTCTGCGTCCCTATGGGTGTGCCTCTCGGCAAGAGCGTCAAGGCGGCGGAGTTCGTCGTGCCCGACAAGCGGGCCAAGGTTGCAACGCCCGAGGTGAAGGCACCGGAGGAGGTCGTCTACGAGCCGAATACCGCCATCTCCGGGCTCTACACTCAGGGGATGGTCAACATCGCACTGACCGGCCGCCTGGGATCCGGCGCTCCGGCGTCCTACGTCGATGAGGACATCCGCTTCCTTCTCGACCGTCCCAGGGCCTACGACCTGGTCCTCTGTCCCCAGATGACCGATGTCACCTGGCTCTGCGACCGCGGTGTCGAGGCCCAGTGGTGTCCGCCTCCCCAATTCGCTGTCGACGCCTGCAAGATGCCCTGCTTTGCCGATGCCGTCGCCTGAGGAGGGATTGTGCCGTCTCCAACCGAAGTCGCCAGGGCTGAACTCGCCCGCTTGAACCGGATGGTCCTAGATGACCAGTTGCCGACTGAAGGGGCCCTCTGGTTTCTGATCGGCCAGTTCGAGGATGCCGTGAAGAAGATCCTCGTCCCGTGCGAGAAGATGCGCCAGACGATGGTCGCATTGGCCAACACCGCGGCGAGGGAATGTACCGACTGCGAGTATCGCCAGATCGCGGACTCTGCCGAACGGGCGATGGAGGACGACCTCCGGCCAAAGATCGCCAGGATCGTCGCGAAGGTCGCCGAGGCCGAACGAATGGGTGGAGGGTTCCGCCTCTACTTCGAGACCGCGACCACTGAACTGCTCGAGTTGCTCTCTGGAGCGCTCGACGAGAAGACACCCGCATGAACTCCTGCTGCTGCAGCGCCGACGTCGACAACGTCTCCGACCTCGTCATCACCACGGTGCAGCGGGCCAGGAAGCCGCATGCCTGCTGCGAGTGCGGTGGGGAGATCGTCGTTGGCCAGCCCTATGAGATCGCCAAGTCGCTGTTCGACGGGCACTGGTCAACGTACAAGACCTGTACCGTCTGCGTTGCGATCCGCGACGATCTCTGTCCCTGCGGCTACTACTGGGGTGAGCTCCGCGAGGTGATACTGGAGTGCCTCGGCTTCGACTACACCACGGACCCTTCTGGGTGGCCTGAGTGATCGCCCCATTCCTAATCCGCGAGCGCAACGGCATGGACATGATGACGAGTTTCATGCTGTTCCTGACCCTCGAATCGGTACTCCAGAAGCACATCTCCGAGATACTGACGGAGCCAGGCGGTAAGGTGCGAACCGCAACACCAGAAGAGATGATCGGAGCTGAGACATGAAGCTATCCCTGAAGAAGCGCTTCGGCGCTACCCATGTCCGCGGTGGCCGCGTCTTGCGAGTCGTAACCCCGCACGAGGTCGACCTCTCCAACCGGGACCACAGCGAGAACCAGGGCGAGGCCAAGCCGGTGGAGATGGTCTCCTGGTGCAAGGAGGGCGACCTGGCCCTCGAGATCGTCGGCGTGTGCCCGGAGGAGACGATCGGCTACGCCTACCTCTCTGGACCGGCCATCGCAGCCCACCGGTATGTCATCGGGGCTCCCGCATCCGTACCCCATTTCACCGTGGAGGGCTCGCGCGTCGTGATGGCGGACTGGTTCAAGGAGGGTAAGCTCGGAGAGTTGGACCTCTCCTGGGCCACCGGCAAGCTTGGCCGGGCAAACATCACCGAGTGTCCGTCGCCGGAAGAGGCGATCGGATCGGTCCTGGCGGCCAAGTACGGACCGCATGACCTCGTCGTTTTCGAGTACCGCTGCGGGCGGGGCGAGAACCATGTGACCGCCGCCCAGCGGCTGATGGGCGTACTCGATGATGCGTGCCACTACGCCCCGGATGGGGATGTAGAAGAGAGCAGGGCTCATCTCCTTGGCATCGTTCGCGGCAAGAAGAACGGGGTGGTCGCCCTCCACTTTCAGCCGAAGTGCGACCAGTCGGACATCTGCGCCTCCCCATTCCAGCACGAGCTCGCGCTCACGGCGCTCAAGCACGCGCGAGGGCAAGCAATAGCGTGGCTGGAATAATCCGCCAGGTGTTACTGCTCGTCGTCGTCGTCATCGAGCTGCCGATGAGGCTGGTCGCCGAGCGCATCTGGCCATCACCAAGGACCGGTGTGAAGTGAGAATCCTCTACTACTGCCCCTTCGCCCAGCAGAACGGCTACAGCCGGGCCGCGGCCGACTACCTCATGGCACTCCTAGAGTATGAGCTCGAGAAACCTGGGTCGGTCGAGTTTCGCATCGCTCCCCTCTTTCCGTTCCGCTCAGAGAACATCGAAGAGGGGTACGAGGAGCTCGACCAGCACGTCGCCACCGATCCGGTCCGGGAGCTTGGCGCGATGTGGCCTACCCACGTCATCGTCCACGCGATGCCCGGGGTTGCGGTGAGGAACTACGACCAGCTCCGCAAGCAGTACCCGGAGGCAAAGCTTTGCTGCATCACCACCTGGGAGACCTCGGCGATGCACCTTGGGATGAGCCAGTGCCTCGCCCTCTACGAGAGGATCATCGTCCCCTCCAGGCACGTCGCCGAGGTCCTGGCCGACAAGTGGATCACCCATGTCGATGTCGTCGAGCACTGCTTCGACTCGGACTTCTGGGTGCCCATGCTCATCGAGGAGCCCACCCCCGAGTACGTCTTCTACACCATCGGAGGAGACACCCAGAGGAAGAACCTCGAGGGTCTCCTCAAGGCCTACCTGACCGCCTTCACCCAGCATGACCCCGTGGTTCTGCGCATCCATGCCGGACCAGACGTCCTCGCGAAGGTGAACACCATCAAGGAGCGGGCTGGCTTCCACGAGGCGTTCCCCTTCCCGGCCGTGGAGATCACGGATGGCGAGCGACTCGACATGGAAAGCCTCCTCGAGCTCCACCGCGCCGGCGACTGCTTCGTCTCCCTCAGCCGCGGCGAGGGCTGGGGACTCGGAGCCTTCGAGGCGGCCCTGGTCGGAAACGACGTGATCGCCAGCGACTTCGGCGGACACCGTCACTTTCTGCCCGAGCTGCTCCCGCCGCTGTTTCCGCCCTACGACCAGAACCCAGGGTATGGACTGGTTGCTGGGCATCCCACCCCCGTCTTCTCGGCCCCCGAGACCATCACACGGACCATAGGGATCGGCGGCGTGTCGCTGCCGGTATCGGAGCAGAGGACCACTCTTCCCGAGGGGGTCAACGCTCTCCAGTGCTGGTTCGAGCCAGACCTGGTTGACGCCCGCGCCCTCATGATGGCGCTCGCGAACGCCCGCGTCTCCAATCGGGACCCGCACGCAAGGTACAAATCGGCCATGAAGACCCATGCCATCGCCACCGAGCTCTACGGCTACGAAGCCATCGCTCGGAAACTCATCCAATCCCTGGAGGCTGCATGACCACGAACACGGTGGGACGAAAGGGTAAAGAACCCTCCCACAACACCCACATGCTCATCCCGAAGGGAATCTGGGAGAAAGCCAAAGCCAGGGCCGACAAAGCCGGGGCGACCATCACAGAAATCGTGGTAGAGGCTCTCGAGCTTCTCCTCGGGAAGAAAGGAAAGTGACCATGTCCGCGATGCAGAAATACCTAGACGAGCTCATCAAGACCGGAGACGAGGCCGGGGTCGAGTGCCAGGTCGTCTTCAGTCCCGGCGTGGGACAGATGGCCGGAGGCCTGCGCCACGCCCTGCACCCGGCCACCGGCAAACCCATGCCTGATCTCTACGAGCTTTGCATGGCCGCCAAGCCCGGCGCCGACGCTCCGCTCGAGGTCCGCAAGTTTGACTACGTGGTCGTCGGCCAGGTCTTCTCCGCCGATGCCGTGCAGCGGGTCATCAGGCAAATCGGACATCAGGAGAAGTCGTCCATCATCACGACGCAGCAGTAGGAGGGCCTGTGGAAGACGGCAGCAAGAAGTGGGGTAAGCCCTGTTACATCTACGCGGTTCGTTGCCCGTACTGCGGAAAGGCGAACGATTTCCGCGAGGTCGGCTACGCGATCCTCGAGGTCGAAGGGAGGGCCAGGCCGACCGTCGAGTGCGACCACTGCCACGGCGTCATCGAGGTCGTGAGGGTCATGCCGACGACGCTCATCTGGGTCAGGCAGTGGTCGGGCCAGGCGCCGGCTACCCAGAGGAAGAAGTTCAGGATCCTCAGGTGTACGATGTGCAGGTCCGAGGTCTATCCGAACGAGGACGCCCGGTTCTATCTGAACGGTACGGTGGTCGGTCCGGGGTCGCGGTGTCTTGCCACCCCGAAGGGCAAACAGTGTACCGGCACCTACCAGGGCCAGGTCCTCACCGACGACGTAGGTGAGCGGCATCAGGTGCTGAAGAGTAACTCCGTGGTCTACAAGTGCTTCGCCTGCAAGGCCGAGTTCTACGGCCACGGGTTCTCCCAGAACGAGGCTGGACAGCATCTCTGCAGCTGTGGAGAGCCCTTGGTGAGACAGTCGTGATGATGCACTGCAAGACCCACGGCGACATCGACCTCCTTCGTGTGGGCTGCCCCGAGTGCGTCGTCGAGATGCGAAACGACCTCGAGTTCATCGAAGAGATCGTCGTCAATTTGAACGACCACGTCGCTGGCAATACGTCAGGAGTAGTAGCCCTGGCTTGCCGGCAAATCCTCAAGAGAATCCGGAAGCAACCCTAAGGAGAACCCATGTCAAGAGACAGTGCAATGGCTCGCATCGCGGTCGCGCTCGCAGCGCTCGACGACGCCAAGGACTTCTGCTCCGCGGCGCTCCAGCAGTTCATCAGCCCCACCGACGATCCGCCCGACCCGACCGGGGCCGACAGGCAGGAGTCCCTGAACGACGCCTTCATGAGCTGCCACACCGCCGCCTCCGCTCTCCAGGTGGCGATGGACGAGATCGGCACCATGGACAAGGCCGAGCTCCTGGTGGGCGAGGACGACGGAGTGGACGACGAAGAAGGGGACGAAGGCTGATGTCGTTCCGGTGCGAGGGCTGCGAGAGCCCCCAGGAGCCCCGGGCGCGGCCGAACCGCGTCGTCGTCAGCTACCGCACCATCGAGCGCAACGGCCGCCTCGCCACACAGGTGGCGGTCGAGGCCAACTACTGCGACGAGTGCGCACGGTTGGTGGAAACCGAGAAGAGACGGGTGGAGGCCGAGGCGGCGGCAAAGACGGCGGCGACGACCGCCGACCTCACCGCCACCATATTCGAATTCTCGCTCGCCAGAAGGTAGCCATGCCCATCGTCATTCTGTGCCAGGGGGGGCAGTCCCGGTTGCGGGGAAAAATTGCGACTCGCAAGCAGCTCCTTGAGGTCAACGGGGAGCCGATTCTAGCGCGCACTATCAGGCTGTGCCGGGAGGGGATCGGGAATGCCCTGACACCGATCGTGGTCGGCTGGCCCGACTTCCCGCCCGAGTATAAGGCCGTCGTTAACCCCAACCCTGGCCACTGCATCCTGGAAGGTATCCGGTGGTCGCTCGACTACTTCGGGCCGTCCGCGATCTGGGTGTTCCTCCTCGGCGATGTCGTCTTCTCCCGGGAGTCCGTCTATAGAATCCTCGGGTCTGCCATGTACCAGGAGGACCGCCCCCAGTTCTTCGCCGTGACCAAGGGCGACCTCGGGCGAGGTAGCGGGGAGGTCTTCGCCTTCGTGACCCACGGGAACTGCCTCCACGAGACCAAGGCCGCACTCGACACCGTGGACTGCATAGGCGCCCATGCCTCATGCGAGAAGTACCAGCCCGGTCACCTACGCGAGCTTCTCTGGACCCTCATGAGGATGCGAAACCTTGTTCCAGACAAGAGGCCTGCCGAGTACCACTCGAGCCTGGTTCTCGAGATCGACGACTGGACGACCGACATCGACACGACGGAGGACGTCGAACGGCTGGGCGAACTCGGTGATTTCGCCAGAGCAGAGGAGGAGCGATGAACCACCGCCCCCTGGGAGCTGCCCTCAAGATCGCTGCGTGTATCTTGGCGGCGATCATCACGGCCGCAACCTACAACGTGATTTCGGCTCTAGACGCCAGCAGCATTCACCGCGGCGCCGAGGAAGCGGCACACCGCATCGCCGACCCGGAGCTCGCCAGGCTGAAGCACGAGGTCGAGCACCTGGAGGTGGTCGCCAGGTCGCTGGCGATGGATCTCGACGCCGCCCACGCCCGAATCGATGACGTCAAGCTCGCCGCGGAGGCGGTGGTAGCGACCTGCCCAGGCCGCGCCAGGACGCCGCAAATTCCGAAGCGCAAGCGCCCATGTCCGTCGGCGACGGACCTTTTGGCCTCGGAGGTGCCCGATGGCCGTTAGCGCAGACGAACTGGAAGCACTGGAAAACAAGGCTGCTGACGCGCTGGCCGGCTTGATCGATGAGTGGTTGCCACACGGCGGAGAGGAGAGAGCAGTTGAAACAGCAGAGGCCGCCGCGGTTGCGTCGTGTCTCCTCGCCATAACAACCGTCAGGATCGCAGACGCTCTTTTGGATATCAAACAAGCCTTGTGGGACATCCTAGAAGCCATTGAGAAGCGATGAAGAACTGGGACTACATCCACGACCTCGGCCAGCGCCGCGGGTTGTCCTCTGAGGATGTCGGCAACATCATCGCCGAGAGCTGCCTCCCCAACTGGAAAACCCTCCACATGCACGGGCCGTCGGCCTACCAGAACTACGTCTACGCGGTCGTTCGGATCGCCAGGCCGGAAACCCTGGTCGAGACTGGCGTCCGCTACGGGGTCGGAACGACCCACATCCTCGCAGCTCTGAAGGCCAACGGCGCCGGCCACCTGGTCTCCTGCGACCCGATGCACAAGAACCAACTCGAGGCCATGAAGCAGATCCACGAGCTCTGCAAGACGGAGATGGACCTCTTCGCGCGCTGGAGGTTCTTCGGCGTCTCCAGCCAGGCCGGCGAAGACGGTCTCTTGGTCTCGTCCAACGGCTACCCGGTGGCCGGCACGGTCCTCCACAAGATGCTGGGCACGGCGACGGACATCTTCGTCCACGACTCGGACCACTGCTTCGACCACATGACATGGGAGCTCGAGACCGCTCTGCCCAAGGTGCGGCCCGGCGGGCTCATCATCTGCGACGACTGGGACTGGAGGGAGCACTCCGAGCTTCATCGGCACAGGGACGGCAACGTCGTCGAGCAGTTTGCCGCCCGCCATAACCTCGTCTTCTCTACCGTTGGCACTGCAGCCGTGTTCGAGAGGTGAGCAATGATGTCGCATGAGCGGAGATGCCGCGAGGCGGTACTTACCGAGCAGGACGCTCTGTCCTGGGCCCTGAAGCAGTACGAAACCACAGGGAGGTGGCCGGCTCGCCGCTTTCGCGTCGTGACGAACATCGCTGGCAACTCCTACCTCTTGTCTCGATGTCGGGCGGATTCAGTAGCCAGCTCCTTTCCCGGGGCCCGCGTCGAGTGTCTAATCCCAACCCGTTCCGCCTATCTCGAAGCAGCGGGGCTAGGCGGACGGAAGCTGGATCGACTGGCCCACGGCTATGGCAACTGCCCACGGTGCGGTGCAGCCCCTGGCCACGCCTGCACGGCTCCCGGTGGACGCAGGCGGGCCCTACACGAAGTAAGGGTTCGGTGAGGTACGTCTACCTGGGGGACCGCGTGACCGATCCAAGGTTCATTGGCGCGATGTGCGATCCGGTGCGACGCAGCGACGGCAAGTGCATCAAGAGCCGCATGGCCAATCAGCTCGTTCGCTTTGCGTCCGGCGAGCTCCAGGTGGTACTGGGGCGCCGGCTACGAGTCATCAAACCCTCACCCTGACACAGGAGAACGCCGTGGATCTCAAGGACCTGAGAAGCTTCGACCCGGAACAGATCGGACACTTGCTCATCGACCTCGCCGAGAGAAAGAAGGCTGAGCTCGATCGGTGGAGAGAGGAGAAGCTCGCCGAGCTCAAGGACGCCTCCGACGGCCTGGCCGTTCTGGCGGAGAACGTTGGCGGCCTCCTCGAGCGGGCCGACCACATCTTCACCTGCACCATCGATCTTCGGTCCACCGGCGGCGCCCCGGTTCGGTGCGACCCGACCCTCCGATTCTCGGAGAGCAACTACGCCTTCAGCGTCGCCGGAGAGTCCCCCTACAACTGCAACCGGGACAGCGGGCCGATGATGGCTCGCTCCAAGTATCGGGTCTTCCTCATCATGGAGAAGGTGGAGTAGGCCGGTGGGTAAGTGCTACGCCATCCTCTTCATCGAAGTTGCGACCCGCAAGGTCGTTAGGGCCCTACTCGCGAGCGCCTATCCCGTGGCCCAAGAGGCACCAGGGATGGTCGTCCAGGTCAAGGTCTGGAATACCTCCGGTGGGGACTTCGCCGAGGCCTACGACAGGATGAAGGCGACTCTTCGTCAACCGAGCCGTCGGTGGTTCTCTGAGATCGCCAGAGCAACAGGACGCGGCTGCGACTACAGGACGCGGCTGCGACTAGGAGGAGCACATGAAGAAGATGAAGTTCAAGTGGGGCCAGTGGGTGACGGTAGATGCGGTCGCCAAGAAGGCGGCCGAGGGGAAGTACCCCTTTCCAAGGAGGGTCGTCCATCGCAACCTCACGCACCTTGTAGGCCGCATCGTTGGCGTGGCCTACCGGCAGGAGGGGAACATCACCCCGAGCGCCAATGACGTACAGGGGCACCTGGACGCCACTCGGACGATCCGGCTCTACCGGGTCGCCATCACCTGGAGAAACCAGGTCCTCTGCTTCGAGAAGGACCTCTCCCCGGCGACCAATGTCTTCGGCCAGGACCTGCCCTTCCAGGCCTCCCGCAAGCTGTCCGAGAAGGAGAAGGAGGAGATTCGGAAATCTCCCAGGGACAAGCAGGGGAGGTTCGTATCATGATGGGCACCATGGTCTACATCGGCCTCTTCATCTTCTCCGTGTCCCTGGTCTATGTCCTCGCAGTGCGGCGCGCGATCAATGCCCTGCCGAAGGGTCGTACGACAATCGGAATGCGTCTGTTTCCTCCAGCATGCGGCAACGTCGGGGGCTTCGACCACGAGGTTACAGTCGAGCTCCGCATCCGTGTACCGGGGTTGTCTGGAGAGGAAATAGCCAAGTGGTCCTACGTCGTTCTACGAGAGGGCAGGGAAATGGCATCTGGACCACTTTCGGCAAACGCACAGGAAGGAACTCCATGAAGGCACTCACCCTCTGGCAGCCATGGGCTCACATCGTGGCAGTCGGCATCAAGAAGGTCGAGAACCGGCGGTGGCGGCCGCCCAGGCACGCGATCGGGCAGAGGCTCGCCATCCATGCCGGAAAGGTCTACGACAAGGAGGGGGCCGACACGATCTTCAGGCTCAGCGGGTTCGACATCCCCGAGGACTCCTGCGCCAAAGGGGCCATCATCGGCACGGCCAAGCTGGTGGCACACCTTGACTCCACCCTCGGCCTTGACTCGATCGTTGGCGAGGGGCAGGAGAAGTGGTTCTTCGGCCCGATCGGCTGGTGCCTCGACGACATCAAGCGGTGCAGGCCCATACCGTGCGCCGGCGCGCTCGGTCTCTGGCGGGTCCCGGAGGACATCGAAGAGGTCCTCAAACACCTGGGCGTGGCGTGATGGGAAACATGTACCGAGACGCGAAGACGTGGAGCCCGTTCGTTGGCTGCAAGTTCGCCTGCACCTACTGTGTGCCGACGTTCAAGCGGCAAGCCAAGCGGCAGCGCAACAATTGCCTCGACTGCTACGACTACCGACCCCACGAGCACCCGGAGAGGCTCTCGAGGATCCCGAGCGCAGAGATCGTTTTCTGCTGCGCGTACGGCGACATCGCGTTCGCCAGTCCCGAGTACCGCATCCGAATTGCCAAGGCCATCGCTGACCACGCTGCCCGCCGGCGAAAGCGTATGGAGCCGCCACGTACCTACTACCTCCAGAGCAAGTCACCCGTGGCATTCACTGTAATGCTCCCGCACATCCCCCCCGAGGTGGTCTTGGTGACGACGTTGGAGACGAACATCGAGGCTGGGTACAGACTCGTGTCGAGGGCGCCAGGTCCGATCGTGCGTGCGTTCGACTTCGCCAAGATTTCCTGGCCAAGGAAAGTCGTGACCATAGAACCACTGCTGGACTTTGGCGTCGGTGGGATGATGACGATGTTAGGCGAGATCAAACCCGAGTACGTCTGGATGGGCTTCAACTCCAAGCCGAAGCACGTCTTCTTGCCAGAGCCGAGTCCCGACAAGGTGCTCGAGCTCGCCGCCAAGCTCAAGGCGGAGGGGATTTTGGTGCGCGCCAAGGCCCTCCGCGGACTGGTGCTGCCGTGAAGCGACCTATCGTTCTCGAAGGCTCACCGTTCCCGTGGAACGAACCCAACCCCCACGGAGACGTCGTAGACGACAGCGGCGAAGTGAATTGGCGGGCAGCATCCGCTGCCGATCCAGGAGTCATTTGCTGTCCACGGTGCGGGCAGTACCTGTGGAACGAGGGTTACCGCGTTCGATGTCCAGACTGCGGCGAGGAGTTTGATACCAACAACAAGAGAAGAACGTACTAGATGTCACTCCACTGAAAAGAAAGGACTAATCAATGACGACAGAGAAGAATGCTGGGGCGTGGTCGATCGTGGGCAATGGCCCATATGGGCTGTGGTTCGGGCGCGTGATCGCGTCCGACGAGGAGATCGCGGAGAGCCACTCGGTGCGACTCTACGATGCAAGGAACATCCGCCGCTGGTACGGGCAAAAGGGAGGCATCTCCTCGCTGGCTGCGCACGGGCCCTGCGGCCCGCGGCAGCAAGAGAGCAGGATCGGCGCTACCATCGAGAGCACCCTGCTGCTCGACGTCAAGGCAGTCCACCGCTGCCACGAGGAGGCGGTCTTGCGGTTCGCAGAGGTCCAGCCGTGACGGGCGAGGGCGCGGGCGCGGGCTGGGGCGAGGGCTGGGGCGTGGGCGCGGGCGTGGGCGCGGGCGAGGGCTGGGGCGCGGGCGAGGGCGAGGGCGAGGGCGAGGGCGAGGGCGGGGGC
>Ga0214473_10002467_pt1 | contig 22698 bp, 15 predicted proteins | sample RVTome_7_FD_203509 | JGI IMG/M metagenome (GOLD analysis project Ga0214473, IMG submission 203509) | Soil microbial communities from uranium-contaminated site in the Upper Colorado River Basin, Wyoming, United States - RVT98D197 | ecosystem: Environmental > Terrestrial > Soil > Contaminated >... | reverse complement strand
AGATAGTTCGGAATGCTCCCCGGAACATGTCGGATACGCAGTTTCGGTTTCATCCGGTCTTCCCACGCCATGTTCTCTTTGATCAGACGAAACATTGCGTATGCGGCACTGCCAGCGGTTCCAAGGAGAATCCATCCGGCGTACGCCCATCGCTCTGGGGTACCAACACCCAGCGGAGGCCCTACAAACAGCACGCCCTCCCAGAAGCATCCCAACAAGGCTACGACCGTTCCAATGTGCGGCCCCTTGAGGAAGGAAACGACGCGAGAAGCCATAGCGCAGCCCCCTTTGGAAGCATTCCCTGGACTTGCTGGTGACGGCGATTTACCCCGTCGCAGGCGCGGCTGGGACAGAAAGAGCCAACTGCCAGCGAACATATTCTGCCGCTGGCATGTTCCATGCCTTGATAGCCTCCTCGGGAGACATTTCCCGAAGCACAAGGAATGCGGGGGCTCTCAAGTACAGGCTCACCGCGATAAAATCACGGCAGAAATTGAAGAGCAGGCGTTCGACCGCCGTTAGATAATCTGGGTAAGTCATCTCGCGGCCATCCAGCGTGACAATGGGAATGAAGAGGTTTATCTTCCCATCCGCCTCCGTAGAGAAACGAAAGATGAGCCCCTGTGTCGCTTCCCGGTGGATGGTATGTGTTCGGGCTTCGACGACTTCCTGAATCCATTGTTCCCGGTGCCGCTCAATCAGTGCAATCAAGATATCGAGGCGTGCCGTGGGAGACTTCGCCCTGACATGTGGCCGCCTCAACTGCTTGATGATCCCGCTGCCCGCGTCGCCGAACGTCTCGGCTTTTTTCTCCCCGAGGCCAGCACAGGGAATTAGAAACTTTGTGGCGATATCAAGGCTGCTCTTGACCTGGAATAGAAAAGCCTCAAGATCGCTCACCAACTCTTTTTCGTTTTCCACATGAAACGCTTCACCTTCAGCCTTTGGATTCCTTGCGCTGTGATATTTCAGCCGCTCATCATAGCGTCGGAGAAAGGTCTCTTTGTGAAGACGCACCGAAGACAGTTTAGACATGAGGTCCAGCGCCGTCTTGAACACCTGCGCTTTGAATCCCTCTTCCGTATATGGCGGTACTTGAACGATGTTCATCAACTGCATCATCTGCAGGCAGATTCGAGCGGATATCTCCGGGTCCGCACAGAGGTCCCTTAGTTCAAATTGCAACCTAGTACCCTCACTTCCCCTTCGGCCCGCGCGGGTCCACGGTGTCGGGGAGGCACCTAAACTCGATTGTGACGATCTCTTCTTTGCCAGACTCGGACCTCGATCTCATCACGACCCGGTCTTTCATGTCTACGACGGTGGTGTTGCCGTAAGGACTGTATTTGATGTCAGCCAAGTTCGTATGCTTCGCCATCTTCATCTGAATGCAGTCGGCCCATTTGGGGAATCCGTCCAGCGACTGCCATTGGGGTTCGGCGAGGTTCACAGAGCGCCCCTGCCACAGCACCCACGCGCACTCGGCCTCGGAGAGAGACGGGGCCGCGAGCACCAAAGCGACGATCAGCGAGCCGATGAGCCTTGTCATTGTTGCACCTCCTCAGAAGGTCCGCCACGAGTGGGACAGGGTGCCGGTGCGCAGAACCCGCCGCCTACCGTCAGGGGCCTGGCTCCCAAGTCTAGCAGATGCCCCCCCCTGGACTCTCGCGCGGTTCTCGCGCGGTTTATCTGGACCTCATGGGACCTCATGGGGATCATCCGGGACGGGGAGCGACCTCTAAATGTGGACGGTGGTGGACGGATGAGGTCGGGTGCGCCCGATCTTCCCGGACTTCTAATCCGAGGGCCGGGGGTTCGATTCCCTCCAGGCGCACCAAGAAATTCAAGGTCTTACCTGTTCCACGCTTCCAGCAGATCACGGTGACTAGCCCGCGATGTCTTGCTCGCCTTCGCCCTTTTCATTGCGGGCTGTGCCGAATCACTCGGGGACTTCCGCGAGCGCCCCCTCACGCGGACGGGCACTGTGCCAGGTGCGTACCGTCCACTAGCGGGCTGCGTCATGGATGTGATGGAGACGGAACACTTGGCCATCTACCGACTCCTCGATCGGCCGGATATTGCCTCCGCCAGTGTCACCGCTATGAGCGGGTTTGGGAACACCGTCATCGTGCTCGAACTCAGCTTCCGGCAGCAGGACCCGCGGGTCGTCACTATCGAGAGCCGTGCCCGACTTCCGATAGGGCACAACTACGAACGCGCAGCCTGGCCGATAATCGAGCGCTGCGCCAACGCGAAGGCGGCCATATCCCCGCCGCTCAACGAGCCACGATGACCTTTGCCATTGATCTGCCCCAGCGCGGATGTGCCCCGTGCTGGCATAAGGGTTACGAGCCTTAAATGGTTGTTTAGCTGGTTCTGCGGAGGATGGCTCCCGACGGGCGGATTCCCGAGTGGGTATGGCGGATGCACCCGAACCTTGCCCGCTATGCAATTCCCTTTGCTTTTGGTAGGCGGCCGGAACGATCGGCCAGACCCGCACTAAGGGGCGCAACCTGCGTTGCAGTGGACCTCGGGGACCACTCGTTTCTTCTTACGGCTCATCATGTCGTCCAACGGGCGCTCGAAGTTCTCGATGATCCGGAGACTGGGTGGATTGCGGGCCCGTTGGATCTTAGCCCACGCGCTGAACAGGTTAATGGCGACGAACAACTCGATCTGGGAACCATCCTGATAGATCGGCGAGATCTAGGAGCCTGTCCCGGTAATGAGGTGTAAGGGAGCCATAGCCAGTGATCTGGAAACGATCGCGAGGATAGTGGGAGCAAAAGCGGACATGACTCCCCTCCCTTCGCCCTGCGCACACTCGCGTAGGTGGCGCTTACCCATACGTCGCATTCCAGAGCTTGCGGAGATCGAAGGCGATGCACAGCAGGGCCCACTCGCCCTGGACCTTGCCGAGCCCGCGCAGCAGGAATTGCCGAAATCCCAGGGGGCCTGCTTGAGCTGGCCGAAGACTGGCTCCGTCGTGGTCATCCGAGAGCGATAGACGTGCTGCCCTTGCAGGGTCCGCAGGCGCCGCGCCCTGCGGTGCGAGCCCCGGGAGTTGTTCCGTTCGGGCAGAATTCGTGGCCTGAAGTTGTGACGGTTACTATCTGGTTCCTTTTGGAATTGGTACCACGTATTTCTCGGCCAGTTGCCGAGCGTGCTCCCTAAGGCGGCTACCTATCTTGGAATCTGCTTCCAGACTGGCGAGTACATCCTCCAGGTAGCTGACGTGGACTCGTTGCCGGATGGATGCCGCTACCGATCCCAATACCTCGTCAAGCTCGGCCCGCGGTCCCTCGTTCTCCTTGGGTAGGACAAACACGAGCTTGCCAGTATGCGGTTGGGTGAGGAGAGACAGGTTTCTGAGAAGCTGATATCGCGCAACAAACGCATCGACTTCCAGTAGACGATCTTCGACCAACCCCTGAAGCCGCGGCAGATAGATCCGCTTGAGCTTCTGCTTGTGGCGCGCATCTGGCTCAGCGCTGCCAAATCCTCGTTCGGAGAGCTTCACTTCACAAAAGGTCCAGCCTTCCTCGCGGGCGCGCCAAGCAACATCGACATTCGTTCCCTCTTCCTCATCAGGAACGTATTCGAAGCACCAGTCAGCGACTTGCCCCGGTACACTGAGGGCGGTCAGCAGTTGCTTGGTCGCTGCAGTGCCTTCCAAGAAAAATGGCAGGAAGAGGTTGAAGGCGAGGGCCTGGGATGAGTTCAGATGGTGGAAGTACTTGTGAAGCTTCACAACGGATCGATTCTTCTCGAAAAAGAGCCGAAACTCGGACCGGAAGGGCTCCAGAATGTTCAGGAGATACAGCTCCCTCAGCAGAATGTGCGGCTTGTGGACGACCGATTTCTTGCCCTTGAACTCTCCCGATCGCTGCACGCCAAGGCGCCGACGCTTGTAGTCCGCGAGATGGGCCTCAAGAGCTTTCTGATACTGTCGCATCTTCTAGCTCACCATCCGATCCGCGCTGCTTGAGGCGGGTGTCAGAATGAACCGCCCGAGCTTCTCCTCCTCTGGGAAGCCCGCCCGCCCAATTACCGAAAACTCGCTCGAAGGAAGTCAGGGCGACGCGCCCCCTAATACAGCCAGGCTCTCTCCTAACCCAAGCCTCTCTCCAATGCTTTCCTGATTTGGGGTACCAGCCGACGCAGCTGAGATTCCTTCGCAATATTATGCTTCTTCCAGCCCTTCTTCTCCCTGATATGAAGCCGAAGATGATTCTTCCGAGGATACAGGGCAACGAAGTTCTTGCTTGCGCGGTAGACGAGGCCGTACTTGCCTAGGCGGATGCATTTCGTGCGCTTTGGCTTCATTCGGCGTATTCTTCGGTCAAGCCTTGCCGCAAGTAATGAAATGCCATGGTTCGATTTCTTGTGGTCAAGACAGGCCTTCAACTCGTTTCGTATCGGCATTGAAATCGGCACTTCCACCGTCGTGGCCTGACATATCTCGTAGTCCTTCGTGCCGAATCTGCGGATGTAATCCTTGCAGTGGTTGTACCGATCTATTCGTATGATCCCGACTTCCTTAAGGTCTTTCTTGATTAGTTGCAGGATCTCAGGATGCTCGCATGCCTCGTTCAAGAGCGCCACGTAGAAGCGCACCGGGATCTTGCCAGCCTCGACGAACCGAACGGCATGTGCCCAGAATCGGATCTTAGTTATCTCCTCCTGACTTAGCTTCCTGTTGAACGAGTCGAGGAATCGCTCTCCAGCGTCGTGGATCATCGCCTTGTAGCCGAGGATCTGGCCAAAGGCCTGGCCTACCCCGACAGGCCGAGCGGTCCGCTTGCACTCCACAATATGGAATTCGTCGTTGTCGGGGGAGAACCCGACGACATCTAACTTTGGCCCGCCGAAGTCAAGCTCTCGAACGGCGACGCAGCCGTGCTTCTTGGAGATGTACCGTCGGACAATGTCCTGGTAGTAGGATTCCAACCTTCGTCGTTTCCTGGCCTTTGCCACGAGCCCCTCGTCGGCAGCAGTCTCCTCAAAGCATAGCTCATAATCCGGCCTGGCTAACAAGGAATATTACAGCCATGGGAACTTGACAAATCGTGGAGACATCGACGCTGGAGCACTAGCCATGCCTGCCTTCCGAGGTCAAAAATGAGGCGGCGGAGAGGACCAGCGCGGGTCTAGAATCTCATCTGGACTCACGAGCATTAACGGCTGATTTCTCCAATCTTCTCCTATCCACTTCCCAAGCACCCCATACGTGCCGCTCGCGGCTGCTATTCGAAGCACGAACTCTGTCTTGAATGCGACGCCAAAGTATTCCGTTGGAAGCGGAAGGCCACGCGGTGGCCAGGTGTTGTCTATGACTTGGCCTTGCACGTCCACGCACCACGCATGGTGAACCATCACGGGCCCCACGTACCCTTCGACGTGGGCCAGATGGGGACGATCTTGTCGGCAGGGACGGGATTGAACCGCCGACACCAGGATTTTCAGTCCTATCGTTCCAAGTTCGTAAGTCCGCAGAAATCCTTGATCTGCAATCAACACTGATTCGGACGATGATGAGCTGGAGTGCGCTGGAATGAGCCTGAATGAGCCCGAGTCAGTCACAAATTGGGCACAATCCCTTGGCTCACAATCGAAATAACCAACGGTCCATCTCCGCGCTAGCCTTCCGAAATTCTTAGCTGTGAAGAGAGCCGTAAAATCCGTCTCAGCTCAAGATCGGCCACAAAGACGTCAACCAGGAGTTTGGCCAACTCCTCTCGCTCACGAGCTTGCGGATCAGGGAATAACAATCTCACCAGATGTTCTCTGGATTCAATTTGAATGCCGGAATTGGGATCGCATGCCCGAAATCCCTCCAAGAAGGCTGCCCATCGACGATAAGTCCGAAATATGCTGCTCTCAGCATTATAGAAATCTGATCTTGTTACCTTGGGCGGCGAGATCTCACTAACCCTTACGATCCGCGCTTGATGGAGAGCAAGCCGATGATCACGTACGTCCTTCAGTTCGGATAAGCAATAAAGTACCCACGGATAGTTCGTCAATGTTTGATGCTGCCCGCTATCTATCGGCCAAAAATCCCCTCCATTGTGATATAGTGCTTTGTACTGAAAACCAAACAGTTTTAGAGTATTTCGGTCGAAGAATATGAAGTCCGCGGGCAATTGAGCTTCAGCGATTGAAGTCAACGGAAACACGACAACGTCGAATCCGGCGTCCAGGAGAGATTCCTCGACTTGTCTGCTTGTCCAGTATTCCGTCTGCCGTTCGTAGATATACGGCGCCGCCACGCTGTCTCTACCCTAGCCTAGAATCCCTCTCACCCACTGGCAGTCTTCCCTGTCAGTTATGGGGCTAGCAAGTCTACCAACCGGTTTTGCCACCGCGTCAGGTCTCGTTCCGTGTAATCCCCATAACCAAGCTCGTGATAATCCTTCACCCCATAGCGTCGCAGACGGTGATAGGCTCCGATGCCCCGAAGTGGCGCGGGCATCATCTTCACAATGACACATTGCGAGGCGGCCCCTAGCTGTGTCAGCCACCCCCCATCAATGGGAAAGAGAACGTCGAATGCTTGAAGCGCATTCGGTATCTCATCCTCCGGCACTCCAGTTTGTTCCTGCAGCCATTGAAACTCGGCTGCCTGCCGGTCCTTGAGGTAGAATCCCCCATGGCCCCAAAGGAATACCTGCCAGAACAGAGCGTAGCGACGGAAGGCGCGATCCTTTCTCAACTGGTCTACACCGTCTCGGAAAGTTGCTGGTAGAGCTGCTCTTAGCTTCCCTGGAACCTGCCCGCCCTCAGTCATGCAGACATAGTCTACTGCCGCCTTTAGAATCGCCAGACGTGCACGGTGCTCTACGTAAAAGCACGACTGTAGAATCTTGTGCTCTCCAAATAGCAGTGCCTCCCGTAACTTCGGGTTATCCGGCTGAGGCATGTCAGGATCGAAAGCCTGTCCATCAAGCTCTTCGGCTACCCCCAGCGAGAGCTTCGGATGCCCCTGGTAGGCTTGATATAGTGCTGCCAGCCTATCTTGAATATCCTTTACAAAGAAAATGCCGTCGTTTACGAGCCGATGGTACTCGAAGGCAACTCTCGGTCCCTTAAGCCCGCTCGACTTTGCAGAACTCCTCAGGACCTCTATCAATCTTCGCTCGGCCCAGCAGCTAAACCGCCAAATGGTTACAAGAAGATCGTCCTTGACCACAAGGAAGCCGGCGGCACCAAATGCTTCTCTTGCTTTCGCGAAATCGCCCAGATCAACTAATGCAACACCCAGGGGCGCCAGCTTCGTCTGAGCCGCCGCAATGTCAAAACCAGTGGGTACCTTAGCCACAAAAAACCCACCACGCACTATGTCGAGGTAGCGCATCCAGCCGACTACTTTGAAAATATCCGAGAAGCCCCACCTGCCCGACTTCGCTTCAGCCATCACGGACACTGGCAGGGAGTCCTCATAATGTGTCGCAACCGCGTCAAGCTCCAAGATCTCGGTAAAGTCTCGTTCCGTAATGTTCTTCTCCACGAAGTATCCACCCGCATGAAACAGGGCAGCGACATACTCTTCCAGCTCAGCCGCGCTCTTGGGAGCTTCTGCTAGACTTGCTGTTGCCATCGGGCGCCGATGCTCCTAGGTGTACCGCACCCGGTTTCTTGGACACCAGTGGGGGATGTCAGGGTATGGCCCCGGCGACGATCGTCGATCCTGGAGCCGCTGGGCGATCGGGTGTCAGGGGTAATCATCGTCAGGCCGCCAACGCCATGGCTCGCGCAGCCGCCGGCGTCCGATACCCGAGCCGCTCGATGAGCCACTCGGCGTTGTAGCGGGCGATGAATTCCCCGATGATCTGCCGGGCCTCCTCGAGCGTCTGGAAGCGATGGAGATAGAGGCACTGCTCCTTCGGCGTCCGCATGAACCGTTCGATGACGCCGTTGCACTGCGGCTCGCCGACGTAGGACGGCGTGATCGTCATCCCCAGCCACTTCACCTCGTTGATCCAGGCGTCGGCGATGTACTGCGGCCCCCAGTCGCACCGGATCTTGAGCCCGCGCGCGACGTCCTTGCCGAACCGGCCGAAGGCGTGGCGCACGCCTTGCCGCAGCGGCTCGAGCGCGACCCAGCGATCGCCGAGCTTCGCGGTGTGCCAGCCGACCACCTCATCGAGGCAGTGGTCGATCGCCCCGAAGAACCAGCACCAGCCGTCCTCCTCGGTGTAGAAGCGCGTGGCGTCCGTGCCCCACATCTCGTCGGGCCGGGTGGTGACGATCGTGCCGGCATGGGCGGGATCGCCGTTCGGCGGCCCGAGGCGGCGCGGCGCCAGGAGCCGGTGCTGGCGCATCAGCCGCAGTACGCGCTTGCCACCGACGGCGAGGCCTCGGTGGGCCAGACGTGCCCGCACTTTCCGATAGCCCTCGCCATGGAACGGAGTCGCCACCAGCACCGCGCGGATCGCCTCGACGATCTCGGCATCGCTCGTGGCGGTCCTCGGACCCCGCTTGCCGGGGACGCGCGGCGAGACCGGCACGGGGGCGACCGCCGCGTACACGGTCGAGCGGGGCACCCGGAAGAGGGTGCAGATCATCGTCAAGGGATACCGGCGTCCTGTCTTGGGACTCACGCAGGTCCTCATCGCTTGTGCTTCTTCCACTCGTCCGTGAAGCCCCTTTTTTCGATGAGGTGCTCGGCCAGCTCCAGCCGCATCATCAACTCGCCGATCTTGGCCCGGGCCAGGGTGAGGTCGCGCTCCTCGGGATCGCTCCGGCTCTTCAGCCCCCGGGTCCCGTGCTCCAGGAAGACCCGCTGCCAGCTCTCCACCTCATGTGCAGGCACCTGGCTCTCCCGGGAGACCCCATCGAGCGCCTCGCCGCGGAGCAGGCGCAGGACCAACTCCGTCTTGCGCTGCGCACTCCAGCGATCGGGGAGCTCCGAGGGTTCGACCTCCGACCGTTCACTGCGCGGAGTCGTGCTCTTCCGTGGCTTCGTGCCCATGGCCAACCTCCTTGGTCACCATCATCCATTTAGTCATGACGACGTCCAAGGAAATCGGGTCCGATATACTAGGTAGCCTCCTGTCCCTGCCGCTGCCGGATATACCGCTCGATCCCCTGCTCGCTGAACCGAAGATTCTTAGGCCTCCTGCGGATTGTGCCTGTCAGCTATTCGCGCTAGAGGCCTTTAGTCGCCGATTAGATTCTCTGTAGTCTGCGATATAGCGGCACGCGCACTGACCCCAATTCACTGAAAGGCTCGAGTCTTCTCTTTCTGACGTTCTGACATTACTTCAAGTGCGTACATCAGAGCCGCAAGCACGATACCAACCAAGGTTAGAATTGTCCGCAGCCGTGTTATACGCCGCTCGAAGAAATGCCCCCTAATGTCTTTCTCAAAATCTTGCAGGATCTCTTCCTCTTTATCTTTATCAAAACCAAAACCCGCGCGCCGTCTCCCAATTTCAACTGAGTTAAGTTCATGCCCGTCACGGATTAGCTCCATCCGGATAAATGTTAGGCCCTCGATAGCCAAGCCGCGCTGTTGCGGGAGGCTATGGAAGCTGAGACGAACAGTATCAGCATCAAGGGTGGCACCTCCGCGCTTACGTGCGGCGAAAATCTCCACAAATTCGCCAAATCCCTTATCGCGGCGTAAAAGGTCGCTTGATCGTCGGAAGTGCTGCAGATCTCCCGGTGTCCATGGTCCCTCAAATCGCTGGTTCTCCGGCGAGACAAGCTTTTGATAGCCGGCTCTAGCCGATTCGAACCGGGGCGCAAGTATCCGACCTGCCCATGAATGAGGTTCGGGACTCTCGATGAGAACTCCAGCAATTGCCAGGAGCGTTCCCAACCCAAACAGCACATGGATTATCCCCACTAGCGACCCACCCTTTTCACGGAATATGATGTAGAGAATCTGTGCAATAATCCCGCAGATTATGGTGAGGACGCTCAAATTGTCGTGGCCGGAAGCCCACAACCATACGCCCAATACGATGCCCAAGACCGAGGGCCAAAAACCCCAAACGAGCAGAACCGTCCAGCCGAGGCAGATTGCTAATACCCACAATAATCCGGCGAGAATGCCAACAGCCACTAGGATCCAGATTACTTCCACCGCCTTCTACCTCCAGATTGCCAAGAGCCCATCTGCCCGCGGCGCATCTTTCCTACTGCAATCTCCAGTGATACCGCTCCTCCTTTGTCCCAGTTCGGCACGTTCGCCCCGCGTCGCAATCAAGCAGCTTCCTCCATAGCAGCCCCCCGGGGAAAGACAAATAGCATGGATTGAGTCAGGTTGAGGTAGCCCCATTCGCGCCGGCACATCTAAAAGGATGACAAGAGCCCTCAAAGAGGTGACGAAGGCGAACCGGCGGCGCCTCACGAGTGGTCCAGGGTGGAGAACCTGTCGGTTAATGAGCCCAGTCAACATAATGGCCATTCTCAGACGCGCCGAGCACGGCCGCGGCCAGCAATAGCCGCTGGGCTCTCAGCGTTCTCTCACCCCTGTCCACGCCCCCAGAGGGCCCCTCTTCTCCCTGATACAGGGCGGATGCCATGTCGTCCTCTTCTTCTCTCATGCGGGTGTGATGGTCTGGTCGCGTGAGAAGACAGTCAGAGACCTCGCGCCTCGCGTCAACGCAACATAGAGGTCCTTTGCATCCATTCCATCGGCGTCCAGGATTATTGCGTGATCAAATTCGAGGCCCTTGACGAGCAGCGTAGTTCCGACTGCGCAGCGCCCGAGCCGTCTGCCGGCGAACCGGGAGCGATTGCGGACTACCCACAGGGCATCCGACAGCGATCCATTCCCATTGGCAATGGCCGTGCGGAGCCCTCGGATCATTTCATCAAAAAGCTCCCGACGATACATGACGGCCTTCGGGATAGAGGGAATCCGTTCCAAGGCGCCGATGACGGCGGAGAAGGAATCATCCTCCGCGACCCGGTGAAGAGCGTTATGCACCCCGGAAAGCTGACCTTGTAGGGTTCGGGGAATGGTTCCCGACCGATACGTGTCCCGGATGCGCTGGAGTGCTGTCGCCACTCGTGTCATACACTTTCCAGCAAAATCGATGACTGCGGCGGCCCGCGCCGGGCCGTGCGCCGTCTCGATTCGCACGCCGCCCTGGAAGAGCTCTTTCGACTCGATGGGCTCCACGCACTGATACAGGCCCCTCAGGCGGCATGCCAAGAAGTGACCTTGCTGGGGCACCCTATGGATCGCTACCACAGTGCCTTGAGCCGCTCGTCGTGCTACCTCCAGACAGACGCCAACTTGTCCTAGGATCTGATTGGTGGCCGGTAACCTCTCCCACCGAACGGGAGCACCATTAAGGCTGAGGGGGCGTCGCTGTAACAGATCCTGGCGCACCGACGCCAGCCATTGTCCGAGTGGAGGGTTCTTTGTCTCCCATCGCCACGGGCGAGTCAACGCGGGAAGCTCCGAGAATTGCGGCCGGACATCCCGATCCCAATCAACAGGCTGATTTTGGCCAAAATCGAAGATTCCCTGGAGAGGATCTCCCAGGACGCGGGTCGGGACGACGTCGGCGATCGCTAGCACGAGCCCGTGCTGCTGGACGGTACAGTCCTGGTATTCATCAATATACGCGCCCGAGTACGAGGCCCGAAGCACCTCGCGGACAGGTTCCAGGAGCAGCAGGTTCCGGGCCGTGTCATAGACGCGGTCCCACTCGTCCTTGGTCGTGGGTTGCGGAGTCTGCAGGCCGGAGGTCCGTGGGAACGCTGAGGCGTACCGGAGAGCCCAGGCTGCGATCGTGTCCACCACGACCTCTGTGGACCCGTTCTTCAGGGACCGCATCTTGCCGCGAAGAGCGTCGACCCCAGCGTGGGTATGTGTAAGCACCAAGTCCCTTCGGGTCCCGTGGCGGCAGACCGCCTCCGAAATCAGGTGCGTCTTCCCGCACCCTGCCGCGGCAGCCACGAAAGCGCGCGACGCGTCTGCGAGCATGGCTGCGTCAGTCATTGGCGTCGATCCATCGTTGAAGTTCTCCCGTCTTCTGCGCCAAGTCTGTGGCTGGGATGCGCTCGATGTACCGACAGAGGACTTCTCCCAGCCGCTCGCCGCTGCCGATCCGTTTGAACCAGCCGGCGGTCTTGGCCGCATGTCCGATGGCGTTGCGGAGTTCCTGTGAATCTTGCCACGCGCGGAAGTCGTCCTGGATCAAAGCCGCATTTGCGCTGAGCCGCTGACCGACGGCCCCTCGCACGCTTTGTTCACCGGGCTCCTCGAATGCCAAGGCGACGACCTCGAGCACCCCCTCCCACGGCAGGTCCCGGGCGATGCGTTCCTCGATTGACAGCCTGTCCGCCCAAATCAGCACGTTGATTCCCTCTGCCTGCATGGCCGCCGGCTCTGGCGCAAGTTCGCGGTCCGAATCTCCCAGAAAGCAGACGCTATAGCCGAGCGTCCGAATATCTACGGCGCGCTGAGGCGCGTTGGCCCCATCGCCTTCCACAGGAACGACGCCCAGATACGCAAATGCTTCCTTGCCCTGCGTCTCCGTCCTGAAGCGGTCGAAAGCGCGGCACACACCGACTTCCGTCTTGCCTTCGCATACGATGACTTTGCGGCCCAGGAGTGCCTCTGAGGCCGCTCGCACAACACCTTGCAGGGAGGCTGCTGCACCGACGACTCTTGTCTCGCCATCGACGGATCGCACGATTCTCAGACAGGAGGCATCCAGCTCCTGAATGACGACGGGAGAATGTGTCGTCATAATGACCTGTCCCCGGCCTCCCTCAGGCCGAAGGGTCCTTACGAGGGATCGGATGCGATGGGGCTCCAGGCCATGCTCGACTTCGTCGACCAGCGTGATGCCGCCGGCCTTGGCGGCTTCGCGCTGCAATGCGAATGTGAGAAGCCGCCTCGTCCCGAGCCCGGCCCTCCGCAGCGGGACCTCTCCATCATGGAGCGCAACTCCGCCTTGACCGATATTTACGCGCCGGATGTCGAGGCCAGGCCGATAGTTCTTCTTCGGCGCAACGCCGTATGCCTTTGCGAGCTCTTGAGCTTTGGCAGCCGCCGCTGTGAGCAGTGGAACGGCGTCAGCCGTGATGGCTGAACGCGCGGCACGACCTGCCGCTGCCAAAAGACCCCGCAGAGAGCCCATGCCGTCTGTCAGTCTGAACAGAACCGTCCCGGTGTTCCACGTAAGGTGGCGATCCACGAACTGACTGAGCCGGAGAACACCGAGGAGCTGCCTGTCGCGGGAGGATATGGTGCGCCCATCAGGATTGCGGTCATTGATGACGGTCCATTCCGGCTCCAAGGACGAGTCCACCTTGAGGCGAATGGACAGCACTGCTTCATCACCCTCTGCAGGCTCGTCCCGAAGGCCTTCAGCGTGATTCCAGCCCCGTATATCCAGGCCGAATTTATTGTCCGCCCGTAAGGCCTCCGGGAGCTGCCCGACTGTCGCAATAATGATGATCGGCCCATCTGTGTTGCCGTCATAGAAATCAGAATCGTCGAACCCATAGTCCCATCTGGGCGAGAGCGTGAGCTCAATGGCCTCAATGATGGTGCTCTTGGTCGAGTCGCCGGGCCCCAGAAGGCAAATCACGTCGCCCGCGAGGGCCCAGTCGAGCAGCTTGATGCCGCGGAACCCTTCGATCCGAAGATGACGAATTTGCATGGTTAGTGGTCCTTGGTCGGCAGCATCTCACCGGTCCGCCGCCTGGGCTATCGAGCGCTTTCCCTTTCGCATTATCCCCGCAGATCCTGCAGGAATTCCGACGCCGGATTGACGCCTGTCACCAGCAGGTGATCGCGAGCACGAGTACACGACACGTACAGCAGATGACGCTCGGTGTCGTACACCTCCTCGAGGTCTCCTTCATCCGTCACTGCCTCGATGCGCGCCTGCAGCGGCAACACCTCGTCGTCGCACGCCATTACAGCCACGGCGCGAAACTCCAACCCCTTGCTCAGATGCATGGTCCCGACGGATACGCGGTCGCGCGCCGTCTTCACGTCGTCATCAAGCAGCGCGACAAGTAGCCCCGCTGCCTCCGCCGCCGCGCGCGCCCTCGGCAATTCGGCAGAAGAACGGACGAAAACGCTCATTTCCCCGGGCGTCACCCCCTCCGACGCGCGCTCCGCCAGCCAGCGGCCCACCACCGCGGACTCCTCCTCGGCGCTGTCGAGTACGCGGACCAGAGGGTCCGGCCCGTTGAACACTGAGATCGTGCCGCCTCGGTCCTCCGTGTTGCCGTCCACGTCGGAGACCTGCTTTCCCAGCAGCCGGTCCGCCTGCGTCCTGATCTGGTGCGACGTCCGATAGTTAATGCGCAGCGTGGACGACCGGCCCCGGATGTCCACGCCGAGCGACCGCCACGAGAAGGGGAGCTGGAAGATCCGCTGTCCCAGGTCCCCGGCGAAGAAGAGTGCATCAGGTCGGCTGCCGCCGAGGGCAGCGGCAAAGCGCAACTGCGCTACGCTCACGTCCTGCGCCTCGTCGACAACCACGAAGTCGTACGGCGGCCGCTCAGCCGCCGCGAGGTGCGTGGCGAGTTGGCTGTACAGGTCAGCTTGCGTCAGAAGCTTCCGCCCGTTCAGTGCCGTCCGAACCCGCTCGAACATCCCCCACAGCAACTGCCGCTGCTTCTCAGGTAGTCTCGTTTTGCGGCCCAGGCGGGCCACGTCGCGGTACGCTTCCCACGAATCGAGCTGCCAGGCGTCCACGACCTCCCTCCACTCCGATAACAGAAAGCCGAGAGAGAACTTCTGGTCCGCCCTCCGGCTTGCGGCCTCGTGTATGAGGTCCCGTATCACGTCGCGCGAGGCGACCTCCGTGCGTCCGAGCATGCGATCGTGAAGCCGGCGGGCGACTGTGTCCAATGCATCCACGTCGATGCGCTCACGAAGACGCGGTTGGGTGCCGATCAGCCGCCCGAGCTTAGTGCGGAGCGTGCTCGCCAGCGTCTCCGAGAAGGTAGTGAGGAGGACGCGGGCATCGGGGTTGGCGCGGGCCAGGTGCGCCGCGCGGTGGAGCGCTACGACCGTCTTCCCTGTACCGGCCGAGCCGGCGATGCGCGCCGGGCCGCCGAAGCGGCGCTCCACCAGCTCGCGCTGCGCGGGGTGGAGGAAAACCGTCCACCGCTCCCATGGATACTCCAGGGCGCGCGCCAGCTCGTCTACGTCGGCCACCACGCGAAAACGGCGCCGCGCGTCGGGATGATTGAATGGGTCGGCGGGCGGCGGGGCGGGCTGAGGCTTGTGCGGCGTGCTCCCGGTCGCCAGCTCCAGCACTGCCTCGGCCGCCTCCGCCGGTAGGTGGTCCGCCAGCGTGAGCACCGTGTCCTCGGTGGCCCGTCGTACATCGGCCATCCACTCGGCCGGCACGCCGTATCCAAGCAGCTCATCGTCTGGCACGTGCGCGAGCAGCGGCTTCTTTGGCACCGGCGTCGGAGTCGGTTGCACGTACGTGGGTACGATGATTTCCTGCACGCGCTCGCGGATTTCGACGAGCTGCGCTGCCCCGGTGGTAGGGTGTGTCTCCAGCTTTCGGCGTTCGGCCCATGCGTACGCCTTGTCGTGATGGTCCACGTAGCAGAGCAGTAGGCTGTCCGAGGTCCGATGCACGATCAACCGGAGGTCGCTGCCGACCCGCACCGACCAAAATCGCTTGTCCTTAGCTTTGGCGAGTTTGTGGAAGCTCATCCCGGGGTTGGCCGGATTGAGCTGCAGGTCGAAGGCGGTCGTCTTGACCGCCTTCTGCTCGTCGCCCGCGAGGTGCGCGAGGCTGTCCGTGAAGGTGTCGGCGATCCGGAACTCCATGGTGGTGCCGCTCACACCACCCGGAAGACCTTCATCACCTCGTCGCCCAGGTGGTTGATCACCTTCACGGCGATGCGGCCCGACTTGGGCTTGTCGAAGGCGCGCGAGGTGTCGCTGTGGAGCGTCGCCCACGCCGCCTCGTCGATCTCGGCCTTCAGCGTGGTCTTGAGCGCGCCGTAGGGATCGTTGGCGCCGAGGAAGTAGGCGTGGCGGACGAAGAAGCTCTCCTCGTTGTAGTCGGTGTCGATGAACCAGCAGGCGATGCCGTCGGGGCCGTCGCTGCGCACCTCGCCGGTGCTGGGGTCGAAGACGTCCACGCCTTTCACCTTCACCCGCACGCGCCCGCGCTCGGCGGGAAGGAGGGCAATATCCGGCTCGCCGAAGATGACGAACAGGTTGCCCTTGCCGGTGTTCTTGAGGTCCTCGGCCATGTGCAGGTCGGCGTTCATGCGCGCCTTGAGCACGGGGATACGGCCGAGCTTGTTGAACTCCGTAGCGTGCGCCTCGTAGTTGAAGGCGCAGGCGATCAGCACGTCGAAGCCGGCGTCCCCTGCCTCGCGGGCGGCCAGCACCAGGTCGGGGCGGGTGACGGTGCCGAACTCCGGCCCAATGAAGATCGCGGCGCGCCGCTCGACGGCCGCGGCGCCCTCGCCTTCCATGTAACGTCCCTCGGCGGCGACCAGATCGCCGGGCCACGGCGTGAGCGCGGTAAAGGTGATGCGCGCGTCCTTGTGCGCCTGCTGCACGCCGGCGGTCCGGAGGTTCTCGAGAATCATCTGTGGGAACGACTGCTTCGCAGCGTACTCCGCGCCTTCGGAGACCTGGTCGATCAGCTCGTCGTTCTCGTCCACGCCGAGCACTCGGTGCGGCGAGAGGCTCTCGACAGTGAAGGGGCCGGCAACGCGAACCTTCCTGTTGTCCGGGTAGGGCTTGTCGTAGAGGTACTCGAACTCCGCCTTGGCGGCGATGGACGCGTCGATCTCTTTCTGCCGCGCGATGCGGGCCTGCCACCAGTCGGCGTGGACCTTCTTCGCGGGGTCGGGCCACTTGGGATCCGCTTCGCGCGAGATCTCCCATTCCTGCCACTGCTTCTTCAGCGCAGCGTTGAGCTTACCGCGCAGCGGCTCGAGCGTCGCCTGCCACTTCTCCCAGATGACGTCGATCTCGGCGTTGTTGGCGATGGACTTCAGCGTGATGTGCGGCACGCGCTCGTAGACGAAGCCCTGGCGGATGTTGCCGCGAATCGGCTGCGACGAGGGCACGGTGCGGGTAACTTCAGCTTCCTTAAGCTGGCCTTCGCGTGAGTCGGCGAGCAGATAGTAGGGGTAGCGCGCGCCCATGATGCGCGCTCGGGCCAGCGCCAGCGCGACGCGCGAGGTGTCGATGGTGATCCAGCGGCGGCCCCATTGCTCGGCGACGGTGGCGGTGGTGCCGGAGCCGCACGTCGGATCGAGCACGAGGTCGCCGGGGTCGGTAGCCATCAGAAGGCACCGTTCCACAATCTTCGGCGCGGTTTGGACAACATAGATCTTGTCTCCCCCGACACTACTTCCCGCATCCGACCAGACGTTACTGACGGGCATCGCAGGGAAGTCATTGATGTATCGCACGTAGTTGAGCGTATTCTTGCCAGGCTCGATTCGGTTTGCCTTCAGTAGGCGCGCCATCCCCTGTTCGTTGGTCTTCCAGCGAACTCGCTCGCTTGGTCGAATCGTCCGCCCGTGGATCTCGACGCCGAACCAGGAGGCTGCGCCTTCGCCCTTGGTACGCCCCACGCTTTGACTTGTCATGTCGCTGAGGCGAAACGCGCGGCCTACACTGGCGTCGGCCGGCGCAGCTTGGGGCAGTCGCTTTCTCTCTCCTGATTCCGACTCAACGAACGTGTATGCTTCTCCCCCCTCGCCCCCTGCGATCTTCCGACGCATGAACGCTCGGAATTTCAACGCTTCGTGACGACGGGCATACCAGAGCAGCGTGTCAGCGACGTTAGACAAGTAGACCTCGGTCGATCCCGACGTTTTCTCCACTGTTACTTGCGACACGAAGTTGTCTTGCCCGAAGACCTCATCCATCACCGCCCGCACTCGATGCACATTCTCATCGCCGATCTGCACGAAAATCGACCCCGACTCCGCCAGGAGATCGCGCGCCACCGTCAGCCGATCGCGCAGATAGGTCAGATAGGAGTGAATGCCATCCCGCCACGTATCACGGAACGCCTTCACCTGCTCCGGCTCCCGCGTGATGTGCGCCGCGTTGCCGTCCTTCACGTCGCGGCTGGTGGTGCTCCACTGGAAGTTGCTGTTGAACTTGATCCCGTAGGGCGGGTCGATGTAGATGCACTGCACCTTGCCGCGCAGCCCCTCCCGCTCGGCCAGGCTCGCCATAACCTGCAGCGAGTCGCCGAGGATCATGCGGTTCGACCAATTCTGGTCGTGCTGATAGAACTCGGTCTTGTCCACGCCCTCGGGGATGCCGTTGAAGTCCGCGAACAGGTCGGGCTGGGTCTCGCCGACGTCGCGCCGGCTCTCCCGCGTCTGGCGCAGCAGGTCGTCGATCAGCGCCTTGGGGTGGACCTTCTCCTGGATGTAGAGGGGCGGGACGTGGACCACGAGGTCGCTCCAGTCCTGCTCGTCCTTGCCGCGCCAGACGAGCTGCGGGTCCAGGTCGCGGTTGCGCCGCTCATAGGCGACGCGCACCGGGTCCTGCGCCTCCTTCTCCAGCACCGACTGGTATTCCGCGGTCGGGATGTTCTTCCGCGTCGCCTCCTCGTAGCGGAGGGCCTCCACCGTCTTGCCGCTCGCGCCCTTCGCCGGCTTCGGGTTCTTCGCCATGCTCAGCTCCCCGCCCTTGCCGGCGCCGCAACGGCGCGGCCGATCATCTCGTGGAACGCGCTCTCCACCTTCGCCTTGAAGTCGGATTCGATCTGGTAGATCTCGGTGAGCTCGGCGAACGCCCAGCGGCCAAGCGTGCCGAGGTTGTTGACGGCGGGCACCCAGTAGGTGTCCATCGTGCTTTTCTTCTCCTTCGCGTCCTCGCGCCGATAGCCCTTGATCTCGACGACGAGGTGCAAGAGGTCGTCGCTGCCGTGGCCGTCGTCCACCAGCACGATGAAGTCGGGGAGGTAGCGGCGCATCTCGGAGCCGTAGCGGTACGGCACCTCCAGGCCGAGGTTGTGGTTTTTCACGTACGCCTTCACCCGGGGGTGCGACTCGGCCACGCGGCAGAGCTCGGCTTCCCAGTCGCTGTCCAGCACCACCCAGTTCACGTGGCAGCGCGTGGGATCCGTCTTCCAACGGTGCGTCCGGGAGGTGTTGAAGCGAACGTGCGCCGTGGAGCCTACCGGGTTGTACGAGTCGAGCACCGCCTTGATCGGACGCTCACCAGCGAACGCCGCGGTGATGGCCGCGGTGATCCTGTTGCACGCCATGTCCGCCAGCTCCTGGTACATGAGCTGCGCCGGGTAGGTGCCGCTCCTGCACTCAAGATGCTTGTCGAGCCACTCCCTGGTGATGCGCTTGAGCTGGCCGAACAGGTGCAGCTTGGGTGCCTCCCCTGCATCGCGCCACTTGGTGTAGAGCAGCCGCCGCGTGAGGTGGAAGAGCACCGTGGACAGCCGTGTGTCTTCCAGGTGGTTCAGGCTCAGGTCCACCGCCTGGCCGATGATGCCCGCGTTCCTGGTGATCGTCGGGCCAACCAGATCGGGCGTAAGCACGAGCGTCGAGTCGTCGGTGAACTTGGCCGTCAGCCGCTCCTCGGGCAGCTCCACGCGGTAGCCCGCGACGCGCGGGAAGCGGATCTCGAGCGCGTCGCGGTCCGGGCGCACGGCCTTCACCTGGACCGTTTCGCGTGGCGGCTGCGGCGGAGCGACAACGGGCTTCGCGGTGAAGTCGAAGGGGACGCCGAGCACGTCGGCGTACTCCACGTTGAACAGCCCCTCCTCGTTCAGGTCGTACGACTGCCGGCGCAGCGCGCGCCCGATCACCTGCTCGCAGAGGAGCTGCGTGCCGAAGGCGCGCACACCGAGCACGTGGGTCACGGTGTTGGCGTCCCATCCCTCGGTCAGCATGGACACGGAGACCACGCAGCGGATGGCGCCGCCCAGGCGGCCCTGGCGGCCGACGGTGTTCATGACTTCGCGGAGCAGATCCTGGTCGGTCAAGCCCTCCGCCTCGCGGCGATCGCCTGTGCGCTCGACGATCTCGCGGCGGAAGCGGTCGATCTCGTCGGCCGCCATGCCGCGGAAGTCGTCGTCGAGCGCCTCGCCGCTCTCGAGCTGCTCGCTGTCGATGAGCAGCGTGTTGGGTCGTGCGAGCGGGTTGCCGTGCTCGTCGAAGTTGCGGAAGAGGGCGAGGCGGCCGTTCGCCAGCGTGCTGGAGCCGTCCTCGTTCTGCCGCTGAAAACCGGAGATGAAGTCGTAGACCAGCTTGGACGTCGACGTGTTGTTGCAGACGACGATGAAGCAGGGGGGCACGGAGATCCGCGCCTCCTCCCACAGCTTGAAGGTCTTCTCGTAGTGCCCGTAGAGCGCCTGGAGCGCCGTCTGGAGGCGGGTGGGAAGGGCGAGGGGGTCGAGGCCCTCCGCCTTGCCGCGCCCCTTCTTCGGCATGTCTTTGCGGATGTTCTCCCACAGGTTGCGGAACATGGGCATGTCGTCGCCCGGGATGTTCTCCGCGACGGGCACGCGTGGCAACTTCACGATGCCGCACTCGATGGCATCCATCAGGGAGAAGTCGCTCATCGTCCACGGGAAGAGCGTCCCCTCGGCGTATCCCGACCCGCGCAAGAAGAAGGGGGTCGCGGAGAGGTCGATCACGCGCGCGAGCCCGAGCTTGCGGTTCACGGTCTCCAGGCCGGAGATCCACACGCGGGCGGCCTCGTTGTTTCGCTCGGCCTCTTTTCGATCGTCGCCCTTCAGGTCGTCGTCTTCGTCCTCCTCGCGCGGCTTCTCGCGGTAGCAGTGGTGCGCCTCGTCGTTGAGGACGAGGATGTTCTTCAACCCCATCAGCTCGGGCATCACGCGCTGGAGCATCTGCCCCTCGGTCTCGAGCGTGTCCAGACTATCGCCGACGCGTCCCTGAAGGAGCGCGCGCCCGCCCTTCGAGAGGTCCACCTGCTCGCGGCGCTTGAAGCCGTGGAAATTGGTGATGACAATCTTGGCGCGGTTGACGTCGTCCAGCATGTCGCCCGGCACCAGCTCGCGGTCCGCATAGTAGCTGTCCGGGTCGTTCGGCTGGAGGACGCGCAGGCGATCCTTGATCGTGATCCCGGGCGTGACGACGAGAAAGCCGCGGGTGAAGCGCTTGCTCTGCGGCCGCCGGACGGCGTTCACGGTCTGCCAGGCGATGAGCATGGCCATGACAGTCGTCTTGCCCGCACCCGTGGCGAGCTTGAGCGCGAGGCGCATGAGCTCCGGGTTGGCATCGTTATTCGCGTTTGCCAGGTGCTCGAGGAACCCCTTCCCCTGTCTCTCGTTCGGCGCCACCTCGGTGAGCCAGATCGCGGTCTCCACCGCCTCGATCTGACAGAAGAACGGGCGGACCCCGGTGAACTCGTGGTGTCGCCAGTGTTGAAGCAGCCGCGCCGTCTCCGGCGTCACCCCCCACGCGCTCGGGTTCGTGATGCCGCGCCACTGGTCCACCCGGTGGCGCAGCTCGTTGATGATCGGGGTCGGGTCATACTGCTGCCTGGCCGTCGAGACGCCCGCCCCCTCGTCGAACACCAACCGCTCCTGCCCCGCGCTTCTCTTGTGCTTCTTCGGCCTCGGGATGGGCGTGATGAACTTGGCCGTGCGACGCGCCTCGATGAGGCGACCGGTGGGCTGCCCGTCCTCGTCAAGCTCCCAGTGGCGCGCGGGGTACGCGTAGGGGGAGTTGAGGATCGGTCGCTCGAAGAAGCGGCTGTCCATGGTCAGAATATATGCCGCGGCGCGGCGGAAGTCACGAGCAGTTTGGCGGGGGAGTTTCCCGATGCACTATGGTGGTGACTCCGCTCGACGGCTGGACGCGACCGGTCGTAGCGAACAATGGTTAGGCACTCCGGTTCGGGGGTCCCGAATCAGGAGCCGTTCAAGTGCGGCACCGCAGGTCGGCACGTGCGATTCACCGGACACCTGGGACGATGTTGGGGGTCGTCCGCCTAGACATTCTGACTTCCAAGAGAGCCGCCCGATGTCCTTCGTGGCCGCCTGAATGGAGCGATAGGTGACGCCCGTCCATTTCTGGGACACAGAAGGCTGTCCCTCGCTGAGACGGCCCAAGCGCGCGGGAAAGAAGGAGGGCGCCGCAAGTGCTTGGCCTGCGGCGCCCCCGGGCCCCGATTACGAATCAGTTGCTCTGCCACTAAGCTATCCCGGCCTGCCGTGGGAACGTCTTGGGCCGGGGCATGACGCGCACGGTGCGCCGTTCGTACACACGACGTACACAAACGCACGAGAGGGGCCAGCCGGTGCTGCCGACTAACCCCTCGTCGTGATTCGGCTTCGGTTGGTTGCGGGGGCTGGATTTGAACCAGCGACCTTTGGGTTATGAGCCCAACGAGCTACCGGACTGCTCCACCCCGCGGTAACCTCATGCACGATACCGGATTGGCGCGCTGGTGTCAAGCACACCCTCACCCTGGCCCTCTCCCTCAGAGAGGGAGAGGGGACTAGTACATGGGGCGGGCGCCTTCGCGGATCCAGGTGGCGAAGTACCAGAGGGCGCTCGTCAGGACCGTGCCGGTGGTGGCGACGAAGAGGCTGGCGCCGATCACGGCGATGTGATCCATGAGGCGGGGAATCCCGCGCACGGTGACGAACTTGAGCGTGATGACGGCCAGCGTGAGGCTGCCGAGGATGGAGTGACCGAGCACCCGGGGGGAGCCGGGGTCGATGTCCCCGTATCGCATGCAGTGGTAGGCGATCAGGACGAAGAGCA
>Ga0214473_10002466_pt1 | contig 22707 bp, 16 predicted proteins | sample RVTome_7_FD_203509 | JGI IMG/M metagenome (GOLD analysis project Ga0214473, IMG submission 203509) | Soil microbial communities from uranium-contaminated site in the Upper Colorado River Basin, Wyoming, United States - RVT98D197 | ecosystem: Environmental > Terrestrial > Soil > Contaminated >... | reverse complement strand
CCGGGTCCAGAAAAAAGGCTATAAGTCGCCTCGTCTGGCCAAGACGCTTTCGTCCATTCTTCCGGGATTGGGACAGATGTATGCGGCCGACTGGCTCGGCGGGCTTAATGCCCTGGCGATCAACGGGGCGACCGGGGCGCTCCTCGTCTATGACCTGCTGGAATGGCGTTGGCAAAATGCGCTCTTTAACTCGGTTTTCTTTTTCGAGCGGTTTTATCGAGGCAACAGGATCAATGCCGAAGAGGCGGCAAAGACATACAACCAGAATCTGAGCCGTAAAACGGCCGCCGAGATTTTACGTCTTTTAGAGAAAACCTGAGTGACTAAGACGGCGGCGACGCGGAATCTCCTGATCGGGCTCGCGATATTAAGCCTGAGTCTCGGCGCCTTCGCTCAGACCGAAGGCGAGGATAAATACCGCCAAGCCGGCAGCCTCGTGGATGATGGTCAATTTGTCCGGGCCCTCGCGATCTATCAGGAAATTCTCAACGCCGAGCCTTCGCCCGAGCCGAAGACGAGGTCGCGCATTCTCAACAACATGGGCTTCTGTCACTACAAACTCCAAAATACGGAGAAAGCCGAAGAGTTTTATCGGCAAGCCATCGATATCGACCCGGACTATGTCACTTGCCTGAACAACCTGGCCGCCCTCTTGATGAATCGGGCGAAACACGAGGAGGCTCTGCCTTACCTCAACCGGGCCCACGGCCTCGAAAAGAACATCAAGGTCGTGTTTAATCTCTTCGTCTGCCATTATTATTTAAAACATGAAAAGGAAGCCCGCGCATTTATCGAAGAAGCGTTCGCCCTGGATGATGCCTACACGAGCGACCGGTTGAAGAGCAAAAATATCAGTCCCAAAGACGTTGAACGGTTGAGGAAAGAAATCAAATCCCGCCATCTTTCTTGACATTTTCCAGGCTTAAATATAATCTATCACGCCTGGGCAGATGAAGTTCTGGATTATAAAGGAGGACTTATGACATTTAAGAGAATCAGCGCAGTGTTCATCGCCATGTTGCTCGTCTCCACCCTGGCTTCCGCGGGAACCAAAGAGTTCGGCAAAGGCCGGATCTTCGTCACGCCCCAGGTCGGGATCAACACTTGGGCCATTCCCTTCGGCCTGAACGTGGAATACGGCCTGACACCAAATATCGGGGTCGGCGCCACGGGCACGTTTTGGTCATGGGGCTCGACCTATTGGAACGAAACCGTCATATCCTTGAACGCGGAAGCGGCCTATCACTTCACCCAACTCACATTTGAGAAAATCGACCTTTACGCCGGCGCCGGGTTGGGATATTCCGTCTATTCCTGGAAGTGGAAGAGCGGATTCGGCACCGGGCTCGTCGGGTCCACCGGCGGCTCCGGCATCCACCTCACCACCTTTGTCGGCGGCCGGTACTATTTCACCCCCAAAATCGCGGCCAGTCTGAGATTGAACGGCGGATTCGGGAATTGGGCCGGCTTCGGGGCCCAGGTCGGGATCACGTTCAGCCTGAAATAAATCAGACTCTCGGCTTAAGGAGAGGCGTCGCGCGGCGCGATTTCGCTCTCCTCAAACCGGGTTGCGTTTTAAAATCCGCCTTCGGAGAGAGATTTCTCGTCCGGAGTCATTCCTTAAGGAGGATGTGATCATGAAAAAGCTTTTCGCGATTCTCGGCTTGATATCGGCCCTCTCCCTCTCTTTGAGCGCCGATATCTATATCAAGAGCAAGACCCATCAGGACGCGATGAGCGTTATGGGCCAAAACCAGCCGGCCAAAGACAGTATTTCCGAGCAGTGGATGGGCGATAACCAGTTCGCCATGATTTCCGAGGACCAGACGATCGTCATCGACCTGAAGAAGAACATCGGCTTCGTCATCAACCATAAAGCCAAAACATTTACCGAAATGACCCTTCCCCTCGACATGTCCAAGCTCCTTCCGCCGGAAGCGGCCCAGATGGCGTCGATGATGAAGATGACCGCGACCGTCGCTCCGACCGACGAGACCAAGAAGATCGGGCGGTGGGACTGCCAGGGCTACAACCTGACCATGTCCATGATGGGCATGAGCTTCGCCATGAAAATATGGGCGTCGACCGATGTCCCGTTCGACATCAACACCTATAAAACCAAGTTCATGGGCTACACGCTCAAGAGCCTGGGGCCGATGATGGACGAGTCCGCGGTCAAAGAGATGATGAAGATCAAGGGCTTTAACATCTCCAGCCAAATGGAGATGTTCGGCTCGAAGATCACGACCGAAGTGACAGAAATCTCGAAGAAAAATCCCCCGGCTGGGACCTTCGCTCCCCCGGCGGGCTACACGAAAACGGCCCGCTGACGCGGGACGCGTTTTCCGTTCGATTCCAATCGGGAAGCCGGGAAGCGCGGCTTCGCTTTCCGGGACTCGTCCGGAACGACCGGCGCGAGTGAGAGTCTATAGCGGAAAATCAGTCGGGGAACGAGACCAAGACGATTCGGAGAGGGGGCCCTTACTCGTATTCCGCCCAGTGCTTGACCTGGAGATCGTCCATGGATTTGAGCGCCAGAGATTGGACGAAGAGTTCCGCGACCTGAAGGTTGGTCAGGAGGGGGATGGAGAAATCGACCGCCGTCCGCCGCAAGCGATAATCGCTGTCGAAAGCCGATTTTTTTTCGGGGTCGGGCACCGAAATGACGAAGTCGATCCGGCGGTCGGTGATATATTCCAGGATGTTGGGCCTCTTCCTCTCATGGACCTTGTGCAGGCGGGTATTTTCGATGCCGTGATTCTTGAGAAAGGTCGAGGTTTTATCCGTGGCATAGAGAACCAACCCCAGGTCGCGCAAGCGGGCCGCCGAGTCCAGGAACTTCAGCTTATCTTTCCGCCGGCCGATGCTGAGGAGAATAGCTTTCCTCGGTAAAACGAAGCCCGCGGAAAGGATGGATTTCAAAAAAGCTTCGTAAACGTCGGCTCCGAGGCAGGCCACCTCGCCGGTTGAGGCCATCTCCACGCCGAGGGTCGGGTCGGCGCCCTTGAGTCGGGAAAACGAAAATTGGGGGGCCTTGACTCCGACATAATTCAGGTCGAGCGTGGATTTCGTGTTTTCGACCCGCCTCCCGAGCATGGCGTCCACGGCCAGCTCGACAAAGTTGACCTTGGAGACTTTGCTGACGAACGGGAAGGAACGGGAGGCGCGGAGGTTGCACTCGATGACCTTGATGTCGTTGTCCTTGGCGATGAACTGGATGTTGAACGGCCCGCTGATATTCAGGGCGGCGGCGATTTTCGTCCCGGTCGCGCGGACCTTGCGCATCGTCTCGATATAGGTTTTTTGAGGGGGGAGGACCATGGTCGCGTCGCCGGAGTGGACGCCCGCGTTTTCGACGTGCTCGACGACGGCCGAAGCGATGATGGCGCCATTCTTGGCCACGGCGTCGAGTTCGATCTCCTTCGCGTCGAGGATGAACTTACTGATGACCACCGGGTATTCGGGCGAGACGCGCGAAGCCTTTTTGAGATATGTCTCCAGGTCGTTTTGGTCGAGGACGACGCTCATGGCCGCGCCGCTCAGGACATAGGAGGGCCGGACGAGGACCGGATAGCCGACGTTCCGGGCGAACTTTCCCGCTTCAGCCACGCTCCGCAGTTCCCGCCACTCGGGCTGGTCGATCCCGAGCGCGTCCAGAAGCTTCGAAAATTTGTAGCGGTTCTCGGCCGTATCGATTGATTCGGGCGATGTGCCGAGGATGCGCATCCCGGCCTTGAAGCATTTGAGGGCGATATTGTTCGGGATCTGTCCGCCCATGGACAGGACGATGCCCCGCGGGTTCTCGAGTTTGTAGATGTCCAGGACCCGCTCAAAGCTCAGTTCCTCGAAATAGAGACGGTCGCAGATATCGTAGTCCGTCGAGACCGTCTCGGGGTTGTAATTGACCATGATCGTTTCGTAGCCCAGTTCCTTGAGACGGGCGACGGCCGAAACGCAGCACCAGTCGAATTCGACCGACGAGCCGATGCTGTACGAGCCCGAGCCGAGAACCATGACCTTATTCCGGCCGGAACCGAAACGGATATCGTGCTCCGCGCCGTGGTAGGTGAGATAGAGGTAGTTGGTCCGGGCCGGATATTCGGCGGCCAGGGTATCGATTTGCTTGACCGCAGGGACGATCCGCGCCCGAATCCTCCTTTTCCTGATGTCAAGCTCGTCCGCGCCGGCGAGGATGGCGATCTGCTTGTCCGAGAAGCCTTTCTTCTTGGCTTCCCGGAGAAGATCCGCGGGAAGACCGGCGGGGGCGGCTTTTCGCAGCTTGTCCTCGAGGAGGACGATGTTCCTGATCTTGGACAAGAACCAGCGGTCGATTTTGGTCAGCTGGTAAATGCGGTCGATCGACATGCCCTTCTGGAGGGCCTCGGCGATGCCGAAAAGGCGCTCGTCGGTCGGATGGCGGAGCTCCTTTTCCAGGTTCCGGAAGGAATAGCTTTCATTGCCCACGACGCCGTACATCCCGATCTGAAGCATCCGCGTCGCTTTCTGGATCGCTTCTTCGAAATTCCGGCCGATGGCCATGACTTCGCCGACGGACTTCATCTCCGATCCGATCTTTTTCGAGACGCGGCGGAATTTTTTCAGGTCCCAGCGCGGAATTTTAACGACGAGATAGTCCAGGGCCGGTTCAAAGCAGGCCGTCGTCCTTTTCGTGATCGAATTGATCAAGTCGGGAAGGGAAAAACCTAGAACGAGCTTTGCCGCGATGAAAGCCAGCGGATAACCGGTCGCCTTGCTGGCCAGGGCCGAGCTCCGTGATAGCCGGGCGTTGACTTCGATGATCCGGTAGTCGCCGTCCCGGGGATTGAGGGCGAACTGTATGTTGCATTCGCCGACGATTCCGAGATGGCGGACGGCCTTGATCGATATCTCGCGCAGCCGGTGGTATTCGCCGTTGGTCAGCGTCTGCGAGGGAGCGATGACGATGCTTTCGCCCGTATGGATGCCCATCGGGTCGAAATTCTCCATGTTGCAGACCGTGATGCAATTGTCGTCTTTGTCCCGGACGACTTCGTATTCGACTTCCTTCCAGCCTTCGAGGTATTCTTCGATCAGAACCTGGGGCGCGTGGGCGAAGGCTTTCTTCAGCGTTTCCCGAAGTTGCTTTTCGTTCTGGGACAGGCCGCTGCCCCGCCCGCCGAGGGCGTAGGCGACGCGGGCCATGACCGGATACCCGATCTCCGCGGCGATCCGGAGGCCTTCGCCGATGGTTGCGGCCGCGACGCCCCGCGGCGATTTGAGCCCGGCTTCGGCGAGCCTGGCGTTGAAAAGCTCCCGGTCCTCCGTATTTTCGATGGCCTCGACCGGAGTCCCCAAGACCCCCACTTGATGCTTGGCCAGGACGCCCGCCTTGGCCAGGGCGACGCCGCAATTGAGCGCGGTTTGGCCGCCGAAGGAGAGAAGGATGCCCTCGGGCTTTTCCCGGGCGATCACCTTTTCGACGAAATACGGGGTCACCGGAAGAAAATAAATTTTATCGGCGAGGGAATCGGAGGTCTGGATCGTGGCGATGTTCGGATTGATTAGGATGACTTCGATCCCTTCCTCCTTGAGGGCTTTGATCGCCTGGCTGCCGGAATAATCAAACTCGCCGGCCTCGCCGATTTTCAAGGCTCCGCTGCCGAGGATCAGGACCTTTTTCGGCTTTTTCGGGGATACGTTCCGAGCCCCCCGCTTCGCCGGGGGGCCACCTTTGGTTGTGGCGGAAATCAGCGGACCTCTCCCAGGAATTGGTCAAATAAAAAATCCGTGTCGGTCGGCCCGGGCGCGGCTTCGGGATGAAATTGAACGCTCTGGAAAGGCCGGGACGCGTGGCGGACGCCTTCGTTCGTTCCGTCATTGGCGTTCGTGAACCAGGGACGCCAGGAATGGGATAAGCTGCGGACGTCCACGGCGAACCCGTGGTTCTGGCTGGTGATGTAGCAGCGCCGCGTCCCTACTTCGCGGCACGGCTGGTTCTGGCCGCGGTGCCCGAACTTGAGCTTGAAAGTGTCGCCTCCCGCGGCCAAAGCCAGGATCTGATTGCCCAGGCAGATGCCGAAAACGGGAACGTTCTCTTGCATCAGGCGTCGGACCGTGGCGATGGTCGCGGAGCATTGTTTGGGATCGCCCGGCCCGTTGGAGATGATGACTCCGGACGGAGCATAATCCAGGATCTTGACATAATCGGTCTCGGCCGGAACGCGCACGACGCGGACATTCCTCCGGAGGAGGGAGTGAAGGATGCTCATCTTGACACCGCAGTCGATGAGGGCGATGGTTTTGGGCAAATGGTTATTATAAATTTTTATCTTTTTGGCCGTGACTTCGGAAACCAGAGGCCGCCTGTTGGGGTCGGGAATCAGTTTGGCCTCGCGGCGCAGCGCTCCGAGGTCGGTTTTCGTGAAATACGTCTCGAGAATGCCGAGCATGACCCCGTGGATGCGCAGTTTCTTGGTCAGGGCCCGGGTGTCGATCTCCGCGATTCCCGGCACCCCGCTTTCTTTGAGCCAGGCGTCCAGGCTTTTTTCGTTGGTCGCATGCGATGGCCGTTCACAGCATTCGCTGACGATATATCCCCAGATTTTCGGCTTGTCCGACTCGAAGCTCTTGGTGCTGACGCCGTAGTTGCCGATCAGGGGATAGGTTTGACAGAGAATCTGGCCGTGGTAGGACGGGTCGGTGATCGATTCCGGGTAGCCGACCATCCCCGTATTGAAAACGACTTCCCCCGAGACCTTGGCGAATGCGCCAAAGCCTTCGCCCGTCCAGACGCTGCCGTCCTCAAGGACCAGGATGGCCTTCAACCAGCGCAATCTCCTTTCGAATTCGGCACATTATATATCGCCGGCCGGGGTTGCGTCTATCATTTCTTGAAAACTGTAATGCGGTCGGGGTTTCCGGGTCTTGTGTCCCTCCGCTCTTTCAATTATGATTCTTCCAAGATACCGCGGATGGATAAAATCAGCCGGATCAATCCTCTTCTCGAAGTCCTGCGGTCCTCGCCGCGGCGGGTGAACAAAATCCTCATCCAGAAAGAGAGCGGGCGTCCGGTTGGCGAGATCGTTGCCCTGGCTAAATCCGGCCATGTCCCGTACCTGTTCGTTCCCCGCCAGGCTTTGGACAAGCTTGCCCCCCACCATCAAGGCGTCGTGGCCATGCTGGCTCCCAAGGAATTCGCGCCGCTCAGCCATATCCTGCCGAAAACCGGAGAGGGACAGGCCGATTCGCCTTTTATTTTATTGTTGGACGAGATCGAAGACCCCCAAAATCTGGGCGCCATCCTTCGCAGCGCCGAATGCGCGGGAGTGGACGGTGTCGTCGTCCCGGCCCGGCGGAGCGCAGGCTTGACCGATTCCGTCTACGAAGTCTCCGCCGGGGCCATCGAGCACGTCAACGTGGCGCGCGTGCCCAACCTGGCCCAGACCATGGACGAGCTGAGGAAGCGCGGCATTTGGCTCGTCGGGGCCGAGAGCGGAGGAAGCGGCTTTTTCTTCGAATTCGACTATGCCCAGCCCGTCGGGATCGTCCTCGGTTCCGAAGGCAGAGGCCTTCGCCCTCTCATCCGGCGGAAATGCGACAAAATCCTGTCCATCCCCGTGCGCGGCCGAGTCAATTCTCTCAACGTCGCCTCCGCCGCCGCGATTTTCTTGTTCGAGGTCGTCCGGCAGAGAACGCGAACAGGAATGAAATACTGATTTTTTTTCTCAGGTTTCCTCGCCGGGGAAAATCCGCGTGGTGACGAGCGGCTTACCCCTCGCTCTCCTTGACAGCCGTTCATCGCGCCTTATAGAATAGGACAAGTAGAATTATCTAAAAAATTGGCATGACATATGGATACGAACGAAGATTTTTATACTCTCGAAAAACCGATATCCCTGCTCAAAGACCAGATAGAGGCGCTCTTCAACAGCGGAGAGCCGGGCGTCAAAGACAAGATCGACGCTTTGAGGCTCGAAATCGAGCGGGAATGGTCCAAGATTCAGCCCGAACTCAGTCCCAGCCAGATTGTCCAGATCGCCCGCCATCCCAAGCGGCCTTATGCCCTGGATTACATCAAGTCTCTGATGACCGATTTCGTCGAAATGCACGGCGACCGACGCTTCGCCGATGATCCGGCGATCGTCGCCGGGCTCGCTTTTTATAAAGGCCGGACGATCGCCGTTGTCGGACATCAAAAGGGCCGGACGACGCGCGAGCGCATCGACCGGAATTTCGGGCAGATGAATCCCGAAGGATACCGGAAGGCCCTCCGGGTTATGAAGACGGCGGAAAAATTCGGCTTCCCGGTCGTTTCCCTGATCGACACGCCGGGAGCATATCCGGGAATCGGCGCCGAAGAGCGGGGCCAGGCCGAAGCCATTGCCTATAACTTGAAGGTCATGGCCGCTCTCAAGGTCCCTATTGTCTGCGTCATCATCGGCGAAGGGGGAAGCGGAGGCGCGCTCGGGATCGGCGTCGGAGATTCGGTCATGATGCTCGAGAATTCGTTCTATTCGGTCATCAGCCCCGAAGGCTGCGCGGCCATCCTCTGGAAGGACCAGAGCGCGGTCAAGCAAGCAGCCGAAAACATGAGAATCCGAGCTCAAGACCTTTTCGCCCTGGGAATCATCGACGAGATCATCCCCGAACCTCCGGGCGGCGCCCACATCGATCCCGAACAGACATACGTAAATGTGGATGCCCATCTCAGCCGGACGCTCGAAATTCATGGCAAGAAATCCGTCGCCGAGCTCGTCGAGGACCGCTACCAAAAATTCCGGAAAATGGGGATTTACGTCGAAAAGTGAGCGCTCCAACTCCGGCCAAAAAAGAACTCGCGGCCATCAAGGGAACCAAAGACATTCTGCCCGCCGAGGTCGGCCTCTGGCAGAAAACCGAGGCCGAAGCGAAGCGCCTCTTCGAGCTCTACGGCTACCGGGAGCTCCGGGCGCCGATCATCGAGGCGACCGAGCTTTTTGAAAAAGGGACCGGGGAGAGCACCGATATCGTGACCAAGGAAATGTACACGTTCACGGATAAGGGGGGCCGCTCGGTCACCCTCCGGCCGGAGTACACGCCGTCCGTGGCGCGGGCGATCATCGAGCACCGGCTCGACCTCCAACTCGAACCACTGCGGTTTTATTACATCGGGCCGATGTTTCGGTACGACAAGCCGCAGAAAGGCCGTTACCGCCAATTCCACCAGATCGATATCGAAGTTTTCAACGAGAAAGATCCGGCCATCGATGCCGAGATCATCGAAATGGCCGACACCCTGTTGACGACCTTGGACGTCAGCGGGACGGAAACACTCGTCAATTCGGTCGGATGCCGGGCCTGCCGGCCGGCCTATTCCAAGGATTTACGGGCTCATGCCGAGAAGGTCAGAGACGCTCTCTGCGACGATTGCCGGCGCAAGATCGCGGCCAATCCTCTCCGGATCTTCGACTGCAAAATCGAAACCTGCCGGGAGCAGGCCGCCCGTTTTCCCAAGATCGGCGCCTACCTCTGTCCGGAGTGCCGGGAGCATTTCGACAAAGTTCGCGCTTATCTCGGGTTGTTCGGCATCCGCTATAGGGTTGAGCCCGACCTCGTCCGCGGTTTGGATTACTACACCAAGACCACGTTCGAGATCGTCAGCGGCGGCTTGGGCGCGCAGAACTCCCTCCTCGGCGGCGGCCGCTACGACGATATGATGAAGGACTTCGGCGGCCCCGATATCTGCGGCATCGGGTTCGCCATGGGCATGGAAAGACTGATATCGGTGCTCCGCGTCAAGCCCGATAAAAGACGCTTCCTCTATTTCGCCTTCATGGACGACGAGGGCAAGAGCAAAGCGCTGGAGCTCGCCCGCTTATTCCGGCGGAGCGGCCGCGAGTGCCTCCTCGAGTTCGGTCTAAAGAACCTGAAAAACCAGTTCGGCCGGGCCAATAAGCTGGGCGCGGCCTGGGTTTGCATCGTCGGCGAGGACGAAGTCCGAAAGGGCCGCTATCAGCTCAAGGACATGGCCGCCGGAACGCAGATCGAAGGAACGGCCGAAGAGCTGTTGGATATCATTCGCGATATAAAAACCTGAGCGTCACCGCGGGCGACCGAAGGGAGAACGGCGATCACGCCATGAGATGATCTTCATGGCGACGAGAGCCGAATCCGGTTCGCGCTCCCGTGAGCGGGATAAAGGAATGAACATATGGAAAACGTGCCGAATCAGCCGATCGGAACCTGGAAACGGACGAATTACTGCGGCGAGCTTCGCCCCGCGGACATCGGCCGGGACGTGGTCGTCATGGGCTGGGTCCACAAGTCCCGCGATATGGGCAACCTCGTTTTCGTCGACCTCCGTGACCGGGAAGGCCTGGTTCAGGTCGTTTTCAAGGCGGACCGCGCCGCGCTCATCGAAGAGGCGAAGAAGCTGCGGACGGAATACGTCGTCGGGGTGAAAGGCGCGGTCCGGACGCGGGAAGCCAAGAACAAGGACTTGCCGACGGGCGAAATCGAGATCGAGGCGAAAGAGATGACGCTCTTCGCCGCCTCGAAAGTCCCGCCGTTTGCCGTCGCCGATCCTCCCCAAGCCTCCGAGGAACTGCGCTTCAAGCATCGCTATCTGGATTTGCGGCGGCCTTCGATGCAGCGCAATATGCGCTTGCGCCACGAGGCCGCGCTCCGCGTCCGGAATGCTATGAGCCGGGCCGGTTTCTTCGAGATCGAGACGCCGTTCTTGATCAATTCCACTCCCGAAGGCGCGCGCGATTACCTCGTTCCGAGCCGGATCTACAAAGGACGTTTCTACGCCCTCCCTCAGTCGCCCCAAATCTTCAAGCAAACCCTGATGATCTCCGGCTTCGACCGCTATTTCCAGATCGTCCGCTGTTTCCGCGACGAAGACCTTCGCGCCGACCGCCAGCCCGAGTTCACCCAGATTGATATCGAAATGAGCTTCATCGACCGCCGGGAGCTTTTTGAGGTGATCGAAGGATTGATGGCTGCGGTGTTCGAGCTCATCGGCGTGACGCTCGTTCGGCCGTTCCCGCGGCTGAGCTATACGGAGGCCATGGACAAATACGGGAGCGATAAGCCCGACCTTCGGGTTCCGCTTGAAATGAAGGCCCTGACGGGGCTTGCGACCGAGCTGAGCTCCGAGGTGATTCGCAAAGTTATCGATGGCGGCGGCGCGCTAGAGGCGCTTCTCGTCCCGGGCGCGGCCGGCCTGTCGCGGAGCCAAATTGACAAGCTCGGAGAAAAAGCCAAGGCGCTCGGGGCCAAAGGCTTGTTCTGGATCAAGAAGGAGGGTGGATTCAAATCGGCCCTGAAGTTGGCGGACGATGAGCTCGAACGGATCTGGAACGCCCTGGGCGGCGGAGAGGGAGACCTGGCTTTGTTCGTCGCCGACGCGAGGGCGACCGCACTCAAAGCGCTGGGCGAAATCCGGAGAACTTGGCCCCTAGAAAAAAGCGGGCGCCGGCTGTTCAAGTTCGCCTGGGTCACGGACTTTCCGCTCATGGAGTGGAGCGAGGAGGAAGGCCGGCTGGTTTCGATGCATCATCCTTTCACCGCGCCCCTCGACGAGGACACCTCCTTTCTCGAAACCCAGCCGGCCCGAGTCCGGGCCAAAGCCTACGACCTCGTCCTCAACGGCATCGAGGTCGGCGGAGGCTCGATCCGTATCCATGATATGGACCTCCAGCGGCGGATCTTTAAGACGCTGGGACTGACCGAGAGGGAAACGGAAACTAAATTTGGATACTTTCTGGAAGCCCTGACCTATGGAGCCCCGCCGCACGGCGGCATCGCCCTGGGATTCGATCGCCTGGTGATGATCCTGGCCGGAGAGGAATCCATCCGCGAGGTCATCCCTTTCCCCAAGACGACGAGCGCCATGTGTCTTTTTACGAATTCCCCCTCCGAAATCAGCGAGCGCCAGCTCGCCGAGCTCGGCCTGAAGCTCAAATAGCCTTAGGGCCGTACACAATGCGTGATTCAAGCTCGGCAGGGCGGTTTTTTTGACCTCAGCTTGCGGGTCTCGGCGATAAGCGCGCCGATGATGGAGAGGAGGCCGAACAGCAGCAGGAATTCTGTTCCGGAGCGGGCGAGGGCCAAGCCGGGATTCGCACCGGCGAGGCCGGGGGCGGCCGACCGTATAACCATAAGCGACGAACACATCCCATAGAAGAGGCCGATCGCCGCGCCTACGAACATCCCCAGAAAAACCCGCTGTCGGGTGAGGAGGCCGCCCGCCCAGCGGGCCGTTAGCGCTCCGCCCAGGAGCGGAACCCAGATCGCGAGCCACCAGAAATCGCCGAACGAAGGAGAGCGCCCGGCCAGGACGCGATATCCGAAAAACAAGGCGGTCAGGACCGCCGCGCCGCCGAGCGAGACCGCGATCCCGGGCCAACGTCGTGCCCTGAGATCTTTCCGGCGTGCGGCGCGCTCGCGGATTCTCCGCCGGAGAGTCAGCGGATAATTGTAGAACGCGTCGAAGGCGAAGTGCTCGAGCCACGCCCCTTTTTCGCCGAAGACCGGAACGCGGTGGACGGCGTCCGTGGCCCAATGGCTGGCCATGAACCGGGCCAAGTCGGGATAGCGATACGCCATCTGGATCGGGAAGGCAAGGTAGCCCAACATCTTGAGGAAACTGATGCCGACGGCGATGCTGTAATCGCGGAAATTCCTTTCCCTGAGCATCAGCCCGATCACATAAAATCCCCGGACGAGCGACCCGGGCGAAAAAGGAAGAAGATTGAGAGCGGCGACGATCAAGCCGGAATGGAGCGTGGCCTGCTGCCAGGTGAGGTTGGTATGAGTCAAGACATAGACGAGCGCGACCGTGACATAGACGGTCTCCGAGACAAACAGCGTGGCCAAATGAACGGCCATGCTCTTCAGATATTTCTGGATGAATGGCTCTTGGATTTGGCCGCGGATCCTTCCCGCCTCGGCCGATGTCAGCATCCGGTTGTCTTCGCCGCGGCCGATCATTCGAAGGAGCCAACGTTCCCGTTCGGCGGGATGGACGAAAAGCCGGACAGGCTGGACGAAGAGCGCCCGAAGGCGGTCACGGAAATAGACTTTATCCGTAAGGAAGCGATGAAGACCGGGGGGGAGCCAGCTCAGCGGAAGATGGGCATAGAAAAGCAACGGAGCGCCCCCGAGACGCAGCGCGCGGGCTTCGGAAACGCGTCCCGAGCGTATCCAACGGATAAGCGCTTCGGCGCTACGGGCCCGACCCGCGAGGAAAATGTAGCGAGCGCTTGTCAACATATTGCCGTAGTGCCGGCGGAGGTCCGCCCGGCCCCACAATCTCCGGAGAAACGGCGCGAAGAGAGGCAAAGCCCAAGCCGGAAAAAGCCACCAGTGGCGTCCCGGCCAGGCAAAGACATAAAGAACGGGCGTTGCCAGCCCCAGAAAGGGCACAAGAAGAAAGGCAAACGAGGCCAGGCCGTTCTTCTCGAGCCGGGCCGACGTCCGTTCGTCGGCGACGTTCCTGATCCGCCAACCTTGGCGAAAGGCGGCCATGGCCGAACGCCGGAGTTTCCGGCCGAATAGACGCAGGTGATGATAGGTCACATCGATCAGGGAATCCCGGTAGCGGCGGTCTTCGCTTGTCAGAGTGCCGAGCGTGTCCCGCATGTCGGCGAATTCTTCGGGATGAGCGGCGACATAGGCCGCGAGCTTCCGCACGTCGCCCTTGTCGAATTGGACGAGCCGGCCGCGGCCGAGTCCTTGAAAGATCAACTTGACATCGACCGGGGACTGCGGCGTGGCCGGCGTGACCGTCATTCCCGCCCGGAAATCGACGGCGACCAATCCGGATTTCGGGTTCGGGTCGCTGGACGTTCGCTTCAGGGCGTTGGGTTGGCTTTTGAGCGACCACCATTCGTACTGGCGGGCGAGCTCGAAGGCACCGAGGCGATGCATCAGCCGGACGAGGCGAGCCATGAACTCGCGCTTGGCCCGGTATTCGGGCGAGCCGACATTACCGTCCGGCCGCCCCGGCTTCCAGGCACGCCGCGCGTCGAGATCGTCGTCCACTTCGAAGCGCCACTGCCGCCCGGCCACCCACTCGCTCAGCTCGCCGCAGCTTCCGAGGTTCGGGTCGACGAAAGTCGCGTGAATGTCCGCGACCGCGTCCTCCGTCCCGAATTCGATCTTGGCCGCCCGTCGAATGAATTTTTGCCAGAGGGCCTGAGACCGGCCTGCGGCGGGTATGGCCTGAAGCGAAAATGGGGCCTGGAAACCCATACCGTAGAAAATGTTCCGGATGCGCCGGCTGAATCCCGAGGCCGGGACGAAAATCTTGAGGGCATAGGATCGGCCCGTCTCGAGGGCGGGAAGGCTTCCCTCGAGGACCGTCCCTTCGAGAAGCTTGACCTTGTAGACCTGGCCGGCGAACCCCCCACCGACAAATTCCTCGGTCTCGAGCTTTACCCGAGCCCGGCCGTCGGGGATGACTCCCCGGACCACATAATCGAGAAGCGTGCCCTGTTCATACCGCTCGACGCGAAGCGGCCGATGGATTTTCTGTTTCTCGAAAACTATCTCGAGCTGGCGGACGGTAGCGACGGAGTATGAGGCGCCGGGCATTTTATGCGGAGACCGTCACTTCACGTCGCCGACGACGGCATTCAGGACGCTCTTGGTCGCCGTATCCTGGGCGAAGACAACGACCTGGAGGCCGTCGCGAGCGATCCGGCTGCGGCGCTCGGCGAATTTGAAGTCAGGCATGCGGGCATAGGTCTTCTCGACCTCGGTCAGGTAGGCGTCGGCCGCCCGCTCGGAAGCCACGAGGTCGAATGTGGCCGTCTTGGAAACGACGGGGTCGATCGAAACGATGTCCCGGACGACGAGCTTATGGAAGACGGTGCCGCTCGAACCTTTATATCTTTCTTCGCCCTGGACGAGGACGACGAAATACTCGGCCCCGGGAACAGTTTTGTTGAGGCGGATATCGGCCTTGACCGCGTCGCCCGCGCGGGCGGCCTTGACTTCGAGCTTGAGTCCCGGCGCGGTGTTGACCCGGGAGTCGATTGCGGCCTTGTATTGCCTGAACTTCTCTTTGGCCGTGTTCCGGGCTCCGCCGCCGAAGATTTTGATGTCGCCGTCGATGACGACGATCGGGGCTCCGTTAATGCCGTAATAATCCTGGCGCTTCCTCGTCGCGGGATTCATCATCGGGTCGGGCCGGGGGATGGGCAGATGATATTCCAGGATGGCAAGGTATTGCGCAGGATAAGCGTCGATCAGCCCGCCGAAGCCGAGCTCGGCGGCGACGCAAGGCGGGCACTCCGCTCCGGTGAAGATCTCGGCGAGGACGGCTTTGCCCTGCCATGATTTGGCAGGGGTGAAAGTCTGAGGAAGAAAGGGAAGAGCTTTATGGAGAGTCTCGAGCCGGGCTTCGAATCCTTGAACACTGCCGTGGATTTCGAGATACATCGTTTTGGCCTTGTCCGCGGCTCCGCCGTAATTCTCGACCGCGGCGCCGAGATAGGCGCCGTAAGCGTCTTCCGACCTGCCGAGCGCGGCGTACGCGTCGCCCAGAACGGCAAGAAACTCTGCATCGGTATCGCCCCCGGCGGCCTTGAATCGCTCGATCGCCGCTAGGGCTTTGACTCCGTCGCCGGCGTTGGCCTGCGCCCGGGCGACGAGAAGGTCGAAGGCGCGGAGGGTAAAAGAAGCGAACGCTTCTTGTTCTTGTTTTTCGGGCATGGAAACGAAAGTCTCGGGTTCGGCCGCGGCTTTAGCCGCTCCGTCTCGATAGCCGAGAACGGCGGCGAGGACAGCGGGTTTGTCGAAAGTCTTGAAACCGGGATGGTCCAGAACACGAAGCGCCGCTTGGACATAGCTCGTCATACGAGAGGAGCCTTGACCCCGGCCGACAATGCTCTTCTGGAGAGCGAGGACGGCTTCGAGAGTGCCGGCCAACTCGACTTTCGCTTCAAAGATGAAGCCCTCGATCCTGGGCATCCGCGAGCTTTGGGGATAGGCGGCCTTGATCCGCTCAAGCTCCTTGAGCCGGGCGGCCGCGTCCGCGATCCTACTGGCCGCCAGGATTTCCCGGGTTTCGGGCGGAACCTCCCGTGCCCGCTGTTGAACGCGGGCCGGCACAGCCGCCAGGCCTACGATTCCAATAGCCATGACAATCCCGCGCAATCTCCTCGTTTTTTTGAGAATGCCGCGCCGCGGCGCTCCGCGCAAAGGCATCGGCGTCATGGCCCCGTTTTCCGGCCGGACCGTATTTCGGATCTTCATCGTGGAGCTTCCATAAAAATCCCATTATAGTGAAATCAGGAGGGGGAAACAAGGAAACGGGGAAAAAGGGGGACGGCTCGTTCGGATCGAACCGTCCCCAGGGGAAACGTTACTGCTTGCTCGGTTCGCCGGTCAAGGGATCGGTCAGGACGACGCGGTGAACTTTGCCCAGTTTCTCGAGCGGGCCGAGCCATTTGTCACCGCCCTTGTTGCACGGCTCCCAGTCTCCGACGATCATGATGACCATCTGCTCGGGATGGACGTACTTTTGGGCGACCTCCTGGACCTTGGGCTTCGTCACGGCCTTGATCTTGTCGCGGTAGGTTTTGTAGTAGTCCGTCGGTTTTCCGGTCATCTCGAGGTTGGCGAAGCTGGACATGATGGACTGGGGTGATTGGAACGTGTCGGCGAAGCTCTCGAGGTAATAGTTGATCGCCGTGTCCATCTCGGCATCCGAAACGAGGTCCTTGCGGATGCGGTTGAACTCGTTCCCGATCAGTGAGATGGCGTAGCCGACCGTTTCCGACTTCGTCTGGACGTAGCCCGAAAACGTTCCGGGGAATCCCCAGCGGTAGGAAAACCGGCTTCCCTGGTTGTAAGAAAGCCCTTCGTCCGAGCGGACCTTCATCGTGATCCGCGACGAAAAGCTCCCTCCGCCCAGGATGAAATTCATGACCTGGACGGCGAAATAGTCGGGATTCGTGTCTTCGAGCCCGAGATGGCCGATATTGATGTAGCCCTGGTTGATTTGCTTCTGGACGAAATAAACGCCGGGCTCGGGCTTGGGAAAACTCTTGGGGAGCGGAGGAAATGTCGCGGCCTTGTTTATCCATCCGGCGACGATCTTGTTGACCTTGGCCTTGATCTCGGCTTTCTTGAAATCGCCCGTCACGGTCAGGATGGTGTTCTTGGGGAAGAAATACTGGGCGTGAATAGCCTTCAGCTCGGCGGATGCGATCCCTTCGTAGCTCTTCTGGGTGGCTTCCCAGGTCAGGAGACAATCGCCGTAAAGGACTTTTTGGTATTCCCGGCTCAGGACGCCGCTCGGGTTGTCGTTGGCCGAACGGAGCTGGTTGATGAGCCGGCTCTTGCTCAGGTTAAGGGCGTCCTCCTTGAATTCGGGATTCATCAGCACGTCGAAAAAGATTGCGAGCCCCTCGTCGATATCTTTGCTGAGGACGGACAGCGAGAGCGTCGATGTCCGGTCGCCGACGTTGAAGTTCAACGAGCCGCCGAGAAAATCGATCCGCTCCTCGATGGCCGCGCCTTCCCGGGTCTTCGTTCCGCCTCGGATCATGGATCCGCTCATCACCTGGGCCAGGCCGGTCTTTGTCTTGGGCACGTAGAGGCCGCCGAAATTGACGAGGGCCGAGATGTTGAACAACGGAAAGTCCGTGTCTTCCTGGACGTAGGCCCGGAGGCCGTTGGCATACTCGGTCCGGTAGGCTTTCGGGTCCGGGGGCTCAAACTTAAGGGGAGGATATTTCAGGTCGGACGGCTTTTGAACCTGTCCGAATCCGACCGATAGGACGACCAGGGCGATAACGAATGCGAGAGTAAGAGCTTTTTTCATCGTCGTTTTCCTTCCTTACCGCCCCATCTTCCGCTTGTAGATGGCCGTCAGGCTGTTGTCCTTGACGAAGGTTTTCGCCGCGACCCGCTTGATGTCGTCGTTGGTCACTTTGGTCAGGTCGTCGAGGCTGGTCACGATCGAGCGCCAACCGCGGTTGAGCTCGGACCGGCCGATCCGTCCCGCCAGGCCCATCGTGTTCGACAGGCTCCGGATGAACGAAGATTCGGCCCGGTTTTTGGCCTTCTGCATTTCCTCGGGCGTGACGCCGTCTTTCTTCACTTTTTCGATCTCGGCCCAGAGCTCCTTCTCCAACTCCTCGGGCTGGATGTTCTTGTCGAGGCGCGGGGTGGCCCTGAATTGAAAAGCGCCGACGTACCATTGCGCCTGGCTTGAGGCCGAGACGCTCACGGCCAGCTGCTTTTCCTGAACGAGGATCTTGTTCAGGCGCCCGGTGCCGCCGCCGCCGCCGAAACCGCCGCCTCTCTGGCCGCGCGTGACCTGAGATCCGGCCGCCGCAGCTTCGGGGTCGGGTTCGAACCCGCGCATGCCCCCGCCGCCTCCACCCAGGATGCTGGCGAGAATAGAGAGCGGCGCCGCATCCGGATCGCCCTCCTTGGGCGCATGGAACATGATCTGGAGGCTCGTCGGGGCGGGGCCGTCGCCGTACATCCGCTTTTCGCTGAATTGGGGCGGTTCGGAGGTCCGGATCGGCTCCACGTCAGGCCCTTTCGGGACTCGGCCGAAATATTTCTCGGCCATGGGGATGATGGTTCGCGGGTCGAAATCGCCGACATAGACCGCCACGGCGTTGTTGGGGACATAGTATGCGTTGTGGAATTCGATGAGGTCGGCCTTGGTGACTTTCTTCAGGTCGTCCATCCAGCCGATGACGTCCCAGTGATAGGGAGACGCGGCGAAAAACGCGGCGTTGACCTGCTCGTTGAAGAAATAGCCCGCCTGGTTTTCGCTCAGGCGGCGCTCCTCCATGATGACGTTTTTCTCGGAATAAAACTCCCTGAAATAGGCGTTCATCATCCGGTCGGATTCGAGGAGCATCTGGAGCTCGACCTTGTTCGCGGGCAGGGTGACATAATAGCCCGTGTTTTCGTTGCCGGTCGAGGCGTTGAGGCCCGTCCCTCCATTCTTCATGTAGAGATTCCAGAGGTCATCCTTGATGATGTATTGTTTTTCGGATTGGGCCAGGTTGTCGACCTGCTTCTGGAGGAGAGCGATCTTGGCCTTGTCGCCGCCGTCGGATGCCCAGTATTTTTCGCGGTAGATCTGATCCATGAGCTCGTCGATCTTTTTATCGATCTCGGCGTCCTTGGCGAAATCCGAAACGCCCATGATCTTGGTCCCTTTGAACATCATGTGCTCGTGGATATGGGCGAGACCGGTGATGCCAGGCCGTTCGTTGATCGAGCCGACTTTAAAGTAAATGTGGCAGACGACGCGCGGAACCGTGTGATTCGGGAGCATCAGGATGCGCATCCCGTTCGAAAGCACGTGTTCTTTGACGTCGAGCTTCAGCTCCGCGGCAACGAGGGCCGAAGCGAAGATCAAAATTGTGAGGAAAAGGGTCAGAGCGCGCTTCATGCGGTTGATACCTCCTTTTGGATGAAAATCGAATGAAGGGGGGGCATGATCCGAATTCTCCGGAATTCGGCATGTGTCCCCGGATTTAAGGCGGCTCATGAAAAAAATATCATTTCCCTTTTTACCATAAAAGTCAACTCGGCGGGGAAGACCCCTTCCAGAAGAAAAAGCTGGGGTCAGGTTGAGATCTGACCCCAGCTTATCCGAATCGGCCGGTGATGTAGTCTTCCGTCCGCTTATCGCCCGGGCGGGTAAAAATGTCCGGAGTTTTTCCGAACTCGACGAGCTCGCCGAGAAGCATGAACCCCGTTTCTTCCGAGACGCGCGCGGCCTGCTGCATATTATGGGTGACGATGACGATGGTGTAGTCCGCCTTCAGAACGTGCATTAGTTCCTCGATCCGGACCGTGGACAGCGGGTCGAGGGCCGAGCACGGCTCATCCATCAGCAGGACTTCGGACCGGACCGCGGCCAGGCGGGCGATGCAGAGCCTCTGTTTCTGCTCGAGCGATAAGCCCAGGGCACTTTTATCCAGCTTGTCCTTGAGCTCGTCCCAAAGGTGCACGGCCCGGAGGCTCCTCTCGACGATCTCCTCGAGCTCCGACTTCTTGGCCAGATGATGAATTTTAGGGCCGAAGGCGATATTTTCGAAGACGCTCAAGGGAAACGGGTTCGGCCGCTGGAAGACCATCCCGATCTTTTTGCGCAAGCCGGTCAACGACTCCTCGGCCGCGGCGATGTCCTCCCCGTCGATCCGGATCGCGCCCTCGATCCGGACGTCCTCGATCAGGTCGTTCATCCGGTTGAGGCAGCGGAGGAGCGTGGATTTTCCGCATCCCGACGGGCCGATCAGGGCGGTGATGGCTTTTTCGCGGACGGCCATGGAAACGTCCGTGAGCGCCTGGAAATCGCCATACCAGAGATTAAGCTTTTCGACGACGATTTTATCGGCCATGGTCAATTCTTGAAAGGGCGATGCTTGCGGAAACGCCGCGAACCCGCGCTGCGAAAGACATGGGGACTCAACCCTGATTCGAGAGAATGAGGGAACATGTCTCCCATTTTTCGCCTTATCCGAATCTTCCGACGATATAATCTTCCGTCCGTTTATCCTCGGGAGCGGTGAAGATCTTGGCCGTTTCGCCGATCTCGACCATTTCGCCCATCAAGAAAAAAGCGGTCCGCGTTCCGACCCGCGCCGCCTGCTTCGTGTTGTTGGTTACGAGGACGATGGTCTGTTTTTTGCGCAGCTCTATCATCGAATCCTCGACCTTGGCCGTCGAGATGGGATCGAGGCCCGAACACGGCTCGTCGAAGAGGATGACGTCGGGCTTCAAGGCGAGGGTCCGGGCGATGCACAGACGCTGCTGCTGGCCTCCGCTCAGCTTCCGGGCGGGGCTGTGGAGCCGGTCCTTGACTTCGTCCCAGAGGTAAGCGGCGGCGAGGCTCGCCTCGACGATCTCCTCGAGCGCGCTTTTCCCCCGGATTCCCGACATGCGCGGGCCATAGACGACGTTCTCGAATATCGACAGCGGCAGCGGAATGGGCAGGGCGAAAATCATGCCGACCCGCGTGCGAAGCTCCTCGGCGGCGAGGTCGCGACGGATATCCTTGTCCTCGAGGCGAATGGCCCCCGAAACCCGGGCATTGGCGTCGAGGTCGATCAGCCGGTTGAGGCTCCGGAGAAACGAGGTTTTGCCCGAGTTGGACGGACCGATAATGCTCAGAATTTCATTGGCGAAAACATCGAGGGTCAAGCTCCGAAGCGCCCGGACCTTGCCATAATGGATCGTCAGCCCCCGGACGGACATTTTGGTTTGACCCACGGCGCTCATTTTTTCCTTCTGAAGCGCGCGCGGATGACGACCGCGCTGATATTGACGATCAGGACCAACCCGATCAGGACGAGGGCGGTCCCGTACCGATAGGACTCGGAAATACCGGGGATTTGAGTCGTGACGACATAAAGGTGGTAGGGCAAGGCCATGGCCTGGTCGGAGAGGGAATGGGGCAGTTTTGGCAGATAGAAAGCCGCGACCGTGAAAAGGATGGGAGCCGTCTCCCCGGCGACACGGCCGACGCTGAGGATAGCCCCGGTCAGGATGCCCGGGAGGGCCGAAGGGATGACCGAATGGCGGATGGTCTGCCAGCGCGAGGCCCCGAGCGAAAAGCTCACTTCGCGGAAGGATCGGGGCACGGTCCGGAGCGCCTCCCTGGTCGTGGTGATGATGACCGGAAGGGTCATGATGCCCAAGGTGAGCGCTCCCGAAATGATCGAGACGCCGAACTTGAGGAAAGCGACGAAAAGGCTCATCCCGAAGAGGCCGTAGACGACGGAGGAAACGCCGGCCAGGTTGACGATGGCCAGGTTGATAATCCTCGTCAGGAAATTGTCCCGGGCGTATTCGCTGAGATAAATCGCGGCCAGGACGCCGATAGGCAGGGCGAAGGCGATCGAGACGGCGACGAGGTAGAACGTACCGACGATCGCCGGGAAAATGCCGCCGGCCCGCATGCCTTCTTTGGGCATGGTCAGGAGGAACTCCCAGGAAAGAGCGCTCCACCCTTTACTGATGATCAGCCAGATGATGAGAAGGACCGGAACCGCGACGAGCAGCGTCGCGAAGAAGAGCACGCCGAAGCCGACTTTCTGCTTGATCCGCTCGATGGTCATTTTCGCTTTTCCCGGTTGAGAAAGGCGTCCGCCGTGACGTTGATGGCGAAGGAGATGAGGAAGAGGACGATGCCGATGGCAAACAAAGCGGAATAGTGGGAACTCCCCCGGACGGCCTCGCCCATTTCAGCGGCGATCGTGGCGGTGAGTGTCCGGACGGGCCGGAGAAGACTCTTGGGGATGACGGCAGCGTTTCCCGTAACCATCATGACCGCCATCGTTTCCCCGAAAACGCGGCCGATGCCGAGCATCGCCGCGGCGATGACGCCCGGCAGGGCGCCGTGAATGATGACTCTGGTGAGCGTCTGCCAGTGGGTCGCTCCCAGGGCCAGCGCGCCCTCTTTGTATTCGCGGGGAACGGCGTTGATCGCGTCTTCGGAGATGCTGATGATCGTCGGCAGGGCCATGAAAGCGAGCATGATCGATCCCGCGGCCGCAGTCAGGCCCGTCGGCAGGCCGAATATATTTTTGATGAAAGGGACGAGGGTGATCATCCCTATAAAACCGAGGACGACGGACGGAATGGCGGCGAGGATCTCGATGATCGACTTCAAAATGTCTCGCAGCCGGCGCGGGGCGACTTCGGCGATGTAGAACGCGGCGGCGATCCCGAGCGGGACGGCCAGGGCGATGGCCCCGG
>Ga0214473_10002465_pt1 | contig 22716 bp, 22 predicted proteins | sample RVTome_7_FD_203509 | JGI IMG/M metagenome (GOLD analysis project Ga0214473, IMG submission 203509) | Soil microbial communities from uranium-contaminated site in the Upper Colorado River Basin, Wyoming, United States - RVT98D197 | ecosystem: Environmental > Terrestrial > Soil > Contaminated >... | reverse complement strand
GTCGGCTTCCTGTTCCCGTTGAAGCTCCTGGTGGCGTTCCTGCAGGCGTTCATCTTTTGCATGCTCTCGATGCTCTACATCGCGGGCGCCCTCGAGGCCGAGCACGGCTCGGAGTCCGAGCACGGGCCCCCGGGGGGTCATGGCGATCACGCGGGACACGGCGGCCAGGAGGCCGCGGCACCCGCCCATCACTAACACCGCCCCCGAGACGGCCCGGGGGCCCGGGCGGGACGGGGAAGGAGGAGAGAAGGTGCGTATCGCTCTCATGCTGCTGGGGCTGTCACTGAGCCTCGCCGAGGGTGTTGCCTACGCGGCGGACGCCGCGGCGACGGGATCCTGGGTTGGGCCGTTCACGGTCATCGCGGCGGGCATCGGGATGGCCCTGGCGGCCGGTCTCTGCGGCCTCGGTCAGGCGCGGGCGATCGCCGCGGCGCTGGAGGGCATGGCGCGCCAGCCTGGCGCGGCGGCCCGCATCCAGACCGCGATGATCATTGGTCTGGCGCTCATCGAGTCGCTGGCGATCTACACGCTGGTCATCGCGATCATCCTGCTCTTCGCGAACCCGTTCAAGTAAAGGCGGCGGGCCGGGCGGGCGGCTTGACGCCGTCCGTCCGGCCGGTCGTGCCATAAGGCATGCCGCGTTCCGGAGGTCGCCTGCCCCGCATCCCCGAGATGACCGTGCGGCGCCTGTCCGTCTACTTCCGCTGTCTCGCGCAGCTCGAGGAGGACGGCGTCAGGACCATCTCCTCGCAGGAGCTCGCCGCGCGCTTTCACCTGAACTCGGCCCAGGTCCGGAAGGACCTCGCCTACTTCGGGGAATTCGGCATCCGGGGGATCGGCTACGACACGGCGAACCTTCGCGCGGAGATCCAGCGGATCCTCGGGCTTGACCGCGAGTGGCGGGTCGTGCTGGTCGGGTTCGGCAACCTCGGGTCCGCGCTCTTCCACTACCGCGGCTTCGCCCGGCAGGGCTTCCGGATCGCGGCCATCGTCGACGACGACCCGGCCAAGGTCGGGCGGGCGGTGAACGGGCTCGCGATCCTGGCGCTCGCCGAGCTGCCGCGCGTCGTGAAAAGCCAGGCGATCCAGATCGGCGTCGTCGCGGTGCCCGCCGAGGCGGCCCAGGCCGTCGCGGACCGGCTGGTCGCGGCCGGCGTGCGGGCGATCCTCAACTTCGCCCCGAGCCGCGTCAAGGTGCCGAAGGACGTGCGCCTCCAGAACGTGGACCTGTCGATCGAGCTGGAGAACCTCTCCTTCCACCTGGGGCAGGCGCCGCGGTGAGCGGCAGCTCCACCGCGACGCTCGTCACGGCGAGCCCACCCAGCCTGGACGCCTGGGGCGACCTCGTCCGGGCGCGGGCGGCCCTCGGGCGCGCGACGGGGCGGATCCAGCTCGACGGCCTGTGGGGCTCCGCGGCGTCCCTCGCCCTGGCGGCGCTCCTCCCGCCGAGCCGCCCGGCCGTCGTGGCCGTGGCGGACGAGCCGACGGCGCTCCGCACCCTCGACGACCTCCGCGCCTTCGCCGGGGCGCTCGGCCGGAAGGCCCCGGGCGAGGTCGTCCTGATGCCGGTGCCTCACGCCGCCCTCTGGCGCGATGCGGGCGCGCGGGAGGAGGACGCCGGCCGCGCGGGGATCCTGGGCCGGCTCCTTCGCGGGGAGCCCCTGTGGGTGATCGTGCCCGCCCGCGGTCTCGAGGCGCCGCTCCCGACCCCGGCCGCCTTCCGGCGTCAGGTCCTGACGCTCGGGGCCGGCGACGGCGTCGACCGAGAGGCGCTGATCGAGCACCTTCAAGCCGCCGGCTACGAGCGGGTGGAGACCGTGACGGGAGTCGGCCAGTGGGCGCTCCGAGGCGGGATCGTCGACGTCTTCTCGCCGGCGGGGTCGCTGCCGGTGCGAGTCGAGCTGGTCGGGGACGACGTCGAATCGCTCCGGACCTTCGATCCCACTACCCAGCGGTCGACGGGGGCGGTCGCGACGCTCCTGGTCCTCCCGATGCTGACCGGCGAGGCCGAGGCGGGGGCCCGGCTCGGGCACTACCTGCCGGCCGACGCTCCGGTGGCGGTGGCGGATCCCGCGCTCCTCGCGCCCGGCGCGCCGGAGGCCGCCGCGCTCGAGACGCTCGGGTCGCGCCCGCGCGTCGACTGCGGCGTGCTCCTGACCGACGCCCCCGACGCGTTCCGTCTCGAGACCCGCTCGATCGAGGGCGTGCGCGGCCAGCTCCGCCGGCTCGAGCCGGCGCTCAGCGCCTGGCGGGCCGAAGGCTTTCGGGTGCGGCTCCTCGCGCCCGATCCGAAGACCGCGGACCGCCTCCAGGAGATCCTCCGGGATCTCGAGCACGAGGTCCCGGTCGTCTCGGCGCTGCTCGGACCGGAGCCCCTCGCCGTCCTGGTGGGAGGCGCCCACGTCGGGTTCGAGTGCCCGGGGCTCGGCCTGGTCTGTCTCACGGAGACCGAGCTGTTCGGGCACCGGCGGACGATGCGCCGCCGGCCGACCTACCAGCGCGGCGCCGCGATCGCCGCGTTCACCGACCTCGCGCCGGGGGACCTGGTCGTCCACGTCGAGCACGGGATCGGCCGGTACGCGGGGCTCGTGACCCTGGCGGTCGACGGCCAGCCGGCCGACTACCTCCTCCTCGAGTACGCCGAGGGCGCGCGCCTCTATCTCCCCGTCCAGCGGATGGCCGCGGTCACCAAGTACACCGGCTCCGGCAATGAGGCGCCACGGCTCGACAAGCTCGGGGCCACGACCTGGCAGCGGACGAAGGAGTCGGTGCGGGCCTCCCTCAGAGAGATGGCGCAGGAGCTCATCCGCCTGTACGCCGAGCGGCAGGTCGTCGAGGGGCTCGCGGTCGCCCCCGACACGCCCTGGCAGCACGAGTTCGAAGCGGCGTTCCCGTTCGAGGAGACGCCGGACCAGCTCGAGTCGATTCGCCAGGTGAAGGCGGACCTCGAACAGCGCCAGCCGATGGACCGGCTCGTCTGCGGCGACGTGGGCTACGGCAAGACCGAGGTCGCGATGCGCGCGGCCCTCAAGGTCGCGCTGGACGGGCACCAGGTGGCGGTCCTCGTGCCCACCACCATCCTCGCCGAGCAGCACTGGAACACGTTCCGCGAGCGCTTCGGGCCCTACCCCGTGCGGGTCGAGATGCTCTCCCGCTTCCGGTCGGCCGTCCAGCAGAAGGCGGTCCTCGCCGGGCTGGCCGCGGGGACGGTGGACGTCGTCATCGGCACCCACCGGCTTCTCTCCAAGGACGTCGCCTTTAAGGACCTCGGCCTCCTGGTCGTGGACGAGGAGCACCGGTTCGGCGTCGGGCACAAGGAGCGCCTGAAGCAGCTCCGGAAGTCCGTCCACGTGCTCACGCTGACGGCGACCCCCATTCCCCGGACCCTGTCGATGGCGATGGCGGGGATCCGCGATCTGTCGGTGATCGAGTCGCCACCCGCGGACCGCCTCGCGGTCGAGACGATTGTCTGCCGGTTCGACGCCCGGGTGATCCAGGAGGCGATCGAGCGCGAGCTGGGCCGGGGCGGGCAGGTCTTCGTGGTCCACAACCGGATCCAGTCCTTGCCGGCGCTCGTACGCTTCATCGCGCGGCTCGTTCCCCGGGCGCGGATCGCGATGGCCCACGGCCAGCTGCGCGAGACGATCCTCGAACGAACCATGCTCGATTACGTGGCCGGCGCGTACGATGTGCTCGTGGCTACGGCCATCATCGAGTCGGGGCTCGACATCCCGGCGTCGAACACGATCATCATCAACCGTGCGGACCGGCTTGGCCTCGCGCAGCTCTACCAGCTCCGCGGCCGGGTGGGCCGCGACCGCCTCCAGGCCTACGCGTATTTCCTCATCCCCGCCGACGGTCGCGTCGACGAGACGGCGGCCAAGCGGCTCCGGGTGATCCAGGAGCTCACGGCGCTCGGCTCGGGGCTGAAGATCGCGCTCCGCGACATGGAGATCCGGGGGGCGGGGAACCTGCTCGGCGCCCAGCAGCACGGACAGATCGAGATGGTCGGGTTCGACCTCTACCTGAAGCTCCTGGAGGAGGCCGTGCGGGAGCTTCGCGGGGACCCCGTCGAGGACGAGGTCGATCCCGTCGTCACCGTGGACGTCGCCGCCTACCTGCCCGAGGACTACGTCGCCGAGCCCGCGCAGCGGCTCGCGCTCTACAAGCGGCTCGCGGGCATCGGGACCGCGGCCGAGATCGAGGATGTCCGGCGGGAGCTCAGGGACCGGTTCGGTCCGCTTCCCGCGGCGGCCGCGCGGCTCCTCGACGTCGTGGCGCTCCGGCTCGACGCCAAGGCCCTTCGTCTCGAGCGGCTCGAGGTGCGCGGGGGCCACGCGCTCCTCACGTTCGCGCCGAGCACGCCGGTGCCGCCCCAGCGGATCGTCGACCTCTTGCGGATCCACGGGCGCCGGCTCCGGACCGTGCGGGAGTTCGTGCTCGAGGCCACGGTCGCCCGAGAGCCCTGGCCGGAGACCTTCCAGACCCTCACCCGGCTCCTTGGCGAGTTCCGAGGACTGACGGAGGCACGCCGATGAACAGGGCGCGACTCGCGCTCGCGGGGCTCGTGGTGGCGGGAGCGCTCGGCGCGTGCAAGGCGCCGGCGGGGCCGCTCCCGCCCGTGCCCGCGGGGAGCGGCGGCGTCCTGGTGCGCGCCGGGGAGGCGCCGCCGATCAAGGACAACCAGGCCGTCATCGACCGGGTCGTGGCGGTGGTGAACGGCGACGTCATCATGATGTCCGAGCTGCAAGAGGCGATCGTCCTCTCCCGCCGCGACGGCCGGAGCGTGCCCGACGGCGCCGAGCTCGAGCGGACGATGCTGAACCGGCTGGTCGACCACCGGCTCCAGGTCCAGGAAGCCAAGCGCGACAAGGTCGAGGTGACGGACGACGAGCTGCGCGCGGCCGTCGACGACATCGTGAAGCGGAACGGCGGCGACCGGGAGAAGTTCGAGGCGCAGCTCCAGGTCCAGGGCGTGACCTGGGAGTCGTTGCGGCGCGAGATGCGCGAGCAACTCCTCGCCCAGCGGGTCCGGAGCCGCCGCGTCGTCCGCCGGTCCACCGTCACGGAGTCCGAGGTCGACCAGTACCTCACCCAGAACCGGGACAAGTTCGAGGCCGGATTGAAGTACCACGCGTTCCACATGGCCATCACGGTCGAAGCGACGAGCTCGCCCGGGGCCTGGGAGCGGGCGAAGCAGGAGATCGAGAGCATCTCGGTCACGCTGGCGGGCGGCGCCGACTTCGCCGAGCTGGCGCGGACCCGCGCGAAGGACCCGACGGGCGGCGATCTCGGCTGGCTGGCCCGGGGTGAGCTGGATGTGGCCTTCGAGCGGCCGCTCCTGGCACTCCAGAAGGGGCAGGTGACCGCCCCGATCCGGTCGGGCGCCGCCTATCACCTGCTCAAGCTCGACGACCGCGAGGAGCTGACGGCGGAGAGGCTCGCGGACGCGCGACAGCAGGTGCGCGACCTGCTCCTCCAGAAGAAGGCGCAGGAGCGATTCGACGAGTGGCTGGAAGGCCTCCGGCGGCGGGCGCTGATCGCGATCCGCCTGTGAGGTGGACCGGCCACTACCCCACGGGCCCGTTGGTTGACAGGGCCCCGCCGCCGGTGCTATAGATGACTGAGCGTGACGCTACCGCGCGCGCGATCCCCTGACGGTCCTCGCCACGCCGCACCTCAAAGGAGCGATTCACAGCCGTGAGCACACCTCCACCGCCCCGCCATCCACGCCACCGCTTCCCCCGTCGGCCCGGTTCCGGTCAGAATCCCGGCCCGGAGCGCGAGCGCGTCGTCATGCCCGACATTCCCGCCGACCCGAGCCCGAGCGAGCTCGGAACCCCCGGCCGCACGGGCGGGCTGATCCTGACCGAGCTGAAGGAGAAGGGGATCCCGGATCTCAACACACTCGCGCGCGATCTCGGTGTCCAGGGCTTCTCGGGCCTCCGTAAGCAGGAGCTGATCTTCAAGATCCTGCAGGCCCAGGCCGAGCGCGACGGGCTCATCTACGCGGAAGGCGTGCTGGAGGTCCTGCCCGACGGCTTCGGATTCCTGCGCGCCCCGGACTACAACTATCTCCCGGGGCCGGACGACATCTACGTGTCGCCCTCGCAGATCCGGCGCTTCGACCTCCGTACCGGCGACACGATCTCGGGCCAGGTGCGGCCGCCGAAGGACTCGGAGCGCTACTTCGCGCTGCTGAAGGTCGAGGCGATCAACTACGAGACGCCCGAGCAGGCGAAGGACAAGATCCTCTTCGACAACCTCACGCCGCTCTACCCGCAGGAGCGGATCCGGCTGGAGCACAACCCGGAGGATCTCCCGACCCGGGTCATGGATCTCCTCACGCCGATCGGGAAGGGGCAGCGCGGCCTTATCGTCGCCGCCCCGCGGACCGGTAAGACGATGCTCCTCCAGGCGATCGCCAATGCGATCGCGAAGAACCACCCGGAGATCTACCTCATCGTCCTCCTGATCGACGAGCGCCCGGAAGAGGTCACCGACATGCAGCGGAGCGTCCGCGGGGAGGTCATCTCCTCGACGTTCGACGAGCCGCCGCAGCGGCACATCCAGGTCGCCGACATGGTGATCGAGAAGGCGAAGCGGCTCGTCGAGCACAAGCGGGACGTGGTGATCCTCCTCGACTCGATCACGCGGTTCGCGCGCGCCCACAACGCGGTCATCCCGTCCTCGGGGAAGGTGCTCTCGGGCGGCCTCGACGCGAACGCGCTCCAGCGGCCGCGGCGGTTCTTCGCCGCCGCCCGCAACATCGAAGAGGGCGGATCCTTGACGATCATGGCCACCGCCATCGTCGACACCGGCAGCCGGATGGACGACGTGATCTTCGAGGAGTTCAAGGGGACCGGCAACATGGAGGTCCACCTGGACCGGCGCCTCATGGACAAGCGCATCTTCCCGACGATCAACATCGAGCAGTCCGGCACCCGCAAGGAAGAGCTCCTGATCGAGCGGGACGAGCTCCAGCGCCTCTGGCTCCTCCGGAAGGCGCTGTCGCAGCTGAACCCGGTCGAGGCGATGGAGCTACTCGTGGACAAGGTCCGGATGACCAAGTCGAACAAGGAGTTCCTGGCCTCGATGCAGTCGCTCGGCTGAGCGGGACGCTCCCGCCATCGGCCGGCCCTCGCCCCCCCCGGCCTTCTGCCGGGGGGGCGGTCGGCTGCCGTTGATCCGGGGCGCCGGCGGTGCCCCCCCCCGCGCCTTGCTGGGGCGTTGCGGCGTGTGGTAGGCTAACTGAGCTCTCATTTTCGCTTGTGTGGGGAGGACTTTCCGTGAAGGCCGGCATCCATCCCGAGTATGTCGAGACGACCATCACCTGCGCCTGCGGCGAGGTCATCCACACCCGCTCCACCAGCGCGAACATCCGGGTGGAGATCTGCTCGAAGTGCCATCCGTTCTTCACCGGCAAGCAGAAGCTGGTGGACACGGCCGGGCGCGTCGAGCGCTTCCAGAAGAAGTACGCCAACCGGAAGCGCTAGCCGCCGCCCTCGGCGCGGGGCCGGGCCCGGGCACGCGAGCCCCGAGGGCCTGAGCGCGGATCGTGTTCGATAAGCTCCGGCAGATCGAAAGCCGCTACGAGGAGTTCTCCGCCCGCCTCGCCGAGGCCGCCAATGCGCCCGGCGGGCGCACGGAGTACGCGCGGCTCGCCAAGGCGGCGGCGGAGATCGAGCCCGTCGTGACGGCGTTCGGGCAGTACAAGGGCGTTCTCGCCCGCATCGAGGAGGCCAACCACATCCTCGGCGAGGACGGCGACCCGGAGCTCCACGAGCTGGCGGGCCAGGAGCTCGAGGAGCTCCGCGTACGAGAGCGGGACCTCGAGGAGCGCCTGCGGACGATGCTGGTGCCTCGGGACGTCCGTGACGACAAGAACGTCCTCGTCGAGATCCGAGCGGGCGCCGGCGGGGACGAGGCCGCGCTCTTCGCCGCCGACCTCGCGCGCATGTACACGAGGTACGCCGAGCGCCACGGTTTCCGGCTCGAGGTGCTCGACACTCACCCGACGGGCCAGGGCGGGTTCAAGGAGGTCATCCTGTCCGTCCAGGGCAAGGGGGCCTGGAGCCGGCTCAAGTTCGAGCGGGGCGTGCACCGGGTCCAGCGGGTGCCCGCGACAGAGTCGGCGGGCCGCATCCACACCTCCACGGTGACGGTCGCGGTCCTTCCCGAGGCCGAAGATGTCGACGTGAAGGTCGACGACAAGGACATCAAGGTGGACGTCTACCGCTCGTCGGGCCCTGGGGGCCAGGGCGTCAACACCACCGACTCGGCGGTGCGCATCACGCACCTGCCGACGGGGCTCGTCGTCACCTGCCAGGACGAGCGGTCGCAGATCAAGAACCGGGCCAAGGCCATGCGGGTGCTCCGGGCCCGGCTCCTCGAGCAGGCGCAGGAGGAGCAGCGCTCCCAGATCGCCGCGGCTCGGAAGAGCCAGGTCGGGACGGGCGAGCGCAGCGAGCGGATCCGCACCTACAATTTCCCCCAGGGGCGAGTGACGGATCATCGCATCGGGCTCACGGTTCACCAGCTGCCCGACGTCCTCGAGGGCGATCTCGACGAGCTGGCCGAGGCGCTGCTCGCGGCCGAGCGGACCGAGCAGCTCGAGTCGCTCGAGGCATGACGCCCGCCGTCGTCGCCACACCCGGGCCGACCGTGGCCCCAACCGCGGCCAAGGCCCTCCGGGCTGCCGGCGCCCGCCTCGCCGCGGCGGGGCTTGCGACCGCCCGACAGGACGCCGAGGTGCTCCTGGCCCGGGCGCTCGGAACGACGCGGCTCGGCCTCTACACGAGCGGCCAGGCGTCGATAACCGGCCCAGGGGGCGCGGTGTTCGAGGCGCTCGTGGCGCGGCGCGCGCGCCACGAGCCCGTCCAGTACCTCCTGGGCGAGGCGGAGTTCTGCGGGCTCGTGCTGGAGCTCGGTCCGGGCGTGTTCATCCCGCGCCCCGAGACCGAGGCGCTCGTCGACCGGGCGCTGGCCCTCGGTCCGCCAGAGGGGGCCACGGTCCTCGACCTCTGCACCGGCTCGGGCGCGGTCGCGTGCGCTCTCGGCGCGCGGCGCCCCGGCTGGACGGTCTGGGCCGTCGAGCGGGCAGGGCTGGCGGCCGACTGTGCCCGGGCCAACGTGCGGCGGCTCGGCCTCGATGGGTGCGTCCGGGTGCGCGAGGGCGACCTCTTCGGGCCGCTCCGGGGTTTCGTGCCCGCGGGCGCCGCGGACCTCGTCGTGGCCAACCCGCCCTACCTCGCCACGCCCATCCTGCCGGCTTTGCCCATCGAGGTCCGCGACTGGGAGCCCCGGGAGGCGCTCGACGGCGGCCCGGACGGACTCGAGGTCATTCGCCGGCTGCTCGCCCAGGCCCCCGAGTGGCTTCGCCCGGGGGGTGGGCTCCTCGCGGAGATCGGCGAGGAACAGGGCCCGGCGGTGCTCGCGCTCATCGAGGCGGACGGGCGGTACGCGGAGGCCCTCGTGCACCGGGACTTCCGCGGGTGCGAGCGCGTGCTCGAGGCGCGGAGGCGCTAGGTGGCGGCCCGGCTCGTCATCGAGGGCGGCGTCCCCCTCCGCGGGGAGGTTCGGGTCAGCGCGGCGAAGAACGCGGCCCTGCCGCTCTTGGCCGCGTCGCTTCTCTCGGCGGAACCCGTCGTGCTCGAGAACGTCCCCCGCCTGGCTGACATCGCCACCATCCGGGCGTTGCTCCAGGGTCTCGGCACCGAGATCGAGGAGCGTGACGGATCGACGGTCGCGCGGACGCCCGTGCTCCGGTCCGTCGAGGCGCCGTACGAGCTGGTCTCGACCATGCGGGCGTCCGTCCTGGTGCTCGGGCCGCTCCTGGCCCGTGCCGGCCGTGCGCGCGTCTCGATGCCCGGCGGCTGCGCGATCGGGGCGCGGCCGATCGATCTCCACCTCAAAGGCCTCGAGCGCCTCGGCGCCGAGGTCACGCTCGCCCAGGGCTACGTGGAGGCCCGGGCCGCGCGGCTCAAGGGGGCGCGGATCGTCTTCGACCTCGTGACGGTGACCGGCACCGAGAACCTCATGATGGCCGCCGCCCTCGCGGAGGGCACCACCATCCTCGAGAACGCGGCGCGGGAGCCCGAGATCCCGGACCTGGCGCGTCTGCTCACGGCGATGGGCGCGCGGATCCACGGCGCCGGGACCGAGCGCATCGAGATCGAGGGCGTGCCCGAGCTCGGCGGCGCGCGGCACCGGATCATCCCGGACCGCGTGGAAGCCGGCACCTTCCTGGTGGCCGGGGCCATCACCGGGGGGGACGTCACCGTCCGGGACGTGGTGCCGGCCCATCTGAGCGCCGTCCTCGACAAGCTCGAGGCGACGGGCGCCTGGGTGGAGGTCGGCGCCGATCGCGTCCGGATCCGCGCGGAAGACCGGCCCCGGGCGACCGACATCGTGACCAACCCGTTCCCGGGGTTCGCGACCGACATGCAGGCCCAGATGATGACCCTCCTGGGGCTGGCCGAGGGTTCGAGCGTGATCACCGAGACGATTTTCGAGAACCGCTTCCAGCACGCGGCGGAGCTCAGACGCCTCGGGGCGTCGATCGAGATCGAGGGAAGCCGCGCCGTGATCCGGGGGGTGCCGAGCTACCAGGGCGCGCCGGTCATGGCGACCGATCTCCGCGCCTCGGCCTCGCTGGTGCTCGGGGGCCTGGCCGCCACGGGCACGACCGAGGTGTCGCGCGTCTACCACCTCGACCGCGGCTACGAGGGGATGGAGCAGAAGCTCGCCGCGCTCGGGGCGCGGATCCGCCGGGAGCGGTGACGCATGGAATGGGAGGCGGCCACCGCGACCGGTAACGGGCGCCCGCTGACCCTCGCCCTGCCGAAGGGCCGCCTGCTCCGGCCGGCGCTCGACCTCCTCCGGCGGGCTGGCTTCCGGGGGCTGCCCGAGGATGACAGCCGCCGGCTTCTGTTCACGGACCCGACCGGTCGGCTCCGCCTTTTGATCCTGAAGCCCCTCGACGTGCCGACGTACGTCGAGCACGGGGCGGCCGACGTGGGGATTGTCGGCAAGGACGTCCTGCTCGAGCAGGAGCCGGACGTCTACGAGCCGCTCGACCTGGGGTTCGGCGTGTGCCGGCTGGTGGTCGCGGAGCCTCGGGAGCTCTGGGAGCGCGACGACCCGGCGAAATGGTCCTGGGTCCGCGTCGCGACCAAGTACCCCAACCTCACGCGGCGGTACTTCGCCGAGCGGGGCATCCAGGTCGAGGTGGTCCGGCTCGACGGCTCGATCGAGCTGGCACCCCTCGTGGGGCTCGCCGAGCGCATCGTGGACCTCGTGCAGTCGGGGGAGACGCTCCGGGCCAATGGACTGGTCGAGGTCGCCGAGATCCTGCAGTCCACGGCGCGGCTGATCGTGAACCGCGCCGCGCAGAAGACGGCGTACCGCGCCGTCGGCCGGCTGCTGGACGCGCTGCGCGCCGGGGTCCTTCCGTGATCCGCCTCCTCCGGACGGCGGAGCTGTCGCCGGACGGGGTTGTGGCGGCGCTCGCCCGGCCGCACGCGGCGACCGACCCCGACGCCGTCGCGCGGGTCGCGGCGATCGTCGACGAGGTGAGGCGGCGCGGCGATGCGGCGCTGCTCGACTTCACGAAGCGCTTCGACGGGGTGGAGTTGCGCCCCGAGGAGCTCCGGGTCTCCGAGGACGAGTGGGCGGCCGCGACGGTCGCCCCCCGGCTCCAGGCGGCCCTCGCCGAGGCGGCTCGCCGGATCGAGGCGTTCCACCGCCATCAGCTGCCCCGCTCCTGGTGGGTGCGGGACGAGCACGGCTCGCTGCTCGGCCAGCAGGTGACGCCGCTCGACCGGGTGGGGTGCTACGTCCCCGGCGGGACCGCGGCCTACCCGTCCACCGTGCTGATGAACCTGATCCCCGCACGCGTGGCGGGCGTGCGGGATCTCGTGGTGGTCTCGCCACCGGGCGGAGACGGGCGCGTGCCGGCGGCGGTGCTGGCCGCGGCCCGCCTCGCCGGGGCGAGCGAAGTCTACCGGGTGGGTGGCGCCCAGGCCGTGGCCGCGCTCGCGTATGGGACGGCGACCGTCCCCGCCGTCGACAAGATCGTCGGGCCGGGGAACCTGTACGTCGCGCTCGCCAAGCGCCTCGTCTTCGGCGATGTCGGCATCGATCTGGTCGCCGGCCCGAGTGAGGTCGTCGTGGTCGCGGACCGCACGGCGGAGGCGGCCCACGTGGCCGCGGACCTCCTCGCCCAGGCTGAGCACGACCCGATGGCGCGGGCCGTGTGTCTGACCGACGACGCCGAGCTCGGCGCGCGCGTCGTGGCCGCGGTCGGCCGCCAGTGCCCGGCCCTGCCGCGGGCGGCCATCGCGGAGACCGCCGTCCGGAGCCACGGGGCCGTGGTGGTGACGCGGGACCTCGACGAGGCGCTGGCGATCGCCAACCGCCTGGCGCCGGAGCATCTCGAGCTCGCGGTCGCCGATCCCTTCGCCTGGCTCCCGGCGGTCCGGCACGCCGGGGCGATCTTCCTCGGCGTGCACACACCCGAGGTGGTGGGCGACTACCTGGCCGGCCCGAACCACGTCCTGCCCACCGGGGCGACGGCGCGCTTCGCGTCGGGCCTGTCGGTGGAGGATTTCATCAAGCGCTCGAGCCTCATTCACTACACGCCGGCCGGGCTCCGGGCGGCGTGGCCCCACCTCGCCGCGCTGGCGGAGGCGGAGGGGCTCCACGGGCACAGCGAGGCGGCACGGATCCGCCTGGAAGGCCCCCGGACGCGAGGAGACCACTAGGCATGGCACGACGACGGCGGCGATACGGACGTGGACCGAAACCGGTGAACGGGGCGGCCAGCGCGGAGTCCCCGGTGGTGGGAATCGCGGGGGCGGTCGAGCCCGTGCCGGCCGGCAACGGCGGTGTGCCCGCGGCCGGCCGCGTGGCGCGGATCGAGCGGCGGACGCGGGAGACTGAGATCCTGCTCCAGCTGAACGTCGACGGCCGCGGCGAGATGACGATCGACACCACGATCCCGTTCTTCAACCACATGCTCGAGGCGGCGGGGAAGCATGGATTGCTCGACCTCCGGGTGAGCGCCCGGGGCGACACGGAGGTGGACCTCCACCACACGGTGGAGGACGTGGGGATCTGTCTCGGGAAGGCCTTCCACGAGGCCCTCGGAGACAAGCGGGGGATCGTTCGATTCGGGACGGCCTACGTCCCGATGGACGAGGCCCTGGCCTCGGTCCACGTGGACGTCTCGGGGCGGCCCTACTTCTCCTACAACGTGCCGTTCGCCAAGACGCGGGTGGGGAACTTCGACCTCGACCTCTTGAAGGACTTCTTCCGCGCGTTCGCGATGAACGCGATGCTGAACCTTCACGTCAACCTCCACTACGGCGAGAACCTTCACCACATCGCCGAGGCGCTGTTCAAGGCGTTCGGACGCGCCCTCGCCGAGGCCTCGCGCATGAACCCCCGCATCGAGGGGGTGCTCTCCACGAAGGGCGCCTTGTGATCGCTATCGTCGACTACGGCCGGGGCAACCTCGGGAGCGTCCGGAAGGCGCTGGCCGAGCTCGCGCCCGAGGTCGTCGTCACCGACGACGCCCGGACGGTGGCGCGCGCCCGCGCGCTGGTCGTCCCCGGGGACGGCGCCTTCGCGGATGCCATGGGGAGCCTCGAGCGCCTGGGGCTCGCCGAGCCGATCCGCGCCCACATCGCGGATGGCCGGCCCTATCTCGGCATCTGCCTCGGCTACCAGCTCCTGTTCACCGAGAGCGAGGAGTTCGGTCACGCCAAGGGCCTCGACGTCCTGCCTGGGGTGGTGCGCCGGTTCCCGCCCGGGCTCAAGGTGCCCCACATGGGCTGGAACCGGCTCTGGCATGACGGGACCCTGCCGCTCCTCGCGGGGATCCCCGCGGGTGCGTACTTCTACTTCGTGCATTCGTACTACCCCGAGGTGTCGGCCGCGCTCCAGGCGGAGGGCGTGCAAGCGGCCTATTGCGAGTACGGGCTCCGCTTCCCGGCCCTGGTCGTGCGCGACCGGCTGTACGGCACCCAGTTCCATCCGGAGAAGAGCCAGGGCTGGGGGCTCCGGCTGCTCGCGAACTTCGCCCGGCTCGCGGGCGGCGCGGAGGCGGCGCGCGCGTGATCGTCATCCCGGCGATCGACCTCCAGGGAGGCCGCTGCGTCCGGCTGGTCGAGGGCCGGGCCGACAGCGCCACGGTCTTCGGCGACGACCCGGTGGCGATGGCGCGGCGGTGGGCTGAGCGCGGGGCGCGCCGGCTCCACGTGGTGGACCTGGACGGCGCGTTCGACGGGGCGCCCCGCCACGCCGCCCTGATCCGCGCGATGGTGGAAGCGGTCCCGGCCGTCCCCGTCGAGGTGGGGGGTGGCCTGCGCGACCTCACCACCCTCGAGGCCGCGCTCGGCACCGGGGCCCGCTGGGCCGTCCTCGGGACGGCGGCGGCGCTCGAGCCGGCCGTGCTCGAGGCCGCGTGCGAGAGGTGGCCGGGACGGATCCTCGTCGGGGTGGACGCGGTCGACGGACGGGTGGCGGTGCGCGGGTGGACCGACGTGCTTCCGCTCACGGCGCACGAGCTGGTCAACCGTGCGGCGGCCGCCGGCGCCGCGGGCGCGATCTACACCGACGTTCGCCGGGACGGGACGGGCCGCGGCCCGAACCTCGAGGCCACGGCGGCGCTGGCGGCGCGCGCGTCCGTGCCCGTCATCGCGTCGGGGGGGATCGCCAGGGTCGACGACCTCGTCCGCCTCGCGGCCATCCCGAACGTGGCCGGGGCCATCGTCGGCCGGGCCCTCTACACGGGTGCCGTCGACCTCGGTGCGGCGATCGCCGCGGTGGCGGCCTGACGGCGATGCTGGCCCGACGCGTGATCCCGTGCCTCGACGTCAAGGACGGCCGGGTCGTGAAGGGGGTGCGGTTCCTCGACCTCGCCGACGCGGGCGACCCGGTCGAGGCCGCGATCGCCTACGACCGGCAGGGCGCGGACGAGCTGGTGTTCCTGGACATCACGGCGTCCCACGAGGGGCGCGCCACGATGCTCGACGTCGTGCGGCGGACGGCGGAGGCCGTGTACCTGCCGCTGACCGTTGGCGGCGGGCTCGGGAGCCTGGAGGACGTGCGGACGCTGCTCCGCGCCGGCGCCGACAAGGTGTCCCTCAACACGGCAGCCGTGGCGCGGCCCGAGCTGATCCGCGACGCGGCGGTGCGCTTCGGCAGTCAGTGCATCGTGGTCGCGATCGACGCCAAGCGTCGCGCGGCGGCGCCGGACACGACGTTCGAGGTCTACACCCACGGCGGCCGGCGGCCCACGGGCCGGGACGCGGTCGCCTGGGCTCGCGAGGCCGTGGACCTGGGGGCGGGCGAGATCCTGGTCACCAGCATGGACCGGGACGGGACGCGGGACGGGTACGACCTCGAGCTGACGCGGGCGATCGCCGAGGCCGTCTCGGTCCCGGTGATCGCCTCGGGCGGGGTCGGGACGCTCGCCCACCTTCACGACGGCCTCGTTCTGGGCAAGGCCGACGCCGTGCTCGCGGCCTCGATCTTCCACTTCGGCGAGCACACCGTGCCGGAGGCCAAGCGCTACCTCCGGGCACGCGGTGTGCCGATCCGTCTCGAGGGGGCTCCGGCGTGACGGCCGCCTCGCCGGCGCTTCATTTCGATGCGAACGGCCTCATCCCGGCCGTGGTCCAGGAAGCGGCGACCGGCGAGGTCCTCATGGTCGCGTGGATGAACGCGGAGGCTCTCGAGCGCACCCTCGCGACCCGGTTGACCCACTTCTGGTCCCGGACGCGGCGCGCGCTGTGGCAGAAGGGCGAGACGTCGGGCCACCGCCAGCACGTCGAGGCCGTCTATGCAGACTGCGACGCGGACACGGTCCTGATCCTCGCGCACCAGGAAGGGGTCGCCTGCCACACGGGGAGCCGCACGTGCTTCTTCGCCCGCCTCGACCGGCCGGCGGAGTCCGGGGTGGATCCAGCCGGCGCGCCTGGCGCAGGTCCGGGAATCCTCGATGCGGTCGAGCGCATCATCCAATCGAGGCGAGTGGCGCCACGCGAGGGCTCGTACGTGTCGGGGCTCCTCGCCGGGGGTGACGCCCGGATCGCGAAGAAGGTCGGGGAGGAGGCGGCCGAAGTGATAGTCGCGGCCCTCGCGGAAGGCTCCGAGCGGCTCATCGCCGAAGTGGCCGACCTCTGGTTCCACACGCTCGTGCTGATGGGGGCCCGGGGTCTCTCGGCGCGCCACGTGTTCGCGGAGCTGGGCCGCCGGCACCGCCCGGCCGACGGGCCGCCGTCGCGCGACGTCGCGACCGCGCCCTCCCAGGAGGACTGAGCGATACCAGGGCGCCGGGGCGTGTGGCTCCGGAGGCTGTTGGCGGTGGCGGCTCTGCTCACCGGGCTCGCAGGGTGCGGCGGGGTACGTCTTCAGGACGGGAGCTACGTGGTCGCACGGAAGGGGTATCGCGTGGGCGCCCCGGACGGCTGGACGCGGATCGAAGGCGAAGCGGACCTGGCACTCCGGCGGGCGGACGCCGCGGCCGGGCTGATGGCCCACGCCACCTGCGAGGGCAAGCCCCCGGCGCGCCCGCTCCCGGTGCTCGTCCGGCACCTCCGGTTCGGCCTCCGGGACGTCCAGGACCTCGTCGAGGCGCCGGTGACGCTCGGAGGGCTTCCCGGCGCGGCCCAGCGCTTCCGCGCCACGCTCGACGGCGTACCGGTCGCGGTGCGGGCGGTGACGCTCCGGGGGGCCGGCTGCGTCTACGACCTGGTCGGCGTGGCCCCTCCCGACGGGCTCTCGGCGCTTGCCCCGGACTTCGAGCGCTTCTCGGGGGGCTTCGCCCTCACGGGGGCGTCACGATGACCGCCGGCTGGCAGCTCGTCGGGCCCCGCGCCCGGCACGTCGCGGCGTACTGGGGCGGTCTCGCGCTCCTCACCTGGGAGGTCCTGCGGAACGGCTGGCTCCCGCGCCGCTACGTGCCGCTCGTCATCGCCGAGTTCGACGGCATGGGCGTCCGCTCGCTCGTCGTCGCGGGCACGGCGGCGATCTTCACGGGCATGGTGTTCGCCCTCCAGTCGTCCGTCTACCTCTCGCGCTTCGGCGCGGATCTCTACGTGGGTCCGCTCGTCGGGCTGTCCGTCCTGCGCGAGCTGGGACCGGTCCTCACCGCGATCCTGGTCGGGGGGAAGGTCGCCTCGGGGATCACGGCCGAGCTGGGCTCGATGAAGGTGACGGAGCAGATCGATGCGCTCCGGGCGATCGGCGTGAACTACATCAAGCGCTTGATCGTGCCGCGCGTGATGGCCGCCCTGTTCGTCTTCCCGCTCCTGACGACCCTCGCCGACTTCGTCGCGCTGGTGGGGGGCATGCTGATCGCGGTCTACGAGCGCCGGATCGACGTGTACCTCTACTGGAACACGATCTTCTACTGGGTCGTGATCCGCGACCTCGTCACCGGGGTGGGCAAGAGCTTCTTCTTCGGCGTGATCGTCACGCTGATCGGGGCGCACAACGGGCTCGCCATGACCGGGGGGACCGAGGGGCTGGGGCGTGCGACGACGGCCACCGTGGTGCAGGTCTCGATTGCCGTCATCATCGCCGATTTCTTCCTCACGAAGCTCTTCTTGCTGCTGTGAGAGCGAGCGGGCAGCTCGAGCGGCCGGACCACGACCCGCGGGGCGCGGGGGGGCGGGCGCCCGGCGCGCCGCCGGGCGCCCCCGCGGGGCCGGCCGTTCAGCTCGAGGGGATCGGGAAGGCCTTCAACGCGGTGCCCGTCCTCCGGGGCCTCGATCTGGAGATCCCCCGCGGCAGCACCGTCACCGTGATGGGCGGCAGCGGATCGGGGAAGACCGTGCTCCTCCGGCTGACCGCCGGCTTGATCAAGCCCGATCGCGGGCGGGTCCTGACCCTCGGCGTGGACATCACGCCGCTCCGTGAAGAGGCGCTCTTGCCCGTGCGCCGTCACATGGGTTTCGTCTTCCAGGGCGCCGCCCTGTTCGACTCGCTGACCGTCTACGAGAACGTCGCCTATCCCCTCCGCGAGCACGCGAGCCTGGCGGAGCCCGAGGTCGCCGAGCGGGTGCATCGCCTCCTGGCGCGGGTGGGCCTCCATGACGTCGACGCCAAGCTGCCCGCCGAGCTGTCGGGGGGCATGCGCAAGCGGGTGGGGATCGCGCGGGCGCTCGTGCTCGGCCCGGAGCTGGTCCTCTACGACGAGCCGACGGCCGGGCTCGACCCGACGAACGCTCGGCTCATCACCGAGCTCGTCGAGAGCCTCAGGGCGGAGGGCGCGTCCGAGACCGCCATGGTCGTGACTCACGACCTCGAGTTCGCGCGCGGCGTGTCGGATCTGATCGCCGTCCTCATCGACGGCCGGATCGCCGAGATCGGGCCCGCCGAGGCGCTGCTCCATTCGGCGCAGCCGGCGGTCCGGGCCTTCCTGGCGGGCGAGGCCCGCTGAGCATGGACGCGACCCAGCCCGGGTCGGGCACCCCGCTCCAGCTCCGCGTGGGCGCCTTCGTCCTGGCGAGCCTCCTCATCTTCGCGGGGCTCGTCTACATGCTGGGTCGGTCGGCGGGTCTCTTCGAGCGGCAGTACCGGGTGGTCGCGAGCTTCGGCCAGATCGGGGGTCTCATCCAGGGCGCGACGGTGCGGCTGGCGGGCGTCCCGGTGGGGCACGTCGGGGAGATCCGGCTGCCCGAGGCCGGCAGCGCCAAGGTCAGGGTCGAGCTCCTGATCGCCCGGCGCGTGCAGGACCGGATCCGGGCCGACTCCCTCGCCCGGATCGAGACCTTGGGGCTCCTCGGAGACAAGATCATCGACGTCACCCTCGGAAGCCCTGGGGCGGCGGTCCTCCAGGATGGCGGCGAGCTCCGGACGGAGGAGCCGTTCGACACGGCGCACCTCACCCAGCAGGGGGCGGAGCTCCTCCGCAACCTGGTCGAGCTCTCGACCGAGCTCCGGACGACCCTCTCGCGCATCACCGCGAGCTCCGCCGGAGCCGACGCCGCCGAGACGGTGCGGGCGCTGCGGAGTCTCGCGACCGAGATCGAGCGGGGGCAGGGAGTCCTCCACCGGCTCGTCTACGATCGGAAGCTCGGGACGGCGCTCGCGGACGCGGGCGAGACGCTCCGGCAGGTCGGCGAGACCGTGCGCCGGATCGATCGCGTGCTCGCCGATCCGCGGACGGCCGGGCTGGCGGGCGAGGCCGAGCGGACCCTCGCCGAGGCGCGAGGGGCCGCGGAGCGGGTGAACCGAATCCTCCGCGAGGTCGAGGAAGGCCGGGGGATTCTCCACGCGCTCGTGTACGACGAGGGGCGGGTCCTGAAGGATCTCGAGGGCGTGCTCGCGCGGGCCGGTGCGCTGCTCACCGGTGTCGAGCGGGGCGAGGGCGCGCTGGGCGTGCTCCTCCGGGATCCGGACGCGGCTCGCACCGTGCGCCGGGTGGTGACGGCGGCCGACGGGCTCGCGCAGGCCGTCGAGCGCGCCCGCACCGACGACAGCGTGCTCCGCGCCCTGCTCGAGGACCCGGCGCTCGCGGCGGACCTCCGCGAGACGGCGCGAGGCTTCCGTGAGGTGACCGGGCGGCTCCTCCGGGGCGAAGGTGTGCTCGGGGCGCTCACGCAGCCCGGGGGAGAGGAGAGCATCAAGGAGGCGACGCAGGCGCTGACGCGCCTCGGTCAGCTCGCCGAGGGACTCGGCGGCGACGCGAAGCTCGGCGAGACGCTGGCCGACCTGCGCCAGGCGATGGCCGACCTCCGCGCCATCACGGGACGGATCGAGGGGGGCCAGGGCACCCTGGGCGGACTGGTCCAGGACCCGACGGTCTACGAGAACCTCGCCGCGTTCCTGGAAGGCGCCCAGCGGAGTCTCCTCCTGCGCGCCCTCATCCGCGCCGCGATCGGCCGTGGGACGCCCGCCACGGGCGCCACGCCACCCCCTGGCGCCGGGACCCCACGACCGTGAGGCCCGTGTCCGTCTACCGCTGCCAGGCCTGCGGCTTCCAGGCGGGCAAGTGGTATGGCCGCTGCCCCGACTGCGGTGAGTTCAACACGATCGTCGAGGAGCGGACGGGCGTCCCCCGCGGGACGGGCGGCAGCCGTCGCGCGCCCTCAGGCCGGGGAACAGTGCCCACGGCTGCGCCGGTCCCCCTGGCCGCCGTGTCGGCCGAGGGGGCCGCCCGCGTCCACTCGGGCGTGGCCGAGCTCGATCGGGTCCTCGGCGGCGGCGTCGTGCCGGGCTCGCTGGTCCTCATCGGCGGGGACCCGGGGATCGGCAAGTCGACCCTCCTTCTCCAGGCCTCGGCCGCGCTCGCGGGGACGGCGGGGCCGGTCCTCTACGTGTCGGGTGAGGAGTCGGCCGCCCAGGTCAAGCTCCGGGCCGAGCGGCTCGGGCTGGCCGCGTCGGAGCTCCTCATCCTGGCCGAGACGCAGCTCGAGACCATCGAGGCCCACGTGGCGGCGACCGAGCCGCGGGCCCTGATCATCGACTCGATCCAGACCGTGTACCTCGGGGATCTCGAGTCGGCGCCGGGGAGCGTGAGCCAGGTGCGCGAGTGCGGCGGGCGGCTCATGAGGCTGGCCAAGGACCGGGGCATCGCGGTGTTCCTGGTCGGCCACGTCACCAAGGAGGGCGCGCTGGCCGGCCCCCGCGTGCTCGAGCACCTGGTCGACACGGTGCTCTACTTCGAGGGCGAGCGGCACGCGACGTACCGTGTCCTCCGGGCCGTCAAGAACCGGTTCGGCTCGACCAACGAGATCGGCGTCTTCGAGATGACCGACGGTGGGCTGCGGGAAGTGGCGAACCCCTCGGCGATGTTCCTGGCCGAGCGCCCCCGCGGGGCGGCGGGCTCCGTGATCATGGCGGCGCTCGAGGGCACGCGCCCGCTGCTCCTCGAGCTGCAGGCGCTCGTCACGTCGGCCCATTTCGGGACGCCCCGCCGCACCGTGCTCGGCGCGGATTACAATCGAGTGTGCCTGCTGCTGGCGATCCTGGAAAAGCGCGCCGGCATCCCGCTGCAGAACCAGGACGTGTTCGTGAACGTGGCGGGTGGAGCGCGCTGCCAGGAGCCCGCGGCGGACCTGGCGATCGCGGTGGCGTCGGCCTCGAGCTACGCGGAGCGCCCCCTGGCGCCGGACGTGGTGGTGCTGGGGGAGGTGGGACTCACGGGCGAGGTACGGGCCATCGGAGGGCTCGAGACCCGCCTCCGGGAGGCCGCGGCGCTGGGCTTTGCCCAGGCGGTGGTGCCGCGGTCGAGCCTGGTCGCCGGGGCGCGGTACCCGCTCACGGCGACCGGGGTGACGACGCTGGAGGAGGCGCTCGGCCTCCTCGTGGGATGACGCGGCAGGAGGATGCAGAGGGCATGATGGGGGAAGGGAGGGCGAGCGTGGACGGCGGGGCGCGGCGGCGGAGCGCGAGTTCGGCGATCAGTGTCGCCCGCGTGATCTTCGTGTCGCTGGTGGGGCTGGGCGGCTACCTCCTGGTCGAATCCTTCGCGCCGCCCGCGCGGTGGTTCGTCTGGGCGCCGCTGGCGGTCCTGGGCGGCGTGCTCGCCGGTGTGGCCGTGGTCGCACTCGAGCAGGCGGCCCGGCGGCTGCCGATGCCGCGGCTGTTCCTCTCGGCCATCGGCGCGCTGGGCGGCGTGCTCCTGGCCCAGCTCGTGGCCTCGGCCCTGATCGTGTTTCTCCCGGCGGCGGGGAGCTCGGCCGGCCGGGGCTTCCTCTCGCTGCTCCTGGCCTACATGGGGGTCGTCTTCGTCCTCCGCCGCGAGGAGGAGCTCGGTGGCATCACGCGCATCGTGTTCCCGGGCGCCACCAGCGGCGACGCGCGTTACAAGGTGCTGGACACCAGCGTCATCATCGACGGGCGAATCGCCGACGTCTGCCAGGCGGGGTTCCTGGAAGGGACGCTGCTGATCCCGCAATACGTGCTCCGGGAGCTCCAGCAGATCGCGGACTCGTCCGACCCGCTCAAGCGGAATCGCGGGCGGCGAGGACTCGACGTGCTCCAGCGCCTCCAGCGGCTGCCCGGCATCCAGACCGAGCTACATAATCTCGATTTCCCGCAGATCCGGGAGGTCGATGCGCGGCTCATCGAGACGGCTCGCGCCGTCGGGGGCGTCATCGTCACCAACGACTACAACCTGAACAAGGTCGCCGAGCTGCACGGGGTGCGGGTCCTGAACGTCAACGAGCTGGCCGGCGCCCTGCGCCCCGTCGTCCTCCCCGGAGAGACGCTCCACGTCCACGTGCTCCGCGAGGGGAAGGAGGCCGGCCAGGGCGTGGCCTACCTCGACGACGGGACGATGGTGGTCGTCGAGCAGGGCCGCCGCCACATCGGCCAGACGGTGAACGTCACGGTCAACACGGTGCTCCAGACCGCCGCCGGGCGCATGATCTTCACCCGGCTGGCGGAGGAAGAGGCCGCGGGCCGCCGGTGACCCGGCCCGCTGGGGGCGGACCGGACGTCTGGGTCGTGGTTCCGGCGGGCGGCCGGGGCGTCCGCATGGGCCGGAAGAAGCAGGACATCCGGCTGGGAGCTCGCCCGGTCCTTCGGTGGACCCTCGACGTCCTCGAGGCCACCGGCGAGGTCGAGGGCGTCGTGGTGGCGGTTCCGGCCGAGGACGTGGAGGCATGGCGTCGCCGGTTGCGCGCGTGCCGGAAGGTCCGGGCCGTGGTGGCGGGCGGGCCCGAGCGCCAGGAGTCGGTGGCGCGAGGCCTGGCCGCG
>Ga0214473_10002464_pt1 | contig 22718 bp, 14 predicted proteins | sample RVTome_7_FD_203509 | JGI IMG/M metagenome (GOLD analysis project Ga0214473, IMG submission 203509) | Soil microbial communities from uranium-contaminated site in the Upper Colorado River Basin, Wyoming, United States - RVT98D197 | ecosystem: Environmental > Terrestrial > Soil > Contaminated >... | reverse complement strand
AGTTATCATTATCGAAAGTGGGGGCGAAGTTAATCCTAATTCCCCTAGTCTGCCTTCGATATTGTATGTTCCAGCGGTAGCCAAAGTCGGGAAATCCCCACCACCATCAGGAACACCTGGAGTAAATGACTGAATATAGATCGATTTGTCGGCGATAGTCGCTTTGGCAATAACTGATTTGTCAGGGTTGATAGTGTAAGAATACTCTGGATCATAATTAACGAAGTAACTACCTGCTAAAGTATGCGTAGTGTTACGAGCAATTATTCTAATCGGGTTCATAATTACGTCTACAAAAACTCTACGAGGTGTTTTCCCAACATAAGTCAGGTTAAACCATACCGTGACAGGCTCACCAAACTTATAGGTAAACTTATCCAAGTACATTTGAAAGATAAAGTCGTCGTTGTATGTGACTGAGCTTAAACCTGTCCCAACAGGCACTTTATAAGTTGTGGTCACGGTTTTGATGGCAGTCTCTGTAACGGTGTTAGTCATCTGCCTCTTAGTATCAAGTGCTCCCTTATAGTATGACCCGAGACCTATCAGTGCGACTGAGAGAATTATTAACGCGTACGGCCAGAGTTTATTCAAAGATGGTTTGATTACTGTTAAATGTCAGATAAAAACTTAATCTACTTATAGGAACTGTACTATCTGCCAGTAGTCTATCTTAAGGACACCGATAATCAAATTCCTAAGCGATACTTGGTTTCCAAATGGATTAAGTTGCGGAAAATCAAAAATCCAATTAGTAGACTTACCTAAGTCTTAAGCCTCTGAGTCCATTACTATTTTAAAAACGCTTATCTAATCGAAAAAAGATAGCAATAGTATCTTCGTCACTGAATTGTAGTGATGGGTATCATTTTAACTTTTAACTCCTTATTCGGATTTACCCTTAAAAGATGAACATATTATCGGGCAGATCTTCAAACCCCCTGTCTAGAAAAGTAATTACTTGCTGCTTGAATCAAGTATCTTCTACTAAGATAATTAGTGCTTTTTCACCTTTGGAGATCCGACCTTTATGTTTGCTCGCTTCTCCAACAGATATGAATAGACCATCGCCAGACTTTATTCAAGACTGATAAAGTATTACATAGCTATCGATAAAGATTACTTTTAACTGACTGGAACTGGAAGTAGGAATGGTAATGTTTCAGTAATGTGTCAATCTAAACCTCGCCTTGCCTTCAATGTTTGCTAAGGTCTAGTTTTAGTCTATCTAGTAATCATTATCGTAAGCGGAGGCGAAGTTAATCCTAGATCATCTAATCTGCCTTCGATATTGTATGTTCCAGCGGTAGCCAAAGTCGGGAAATCCCCACCGCCATCAGGAACCCCTGGAGTATACGACTGAATATAGATCGATTTGTTGGCTAAAGTCACCTTCGCAATAACTGATTTGTCAGGGTTGATAGTGTAAGAATACTCTGGATCATAATTAACGAAATAACTACCTGCTAAGGTATGCGTAGTGTTACTTGCAATTATTCTCATCGGGTTCATAATTACGTCTACAAAAATACTGCGAGGGGTTTTCCCAATATAAGTCAGGTTAAACCATATTGTGACAGGTTCACCATGTTTGTAGGTAAACTTATCCAAGTACATTTGGAAGATAAAGTCGTCGTTGTATGTGACTGAGCTTAAACCTGTCCCTACGGGTACTTTATAAGTTGTAGACACGGTTTTGGTTGCAGTCACCATAATAGTGCTAGTCATCTGCCTCTGAGTATCGATTGCTCCCTTATAGTATGACCCGAGACCTATCATTGTGACTGAGAGAATTATTAACGCATACGGCCAGATCTTATCCAAAGCTGGTTTGATCACTGTTGAATGTCCAATAAAAACTTAATCTACTTATAGGAACTGTGCTATCTGCCAGTAACCTATCTTAAGGACACCGATAATCAAATCCTTAAGCGATACTTGGTTTCCAAATGGATTAAGTTTCAGAAGATCTAAAATTCAATTAGTAGACTTATCTAAGTCTTAACCACTCCGAGCCCTCAACTATTTGTAAAAAGCTTATCTACACGAAAAAGGATAGAGATATGCAGATTTATTACCAGATTCTTGCGAAAGAATTTTCTTCAAACTCTTAACTCATTCGGATTCACCCTTAAAAGATGAACACATTATCGGATGGGTTGCTGACTCCTCAATCTACTTTTGGGCAATAGGCGCCACAATTGCTACAGTGGTATTAGCCGTTGTTCTGCTTCTACAGAGAAGAACTAAATAGGATGCTTGGATAGTTACTTCATCGTTGTGTGAGCTTGAAGGCTAAGAAATTGGTTGTATTACTTGGAATTATGTTGTTGATGCTTCTGATTCCATTCTTCAGTGGCAAAGTTGTGGCTATAGGCCCTCCACCTAACTTTCAATGGGCGGTAGGTGAACCATTTTCGCCTGTAGGTTTCTTTTCTATAGGAACGAGAACTTCAGACGAAGGTCATACCGTAACAGTGTTTACAATGCTAAACGGTACCTCTGCAAGTTTTAAACTCAAAATTACGCCTGATGACTTGGCCTATAAATTTCCGATAAATATGACGTTACAGGTGCATACCTCCTTTGATGCACAACCTAAAGATGTGTCGATAGCTCTTTCTCAGAACTTTACTATCTTCAAATCTAAGGAAGACAGTTTTAACCTCACCGTTACTTTGATCACTAAGAGTAACGCTAGTGAGGGAACCCACCGTTTAGGGATAGGGAAAGTGTATGATGCGGGTTCATCTGAGTCAGGGCCTCTCTTCATTGATGTGAACATCTTAAAGGGGTATCAAGCAACCATAACCACTACAAGTACAACAACAAGCACATTTGAGAAAACTATCTCAACCACCATCACCAACACCGCCTCAACAACGATGACCGAAACAGTAACCCTAACATCACCTATAGGAGAAGTTGAATTCTCAATATTGACTTGGGCGGTAGGCGCCACCATCATCGTAGCAGTCTTTGCCATAGTTCTTCTGAGAAGGAATCAACCGTCGAAGAAACCCTAATTCAAGACCCATCTAGTCGCAAATTCCTTCGAGCCTGTTACTATTAAAAAAACGCTTAACTAGGTGAAAATAGATAGTGATAGTATCTTCGTCACTGAATTGCAGCGGTGGGTTTTCATTTTGACTTTTAACTCCTTATTCGGATTTACCCTTAAAAGATGAATAGATGAAATGAGTTGTTAACGGAGACCTATTAGAAGCTTTGAAAGAAGATGAGGTGGCACCAAAAAACATACGCTAGTGCATGCTGATAAAAGCAAACAGTATTTTGACTATGCTGATACATGTAATCTATAAGTGTAAGTTGAGATTAAGCTTGAAATAATCTTGATGGGCTTGCTCATGAAGTTATTATTGTAAATAAGGACCTTGTTATCTTCTAACTCCAGCCTTTCTGGGTTGCTTTCCAAAACGCGTTCCAGTATGAATCATAATCTGGCGTAGTTAGAGGCTTCTTAGATTCATTCTCTAAGATATAACATCCTTTCTTAGGAGCAGTTACTTTGCCAATGATAGTTGAGGGAATATCATTGGATTTCAAAGCTTTGATGACTTCTATTTCTTTTTCCGGTGTTACGGTTATTAACATTGAGCCGCTGCTAAGAGTTGTGTAGGGGTTTAAGCCAAAGAAGGAACATGTTTTCTCAGCTTCATCAGAAATTGGGATGGACTTTTTCTCAATTAATAGTCCTTTCACAGATGCTGAAGCAAGTTCTGATAAAGCGCCAAAAACGCCTCCTTCAGTGATATCGTGCATAGCTGTTACACCTTCGGATCCAACTCCTACGGAGGATGCTATTAACGCGTCTTTTACTGCGCTACATTGGTGAAATGTTTTCTGAATTTTTTCCAAAAAGTTTTTTCCAAATTGTTTGGCGATGGTCTTTGGAAAGGCTTTCGCGATGACTGACGTGGATTCAATGGCGATTCCCTTAGTTATAATAACACTGTCACCAGTTCTAGCCATGCTTGAATTAATGTAATGATTAATATCACAGACACCCATAATTGTGCCTGACCCAACAATGCTGTAATCGCATCCAACGTATCGTCCAGTGTGGCCAGATATGACTGAGACATCTAATCTGTCAAACTCTTTAATCAATGACTCCCAATATGTTTTAAATTCATCATCGGTAATCTTAGGTGGAAGATTGAAGCATAGAGTGACGTATTCTGGTGGTAAACTACAAGTCACAAAATCATTGAATAGTATTTGGGCAGATAGCCAGCCGGAGTCTTCCAATCCTATGGATGGAATAATGGATAAGGGGTCGGTTGAGAAAACCATTACTTTTTCCTTACTAATATTTATGGCGCCGGTGTCAACTCCATGTTTTGGGCCGGTTCGTATTTCAGGATTTTCACTATTAATCTTAGAGAGAATCACATCTTCAAGAAAACGTCTCCTTACTTTTCCAACAATGTTGTTTTCCTTCATCTACATAGCTCCTACTTACTAGCCGAAAGCAATTAATAAAGTGAATTCAACACTAGTTTACTTTGAAAATGTTTCGCTTCATTAAACCATAAATCAGTATTCCACTGATGATGAATTCCACACCCAAGTAGCTGCCGTTATAAACCGCTGAATATACGGCTGGATTCATCTCTGGCGGTGCGAAAGATGCGAAAAAGATTATTCCAGAAAGGAAATGACAAATAAATCTACCAGTAATCGCAACCCCTACACCTATTTCAGGATGCTTTCGAAATAAACCTGCAAGACCCAGAGATCCGAAAGCCAAAGGGTAATCTAATAAAACCTGAAAAGGATTATAAATGAAAGGTTCTTCTATCAAGACAATAAACCCAAAAATCAATCCCGCCGCTATCCCTAACTTAGGTCCTCGTCTTAGCGAAAATAACAAGATTGGAATCATAGCGCCTAAAGTTACTGAACCTCCTTGAGGCAAAGTGAAGGGCTTTATCATGTGAAGTGCACTTGACAAAGCAATCATTAACACCATTTCTGAAAGAACCTGCGTTGACAACTTTGAAAAAAGATTAGAACCTACATTCCCTTCTGCAGATGTATATTTTATTATTTTAATCGCTTCACAGAAAAAAACTTCATTAATATTAATAAATCTATTGATGGAAGGTTCTCTTAATTATTAATCAGTTGTTAAAAGATTAATATCCGACATTTTTCCCCACTGTGTACAAGGATGAATTAAATGCCTCGTTTTAAGAGTACTTCTGAAGCTTTGAAGGTTATAAGCGATAAGAACCGTATAAGGAATCTGTAAGACGTATCGTCTGCAGCCTGTGCTTCGGGGTTATCGCGCACGTAGACCATGGAAAGACTACGATGTCAGACTCTCTTCTGGCTGCTTGCGGTATGCTTTCACCGTCTGTCGCTGGACAAGCCCTAGCCCTTGACTATATGCCTCTTGAACAGAGTAGGCAGATGACGATTAAAGCAGCTAATGTTACCCTCTATTATGAGAAGGATGGGGTAGGATATGTAATCAACATGATTGACACACCTGGCCACATCGATTTTACAGGTAGGGTGACTAGAAGTCTTAGAGCTATTGATGGTGCCGTGGTTGTCTGTGATTCAGTTGAAGGTGTTAAGACCCAAACTGAAACTGTGACGCGCCAAGCTCTTGAGGAGCGTGTTCGCCCAGTTCTATACATTAACAAGATAGATAGATTGGTAAAAGAGCTAAGGCTAACACCTGAAAAGATGCAGCAGTGGCTATCTAATATTATTAGTGATTTCAACAGGCTAATTTCAATATATGCCGAGCCAGAGTACCGAGAGAAGTGGAAAGTAAGTATTCAAGACAGTACGGTTGCTTTTGGATCTGCTAAGGACCGTTGGGCATTCACTTTTGATGTTGCTGGTAAAAGCGGTGTGAAGTTTAGCGATATCTATGATGCATATGTTAACAATAAGCCTGAAGTGCTTAGTGAGAAGATACCGCTTCACGATGCCATACTGAGTATGGTGATAAAACATCACCCTCCACCACATGTTGCTCAAGCATACCGTATACCAGCTATTTGGAAAGGGGATTTGAATTCAGAAGTCGGTCAATCTCTTCTAAAGTGTGATGACAACGGTCCTGTTGTCATGATGGTGACAAACATAGTAGTTGACCCGCAAGCTGGGATAGTTGCGACAGGGAGACTTTTCTCCGGAACTGTTGTGAGTGGTATGACTCTAAATCTAATCGGCGCAAAGAGGGCTGAAAGAGTTCAATCGGTGAACATGTACTTTGGGCCTTATCGAGAAATAGTGGAAAAGCAAACCGCCGGAAATATTCCAGCGCTTCTTGGACTTGAACATGCTCGAGCCGGCGAAACTATTTCAACGGTTAAAGACGTTCACACTTTTGAGAGTATAAAGTACGTTTCAGAGCCCGTGATAACTATAGCAGTTGAGCCCAAACACCCTCGCGATCTTCCTAAGCTTGTCGAAGCGTTAAGGCGTATGAGCATTGAGGATCCAAACCTAGTAGTCAAGATTAATGATGAGAGTGGCGAAATGTTGGTATCTGGTATGGGTGTTCTTCACATCGAGATTGCAACTACTCTTCTACAACAAGCCGGTCTTGATATTATTACCACCCCACCGTTAATAAGTTACCGCGAGACAATCCAAGCTAAGGCTGGACCTATAATGTCAAAGTCACCTAATAGGCATAACAAGATATTCATTCGAGTAGAACCTCTTACACCTGAAGTGGTAGATCTCATCCGTACAGGTAAGATTAACGAGAATCTGGATAAGAAGGAAATCGCCAAGATACTAAGGGAAAAAGGCTGGGAAACTGATGAAGCACGTAGCGTAGTGGCCGTTGATGAGAGGGGCAACTTAATGATTGACGACACAAAAGGAGTTCAGTTTATTCAAGAGTCCCTCGTCTCGATGAAGGCAGGGTTCACTGACGTAATGACAAATGGACCATTAGCGTATGAGTTCTGTCGAGGGTTTAAGATCATACTGCACCACTTTGTTCCTCATGAGGACCCTGCACATAGAACTTACGCCCAGCTTATGCCAGCAACGAGAAGAGCTATTCTAGGCGCCGCATTATTGGCAAAGCCAGTTCTCCTAGAACCTATTTTAGGGTCTGAGATAAAGTGCCCATCAGAATTGATCGGAGCTGTAGCAGGAGTTATTGCATCTAAGAGGGGGAAGATGTTGAATGTTGAGCAAAAAGGGGTGCTTGCCATAATAGATGGGGAAATGCCCGCATCCGAGACATTTGACTTATCTGAAGTCATGAGAGGCGCCACAGCAGGTAAAGCCATGTGGAGCACGTTCTTCAAATCATGGTCTCCAGTGCCTCAATCTGTGATGGCAAGTGTAATCTCTGAAATAAGAAAGAGAAAAGGATTGAATCCGGACCCACCAAAACCTGAAGAATTCATAGATAATGATTAGATAGTGATAGGACAAGACGAAAGTATAAACAGGTAGTAGTCTGAATCGTAGATACATAACTTAATCATATCATTAAGATGATCATATCCGAAGGATTTCTGGGGAATTCTCAATAGATTATGTCCTGCTAAACATAAGTTGAAAAAATACCAAGAAAAGACAAAACATATTAAGACATAATAGTTACACACATACTATTGTTAAGAAACTCGACATCGGCTAGACGAATTCTAAACCCTTCACGTTCAGCCGCCATACAAATAGTTCTACTCTTACTAGCTGCTGCTGTCACTGGATTGGTTTTCCTTAACTACCCTGACCCATCTGCCGCGCTCAGGCCTCCAGTCCAGCACCGCCTAATCATCAACGCAAAATTACTTTCAGGTGGAGGGACGAGTAATATTACAGAGTTCGTAGCTGAAGGTTTTGAAGTGAACCTGGATGAAGTGATGGGTGGACGCTACAGCCGCGCGATAACTGTAAAGACTAACTCCTCGGGTATGGCTGAAGTATTAGTGAATTCAGGATACTACAGAATTTCCTTCGCCGATTGGTGGAATGGATTCGCACTCATCAATAAGCCGATTCAGATGAATCTCACCAGATATGACATTAACGCTTCACCTTCAAATGTAGAGTTGTATTCACTTTCCAAGAGCTGGACTCTCTCTCAAGGGGATTTGATTGAAGTTTCATACAGTAACCCGTTGACCAGCCCGATACGACTTCACGAAGTTACGATAGGTAGCACTATAATCGCGAAACCGGGTAAAGATATTATCCCTGGGTTGAAGTGGAATGCGAGTTACACAGTTCCAGCTGGAGTTACAAAGACCTGGCCTGAGGTCCGCGCAGCTACAGATATTCTGTTGAGAATGTCTTACACCGAGGTGAAGATAAAGTAGCAGATATAATCACTGTTTTAGCTTATCTTCTAAAACCTAACGGAGTAGCTTTGGTCTCGATACTAATGATTATCATAATTGCTCAGATTATTCTACTTAACCGCAATTATTTATTTAAGATTATAAAAGGTAATGAAGGTAACGGGACGTCAAGATATGACAGAAAAGTTAAGACAGCTTTGAAAAGTATTTACAGAATCTCAATATCGCGAGGATTTAATTTTAGAACATCAACAACTATTAGGGAAGTGACAGGTTTCTTGCAAGTGCAGTTCCCAGATCAAAGCACGATTCTTACCCAGCTAACTAGGTCGCTTGAGAGTCACATCTACGGTAGTAAGTATATAGAAAGCGATGATAATAAATATTACGCAGGTTGGGCTACATTTAGTAAGAACGAAATGGGACGCTAGAGGTTTTATGAAAATGAAATTAGAAAAAGTTGAGAAAATAAGCGATATACAGCACATCGCTACAGAAATAGATACTGAAATTCGCCGCTATGTGGTTGGGTACGAGGAAGTCACACGTAACTTAATTATTTCACTCCTGTCAGGAGGACACGTTCTTCTAGAGGGAGTCCCAGGAATAGCAAAAACGTACCTCGCTAAAGCGTTTTCAGGGTCGCTAAGCATGTCAATGAAACGTATCCAGGCCACTCCTGATCTTATGCCAGCGGATATCGTTGGTACCAGAATTTATAATCCTAAAGCTCTAGAATTTGAGTTTAAACAGGGCCCTATATTCTCAAATTTAATAGTCGTGGATGAAATAAGTAGAGCCCCACCGAAAACTCAGTCAGCACTCCTTGAAGCGATGCAAGAGAAACAAGTGACAGTAGATGGATCTACATTGGAGTTGAAAGCACCGTTCATAGTAGTAGCCACAAAGAACCCAATTGAGTTTGAAGGAACATTCCCTCTGCCAGAAGCACAGCTAGACAGATTTCTAATGAGGCTCATAATGAACTATCAAGGACAAAAAGAGGAAGTCGAGATGCTTCGCAGGAAGAACATCAAAGGTGAAGAAATCGACATAACTCCAGTTGTGAAAGCCTCTGCAGTCCTTTCTGCGCAGAAACTTCTTCACACAAGTATCAAAGCTAGCGATGATATGCTTGAATATATAGCTGAAATAGTTCGCAAAACAAGAGATAACGACAAGGTTATGCTCGGAGCCAGTCCAAGAGCATCTGTAGCCCTTTTATACGCGTCTAAAGGGTATGCAGCCATAAGTGAAGGAAGAAACTATGTTGTGCCAGACGATGTGAAAGCAGTAGCCTTTGATGTGCTTAATCACCGGCTCATACTTCGACCTGATGTAATGATGGAGTCAACCAAATCTAGGGAGAGCTGGGGTTATGGACTCCTACATGATATAATAAGAGAGTCTATAGAACAAGTTTCGGTAAGAGTGTAAGGATGAAGAAGTCAGTCCAACTCACGACTAGTCTTCTTCTACTTTTGGCGATGGCAAGCTTCACACTCATTCCAGAGATCACTCTGGCAGTTCTCGGTGTTTTCTTGGCCGTGGGGCTAAACCTCATAATATTCAGAATAATCAAGCCTCACAAGGGATTCAAAGTTACTCGACAACTAGATAAACGCCAAATAACTGTTGGAGAAAATGTTGGAGTTGCCCTGAACCTTAGCTTCAAAGGGGCATTCCCAATTATGAGTGAATTGACATTTGGATGCAAAACTCTCGGTCTTGATTTCAACACAGGTCCACTAGTACTAAAATCTTCAGAAACAAGCACGTACAACTATTCATTCGTGGCAAAAAGAAGAGGGGCACACATAATATCCCCAGTTGAACTTGATATTAAAGACTGGTTACTCCTAACTGAACGTAAGCTCATAGTAACTGGCCAGGAAGAAATACTGATCCTTCCACATATATACCCTCTACGCTCAGATATCATAGCAGCCATCGGATCTCGAATTCAAGGGCTCACAGCATCGAGCGGAATAGGTAGAAGCAGCGAAATATGGGGCCTGAGAGAGTACAATTCTGGAGACGACTACAGGTTAATAGCTTGGAAAACCATGGCAAAATCACATGACAACACTCCGATGACAAAAGTCACCGTAGGAGAGGTTGGGCCTTCAATCACAGTTCTTATAGATATAGGGGAAGATATGAAAGTCCCCAACGGGGAATACTCAAACTTGGATGTGGCTGCAGACTTGGCCGCCTCGATATGTTTCAATTTGATTAAAGGGCAGGTAAAGACAGGACTCATATTCTATGACAACAAGTTTTCGAAAGTGCTTAAACCTGAAAGAAGCTCAAAACAGCTTGACTCAATTCTACACCACCTCGCCTATGTGCAGCCATCTATAGGAAAGTTTAGAATTGCAAGCTTAGCGAAGGAGTTCTTCCCGACAGACTTCGGTTCAACCTTCATCCTAATAGTTGGACGCTTAGGAGATGTCCTGCCCAGCACTTTTGTAAATGACCTTTCAAAGATGAAGTTACATCACCAACTAATACTTATATTAATTCACACGGAAGAACTTAGACAAACCGCTGAAAATATTCAGATTGCAGCTAATAGCGCCGGTGTCCGCACCCTTCTCGCTACATCAGCAAGTGTGAAAGAAACCTTAAACAGTCTTGAGAGGATTGCATATGAAGATATTTGGTGAACTTAGTAGATACTTGGCTGTCATAGCAAGCCTGCCTATCCTACTTATAGTTGATAATAGAATAGTTGCCACAAGCCTATTAAAAACCATGATGACAATCTCATTTGTACTCTGGTTTGTAATCATATCTTCTTACATAGTAGTACGGCGAAGAGGATATATCTCAAGGATCAAGAGTATTCCACTGCAAGTTGCTGTTGAGACTAGTTTCGTTACAGCACCTCTAGTATATCCCTTGTACATGGTCTTCACTGAAAATGGTTCTTATGAGTATGAAGGGATATTTCTGGCATACCTCACGCTCGGAATAATTCTGATGATTTATCAGCTGGGTAGACGAGGCGGCGTTGGGAGTGTAGGGAAAATTTGTTCGTTTCTCCTAGCATATATTTTCTCTTTAATGGTGTATGCGGGATCTCTTGCGAGCACCCAAATAAATACACCTTTTCACCTTATAGTTGCATTTCACCAGCTCTTCAGAGTTGGTGCGGTTATCGGATACCCAACGTATCTGGTCATACCACCTATGGAAGCATTTGTCAAGATTTCGATGGCGTTAGCAACTCCAGCGATAATATTCCTTGCTTTATCAGCTGAGATCGAGAAAGCTGAAGCAAAAGGACGCGTCGGCAAGACTGGAATGAAACTATCTTCGTCACTTCGATTCGCAATAACATTACTTACTTTCGCTGGGGCAGCTTCGCTTTCAATTGCTCTGTTGCTATCACTTTGGCTTGGCGAATCAGGGATTAATTCAGTAACTTTGGTGCCGCCTCTTAGTATGGCAATTATACTTATGACTGTAATATTCATATTTGAAGGTAGAAAAGATGCGAGTATTCGCTAGAATTAGCCTCATCCTTCTGTTGCTTAGCATAGTAGCGCCTGCATTCCAAGGTTATGCCCAGCAAGTGGGTGAGAAGTCTAAGGGACAGCTGGAGATAGGGTTGATAGGGTTTAGGAAGGGGCAAGAGTCAATTCCGATTAATGGCACTTCGATACCGCTAAACGCAAATGAATCCATCTGGATTCTAGCTTTAGAAGACATTACGGTTGAGTTATCCCCCGAGAATCAAAATCCCATATTTACCGAGAAAGTTTCTGCGAAAGGAGAAGCAATAGTCAAACCTCCAAGTATACCATGTTGCAGTGTCTCCGCTGTTTACTATCTAACAGTAACCGCAAAAAGCACCCCGCAGCAGAATATACAAAGATTTGAGAAAGTTCGTCTTACATACATAAGCGGTGAAGAGCCACGAACAATAATTCCAAAATTAGATACAAGCATAAATTCATTTCGTGTAATGCTAGAAGGCCCCCCCTTGAGTTCATTCACCAGGTTGGCTCTACTGAAATCTGGATCTGAAGAAAGTAACATTACTGGAACTTTCGGAACGATCAGGTACCAAACAGTTGTAAAACCTCAATCTACGATAAGAATAAAGTATAATCCCTCACAGATAGTAAATCAAACAGGATCTTCTGTCCACTTCACATTGATAAGCACAAGAACCTTTACAAGTGTAGGGCAAGAGAATATCGTTCAATTTCACAAAGATGGAGTAGTTGCATCAGCTACAATCGATATGAATAAAACTCGTAACCAACAGATAATAGTGAACCTAACAACATCAATTATCGGTGAACCTGGGCAAGAAGGAGATACACCTTTACAATACGGCCTTCACTTTCTGTACATCAACGTTGAAGGCGAAGAGCTGGTAAAAAGAGATGACACGAAAAAAGCGTCATCTAAGGATGCAGCCGCAGAAGATCCCTATAGCAATGTGGATACAAGACAAGACATGTTCATTCCAATATATGTCCTCGATGACGACAATTACTCTTTGATAGACTACAGTTTAACATCGGAGGATGCACTCAGTATTGATATTTCGCAAGGTTTTCCAACAAATGTATTAGTGGTAGCTATTCCAACAATACAAGGAGTAACATTAGCAGTAGATCAAGCTAAACTTGCGATACCTGTGGCGAAAATCACACTCAAAGATGGATTGAAGCCCGTCGATGAATATGCAATAAGTCTAGAACCTAATTACCCATCGGTCCAAATTCAAGGTGTAACTCAAGTGATAGGTGACGCTTCTGGCAAAACTGCGGAAATAACCAGTGTAAAAGTAAGCAACTTCACACTGACAAATTACGTGGTGGAAGGGAGATCCTCAAAAATCATTGCTTTCCCAGATAACGTCAATTTAACAACGACCCTCAACAAAGTCACAATATCTACTGAGAACGATATTGGTGAAAATATGCTTAACAGCCAAGTAAATATTGAGAAAGATGGTGAGCAGTTCACTTTCTCAGGTGAACAGCCAAGAACTATTAATCTACCGGAGGGAACATACAAAATGATCGTAACAACTGGAGGAGTTCAAGTTCTAGAGAAGACTGTAAAGATAGATTCGTCTCAAAAGATAATACTCACAACAAGTACAATCGAGTTGAAAGACATTCTAATCCCATTCCTGCTATTACTTGAGGGGGCAGCTGTAATTTTCTTATCCGTTAAGATCCGCACAAGTTCAAAGAATAAAGACGAACCTTGGGGATAAAATACAATTCAAAAACATAATGTGATTTCGTTATTCTATTCCCTACTGGTCTTCTATTGGTACTCCCCTTCTTCCTCCTAGGGTTAGATGGATAGAAACGCCTCTTTGGACTAGAATCTGATACATCGCTCAATTTTAAACACTCGTTTTGACACCGTCTAAAGGCGACAGTGTACAAGTTATTACATAATTACCGAATTAGAATTTAACGTCATTTTAACTACCTTATGACCAGAGGTGCCTGAACATGCACTATTCTTCTTTCTTCACTTAGTTCTACACTTTTTCAGAAGAACTAAGGCGAAGACTGCCGCGATGAGAGTTGCACCAACTGCACAAACGTATATGTTGGGTTCAGTTATTTTTTCGACTGATGTTATTGAGTCCGCCTTGGTGAATGTCTTCGTAGTGTTTGGGTTATAGTTGGGTTTACTGCAGTTATGCTTGGAGCGGTGGTTGAGACGGTGGAAGTGTGGATTAGAGTTGAAGTGGTAGTTGTGGTTGTAGTTTTGTTTTCTGTTATGAGTTCGATTACTAGTAGGTAACTAGTTGCTTTCATAAAAGGAAGAGTTTGATTAAATCCTTAATGTGCCCTCTAGCATCTCGATGTCAGATAAGGAAAATTGGATCTCCTGAATGGTCATAAATTAGTGTTTGACGCTTGTTTTCATTTTGTTCATTTGGTGTTCACGATCTTCAGATTATGTTCACGATATATGATTAGCGTTCACATTGTTCATGTGGTGTTCACGTTGTTCACGTAGATCGAGATTTTTTTTTGGGTTCTTTCATTTTCCCCTATGATATGGCTGTTTTCCTAGAGAAAACAGGCGGATCTTTAATGGTTTAGAAAATGTAATATGTTTTTTGGGGGTTTTCATGAACACTATGGGTCTTGGTGCTTCATCATTATCTGCTACGTGAACGTTAAGGTGAATCTTGTGAACATTTAGGTTTGTAATTCATATGTAGATACTCTTCTAGATGCTTGCTCAACACTGTAGCAACACTGTCTATTTAGATAGATAGTCTCCACTTTTCCCGCAACATCCTCTATTTAGGCCTCTTCATGTAATGTGATCACAAGAATTGTCGAAAAAGGAATGCGTGGATTTGATATGCTTTCAGCGTTGAATTTGTCCTAGTTACTCTGATTCTGGTTTCAATTAGGTGCGTTTCATGAATTCGTTTTCAAGATACTGATTCTCTCATGTTTGGGATGGAATTCAAAAAAAGTCCTGAGAATCTTACGCTGGAGAATAGATTAAGATATTGGTATGATAAATGTGTTATTCATTATCTTACTTCTCAAAATGGTTTAGCGTTAAAGTTGATAAGTCTTCTTTCACTGAATCTAATCTTTCAGATGTGGGATTTCTATTCGGTTGAGAACTATCGCATTCCTCGATCTATTAGATACTACGCTTATTAGTGTCGTTATATTTGGTTTATCTGTGATTTGAATGAGGAGAATTAGCTTGTCTAATCTTATTTGGCAGGCTATTATTGTGGCGGTTGGAATATTTCTAATAGTTGGCGGATCCCAGATGCAGGGAAGATATTTCTATAGAGGAATCGGGCCAGAGCTGTTCATTTTGTTTGGTCTTCTCCTGATTGGAGTCGCGATTATCTTTTTATTCAAGCATATTAGAAATTAGTATCCTAATAGCTCAAGTTCGGTAAGCGGGCCCGGAGGGATTTGAACCCTCGACCTCCGGCTTCGCAGGCTTGCGCGGTTTTTCTCGACGCCCTACTTTGGAGTGTTTTCCTATCCATACTAGGCTACGGGCCCATGTTAGGCGGTGAGTGATTCTCTATTATGAGCATATCGGGTGCGTCGGGTGTTAGTTTAGGTGTTTAGATAGTGTGTGTGAGATTTTCTCTGTTCCTATGTCCGCTATGTATGGACCTAGTCTGGGTCCTTTGTCAGATCCTAATAGTATTTTGTAAAGTGCAGTGAATAGTTCTATGGGCTGTAGGCCGTGGTTTTTAGCTGATTCGAATATCTTGTTTTGAATGTTGTCAGCTTCAGGTTTCTCCTTCAGAAACGATATCAGATCTGATATTGCTTTTTTTTCGCTGGATGTTAGTTCTACTTTAACTGATTTCTCTGTGGTTTTGAACTCTAGCGCCCATTTTGAAGCGAGTCTTATCTTTTCTTTTAGACTCTCATCTCCCTCTTTTATTACTCGATATCTTTTCAGCTTCTCAACTATGTACTCTGTTTGTCTGTCTATTGGAGCTACTGATGAAATTTGGGCGATGAGCCTGTACAGTACGTGTGGGTAGGGGGTTTTAGGTGGATTTAGCTTGTTGATGTACTCGTATAATCCTCTTATCTTTCTGAGTTTCGCGGGATTATCTTCTTTCTTCTTGCCAAAATATATGTCTTCAAGGATGTCGTACTCATCCATGTAGATTGGAATGTCGTCAACTGAGAGGTTTCTAGTGCCTGCTATTCGCTTGAACATAAGTAGCATTAGCGACTGAGGTGTTCCGTATGAAAGCCATGCTTGAGGTGTGAAAACGTTGCCTAGCGACTTGGATATTTTCTTTCCTGACTTGTCTAGGAACAGCTCATACTTCACGTGGAGCGGTGGAGGATACTTGAGTATTTCTTCAGATATCCAGTCATTTACCTTCACTGAGTCAGCGATATCTTTCCCATAGGCTTCGAACCTTATGTCGAGGGCAGCCCACCTAGCTGCGAACTCGCTTTTCCAGCTAAGCTTGCCTTCACCTTTAGTTATGTCTGTCTCGCCTTCATGGCCGCATCCCTCTATCTTCTTACGCCCGATATCTGCGCCATCACATCTGTACCGCACTTTTCTCTCACTTGAAATATATTCATATGCTTGCGCCACGTATATCCTCTTGCAGGATGAGCATATCGGGTAGTATGGAAGAACTGCTTCGAACTTCTTCTGTCCGAGCATTTCCGATATCTTTCTACCTATGGCTTGGTTATTCTCTAATATTTTTATAATCTGCTGGTTCAAAACTCCTTTTCGATAGGTTTCTGTGCCGCTCTGAAACCTGTATTCAATCCCCAAACGGTCCAAGCCGTCGGTGAGGATGCTGCTCATGTGGGCGCCATATGAGATGTGGCAGTCAAAAGGATCTCTTATACTGGAAACTGGGTGCGCTATGTAGTCACTTAACCATGTTGGCATCCCTACTGGAACCTTTCTCAACCCGTCAAGATCATCTGAGTAAGCTATCAACTCAGACTTGTGACCCAAGTCCTTCAAAGCGAGCAACACGCCGTAGGCCCGTACAGCATCCCCTATGCTTCCAACGTGAGGTATACCTGAGGCACCAAGCCCACTCTCAACTCTAATAAGGCCTGTTGATCGCCCGACTTCACGGTCCCTCTTAAGAACATCTAACGCAACTTTATCAATCCACGTTCCTCTCCCGATAATATCTTCAGATGTCAAAGTTCCTTCACCATATACGGTCCTTCAACCCTGTAACCCGCTTCAAAGTAGTACATTCTAGCTCCAACTGCGCTCATTACAACCATCTTCTTAGCATCATACTCATCCATAGCTATTCTCTCTGCCTCATCTAACAGTTTTTTTCCAAAACCCCTGTGCTGCCACGAGTCATCGTCTCTTACTCCAACAGGCACAACTGGCCCGTAGATATGAAGTTCCCTAATAATGCAACACTTCGAACTTGTAACTTCTTTTCTATACGCGTATTTTGATGGGATTCTGACTCTAATGAAGCCTATGAGCAGGTCGTCGACAGTATCTACAAAAGATATGAAGATATCTTCGCCGTCTGAAGACTCATACTTTACTATCTTCATCTCAACTTCATCAAAGCTAGGACTATTACCGTGTCTTTTCAACCTAATTTCACGGCAGCGAATACATCTGCAGGCGTATCCTCTTCTACCGACTTCGCTTTGAATCAACTCCCTGAGATTACTCTTCTTCACGCCCGACTCGATAAGCCGAGCTGGAATGTCTCTTTGAATCCTCATGATCCTCACCCATTCAGGGACAAACTTCTTAATATCAGCAACAAGATTCACAGTCGTAGTCAAATCATATGGCTCGTACTCTCCATCTATCCACATCCTATATAGCTCAGACGACTTTACAACTAGCGTAGGGTATATCTTCAACATATCAGGCTTGAAATCATTCTCTTCAAACAACTTGTGAAATGACTCTAAATCCTTATCAACGGATGAACCTGGAAGCCCAGGCATCATATGCGCCACAACTTTAAGTCCTGAGTCCTTCGCTGTTCTGAAAGCCTCAGCAACATCTCTAATCTTATGCCCTCTTCGAACGATTCTGTATACATCATCGTCCAAAACCTGAACTCCTAGCTCAACTCGCGTAGCTCCGTATCTGAGCATAAGGTCAACCTCACTTTCACCGCAGAGATCAGGCCGCGTTTCAAAAGTCAAGCCCACATTCCGCCTCAAAGCAGTTTCGTTGCGTAAATGAGCCTCATCAAGAGTTGAGGATACACTTCCGTTAAGAGCGTCAAAACATCCCTTCACGAACTCCTCCTGATAGTCAAGCGGGAAGTTTAGAAACGTCCCCCCCATGATTATTATCTCACTCTTCTCAACTCTGTGCCCAACAGCCTCAAGCTGCTTCAAACGAGCCTCCACTTCCCTAAACGAGTCAAAATCATTCTGCACACCCCTCAAAGCCGCGGGCTCAAACCCAGTATATGACTTTGGTGAACCTGAGTCGACTCCACCGGGGCAATAGACACATTTTGCCTGGGCCGGACAGACATGAGGGCGAGACATAACCGCGATAACAGCGATTCCGGAAGCAGTTCTAGTTGGCTTTATCATCAGAGTCATTCTCAACCGACCTCTGATTTCAGGATTCAACAGACTCAAAACAGCGGAATTCGGTGGAATATTTCTCAATCTATGCTTTGCGCAAATAGTTCTTTTTATATTCATAAATTCATCCTTACTCAGATTATCCTTAGCCAATAGCATTTCAACCATCTCTTGACAAGCTTCCTTAACTAAATCTGCAGACTGATTCTGCATTTCTTTACTTACCAACAACAATCGCTAATTTAACGCCACTATATATTCAAAATAATCATTACTATCACAAGAATGATATTTTCTCAAGATGTACGAAATATTTCAGGTTTGTGAAAGTGATATTGGAAAGAGTCTCAATCCAACATGCTTTACTAAGTGTTAACTCTTCAAATCATTCTACTATTCTGAATCCCACTACGGTTCTGCTCTGGCTTAACCTTATTGATGATAGATGTGGTTAGTAGACTGAGACCAATCATCTAGTCTAAAAGTGAATCAGAATTTACTTTGTCATTTGATTTTGACGTTGAATCAGATCAACATTATTCTCAACCCGTAGAATATTTGGAGAAAGACGGAATTTAATGTATATATACAGGTAATTCAACAAACTTGTTGAAAATCATTGGGAAGTTCTGACGAATCTGTAGGAAGGTCATTCAAACGTCTTCAACGTTCCAGAGTTGATCGGGTTATCGCCGGTGTGTGTGGAGGAATCGGAGAATACTTCAACATCGACCCCACTTTGGTTAGGCTTGCTTTCATTATATTAGCATTCGCAAACGGATTAGGCGTGGTTCTCTACATAATCGCGGTCTTCATCGTTCCATTGAATCCTTCAACAACAGCTGTTCGAGGACCACCTTTTGAGATTGGCTTCTCTCAAAGACTTACTGGCAATCTAATCATTCTTGCATTCGGTGCAATCATCGTATTAATCGGACTCTTAATGCTATTCATGTTCACCGTGGGTTGGAACCCATTCGAAATATTCGCCTTCATTGGGAAGTTAATCTTACCATTATCTCTAATCGTCTTAGGAATAGCTGTGCTGATCATAGGGCTGAATTCTCGGAGAAAGACTGAACCGACCAGTGTCTAATAGAGATAATTCTATGCGATTTTAGATTCTAGCAATTATATATTGTAGATATTTCAAAATAGGGTGTACGTTAATCTCATTGAATCACCCGCTAATAAATAACTAGCCAAGGAATACTATTCTAGTTGGGAACGCACTTTACAAAACCATAAGTTTTTGGATAAGAAACATCGGCTCAACAAATAGTGATCTTCATGAATCATCTCTATAAATATTGACAGCTTCATGAGCGAACTCATTTTCATAGGATTATCTTCATTTAGAATCACATTAGCTAATTAAAATCATTTGAAAGGGGCTATTATATGCTGAGAAATAATCTATCCCTTAAAAAGCGGCTTGTTAACGGGTTAAAAAATGTAAGGAGGCTTGTCAGGGGGTTGTGAAGTAATCTAGCTATTGTATAGGGGGGTGTCAGTGGCTTGTGAAAACAAGAACCCTCCTATGCAGAGTGGTGTCAATTGATGTAAAGGGGTTGACCCCCTGTTAAAACCCTGTTAAATCGTGGCTATTTTCACAAGTGGGTTGTAAGAAAATGTACCCCCTTACACAGGGGTTGTCAGGGGGTTGTCAGGTGGTTCTACTACCCTCAGTGGGAGGTTATCAAGGGTTGAGGGGGTTTGAAGAAATTGTAAGTACTTGCGCAGGGGGTTGTTAGGGGTTGCCAGAGGGGCTCCACCACCTCAGTAGGGGGGTTATCAGCGGGTTGCTAGGGTATTTGAAAAAATGTTAGACCCTTACACAGTGGTTGTCAAGGGTTTTGAAAAACAGGTACCCTTAACCATTAGATAAGTAGTGGTTATGGTGTGATTCGTGCTATGATTATTATTTGTTCTATTGCTTTAAATGATTCAAGATGGTCTTTCAAAAACCATTGTGCGTTTTCAAAGTATCCATGGATCTAAACGACTCTTCAAATTGATTAGAATGCAAGTGTAAAGCAGTAGAGCGATAGAACGCTCTACATATTATTTTAGATATTTGGTCAGTATTGTCGTGAGGTCATCACAGATCTCTCTCAGACTGGGACAGCGTTCACTTCATCCCAACAACAATATCTTAATTGCTCGATATAGGTCTTTCTCAAACAACGTGCAATTGAATCTGAATAATATTTGTTGGTATTGTTTTTGTTGTTGGTCAGAATAAATTACTTTGAAAACCATTAAATCTTATTAATTTTTTAATATTTAGATAGATCAAATGTTCTAGTCATAAAATGGTTATGTTGGGTTACCGTGATAATGCTTGTCTTTGCTTATTCGAGTCACTTTTTGATTCTAACGATTTGTAAAAACCTGTAACGATTGGTTTGGGTGAGATTCCATCCAGAACATCTCAATATCAAATATATGGATTTCAAGTTACTCTCATGTCAGCAAACAAGAAACCTCTGAGTTAGAAGAGCCATAAATAGAGAGAAATACAAGTTTGACTTTGCCAGAGCGGTGCAGACGTAAGCGAATTTTAGTTAAGATGATGAAATATGATCCATTTGAGTTAGTGTGAATAGATTATGGTGCATAGAATAGCTGTCCTTGATAAGGATAATTGTCTTTCAAGAAAGTGTGGTCTTGAGTGTATAAAGTTCTGTCCTGTGAACAAAATGGGTAGTGACTGCATAGTTATGGGTGAAGACAAGAAAGCTTTGATATCTGAATTGATTTGCACTGGCTGTGGAATATGTATAAAGAAATGTCCTTTCACTGCCATTAATATTATTAATTTATCTGAGGAGTTGAAGAAAGATAAGATTCACCAGTACGGTGTAAACGGGTTTAGAATCTATCGATTACCGCTCCCTAAGAAAGGATCTGTTCTTGGATTAGTTGGTAGAAACGGTATCGGAAAGACAACAGCCGTGAATATTCTCTCTGGGAATCTGATGCCTAACTTGGGTGATTTAGAATCTAAGCCGAGCTGGGATGAATTGATAGACTACTTCCACGGCTCGGAGCTAAAGGCTCATTTTGAGAAGATTGCAAACAAACAACTACGTGTTTCAACAAAACCTCAGGCAGTGTATCTCGTCCCAAAGGTTTTTAGTGGTAACTCAAAGAAAATGTTGAAGGAAATGGATGAGAGAGGCGTAAGCGACTTTCTCTTAACGGAACTAAGTTTAACAGTTAGTGCGAATAAAGATGTGAATGAACTTAGTGGTGGCGAGCTTCAAAGATTAGCTGTTGCTATAGCTGCTTCGAAAGATGCAGACATCTACTTCTTCGACGAACCCTCTTCGTACAACGATGTGTTTCAAAGATTAGCTGTGTCTCGAGTAATTCAGAGCGTAGCCAACCTCGGCAAACACGTGATTCTAGTCGAGCATGACCTAACTTTTCTAGACTACCTAAGCAATTACATCCAGATATTCTACGGTGAAGCGGGAGCCTATGGTGTAGTGTCAAAGATTCAACCATCAAGGACAGGTATCAATCTGCTTCTAGACGGCTACCTACCAAGTGAAAACGTAAGGTTCAGAGAAAAACCGGTAACATTCGCAATGTACAGTTTAATGGATGAACCTATAGGGATGTTAAGACTCGCTGAATATTCAAATTTAGTTAAGAAATATGCTGAGTTCAGTCTAGAGGTTGAGTCAGGCGCGATCCACGAAGGTGAGGTTGTTGGAATTCTAGGTGGAAACGCGCTCGGTAAAACGACTTTCATGAAGATGATAGCAGGCGTGGAGAAACCAGCTGAAGGAGAAATCACAACTACTTCCAAGATTTCATATAAACCTCAGTATCTCACTAACGATTACGATGGAACTGTGCGAGCACTATTTGAGGAAGTTGGAGGCGTTTCATTCGAAGAAGCGATGATTCAACAAATACTTATCACTCCACTCAACCTACATCGATTATATGAGAAAAGTGTTAAAGACCTTAGCGGAGGTGAACTGCAGAAAATCGCGATAACAGTTTGCCTAATGCGTCAAGCAGAAATATACGCTTTAGACGAACCTTCAGCATTTATAGATGTAGAAGATAGAATAGTGCTCGCAAAGTCACTAAGTAGATTCGCTAAATCTCAGGGAAGAGCTGTTCTTATCATAGATCACGATATTCAGCTAATAGACATTGTCTCAGATTCTTTAATGATATTCAATGGAGAACCAGGAGTGAAAGGCTATGCGTCTAAACCTATGCGTAAGGAAAACGGGATGAACTTGTTCTTGCAGGATCTTCAAGTAACTTATAGAAGAGATATAGATACAGGTCGACCAAGAGTGAATAA
>Ga0214473_10002463_pt1 | contig 22723 bp, 19 predicted proteins | sample RVTome_7_FD_203509 | JGI IMG/M metagenome (GOLD analysis project Ga0214473, IMG submission 203509) | Soil microbial communities from uranium-contaminated site in the Upper Colorado River Basin, Wyoming, United States - RVT98D197 | ecosystem: Environmental > Terrestrial > Soil > Contaminated >... | reverse complement strand
GCAGACGGCGCAGATAGGAGGGGAGCGCGGAAGACTCCTGGGGTCCGACCAGGACGCGCCATTTCGAGAGTTCCTCGAGCTTCCCGGACAGGCGCGCCACCATTCCGGGGAGGATGAGGGTGCGGTGCGCCACCTGCGCCGCGATGCCGCTTTCGGACAGGATCCCGGCGATGCTCTCGGAAGTGAACTTGCCCGCCGCCCAGGCCGTGAGCACCGACATGCCGTCGCAATCCGCGATCAGCAGGTACACAGGCGTTTTCGCCGACTCGACGTCGCCGCGAACAGTGAAGTAGGTGAGGGAGAAATTGGTCGTCACGAGGACGGGCGACGTAGGGGCGACTTTGCCTATCGGGTAGATCCCTGCCTCTACCTGTATCGGGCGCTGCGGGTCGGTGTACAGGTTCTGGCGAAGCGTGAGGATCGGGAAGATCTCGGCCGGATCGGCCGTGTCGAGCGTAACGAGAGACCCGTATTTGGCTACGAGGAGGCAGGCTGCGGCGAACGGCTGCGGAAACGCCCCCCCGAGGTCGAAGGCGGTCGGATATGCGATCTCCCTGGCCCGGTGGGTGATGGCAAGCCTGCGGATGAAGACCGAATCGGCGACGGCCTGCGCCGTCTCGCCGGGCATCGGGTCCGCGACAAGCTCCGTCGCGCCCGCGGCGCGGGCCGAAGCGAGCGCCTTCGCCAGTTCCTCGATCCCGCGCGCCCGCACGACGAGGGGAAGTTTTTCCGACGCCGCCAGCCTGGCGCCTTTTTCCGTTTCCCCGGGAGGCGGGCACAAAAGCGGCCTGGAACGTCCCACCTCTTTTATCGCCGCTTCGAGGGCTTCGCAGCGCGCGACGAGCAGGAGCGGTTTTCCGCCGGCGTCCAGCGCCGACGCCGCGGCGGCGGCAAAACGCGCCGGGTCGCCCGATTCGCACCTGACCGCCGTCATGTCGACGGAAAGAGTCTGCCCCACCCGTTCGAAGGAAAGGGCCGCTATTTTTCGGGCCCTCGCCCGCAGGGCTTCCGCCGGGAGCGCGTCGGAGATCGAAATCGCTATGGCGGTCGGGTGATAGAAGGTCTTTTCGTGCCGGAACAGCACCACCTCGTCCCCCATCGTCACGGCCCGGTCGCCGATTCCCGCGACGATTTTCGGGAGAGGGGGCGCCGCTGCCTCTCCCAGAGTCCGCTTCGCCTCCTCGGAGGCGTGCTCGCATTTGTCGATTCCGGCCTTTCCCGCCGCCATCTGCATCGCGAAGGCGAGGCACGTGGGGAAGCCGCAGTCCTTGCAGTTGGTCTTGGGCAGAAGCTTGTAGATATCCAGCGCCGTCAGCGCCATGTCGTCTCCCGAAACGCCGCCACGTTCGCAGGATGCCGGCAGACAAGCAGGTCCGCGCCGGCTGCGAAGCAGGCCCATCCTGTCGCCTCCTCCCACCTGCGGCCGCGCGTCAGCGCGTCACCCCAGGCGGGCTCGGAAACCTCGACGGCCTCGCGCGCCTTCCACGAGTCCCCCAGGTGGCATAAAACGGGGCGTGCGAGCATCCCGTCGCCTGCGAGCCCCGCCAGCCGTATCCGCTCGACTATGGAGAAGGTGTATTCGAGTCCGTATCCCAGACCCCCGGTCAGCGGGTCGATCAGTATCCGGTCCGCCGGGAACCCGATGTCGGACAGGAGCAGGTTGATCTGCTTGGCCATGTTGATGTCGATAGGCGACCACGACACGACTCCGTGGCCGTACGCCATGGCCGCGCCCCCGACCAGGCGGTAGTTCTTCTCGTCGGCGTACGAAAGGAAGACCGGCCGGGGCGCCGCCTCCGCGACAGCCGGGAACAGCTTCGCGTCGGTCTCCTCCTCCCCGCACCCGCCCACGATCGCCGGACAGGGTACCGCTTCCAGAATCTCCCTCACCGTGCGTGCTCCCTGCGACACCGGTTGCCCACCGCCGTCGGGGTGGCAACCCGACAGGGAAATGAAGAGAAACTGCGCTCCCCATTCCCCGGCGCACGCCTTCGCGAAGTCGACCGGCTCGAGCTCCCGGCCTCCCAGCGCCTGCGCGAGGGAAGGAGGAAGCTCGCAGGTTCCGGTGCCGACCTCCATCCCGACCGCCGCCCGGTGCTGGCGGTCCCCCTCGGGAACCAGCGGCATGGCGCTCTGGCCGCCGACGGTAACAGGCGTCCCGCCGGACGCCGCCGGAAGCGTGACCGAAAGGATCTTGCCCGGATAACTCCGCGCGGCCGACGGGATCGTCATAGGAGCGGCGGCATCGAGAGAGCGGGGTGCCCGGCTTTCGTCAGGTATTCCACAAGCTGCTCAGGGGTGGTCGCGGTCGTCTCGTCGGCGATCTTGTCGACCAGGTCCGGCATCCCGATTTCCGCGGCGCGGGCCCGCAGGTCGGGCCCCAGCTGCTCCTTCATCTCCTTGGTCATCCAGACGAGGCGGGGGAGCCCCCCCTCGGCGCCAAGGAACTTCCTGCTCAAAAGGTAATGCTTCCCCACCCCCATGAAGCCGGGAGTCTGGATGCCGCCGCCGACCGAGCCGGCCAGCGTCGAGAACCCCATGCCGCACGGAGTCTCGGCGCCCACGAACTCGCGGTTTACCACCATGACGCCGTTTGCTTCCGGAATCACGGCCAGGATGCACTCGAAGCACCCGCAGGAAGTCATCGGCGCGTCCATTATCGAGTAGAGGTTGAAGCCGGGGACCGTGTTGCGGGAATGCTCGCGGACGAACTCGTTCACGCCGTCCCATGCCCCCTTGACCGGGTCGAGCACCGCGCCCTTCTTCACCGGCTGGTTCGGGCCGGTGGGCGTGATCTCGTATCCGGCTTTTCCGTCGAGCCAGTTTATAGCCCCGCACAGGCCCAGCCGCTCCGGCGCCACGATGCAGACGTGGTTGGGGGCGAACGACTGGCACAGCGTGCAGGAATAGAATTCCTCCACGGCGTCGTCGGTCAGCGTACGCGCCCGCGCGTCGCGCTCGGCGTAGACCGTCTTGGCGAACGCGAGCCCCTTTTGGACGTCTTCTTCCCGGGTGGAAATCGCGACGGACACCTTGTCGACTATGTTCTCGAAGTCGGCGTGCAGCTTGGCGTAGAGCATCATGCCCAGGTCCGAAAGCGTAAACCCCCTGGCCGCCGCCTCCGCGGACACGCGGATCCAGGTCGTGTCACGCTGGGCCACGTGCATCGTCCCCTCGCCGTAGTTGACGATGCGGTGGATGCGCCGCTCCAGCACCGACTCGAAGTCCTTCTGCATGCGGTTCCCCGCGACCGTGACCACGATCGCCAGCGGGAGCGTCCCGCCTTTCCGCAGGTCGGAAATGCCGGGGCCGACTACCGTGATCTCCTTGTCCCGGACCTCGGAGAGAGGAGCGGAGACGACCAGCTCGTACGCCGTGGACCGCCCGCCGCCGAACTCGGCGTGCGTGTCCGACTTGCGGATCCGCTCTCCTTCGTATGCCGGTCCGAACGCTATGGGTATGGGGACCTTGACTATCTTTACCTTGATGCCGCGTGCCTCCATGCCGGCCGTGACCATCTCTTCGCCCGCGGGGCGGCGCAGCAGCACGCCCGGGATCTCCGGGACGTTCCGGTCGGCGAGCACGGGAAACCCGGCCTTGATCGCCCCGGCGGCCACCGCCAGCGCAATTTCGTCCAGCGGACCCAGCGCGCAGACGAACGCCTTTACCCGGTTGGCCAGGTAGCTGTACATGGCGGCGGCCTGTCCGCGCCCGATGCCGCCGAAGGTGAGGCCGGCCCGCACCGCAAAATTGACGGCGTGGATGACCGCGGGCAGCGGACCCAGCGGAAACGTCTTGAAGTCGTCCCCCAGCTTAACGCCGGCCCGGTCCGCCTGGGAGACCACGTCCCCCGCCAGGAAGACCAGGAGGCCGATCTCCTGGAACCGGCGGATCATCGCCGCCGCGGCCGCGGGATCAGCGGCCTTCCCGATCACTACCGCTACGCCCGGAACGGATCCATCGACCATGAAGATGCCGAGCCTGCGCAGGATCGAGTCGGGGATGAACCCGACCGACGGAGGCGGAAACGGGTTGCCGTCCTTGTGCGAGAGCGCGCCCAGGACTTCCGCGGAAATCAAAGTCGCCGCCCCGGCATCGGCGGCGTTCTCCAGCGTTGGAGTATTCCTCAGCAGCCCCTCCGCCAGGTCGAGCAGCGATGAAGCCCCCGCCAGGGTCGTCACTTTAAGGTCCGTGAGCCCGAAAGCTACAGGCAGCTCGTACGCCGTATCGGGATATCCGATGGTGGCGTCCGCACCTCGCATGGAGATGTTGTAGGAGAGGGAAGCCCGCGCCAGGGAGAGGACGCTTTTCGCCCCGCTTATGCAGGAAGAAAAGAACTGCTCGGTCATGGTGTGCTCCTTGTGGGGAGAGGAGGAAAAAAATCGATCGCCTGAAAATTGTAATGCAAGTGATTCTCGCATTCAAAGGAAAATCCCTTCCGATGGCGAAAGATACTCCTCGAGCGCATGACAAATCCGGCTGCGCGCACCTTCATGCGATGGCGAATGCGGCGGCACGGGAATTTCCCGGCGGCCCTGCACCTCCCGGATCCCCGCACCGTCGATGGAAGGTGCGGATGCGATGTGTCCAAATAGCGTAAAATGTCGTAAAGCGGACATTAATGTATGCCGTATCCCGGGGCGGCGGAGTGAGTATATCCTTGCAAAACAAAGGGTTCGGCGGATGGCACGTCCATTGCCATACAATGCGGTTGTCGGCACCCATCACCTGGCGGGCAAGGAGGGATTATGAACACCGGCGACACTGCTTGGCTCCTGGTATCTGCGGCCCTGGTCATGCTCATGACCCCCGGTCTGGCGCTGTTTTACGGGGGGATGGTGCGCAGGAAGAACATCCTCGGCACGATCATGCAGTCGTTCATCATCATCGGCCTTATAAGCGTCGAGTGGATCCTCGTCGGGTACAGCTTCGCATTCGGGCCCGACCGCGGAGGAGTGATAGGCGACCTGTCATGGTTCGCCCTGAACGGCGTCGGGCTCGCTCCTTTCAAGGATTACGCCGCAACCGTCCCGCACCAGGCTTTCATGATCTACCAGATGATGTTCGCGGTAATCACCCCGGCGCTCATCACGGGAGCGTTCGCAGAGCGGTTCAAGTTTTCGACCTTCCTTGCGTTCACCCTGCTTTGGGCGCTGCTCGTCTACAACCCGGTGTGCCACTGGGTGTGGGGGATCGGCGGATGGATCCGCAACCTGGGAGCCCTCGACTTCGCCGGCGGCACGGTGGTCCACATAACTTCCGGGGTGAGCGCATTGGCGGCGGCGCTCGTCGTCGGCAAGCGGAAGGGATTCGGCGTCGATAACATGGCCCCGCACAACCTGCCCATGACGGTTCTCGGTGCGGCGATCCTCTGGTTCGGCTGGTTCGGCTTCAACGCCGGCAGCGCGCTTTCGGCGGGAGACCTGTCCACGAGCGCTTTCGTGGCCACCCACTCGGCAGCGGCGATGGCGACGCTTTCCTGGGTGTTCGCCGAATGGATCCATCGCGGCAAGCCGACCGTGCTCGGGGCTGCTTCCGGGTGCGTCGCAGGGCTTGTCGCGATAACGCCGGCGGCCGGGTTCGTCCAGCCGACCGCTGCCCTCGTCATAGGGCTTTTGGCCGGCGCAATCTGCTACGGCGCGGTGATGATGAAGAGCAAGCTCGGCTACGACGATTCGCTGGACGTCGTCGGCGTGCACTGCGTCGGCGGCACGCTGGGGGCGCTGGCCACCGGCGTGTTCGCCACGACCGCAGTCAACGCGGCGGGCGCCAACGGGCTTCTTTACGGCAACCCCAAGCTGCTGGCGATCCAGGCCCTGGCGGTGTGCGTGGCACTCGTGTATTCCTTCGTGGTCAGCTTCATCCTGCTGAAGGTCCTCGACAAGACCATGGGGCTGCGCGTCGAGAAGGAGGACGAGGTCATGGGGCTGGACCTTTCGATGCATGGGGAAGCGGGGTACAACCTGTAGCAGCCGGGTACGGGCTTCACATGTTTCCTCCGGGGAGGTGATGGGGCCGACCACGCCTTGCGGAGGAGGGACGCCGGGCGGCTGGCCCGGCGTCCCGTTTTTCCGATAAACGGGCGGCATGCCCGGGCCGGCGTTCGGCGGATGGCATGTTTCCCGTGTGTACCATTATGTAGATAATTATTCATAATTATCGATGTAATAACATTTGTGTCTTGCGCTTTTCCCTGCCGGCCTTCGAATCTCCTGCAAATCCGGCAAGCCGTCCGCGGCACGGGGGTTGCTGACCTGCAGTCCATCGGCCCCCACCACCTATCCCCCAGGAGGATACAGGAATGAACACCGGCGACACCGCCTGGTTGCTGGTCTCCGCTGCGCTCGTAATGCTCATGACCCCCGGATTGGCGCTTTTCTACGGCGGCATGGTGCGCCAGAAGAACATCCTGGGCACCGTCATGCAGTCGTTCATCGTCCTCGGGCTTGTCAGCATCGAGTGGATGCTGGTCGGGTACAGCTTCGCATTCGGGCCCGACCGCGGAGGAGTGATAGGCGACCTGTCATGGTTCGCCCTCAACGGCGTCGGGCTCGCTCCCTTCAAGGAATACGCCGCAACCGTCCCGCACCAGGCGTTCATGATCTACCAGATGATGTTCGCGGTCATCACGCCCGCGCTGATCACGGGGGCCTTCGCGGAACGGTTCAAGTTTTCGACGTACCTCGTCTTCACGCTCTTGTGGGTGCTTCTGGTCTACAATCCCGTTGCGCACTGGGTATGGGGGACCGGCGGGTGGCTTCGCAAACTCGGAGTGCTCGATTTCGCCGGCGGGACGGTCGTCCACATAACCGCCGGGGTGAGCGCCCTCGCGGCCGCGCTGGTGGTCGGCAAGCGACGCGGTTACGGGGTCGAGAACCTGGCTCCCCACAATCTCCCGATGACCGTGCTGGGGGCCGGAATCCTGTGGTTCGGCTGGTTCGGCTTCAACGCCGGCAGCGCGCTTTCGGCGGGAGACCTATCGACGAGCGCTTTCGTCAACACCCACATGGCCGCGGCCGCCGCGACGCTATCTTGGGTGTTCGCCGAGTGGATCCACCGAGGGAAACCGACCGTGCTCGGTGCCGCCTCCGGGTGCATCGCGGGTCTGGGGACCATAACTCCGGCCTCGGGTTTCGTTCAGCCTGCCGCAGCCGTCGCCATCGGCCTCGTCGCCGGAGTCCTCTGCTACTGGGCGGTGATGATGAAGGGCAAATTCGGGTACGACGATTCGCTGGACGTCGTCGGCGTCCACTGCGTGGGCGGAACGCTAGGCACCCTGGCGACGGGGCTGTTCGCCACGACCGCGGTGAACGCCGCGGGCGCCAACGGACTGCTGTACGGAAATCCCGGGCAGCTCGCAGTCCAGGCGATGGCGGCGGGCGTAATCCTTATCTATTCCTTCGTCGTCACCTGGCTGCTGCTGAAGGTTCTCGACAGGATAATGGGGCTTCGAGTGGCGGACGAACACGAGTTCATGGGGCTGGACCTGTCGCAGCACGGTGAGGCAGGGTACAACGCCTAGCGGTTCCCGGCCGCCTCACTTGCGCAGGAGATTCATGGTGAACCGCCGCCGCGGTTTGGCCCGCGCGGCGAACTCGAGGAACCGGTCCGTGCGGATCCTGTCCAGGGATACTTCCATCCCCCCGGCCGCGAAAGACTCCTTCAGTTTGTCGAAATTCTCCGTGAAATAATAAGCGGCCGAATTGTAGCCGTAGTTCAGCACCTGCACCCGCTCCGAGAAATTCATGCTCCCGTAGAGGAAAAGGGTGGATTCCATCGGCGCCGGCTCGATGAGGAGGATCTCCGCTTCCGGGTGCCGCTGGCGGTAGATCTCGACCCCCAGCTCCAGCTTCACCCTGGAGTTTATGCGGAAGGTCTGCTCCGCGATCGCCGTGAACCCGGTCTCGGTGATGGAGCTGCAGTACCCCCGTACGGTCGGGATGCAAACCACCGTGCGGTCGTTGTATATGGGAACCGTAGGGTTGATCATAAGGAGGAAGCGGGCCCCCGCGGAGATGGGGATATCCAGGTGCCCGACCCGTTCCGCCGCGCCGTCCACGAAAAACCGGTCCCCGATGCTGACCGGCTCGAAGAACACGGGGATGGCGGAAGACGCCTGGATCGCCTTCGAGATGGGGACCTCCGGGGCTTCACCCCCGCCGAAGATCCACCGCTCGCCGGTGTCGATCTCGGTCGCGACGATGTACAGCTTTCCCCCGAGCTCTTCGAACCTGTTGGTACGACCATCCTCGGAAAGGATGCGGGCGACGTACCGCTCCAGGTTCGAGTTGGAGAAGAAGCCGGCGGGCAGGAACTGCTGGAAGAGAGCGATCGCGTTCAGGAACGTGACGGGCTGTCGCTGGCGCCGCAGGTAGCGCAAGACCGGTCCGATGCTTCGGAGGAAGTTCCACCCGGCGCGCAGGAAAGGCGAGAACCGGAATTCGTAGACGTCCTCGCGGCGCAGGAGGAGCCGGTGCCCCCCGTCTCCGAGCACCGCCTTGCACATCTCCTTGACGGTGACCCCGTTCGCAAGGAACGCGGCAAGGAGGCTGCCGGCGCTGATCCCGACGTAAATGTCGAAGTCCGTCGGCTTGCGTCCCCCGACGAGGAAGTCGTCGAGGGCCGAGAGGACGCCCAGCTCGTACATGCCCCCCGTGATGCCGCCGCCCCCGAGGATAAGCGCCGCCTTGCCTTCCACCCGTAAAGAATAGGGGTTCCGCCGCGCCTGTGCAAGCCGGGAACCCTTTGTGCTATCTTGAATGCCTCACGGCGTTCAAGTAATCCGCAGGAGCTCCCTGCATTGAAGCGAAGGATACTGCTCCTCCTTGCCCACCCGGACGACGAAACCTTCGGGCCGGGAGGGACCATAGCGAAATATTCGAGCGAAGGGGCCGACGTGTACCTTGCGACCGCGACCAAGGGACAGGCAGGCATGGTCGGAGATCCGCCCGTCACCGACAGGGAGCACCTGGGGGAGGTTCGCGCCGCCGAGCTTCTCTGCGCCTCCGGCGTCCTGGGGATACGGAAGGTCGTTTTCCTGGGCTTCATGGACGGGCAGCTCCTCCTGGCTCCGCGTCAGGCATTGGTGGAGAAGGCCGTCGAGCAGATAAGGTGGATCCGTCCCCATGTGCTGATCGGTTTCGGGCCGGAAGGCGTTTCGCGGCACCCCGACCACGTCGTGATGTCGGAAGTGGCCCTGGAAGCCTTCGACGCCTCGGCGGATCCGTCGAAATTCCCCCACCAGCTGGCGGACGGCATCGAGCCGTGGGCGCCGTTCAAGCTGTACCAGTACGAGATCGCGCGTGAAATCCTGGAGGCCTGGAACGTCCCGCTGGCCGGCGTGCCCAGGGAGAAGCTTACGGCCTTCGTGGACACTTCCGCATACGTCGAAAAAAAGGTGGAAGCGTTTTCCTGCCATCGCACGCAGGCAAAGGATTCCGCCCGGATCCTCTCCCGGGAAGGTTATCGCGAGTTCGCACGGATGGAAACCTACGTGCTGGCCAGGACGCGTCTTCCGAGTCCGAGCCTGCCGGAGAGCGACCTGTTCGAGGGGATCCCCGACGAGGAGGCGAGCCGATGAAGGTCGGAATATTCGGGACCGCCGGGGCCGGCAAAAGCACGCTCTTCCGGGCGCTTGCCGGAGCGGGAGAGGCCGCGGCGAAAGGCCCGTCGGCCGGAATCTGCACGATCCGGGTCCCGGACGAGCGGGTGGACCGGCTTGCCGATATTTTCAAGCCCAAAAAAAAGACCCACGTATCCATCACGTTCGAGGACATGGACGTGAAGGAGGACGAGCTGCTTTCCCCTGAAACCTTGACGAAGATAAAGGGAGTCGAGGTGCTCGCGGTCGTCCTTCGGGGATTCTCGGACGATTTCCACCCGGCTCCCCCGGGAGGGCTCGACCCGGTAAAGGAGTTCCGGGAAATCGAATCCGAACTGGCGCTGTCCGATTACCTTATCGCCCAGAAGAGGATCGAGCGGATGACGAAGGAGGCGAAGCGGGACATCGAATGGACGACCCTGAACAAGGCTATCGCCTCGCTCGAGAAGGAGGTCCCGCTCCTCAGGGTGGATTTCTCGACGGAGGAAATCCGGATGCTGTCGGGTTTTCGGTTCGCAAGCCGCGTCCCGTTGCTGATGGTTCTGAACGTCGGCGAGGGGGAGCTATCCGGGGAGGCGTACCCGGAGCTGAACGCCGTGGCCGCGGACCGGGAAATTCCGCTCGTCCGCCTATCGGCCAGGATCGAGGAGGAAATATCCCAGCTCTCACCCGCCGAGCAGGCCGATTTCCTGAAGGAAATGGGGATAGCGCACAGCGCCAGGGACAGGCTGGTCCGGGGGGCCTTCGACGCCATGGACTACATCTGCTTCCTTACGGTCGGGGAGGACGAGGTAAGGGCCTGGAACATCCAGCGGGGCGCCACGGCGCTCATGGCGGCGGGCAGGATACATTCCGACCTGGAGAAAGGGTTCATACGCGCGGAAGTCATCCAGTGCGAGGATTTCTTGAGGTGCGGGACGATGGCGAAGGCGAAAGCGGAAGGTAAGCTCAGGCTCGAGGGCAAGGAATACATCGTCCGGGACGGGGATATTTTCCACGTCCGCTTCAACGTTTGAAACCTGCCGAACCCTAAAGGGAAAAAAGATTAAATATTATTTTCACACTGCCGAAGAGTACCATGGTGATGCGCATGCTTCGGACATTGAAGAACAATTGCCGATATAACGGCAACGGGAACACGATCCTTGTCGTCGACGACGAGGAGCTCATCCGCACCCTCGTCCGGGAACGCCTTGAAATTGCAGGGTATTCGGTGGAAGAAGCGTGCAACGGGAAGGACGCGCTTTCCAGGCTGTCCGAACGCGGCTTCACGGTTCTGCTGACCGATATCCGGATGCCTGAAATGGACGGGATCGCTCTCCTGCGCGAGACCACGTCGAAGTTCCCCGAAACCGCCGGAATCGTGATGTCCGCGCACGCGGAACTCGACACGGCGGTGTCCGCGCTGAAGATAGGCGCCTGCGATTACATCACCAAGCCTTTCAATTTCGACGTCCTGCTGATCACGATCGAGAACGCGATAAGGAAAAAAGCCCTCGAGCGGGAGCTCCAGGATTACCAGCTGAACCTGGAGAAGAAGGTAAAGGAGCAGACCGACCTCATAAATTCCATGTACGTCCGGTCGATCGACGCCCTGATCAAGGCGCTGGAAGCCAAGGATCTCTACACGCGTGGCCACTCGCAGCGCGTGACGATGTATTCCGTGGCGATCGGCAGGGCTATGAAAATCGGCCCCCAGCAGCTCGAGCTGTTGCGGCAGGCCACGGTGCTGCACGACCTCGGGAAGATCGGAGTGCGTGAGGCCATCCTGAACAAGCCGGGAAAGCTGACGGAAGAGGAGTTCCGGGAGATCACGAAGCACCCCGAGGTGGCCATCGGGATTCTCCAGCCTATACCCTTCTTCCAGCCGCTTCTTCCGGCGATCCTGCACCATCACGAGCGTTTCGACGGTAAAGGCTATCCGAAGGGTCTGTCGGGGATAGACATTCCGCTGGAGTCGCGGATCATGGCGATCGCGGACACGTTCGACGCGATGACCTCGACCCGTGCCTACCGGCAGGCGCTGACGCTGGAGGCTGCAAACGCGGAGATAATCCGCTGCTCCGGGACCCAGTTCGATCCGGATATCGTGCCCGTCTTCCTGGACGTGCAGGGCGACATAGAGATACTCGGAGACATCGGCGACCTGATCATGCCCGACGGCCGCGTGGACGCCATCTTCGCACGGCCGTGCTGATGCGACCCCCCTACCTGCCCGAAGAGGATCAAATCGAGCTGCTGGCGATCGCGCGCCGCGCCTTCTCGTCGTTGATCCGCGACGGCAAGGTCCCGGAGGAGACTCCCGCGTCCGCCAGGCTGTCCGCGCCTGGTGCGGCGTTCGTGACGCTCACCCAGGAAGGGCGCCTGCGAGGGTGCATAGGTTATACCGAGGCGACGGCCCCCCTGTACCGGACGGTCCAGGAATGCGCGGTGGCGGCGGCTACGGAGGATCCGCGGTTTCCCCCCGTCGCCCCCTCGGAAATCGACTCGGTCCACATCGAGATCTCCGTCCTGACTCCGATGGTTCCGGCAAGGCCGGAAGAGGTCGAGATCGGAACCCATGGGCTGATGATCCGCAAGGGCGGACGCCGCGGTCTTCTCCTGCCCCAGGTGGCCGAGGCGTGCGGATGGGATCGGAAGGTGTTCCTTTCCAACGTGTGCCGGAAGGCGGGACTTCCCCCGGGCGAATGGGCCAGGGGGGCGGATCTGTATTCCTTTACCGCCGAGGTTTTCGGGGAATCGCCCCGGAAATCTCTTTTACCTTCAGCCTGACCTTAAGCACCTTCCCCTGGCTGTTGCGGGGCAGGGACGGTATGAACTCCACCGATCGGGGAACCTTGAAAGGCGCCATGTTTTCGCGGCAGTGGGCCAGGATGCCGTCGGCGTCGGCCTGCGCCCCCTTCTTGAGCGCTACGACGGCGACCGGGACTTCCCCGAGCTCGTAATCGGACAGCCCGATGACGGCGGCTTCTTCGACGGCCGGGTGCTCCGCGACGACGTCCTCGATTTCCTTCGGATAGACCGAGATGCCCCCGACCATAAGCGTGTCGCGCTTCCGGTCGACGATGTAGATGTAGCCTTCCTCGTCCACCGAGGCGACGTCCCCCGTGAGGAGCCACCCGTTCTTCAGCACCTCGGCCGTGGAAGCAGGGTCCCGGAAATAGCCGGCGAAGACGTTCGGCCCGCGCGCGACGATCTCTCCGACCTGGTTGGGCGAGACTTCGCGGCCGGACTCGTCCACGACCCGCACCTCGACGCCGAACGCTTCCTTGCCTACCGACATCAATCTCCGCATGTAGGGCGTGCTCTCGTCCAGCGAGTGGCTCTCCGCGTGCAGGAAAGTGAGCACCCCAGCCGACTCCACCTGGCCGTAGGACTGCACCAGCCCGCAAGGGAAGAAGCGGATGGCCCGCTTCTGCAATTCGATCGGGATCGACGCCCCGCCGTAGAGAACGGTCTTCAAGGTGGCCAGGTTGTACCGGGGGGCCGACGGCAGGTCGAGGATCCGGGCCATAAGCGTAGGGGTCAGCAGGACGTGGGTGATCTTGCGCCGCTCGATCGCCTTGAGCACATCTTCGGGATCGTCGCCCGGCAGGATGACGACCGATCCTCCCATGCATTGGAAACGGAGGAGCCGGCCGGTCCCCGCCATGAACGGCAGGGGCGTGCAGGATAGATAGACGTCGTTGCGGGACAGGCCGAGTTCCAGGGCCGCGGATACGGAGGCGGATACCAGGTTGCCGTATGACAGCATCGCTCCCCGGGGAGCGCCGGAGGTTCCTCCCGCGTAAACGAGTATGGCGGTGTCCGATTCGAACAGGGGGACCGCCTCGGCGGGCGGGACCGGAGGAACGGTCTCCATTCCCCCTGGTGCGCTCCCTTCATGGAAGAGCAGGTCTTCCGAAACGAAGCGGGCGACCGACGGAACGGAGGTCCGGATCCGATCGACCACGCCCCGGAACTCTTCGGAATAAACGAGGGCGGCCGCATCGGCGTGCCGCAGGATCGCTGCAAGCTCCCTGGCGATGAGCAATTCGTTCAACGGCGTCAGGACGGCCCCGATCTGCGTGACCGCATAAAGCAACTCCACGTAGGCGGGGGAGTTGCGCATAAGGACCGCCACACGGTCGCCTTTTTCGATGCCGAGGCTGCGGAGGCCGGATGCCCGGCGGGACACGCGCTCCGCAAGCTCACGGAAGGTGAGGGACTCCTGGCCCATGGCCAATGCGACGCGGTCCGGATAGATGCGGGCGTTCCGTGCCAGGATGTCGCGGAGAACCAAGCGCCTTGCCTCCAGACAACTATTTCGCGGCGGGATACCAGCGTATACTAAACGAGGGTTTGCCGTAAAGAGCGAAAGGGAACCCCTTGAATCCCGAGGAATACGACATCTATCCGATCCTGCACAACGGCAAGGTGTACAACCTGATCACCCCGTTCGACCTGACGTTCGTGGAGGTGAGGGGGCTGCTCGACTGGCTTGGAGGGCAGGGCGCCTTCCTCGTCACTCCAGAGGACGAGTTCATGGGCCAGGGGAAGCTTTTCTCATTCAGGCTTCAGGGCGTAACCTACGAATTGGACGTCCAGGGGTACGAAGTCATCGTTTTCAGCCGGAGCGACTGATATGCCGGCCCGAAAGCCGCCCGCGCCGGTTCCATACGTCCTTGAATTCCTGGCACGCGCGTACCCGGAGGCCCGGGTTCTCCTCGATTTCCGCAATCCGTTCGAGCTGCTGGTGGCGACAGTGCTCGCGGCCCAGTGCACCGACGAGCGGGTTAACGGCGTGACGCCGGCGCTGTTCCTCAAGTACCCCGGCCCCGGCGCGCTTGCCGCCGCGCCTCCGGAAGAGCTGGAGGAGGCCATACGTCCGACCGGCTTCTTCCGGAACAAGGCGAAAGCGATCAGAGGCCTTTCCGCTGCCATCGTCTCGCGCCACGGGGGAAAGGTGCCGGCGACGATGGAGGCGCTGACTTCTCTTCCCGGCGTCGGGAGGAAGACCGCCTCGGTCATCCTGGGGGCATGCTTCGGGGCGTGCGCACTGCCGGTCGACACGCACGTCGGAAGGGTGTCGTTCCGGCTGGGCCTGACCGTATCCAAGGATCCGGAAAAAATCGAGCAGGATCTGGCGGCCGCCGTTCCCGAGTCGAAATGGTGGGAGTTCGCCACCCGCCTGGGATGGCACGGGCGGCGGATCTGCGTCGCCAGGAAACCCAGGTGCCCGGCCTGCGGCCTGTTGCCGGTCTGCCCCAGGAACGGCGTCGAGTGACGGCACGCCGTCACGGGAGTCAGGCGGCGGAGACTATAAGGATCTGGGTTTCCTTTTCCGCGGCGTTTTTCCATCGGTAGGGCGTGTTGCCGCGGAAGTAGAGGCTGTCCCCCTCCTCCAGGCGCGAGGTCTGACCGTTCAGCTCGACCTCGAGCGAGCCCTTTACCACAAGGAAGAACTCTTCCCCCCTGTGCGTCACGTAGTCTTCGCCGCTTGTCGCGCCCGGCTTGAGGACGCTCATCATCGGCTGGAACCTCTGGCCCGGAACGCCGGATGCCAAGCTCAGGAAATCGACGTTCCGGATCTCGGTGGCGAGCCGCTCGCGCTTGTCGGCCCGCGTCAGGACGAAGGAGATTTCGCTTTCACCCAAAAGGGAGGAAAGCGATTCGCCGAGCGCCCGCGCGATTCCGGCAAGCGTGTTCACCGTGGGGGAGGACACGTTCCGTTCGATGGCGCTGATGGCGGTCGCGGAGATGCCGCTCTTTTCCGCCAGCTCCTGGAGGGTCAGCCCTTTCCGTTTGCGAATGCTCTTGATCCTTTTTCCGACGTCGATTGTTTCCACGAGTTGATTTCCTCCCTATCGATAATGATATCTCCATTCCGCAAATCTTGTATAGATACCCACCGAAAATTACATTAGAAAGTATAATTGTATATTAGAAATAGCAGCTCTCGTTAACGAGAGCAGGATTATGGAATTCATGCGGATTTATGAAACGATCCGATGGAGTGGGAGCACTGCCCGGGAGCGCAAATTCCTTGTGTTGATGCCGCGCTATTAAATAGAATAGCCACTTACGCTCAACCCGGCACCACACTCTTTTTCGGGCAGGGGAGGATTGCATGGCTACCATTCTGTCGCCCAGCGAAAGCTACAGCATCACGATGCGCGTCGAGATCCAGAACCGGCCCGGGATGCTGGGCAAGGTTACGACTGCCATCGGGGAAGTAGGCGGTGACATCGGCGCAGTGGACCTCTCCGGCCACGGGAAGGGGACCGTCACGCGGGACATCACGGCCCGCGCCCGCGGAATCGATCACGCCCAGGAGATAATAAACGCGGTCCGGCAGGTCCAGGGCGTGAAGATCGTCAACGTCTCGGACCGCACCTTCCTCAAGCACCTGGGCGGCAAGATCGAGATCAGCAACAAGATCCCCGTCAAGACCCGCAACGACCTGTCGATGGCGTACACCCCGGGCGTGGCGCGGGTGTGCATGGCCATAGCGAAGGACGTCAAAAAGTCCTACACGCTGACGATCCGCCGCAACACCGTGGCGGTTGTCTCCGACGGCACTGCGGTCCTTGGACTGGGGGACATCGGCCCGGAGGCGGCCATGCCCGTCATGGAGGGGAAGGCGATGCTCTTCAAGGAGTTCGCCGACATCGACGCCTGGCCTATCTGCCTTGCCACGAAGGACACGGAGGAGATAATCCGGATCGTCAAGGCTCTGGCGCCGACGTTCGGCGGGATCAACCTGGAGGACATCTCCGCTCCGCGGTGCTTCGAGATCGAGGAGCGCCTGAAAGCCGAGATGGACATCCCCGTTTTCCACGACGACCAGCACGGCACGGCGGTTGTCGTCCTGGCGGCCCTTTTGAATTCGCTCAAGATAGTGAAGAAGCGCATCGAGGACATGAAGATCGTGGTTGCGGGCGTTGGCGCGTCCGGGGTCGCGTGCAGCAAGATCATCATGAACGCGGGGGCCCGCAACATCATCGGGGTGGACCGTGTGGGTGCGATCTACAAGGGCCGCAAGCAGCACATGAACTTCATGAAGGAGTGGTACGCGGAGCACACCAACCCGTTCAACGAGCGCGGCAAGATATCCGACGTGATCGCTGGGGCGGACATGTTCCTGGGGCTGGCCGGCCCCGGGCTTATCACGGTCAACGATTTGAAGAAGATGGGGAAGGACCCGATCGTGTTCGCGATGGCGAACCCCGACCCCGAGATCATGCCCGAGGAGGCGGCCCCGTTCGTCCGGATCATGGCGACCGGCCGCTCTGACTACCCGAACCAGATCAACAACGTGCTGTGCTTCCCCGGCATCTTCCGTGGCGCCCTTGACTCGCGGGCGGTGACGATCAACGAGGAGATGAAGCTTGCGGCGGCGTACGCGATCGCCTCGTGCGTCGGCAAGGAGGAGCTCTCTGAGGACTACGTCATCCCTTCGGTTTTCAACCGGAAGGTTTCCCCGGCTGTGGCGCGGGAGGTATCGCGCGCGGCCCACCGCACGAAGGTGGCGAGGCGGACCTCGCGCACGTTCTCCGAGATAAACCTGGAGTAGGGGAAGGCGATGATCAACCCGCACATCTTCCGGGAATACGACGTCAGGGGACTGGTGGGCAAGGACCTCACGCCCGACACGGTGCGGACCCTGGGAAAAGGATTCGGCACCTACGCGAAGGGAAAGGGCGTGAGGACACTCATGCTCGGACGCGACTGCCGCCTGAGCTCCCCCGAATTCAGGGACGCGATGGCGGAGGGGCTTGCATCGACCGGCATGAACGTCGTGGACGTCGGAATTTGCCCTTCGCCACTGCTGTACTTTTCCATCATAAGCTTCGGCGCCGACGGGGGCGTGATGATCACCGGAAGCCACAATCCCCCGGAGTTCAACGGCTTCAAGCTGTGCGTCGGGCCGTCCTCCCTCTACGGCGAGAAGATACAGGAAGTCCGGAAAATCATCGACCGCGGGGAGTTCGCGTCGGGATCCGGCGGCGTGACCTCCAGGACGGTGATCCCGGAATACATGCGGTACGTCAAGTCGATCCTTTCCATCCCGCGAAGGCTCAAGGTGGTGGTCGACGCCGGGAACGGGACCGCTTCGGTGGTGGCGCCCGGGCTCTTCCGCGATATGGGAATGGATGTCGTGGAACTCTTCTGCGAGATGGACGGCCGGTTTCCCAATCACTTTCCGGATCCGACGGTCCCGGAGAACCTGCGATTCCTGATAGAAGCGGTCCGGAAGCACGGCGCCGACGTCGGGGTCGGGTACGACGGCGACGCGGACCGGATCGGAGCGGTCGACGAGAAAGGGAACGTTATATACGGAGACTACCTCCTCGTGCTCTTCGCCCGCGAGATACTCTCCCGCAAGCCGGGCGCGGCGATCATCTCGGAGGTCAAGGCTTCCCAGAACCTTTACGACGACGTCGCCCGGCACGGCGGCAGGCCGGTGATGTGGAAGGCCGGGCATTCGCTGATAAAGCAGAAGATGAAGGAAGAGCTGGCCGAGGTGGCCGGGGAGATGAGCGGGCATATCTTCTTTTCGGACCGGTACCTGGGATTCGACGACGCCATTTATGCCTCCCTCCGGCTGTTCGAGATACTTGCCGCATCCGACCGTCCGCTCAGCGCCATGCTCTCCGACCTCCCTCCTCTGGTCGCGACTCCGGAGATACGCGTGGATTGCCCCGACGACCGCAAGTTCAGGATCGTCGAGCGCGTTGCGGAGATCGTAGCGCCGCAGGCCAGGGAAGTGATCGACGTCGACGGCGTGCGCGCCCTGTTCGACGGGGGCTGGGGGCTGGTCCGCGCCTCCAACACGCAGCCTGTGCTGGTGCTCCGTTTCGAGGGGAAGGACGAAGCCGCGGTCGCAAGGATACGCGCCGTCATGGAAGATGCGGTGAAGAAGGCGCAGGCCGGGGAATGACGGCGGACGCCTTTTGACCCTTCTCCAATCGATTTTCCTGGGGATTCTCCAGGGGGCGACCGAGTTCCTGCCGGTCAGCAGCTCCGGCCACCTCTTCCTCGCCCAGCGGCTGCTCGGGATCCGGGAGCCCGAGCTGGCCTTCGACCTTCTCCTCCATCTCGGAACGCTCTTCGCCGTAATCTTTTTCCTGCGCAAGGAACTCATGGAGATGACGTCCTCCCTTTTCAGAAGGAGGATGGGAACGCCGGAAGGGTGGGGCAGGAGAGAGATAATCCTCGTCGTCCTGTCCACGATCCCGACCGGAATCATCGGGCTCGCCTTCCACGACACGGTCGAGACGGGCATAACCGTATGGGGGGTGGGGGTGCGTTATCTCCTGCTGACCTCGTTCCTGCTTATAAGCAACCTGCGGTTCAGGCACAAGTGGGATCCCGACCGGATCTCCGCATGGGAGGCGATAGCCATCGGGATCATGCAGGGAGCCGCCGTATTCCCGGGGCTCTCGCGTTCCGGCTCGACGATAACGCTGGCGCTCGTCCTCGGAATATCCCCGTCCCGCAGCGCGAAATATTCCTTTCTCATATCCCTTCCCGCCATCCTCGGCGCAGCCCTGGTGAACGTTCACAAGGGGATCTCCGTTCTGCCGGGGCTTGCCCCGTCGGCCGCCGGATTCATCTTCTCGCTCGTGGTCGGGTACTTGTCCCTTCTGCTCGTCGAGCGGCTGGTGACGCGGGGGAGGTTCATACGTTTCGCTCCCTATACGCTCGCCGTGGCGGCGCTCTGCTTCTTCCTGCACTTCCGCGGCTGAGGCGCCTCGGGGGACCCCCTTTCGGCTTCGCTGCCTCGGAGGGGGGACTCCGCTCATGGCTCGGCGTTCGATGCACCGGAACGCCTGCGCTTTACTTCGCTGCGCCCCCCCTCCTGCGGCCGCTCCGCCGTATCCCCTGACGCGGGAGGAAGTCGCAATCGGCAAGTTCTCCGTCACGTATGCGCTCCCGAACGGAAGGCGCGAGACGCCGATGGTAGGTCCGGCGCAGCGGGTCGCCGAGGCGGAACCGTCCGTTTCGATATTACCGATCTTGGAACAAACCGGCTTGGCGGATCACACAGGGTGAACGAAGAGCGGGGAAGTATCGCTTGGCACGTGATGATTGATGCAGGGGAGCCGAAGGCGAGAGCGAGCACGGAGCTACCGGAGGCGTAGCGCCTTCCGTGCAGAGCGCCCCAAGCGTCATTGCGCGGAACCGCGCCGAGCGGTGGCACATCGTACATACTGCGTGGAAAGGGGGTGGGCATCGTGGAGGGCGAGACGAAGGTTCGCTGGAACGAGTGGGACCCCGGAGTCTTCTCGCGGGCCGAGTCGGAGGGGAAGCTGGTATTCCTGGACATATCGGCCACGTGGTGCCACTGGTGCCACGTCCTTGACAGGACCTCGCTGTCGGACCAAAGGGTCGTGCAGCTCCTGAACGACTCGTTCGTCCCCGTCCGCGTCGACACGGACCGCCGTCCGGACATCAACGACCGTTACAACCAGGGGGGCTGGCCGACCACGGCCGTGCTCCTGCCGAACGGACAGATGCTCACGGGTGCGACATATCTTCCTCCCGACGCCCTGTTCGAGGTTCTACTGAAGTGCAAGGAGTTCTACCGGAACGACCGGGATCGGATCGAACAGTACATGAAGGATTCGGCGGCGCAAGGAGATGCGCCGCCCGCTGCGGACACGACAGTGGATCCCCCCGCGGGACCTCGCCCCGAGGATCTTCCGCTCGTCAAGCATTCGGTTCTGGCCAACTACGATCCCCTCCACCCCGGATTCTTCCGGGAACCGAAGTTCCTGATGACGGATATCCTGGCCTTCCTGCGGGACGCCTGGTTCCTCGAGGCGAACCGGGAGATGGGGGACACCCTACTGAAGGTGTTGCGCGCCATGGGCGAGTCGGAGGTCTTCGACGCGGTGGAAGGGGGATTTTTCCGCTACGCGACGAAGCGCGACTGGAAGACTCCCCACTACGAGAAGCTGCTGGCCGACAACGCGGAGATGCTCGCGCTATGCGCATCCGCCTACGAAAAATCGGGCGAGGAATTCCTTGCCCGGGCCTCCGGGAAAATCCTGGAATTCCTCTTCTCGCGGCTGCACGATCCCGGGACCGGCGCCTTCTATTCCAGCCAGGACGCCGACGAGGAATATTTCCTGCTGGATGCGGAAGGAAGATCGAAGCGAACTCCCCCGAGCGTCGACCGGACGGTCTTTTCGGAATACAACGGCAGGGTCGCATCCGCGCTCGTCGCGGCCCATCGGGCGTTCGGCGGAGGAAAGGAGATTCCCGGCGAAACCGGGGGGACGCTTCTGGACCGCGCCATGCAGCTGGGGAACTACCTGCGCTCGGTCTTGTGGTCCCGCGATCAGGGGCAGGTTCGCTTCTGGGAGGCAGGGAGGACCGAGGCGGGCCACTTTACGGACAACGTGTCCGTCGCCGCGGCGTACCTGGATCTGTGGGAGGAGAGCGGGAAGGCGACATATCTCGAGTGGGCAGGGGAGATCCTCGACTGGTCGGTGCGTCATCTCTTTCCGGCCGGCTCTCACGGGTTCCTGGACCGGCGCCCGCGGGAAGGCGACGCCGGGCCCCTGGTCCTCCCGCTTGTCCCCTTCGCCGCGAACGCCAGGATGGCGTGCGCCCTTCTCAGGTATTCCAGGGAAGCCGCCCGCCCGGACCTGTTCGCCGTGGCGGAGCGGACGCTTAATGGCCTTTCAGCGGATTTCGACCGGAGGGCGGCCTTCAGCGCGCCGTACGGGAGCGCCCTGCTGCTTTACTGGAAGGGGGCAAGGGGAGCGGTATGCCTCCCGGGGGATCCTTCCTGTTCCTCTCCCTCATCTCCGCAAGACCCGTTGCGAAGGGCAGGAGGAGCATGAAGATCCCCAACGCCGCCACTCCCCGCCAGCCTGCGGATTGATAGGCGTGGCCGCTCGCGGTTATTCCGATGGACCCGCCCAGATAATAGAACAGCACGTAAAGCGAATTTGCCCGCCCCCTGCCTGAAGATAGCCTCAGGTTCAAGGAGCCTGCCGCCGCGGAGTGGACCGCGAAAAATCCGGCGCACACCGCCGCCAGGCTCGCCGCGACGGCCGGCAGCGAGGGGATGAAGGTGGCGAGTATGGCCGCGGCGAAAACCGCCGATCCCAGCGCCATGGTTGCCCCGTTGCCTATCCTGTTGCTCAACTTGCCGGCGGCGGGGCCGGTGAATGCGCCGACGACATAGGAGAGGTACGTCAAAGTGATCACCTGCGTCGAGGCCCGGAAGGGCGGCCCTGCAAGATAAAACGGCAGGTAATTGAAAACGGAAGAGAAGACGAAAAAGGCCCCGAAGGCGACGAAGAAGATGCGCAGCAGCTCGGGGCGGCGGACCAACCCTGTAAAACTCGAGGCTTCTCCGGTCGTCTCCTCGCGCGCTTCGTTTTTCGGCAGCCAGCGTGTGGCGGCCAGGGTCGCCGCCAGCAGCAGGATCGATGCCGTCACGAATGCGTACCGCCAGTGCAGGGGCGGATGTATCCATCCTCCCAGCAGCCTTCCTCCCAGTCCGCCCACAACCGTTGCGGACACGTACGAGCCGGTGACGACGTTCAGCCTGTCCGCGGGAAGGCTCCTGACCAGGTGCACGACCAGGCAAGTAGTCAGGGAAGGGACGAAGAGCCCCTGCACGAACCTCGCCGCGATGAGAAGGGAGAGGTCCGACGTGATTGCGCAGAAAAGCCCGCACGCAGCGATGACCGATCCGCCCGTGATGATGATGGGACGGATCCGGTACCGGTCCACCAGCATCCCGAACGGCAGGTTGGCAAGCGCGATCCCCAGGATGACCGCCGATATGGTCAGGGATGCCGTTGACGCGCTGACCCCGAATTCCTCCCGGAGCACCGGGAGCACCGGCTGCGTGATATAGATCGTCGTGAAGGCGGCGGCCACCAGGGAAAAAACAAGCGCCTGCAGACCGACGTGCTTTTTTTCCGGCATCCGATAGGGTTGCACGCGCCGCCGGAAGATGTCAAAGGGTGTGGCTGGGCTCAGGAAATGCCGACGCGCCGCCTGGGGGTGAGGATTGCGTTGGAAAGCTCCTGCCCCGCTGCGAGGGCGGCGCCCGGCCATATGATGGCGCGGGTTACGGTCGCATCCTCGCCCACGGAAGCGCCCTCCTCCACG
>Ga0214473_10002462_pt1 | contig 22724 bp, 31 predicted proteins | sample RVTome_7_FD_203509 | JGI IMG/M metagenome (GOLD analysis project Ga0214473, IMG submission 203509) | Soil microbial communities from uranium-contaminated site in the Upper Colorado River Basin, Wyoming, United States - RVT98D197 | ecosystem: Environmental > Terrestrial > Soil > Contaminated >... | reverse complement strand
CATATTTTATCGGAGGCACTTCAATAAAAAGGTCAACTCTGTCCATTAAAGGCCCTGATAATTTTCTTTTGTATTTTTGGATTTGAGACGGAGTACAGCTGCATTTTTTCTCCGGATCCTGATAAAAACCGCAAGGACAGGGATTGGAAGCCGCCACCAGGGTAAAACGAGCCGGCAGTTTTAAGGAATGTTTTGCTCTTAGAATGGTAATTTCACCTTCTTCAAGAGGTTGGCGTAAAGATTCCAAGACATCGCGATGAAATTCCGGGAATTCGTCTAAAAACAAAACGCCGCGATGCGACAAGGTGATTTCTCCCGGTCGAGGCGGATTGCCTCCGCCAATTAAAGCCACTTCTGAACAGGTATGATGAGGAGAGCGAAATGGCCGCAGATTAATTAAGAGTTTTTGTTTATCTAACAGTCCGGCGATACTATAAATTTTACTGACCTCCAAAGATTCTTCAAAAGTGAGTTTAGGTAAAATAGAAGGAAGAGCTTTGGCCAAAAGAGTCTTTCCGGCGCCGGGGGGACCTTGCATTAAGAGATTGTGGACATCACCCCACTTTGTATAGGAAAATATTGCTCTACCCCCTGAGTTTCTACCGGAATACACCCAATTACCTTTGCCTCTCCCTTTTTTGAATCAAAGATAATTTCGTCTAAGAGGTATCCCAGAAATCCCTGTTTTTCTTGGGGGTTAAGGGCTTTAATTCTTTGTTTTGCTAAGTTACAGAAATAGTTAATATCTTTAATCAATAAGGGCCTGTCAACAAGTTGAGACAATTTAACCTCTATTTCTTTTATTTTAGAGTCTACTACTCCTTCTTTTAAGTTAAGCTCGTTTATTTTTTGTAGGTAATCGTTTTTGGATATAGTCCCCTCGGTGTAAATATCCAATAGCCGGCTTTTCTTTTGTTTTATTACCTCTTTTTCTTGGAGGCATCCTTTTCTCTCTTTCTCTAATGTCTCTTGGTTTTCAGATATTTTCATAGTTAGGTGTTTGACATGAGAGATGAGAATTTTTGGGTTCATTATTGCTCGGGAAACGGAATCCCAAATGACACCTTCTATTCTTTTGGCGCTTATCATTTTTGCGTCGCATTTTCTTGGGAGGGGGAAGGATCTATGTCTTTCATTACATCTGTAAAATAGACGACCATGAGATGCCTCTCCAGAATAGATAGATCCACAGTCTAAACACTTAATTAATCCATTGCCCAGCAAATAGAAATATTTTCTCTGGTTGTTCTTATGTTGCTTTTTAAGTAAATCCTGAACAATATTAAATATGTTTTTATCCAGAATGGGGAGGATCTGAATTGGAATCCATTCGTTTTTGTTTCGTAATTTCAATCTTGTATTAACTCTTCGTCTATATTTATTTTCTTTATTATTTCCTTCAATTGCCTGATTTTTATTGTAATAGGTTGTTCCTGTATAGCTTTCGTTTCTTAATATTCTATGGAGTGTGCTTTGTCTCCAGTTTTTTCCTTTCCTTGGTTTAATATTTCTTTTTGTTAGTTCTTTGACCACTCCTCTAACGCTTCTGATCTCTAAATACAGATTAAATATTAACCTTACAATCTCGGTCTCTTCTTCATTTATTTCATAATACCCATTCTTATTATCCTCTTTTTTTACATAGGCATAACCGTATGGAGCATCATGTCCTACAATTATTCCCTTTCTTGCTTTAAACAATCGCCCTCGTCTGGTTCTTTCTAATATTTTTTCTTTCTCATATTCGGCAGCAGCGCCAAGCACATTAAACATAAATCTTCCGTCAGGCGTATCTGCTATTGGTTTTTCTTTAATAAAAATTTTTATCTCTTTTTTATTAAGTTCTTCCACCAAAATGCCTTGCCGATAGAGATTTCGTGACAATCTATCAACTGAATGAACATAAATAGCTTCGAACAGCCCCTCTTTAGCATCTTCTCTCAGTTGGTCTAATGCCGGACGGTCAAGTGTTTCTCCGCTCCATCCCTCGTCTATATATTCTTTAACAACCTGAAAATCCTTACAAATTTCCCTTAATTCTGCTAATTGAGATTCAATTGTTTTTTGCTCTTCTTGGCTTTCAGTGGATACACGAGCATAAATAGCTACTTTTTTCATAATTATTTCTTGTGCTTTTTTATGAATTGAATTAAATCTTTTTCAGAAATACGATAAGCTTTCCGGCTTATCTTAATTGCTTTTAATTTGCCAGTCTCAATCAGACGATAAACTGTCCTTGGGCCAAGTCTTAATTTTTCGGCTACTTCCTCTACGGTTAGAAGGTGATTTATTTGATTTTTTCTTCTCATACCTTTATTATAGACTTCCAAGGATGCTTGTCAATAGTGAATAATTATGACACAACAATAAGCGATATTTTAACTTGCCTCAATCATTCCTTTATATCTTCTTCTTCTATATTCAAGGTTTAAGCATTTTCGGCAACCAATTTTGTTAGTTAATGGATGTTCATATAACACCCCGGATCGTTTATTACATAAAGGGCACTTGAACCAAAATCTGATGCCGTTATAACAAGTTTTAGAAGTAGTTAGTTTAATTCTTAACCCCAATACCTCTAATTCCGAATTCAAAACTAATTCTTTTAATTTATTGCGATAGGTTTTCAAAAAGTCCTCTATTCTAATTTTCTGACATTCTTCCACTAAGTATTTTTTTCCTAAATCATTTGGGTTCAATGTTTTCATTTTTATTAGGGTTATCTTTATTGGGAGGATTTATATTTAATTGTTGGTTTTGGGCAATATAAGCGCTGTCCGTTCTTACTTTTATATTCAGTTTAGGTTGTTTGAGTTCTTTAAGTAGGATAATGTTTGTATTGAGCTGTCTGTCCGCCAACTCCAATCCTTTATTGAACTCTTTTAAGACATTTACCTTAAGCTGATCAAATGAGAAGCCTCCATTCTCTTTCTCTACGCTATAGTTAAACATCCTATCATACCTCATTGCTCGCCAATAACTCGCCACAATTCTATCAGCCAGCATAAGCTCTAAAGAGCCACGACAATTATACTGTCTTACGATGTTTTGTCGCATTTTTCCTAGTGCTGCATAGTATTTTCCATAACTTAGATTCGCAGTCCAAATACCATTTTCGAGCCCGTAGAGCATACCGAGTTCTACTTTTAATTCTTCTTTCCTTTTCTCTTGGCTTGGCGTCAGTCTCTTTGAGTTAAAATCCAAATTACTGTATTCTTTTAATAATTGGTGGTCTGGAACACAATTATTAGCACTAGAAAAATCTTTACTTATCGCTTTAACTTTAAGCTCATCTTCTTTTGCTACACTAAGTTTTACATTCCGGCGGTTGGCCTTTAATTGTTTTTTTTCAGTCATAAGTTCTTATTGTTAAGTTTTATATCTGTGTCAGAATTTAACATTAAGAGTTCTTTGGCTTTATCTACGCCCTTTTTAGTTAATACAATCAACTTAATTTTTCCATAACCTATAAAAGGAATTGCCAATTTATCTTTTTTTTGAATTGGCTTAATTGTTTTATAGTTTCTTCTTGGGATTTTCCTGTCATTCCATCAAACATTGCAGCCATACCAATATCTCCTGAAGTATATCCGAAAATAAATCCTTTTTTAATTAAGTTTCTAATTGACCGAGAAATACTAACTTCTAAAGCAGGTGTTATTTTACACATATCAACTAATTTCCACCTTGTTATTTCATTGTTTCTTTTAAAACACTCCTCCAATATCCATTTTTGTAATTTACTTAATCTTTCCATAATATTCTTTTAGTGGACTTAATGAACATAAAGCACTTAAAATGGGGGGTAGGTGATAAGGTTCGTTCGTAAAGGTTTAAGATAAAGTATCTGTATAGACCCCTGTATTTATGTTCTTTATGTTCAGTATGTCCATTATTTCTTCTTTTCAGAAAGACCATATTTCCTATAAAGATTTTCTAATTTTGGTTGTTCACTTTTAGGAATAATATAACCCTCTTCAATTCTTTTGGTCTTTAATTTTAAGTTTCTCCTAACTATCCAGCCAATCCACTTAGCATTAACTGGTTTCCCATAATCATTCTTATCTCCAAACTTTAAAATATATTCTTCTGTAATAGTTTTAATAGGAACAATCTTTAATTCGGTTTCTTCTGGTTGATTGATACTTTTAACAATCTCCAATACCTGCCCAGCTTCTTCCATTCCTCTATCAGAAACAAGCTGCCTATTATATTGCTGAATAAAGATTTTTAACTCTCTCAATGTTTCTTGGTCAGATATAACTGAAGCAAGAGGACAAATAATTTGGTTCAATCTTGGTTCAATGCTTCTATCAATAAGCTCTGGATTAAGAACTTTCTTACCATAGTTTCTAAAACGGAACATCAATAGCTTATTTCTTATCTTTGTAGCTTCTTCCCAAAATCTATCTGGTTTATTGATTGGAATTTCCTCTCTTGGATTTCCTTCTTTCATCTCCTCCGTAATACATCTTGATTCAAGAGCCATATCCTTAAAATATCCTCTTGTATCAAAAATCTTACAACCAAACACTTGAAATGCTACTGGGTTAAACTCTTTCTGTTTTATACTTTCACTTCTCAAGACAGGGAAGGTTGAAGTATTACCACAATTCAAAATCTTAATAATATCAGCTTTCTCGTCGGAGAACCGATAATCTGCCTCATCAATCAGCAAAGTTCCCCCAAACAAGTCCAACATTCTAAAGATAGGACTTACACTTGCCCCTCCAGTAGCGAGTGTCGGCTTGTAGCATAATGAACCAATAGTTTCTACTGCTCTTGTTTTTCCACTTCCAACATCCCCAATAAACCTTAAATATGGTAATTCATTGAAGTTGTCATAAACCCAGCTAAATAACACATAATAAGGACTAATCTTTTGAAAGAACGGAGTTAAATCAACATAACGATAGATAAACTCATTAATTTCTTTAAGCAGTTCAGCTTCAGAACCATATTCTTCTGCTTTTGACGGGAATAATACTATTCCGTGCTTTACCCTTCCGTGTTTTACTAAATTGTTATCAGGAGAATATGGAAGTAATTTAACTCCATCGTTCAGAACTGATTGTTGATATTTTACTTCTCCATCTTTATACACAGCAAAGCCAGTAGTATATTCATCGGAATCGTGTATCATTTCAGCCAAACCATCTTTCAAGACAGCAAAAGAAGTATATTCTGTTTTGGATTCTTTCTTTACCTTTTCTTTTATTTCCTCAAATTTATTTTTCATTGATGGACGAAACCCTGAGTGAGAGACCCTATGTTCGTCCATCTTTGAATTCCCATAAAGTCTCTCATTCAAGGTTGAATTATTAGTTTAATCTTTTAACCGCTTCCTTAAAACTTAAACCCTCTTTTTCTTGGATGAATTTAATTGTATCGCCGTGCCAACCACAAGCGAAGCAATAACCCCAGTTATTTTTGATATAAAAGCTTGGCCTTTTTTCAGAATGAAATGGACACAAAATAAAATCTTTTTTTGTTGACCTGCTTGTCCCGACCAAATCTTTGAAGGGATAATCTCTGGCCCGCTCTATCATTGAATCAGTAATCTCAGATTTTTTTATTTCAGGATTTAACAAGTATTCCCATTTCCTGATTTCTTTATCCAATTGGTTTAATCTCTCGCCCTTCCAAACCCGCACAATTTCTTCATTAAACCAAAGTGCGAATGGGTCTTTAATGTTTTTATAAATATTTTTCAAATCGTATCGGATTTTAGAGCTAAGCCAGTAAAAATTCATCTTCAAAGTTTTTAGCCGGTATTCAAGATATTCCCGAGCTTCTGGAAGTATCTCTAAAAGCTCTTTTTTAGAATATCTTTGTTGGGTAGAATACCATTGTTGTTCTAATTCTTTGATTTGTTGATTGTCCATGATGTTGTCATATGTAGATCGTGCCACCGTTTTAAGTTGCCCTTTTTTAGCATTTTTACATTTGATTCAGGTATAACTTTAAGAACACTATCCGGAGCTTGGGTTCTGATACCTTTTTGAGATTTCCTTTTCTTTTTTATAGTGAAAGGGCACTTTTCTTCTTCTGGGAGTTCAGTCCTTAATTCCACCTCGTAGTCCAGCGGACATTTGTTTATTAAACAGACAGAAAACCTCGGGCAGTCTTTTAAATTATTAATTATTTCTTTTTTTGTTGACATAACTTATTTAATAAATCATCTTTCCCGATAAGCATTTTTAGTGCTTGAAATAGTCTAAAATTAGCTTCCACCGAAGGTTTAAAAACTAATTCAGTTTTAATTTTCCCACCCTTATTATTTTTTTTCTGTTCAATTCCCACAAAGATATTATTAAAATTTAGATGCGAGATTTCCTCCACCGCTTATAGTCGGCCAACTCTTTATCCGACACGTCGGCCTTTGTAATCTCTCCCGAAAGTTCTACTGCTTGTTTTGGAAGTCCATCAACATAATTCCAGATTAACTTTATCATCGCTTCATTTCTTTCATTGATAGCCATATACAAAATATTGATTACCAATGTTTCCAATCTTTCTTTTTCTTCTCCACTTTGAGTCTTCGCCATTTTTTGGAGAAGTTCTTTTACTTTTGAAGTAATTGAAATCGTGCCTTTCGGTTTTCCCTTTGGATTCCCCGATTGCCCCGGCTTGAATTGGGTATCTTGTTTAGTTCTTTTTACCTGCTTTTCTCCTGTATTTTCAGGTTTTTCTTCTTTTATTTTTTCTGGCATAATTTTTTAGGGAGAGATACTCTTTTTTAGATTGCTCTATTTCTTCCCTTGAATAAGAATTATATTTTTATTTTTAAATTCCTCGATTGTTTCTTCCAACAGCATATAAATAAAAAAACTACGTATCCGAGTAGATACGGTTTTTAAGATTTTTTTGATTATTAAATAGAGTTAAGGCTGGAAGTTTAATTTTATCGTTAAAGTAATCAATCATTACCTTCTCAATGTTCTTTCCTTCCTTAAAAACAAATCGCACTTTCTTTGGATTAGTTCTATCTAATTTAAGTAATTCGTAACCGAGCGTTATTAAAACCGTAGCCAGTCCCAAATCGTAAGTTGAAAAATTTTGGTTCATAATCATTAAAATTTTAATTTTTAATTTAATTTCATCTTTCTATAAATAATGACTAAAAAAAGACGGAGTGATTATTGGAGTAAAATTTTACCCCATAATTTATTCGGTAAAAATAAAAAAACACCCGTTTTGGGTGCTTATTTTTACTCCTAATTACTCTTAGTTATATTATATAAATCAACAAAATTCCTTCAGTATTCAGGTCAATTTTTAAAGGGAAGCCTTTGTCTTTAAAACTTCTCTTTAGTTGTTTTTTTATATGCCTAAGCTGTTCTATCGTTAAATTTATTTCGTTTGATAAATTCTTTTCAGAGACCCTTTGACCCTCTTTTAGGACTGTGCCATTATTGTTTTCTCTTTGGTGTCTCACTACAAGTTGTCTAATAAATTTTGCCTGAGGTTCATTTCTTGGTTTATAAATCTCTCCACGAAAGCCGATAGAATTGTTTTTATGATTAAACCATTTTTCAATTATTTTTGAGGAACTATCAGAATCTTCTTTTTTTGTTTTAGTAATTGCTTCTAATCTTTTTTCCACTCCTTCCATGCCGCTAACAATTTGAATCAGTAGTGGTTCTTGTTTCCTTTCAGCGTTTTTAGTTTGCAATTCCTCTACCAATTTTCTCAAATCCCTAATTTCTGATATTATTTGGTTTCTTTGTTCTATTTCTATCAAATCAGAAGAGATTATTGCTTTAGAAAAATAAGGAGTTTTGAAACTGCGATAGATTTCATTGAATCTTTTTATTTCTTCTTCAGCTTGTTTAAGATATGGTGCGAGACGCTGAAGTGCGGGAGTTAGGTAATTTTTTACATAACCTGATTGTAGCCTACCAACCTGTTCTAAGGCATCCTTAATTGGTTTTGATTGTGAGGAAATTTGCTTGCTTAATTTCTCAAATATCTTTTTTTGCTCTTCTAATGTCTTATTTGTCTCTTCAATAATCTCTTTTTTTAAGATTCCTCCCCCTTTTTTCTCAAAAAGTTTTTCTTTTTGGATAATTTTACTTTCTTCTAACAACCAAGGATTTTCATCAATTCCTTCTAATTTTTTGTCAATTTCTTCTCTTTTTTTGCAAAACTTATCAAATTTTGGTCGTATTATTTCTAAGGAAAAAATATTCCATTTTTCCGTTTCCTTTAAATTTTTTATAGTTCCCCATTCTTGGAGTTTTTCTAAGACTTCTATTTCTTCTTCGTGCGAAATTCCTACGCCAAAGAGCTCTGACGGGGTAACCCCATATAATATTGGTTGTCCCTCTTTAGTATAAAGCTCCCTTTCTTTTATTTTTTGTAGAACATACCCAACATTTTTATTAAACTTTTCTTCTGGCGTCATAGTAATTTTCATTGTAATTTCCTTCAATTTACCTTATTTTAGTCATTTTTTCAAGGCTTACCCGAAATATCGTATACTTTACTTTTTTAAGGGTCTATGCTAACTTATAGATAACAATTGAATAAGGATAGTTGCCTAAACTCATCAGCTCAGCTTGCTGATGGGCATGGTATAAAATCGTTCCACATAGAAAACCCGTCATTCGGGGCGTGTGGAACGTTATAAGAGGAAACTCTTGTAGGGCCGCAAGGCCTCCTGGTGGCGGGTTTTGTGTTCTCAGTTAGCAAAAAAAACAAAAGGTTGACAAATTTGTAAAATTAGTATATTATTAAAAATAACAGTTTATCGCAAATCATTAATATTTATTACTATGAAAAAATTTAAAAAGTTTAGTTCGTTTCTTTCGGTCTGTTTAAGCCTTTCTGTTGTTCTGGGCAATTTTAGTCTGCCCGTTTTAGCATATGAAAAGGAGGGTGTTAATTTTGAGCAGGTTGGGACTAAAACTACACTCGATAATAGCGGGGCCACTTTTAATAAAATAAACTCCTCATCTGAAGAGATTAAGGGTCTTTCTCCGGACTCGTCGATAACCCAAAAAGAAAAGATTGGGTTAGAAAAATCTCAACAAATAGAAGGAAAGAAAAAAAATTATGTAGAGGGTGAGATTTTGGTTAAATATAAAAATAATAAGATCAATTTGAATACTTCTTCCGGCAGGACGGCTGCGTTAAATTTTATTCGTGCTAAATCATTGGAAAAGAAAGAAGATTTAAGAAAGATAAATATCTCAATTTTAAGAATTAAAGACAGTAAAACGGTTGAGGAAAAGGTAGCTGAATTAAAAAACGATCCAAATATTGAATATGTTGAACCAAACTATAAGCGTTATCCCGCAGATATTAATACGGACGATACGAACAGAGCTCTTTTGTGGGGGTTGGATAATACTGGCCAGCCGGTCAATGGTGTTTCTGGCACCCTTGATGCTGATATTGATGCGCCAGAAGCTTGGGCGATAAGTGAGGCGACGACTTCTGCCTCAGCTATAGTGGCGGTTATAGATAGTGGCGTGGCTTATAATCATCTCGATTTGGTTACGAATATGTGGGATGGTACTAATTGTAAAGACTATAACGGCGCTGTCATAGCAGGAGGTTGTAATCACGGTTATGACTATGAAGATGACGATAATATACCCCTACCCACTACCTCATCTCATGGTACACATATCGCTGGAACAATTGCGGCTGTAAAAAATAATAGCAAAGGCATTATCGGCGTAGCCCCGCAGGCAAAGATAATGGCAATAAAATACAATGGTACCGTATCTAATGAAATAAAAGCTATTGATTTTGCTATTCAGAATGGTGCAAAGGTAATTAATGCCAGCTTTACCGGTGCCGATTTTTCTCAATCAGAATATGAAGCGATAGATCGCTTTAAGACAGCAGGAGGAATTTTCGTTGCTGCTGCCGGAAATGGCGATTATTATGGCGATCCAAATATCGGAGATAATCATGATGGTCAGATACACTTGTATCCTTCAGATTATGATTTAGATAATATTATTTCAGTTGCCGCCACAGATCAAAATGACAATCTGGCCACTTTTTCTGATTATGGTACGACTTCTGTTGATGTGGGTGCGCCTGGTATAAATATTTACAGTACCTTTGCTGATACAATAATTTTGAATGAAACATTTGAAGAGGTTACACCACCAAGTGTGCCTAGTGGTTGGATAACAGGTGGGACGAATAATAATTGGGGAACTTATAATTTTAATGATGGGTTTTGGAATAAGGTTTTATATGGAGATCTTGCCCTTCCATATGCAAATAATACAAATAGCACTATAACATCCTTAACCTATAATCTTGGGGGGAATACTAGTGGAGCAACAATTAGCTTTTTAACGGCTTGCGATACTGAATACGCAACTACTGACTGGAGAGATTATATGCAATTGGAATATAGTACAGACGGAACTAACTTTTTCCCGGCAAGTGATCCGTTCTTTGGCGGGACCTTTAGGTGGGATGAAGCATATTTGGACTCACTGAATGGTGATTCAAATCCATCAGGTGGTGCGGGGTATTATTTTGAAAATTTACCCTTACCAAGCCAGTTTCTTTCAAATAATTTCAAATTCCTTTTTCGCTGGGTAACTAATACTTCGGATAATAATTATGATGGTTGTAAGATAGACTATATTACAATTACCAAATACAGTGATGGTTCCGATGAAAAATATGAGTATATGTACGGCACATCAATGGCTGTTCCTCATGTTGTTGGATTAGCAGGTTTAATTTGGGGTTATAAACCAGAACTAACTTATCCTCAAGTTAAAGATATAATTTTGACTACGGGTGATGATCTGTCATCTCTTGCCGGAAAGACCGTTACTGGCAAAAGAATTAATGCCTATAATGCTCTTAATTCAATTGATGTTACGATACCAACCTTGAGTGAAGTAATTCCAGTTCCTACACCAACCAACGACAATACGCCTGATTACACATTCAGTTCAGATGAAGTAGGCACAATTAGTTATGATGGTGGATGCACAAGCTCTACTACAGAAGCAATAGCTGGTGATAATACCATTTCATTCAACGAATTAATAGATGGAACTTATGATAGCTGCACAATTGCAGTAACTGACGCATCAGACAACACCAGTGATTCTTTACTCGTTAGTCCATTTACTATAGACACGATAATTCCAGTTATTACCTTAACCGGTTCCTCAACCGTAAACCTCTATGTTGGCGACTCTTATACAGATGCCGGAGCAATTGCTTCAGATGATGTTGATGGTGATATTACTGCCAACATCGTTGTGGTTAATCCGGTCAGCACGAGCACAGTCGGGACCTACACTATTACTTATAATGTTTCAGATGCGGCGGGTAATCCGGCGGAACAGGTGACCAGAATCGTGAATGTCTCAGTGGCTCCTGACACCACGGCCCCAGTAATTGATTCTTTCACCATTCCTGAAACATCTAACTCTCTTACAGTTTCTATATCCAGCTTTACAGCCCACGATAATGTTGGCGTGACTGGTTATATGCTTACTGAAACTTCTGACATTCCTTCTGCCAGTGATCCCAGATGGTCAGCCACAGTCCCAAGCGATTACACCTTTAGTGCTGAAGGGGTTAAAACTCTCTATGCTTGGGCAAAAGATGCTGCTGGCAATATTTCTTTAAGTTTAAATGATTCAGTAACGATTACTTTACCTCCGCCTCCCGATACCGAAGCTCCAGTGATTGCTTTTCATTCTGATATAACTGTGGGGAATGATCCTGGACAAGCAGGAGCCATAGTTAACTACACCTTGCCAATAGCAACTGATAATGTTGATGTTAGCGTTCTTGTAATTTGTATTCCTCCGGCTGGGACATTTTTCCCAATTGGAGATACTAGTATAACTTGTGACGCAACCGATGTAGCAGAAAATCATGCTATACAAACTTCATTTAAGATAACAGTAACTGACACAGAGGCGCCAGTCATTACTTTAACAGGAGAAAACCCGCAGGTAATTGAAGCAGGAACAGCGTATACCGAATTAGGGGCAACGGTTAGCGATAATCAGCCGGGATCAGTTATTACTATTGATTCTTCAAGTGTAAATACAGCGGTTGTTGGTTCATATACCGTAACTTATGACGCCGTAGACACATCAGGCAATCATGCAGTTCAAGTTACAAGAACAGTTAATGTGGTTGCAGTCCCAATCACATTAGACAGCATAGCAATCACAACTCCAGCAACTAAGTTGGTTTATAATTTGGGAGATCCATTAGACCTTACTGGTTTAGTGGTAACTGGAATATACAGCGATGCCAGCACAAAAGTTGAAACAATCACAGAAGCAAATGTAACTGGCTTTGACAGTTCAAGCCCAGTAACTGGTCAGATTTTAACCATCACAGTTGATGGAAAGACAACAACCTATACGATTGACGTGGTTGCACCGCTTAGTTCAGCCAAAGTAATTACTTCATTTAATTTCACAACTCCAGCAGCCACGGGTGTTATTGCTGAAGCCGATCACACAATCGTAGTAACCGTTCCATTCGGAACTGATGTCACTGCCCTTGTTCCAACAATCATAATTACCGGAGCATCGGTTAGCCCAGCTTCTGGCGTAGCTCAAAATTTCACAACTTTAGTAACTTATACTGTCACTGCCGAAGATAACACAACCCAAACATACACAGTGACAGTAACTGTAGCGGCTAATTCTGCCAAAGATATTACTTCATTCAATTTCGCAGGTTTAACCCCAAATGTTACAGGTGTTATTAGCGGAACTGACATTACTCTAAATGTACCTTATGGCACTGATGTGATTGCTCTCGTGCCAACGATTGTTATTACTGGAGCATCAGTTAATCCAGCTTCTGGCGTAGCTCAAGATTTTACTAACCCAGTCACTTATACAGTCACTGCTACCGACGCTTCAACACAAGATTATATCGTTACAGTAACTATTGCTGCTCCAAGTTCTGCTAAAGCAATTACTTCATTCGTGATCGGCTCCAGCACGGGCACCATTGATGAGACAGCCCATACAGTTGCTGTGACCGTGCCCTTTGGCACAGTTGTTACTGCTTTAGCTCCGACCATTGTAGTTTCCGACAAGGCAACGGTTGATCCCGCTTCCGGTGCAGCGAAAGACTTCACTGCCCCCGTTACTTACATAGTCACTGCTGAAGACAACACAACCCAAGCTTATATCGTCACCGTTATTGTTGCGACACCAAGCAATGTCGCCACGGTAACATCTGCAATTTATACAGTAAGCGCTCTTGAAGATGGAGCTGGAACTATCACCAATGTTCCTTTCGGAACATCAAAAGCTACTTTTGAGGCTGCTTTGGCTAAAGGCCAAGCTGACCAAACTTGGAACGATACTGGAATAACAGACCCAGTAGTAACTGGTAATACTTTAGTGGTTACAGCTCAGGATGGAACAACAACAGCAACTTATACCGTCACTGTTAATGCTGAACCAAGCCATGATGCCACATTAAGTAATCTTACCATTAGCTCCGGCACTTTAAGCCCAGCATTTTCATCAGATACAAAAGATTATACCGACAGCGTTGATAATAGCGTTACCAGTGTAACTATTACTCCAACAGCAAATCAAGCCAATGCAACAATCACAGTTAATGGCAATACCGTTGCCAGTGGTTCAGCATCCGGCCAAATAGCATTAAATGTTGGCTCTAATACTATTCTTACTGTGGTCACTGCCCAAGATGGAGTGACAATAGGCACATATACAATTACTGTAAACAGAGTAGCGCCTGCAGTTTCACCTGGTGGAAGTACACCAGTAACAGTCACACAGACAACAACTAAAAAAGGTGATGCTAATGGAGATAATAAAGTTGATAAATATGATTTTTCTTTAATGATGGCTAATTGGGGAAAAATAGGTTCTAATATTTGTGACTTAAATAACGATAGTAAAGTCGATAAATATGATTTCGCTTTATTAATGTTAAATTGGAGCATGTAAAAATAAAAATTAAAATAAAAATATGAAAAACACTAAAACAAAAATTATATTATCAGCAATTATCTTTTTGTCAGTCGCTGGTTTTGCTGGAATAGTTCTCGCTGCGGGTCCTTTCTTGTATGTTTCCCCAGCAAGTTTAACCAAAACAGTTGGGAGCACTTTCGGTACGTCTATAGGAGTTAATGCTTCGGGAAGCAAGGTTTGTGCCGTTGAGGGCACATTAGTTTTCAAAAATCTATCTTGCCAAAACATAACTATTGCAAGTGGTGCTACTCCGCAGTCTTCACCTACTTGTTCAAATCCTCATTTTTTAATTGGCGTACCTAGTTGCACAACGGCAGATAAGGTATTGTTTACAGTGTTAGTTAAAGCAGGAAATGCTGGCACAGCCTCTATTAGCCTCACAGGCGTTGATATAATAGGCGAGGGTGTATCAGTCGGTTCGGCTTCAATAAGCGGAAACTACACGATTAATGCTGTTCCAAAACCAACACCCACACCAACTCCGACACCGACAACAACACCGACAACAACACCGACAACAACACCAGAAACGATAACTCCACAGCAAGAAGAAGCTACGTCTACTCCTGTTACTCCGATTACTCCTGAGGCAAATGTGGCACAAGCCAGCTTATTGACAGCAATGATGAACATTCTGTCTTTTGGAACGGGCAAAGCGTGGTTAGCAATTATAGTAATAATCCTGATAATTTTGGCATTAGTGATTCTCTTCTTTATTGGAAAAAAGAGTAGGAAGAAGACCTAATAAGAAACAACATAAACAAATAAATATTTATGAACGAATATTTACAGTATGTTTTAGATGGGTTTTTCTATAACATTATCGATGCCATCGTTTTAGCTTTTTCGTTGGGTATTTTCATAAGAATTATCGCTTGGATTATTCCCTTAAAGAGCTGGGAGAAAATCAAAGAGAATAGTATTGCGTTAGTGATTATCTGGGCGATAATCTTAATTATATTCGGGGTCTTTATTATTTCTGGATATTTTATTCCAGAAACTAATTCAATTTAATCAAAAATATAACAATGAAAAATATTATCAAAAAAACATTAGCAATGTTTTTGCTATTATTCGTAATGAGCTTTGGGCTTTTTAGTATTGCCGAAGCCTATTCTGTAAGAATTAGAGGATACTATAAACCAAGCACTGGTAGTTACATAATGCCTCATTACCGCACCAGTCCAAATAATAGCAAATGGGATAATTGGAGCACAAAAGGCAACTATAACCCATATACGGGCAAAAAGGGATACAAAAGCTTGTGGAGCTGGTAATCAATGATCTATGAAAGAAAAAATTAAGAAAATTTTAAACTGGATAAATAGAAACAAAATGGTTTTAATAGTCTTGCTAATTGGATTAGGGTTGTTTTATTGGTCTGAAATACGTCCCTTTGTTGTTTATCGTTCATGTCATAAAACAGCTGTCAATAAAGCACAAGATTTTTATAAAGAAAAATACTCTTATAAGGTAGAAGAGATAAAAAAAGGTTATTATGAGAAAGATGACTATGAACTTTATTATAAACAATGCTTAAGAAAAGAAGGTATTAACAAATAATCTATGAAAGAAAAAATTAAAAAAGTAATTACAATAATAAATAAACATAAATTAATTCTTGTAATAATTTTAGTTGGAGTAGGATTATTCTATTGGTATGATTTGAGACCGATAAAAATAAGAAAAGAGTGCTTGAGAGTTATGGGAGAAAATCCAAACTTTGCATCTAAAAATCAGGTTGGAAAATATAGAGCTTGTTTAATAGAAAAAGGACTAGAACGGTAATGTTGATAGAAGTTAAAAATAAATAATTTAAATATGGATATAGAAAATCAAAATAACAAAAAAGGATTGATAATTTTAATAATTGTGATAGCGGCAATTTGGATTTGGAATAATCATAAAACAATAACACGACTCGAGAACGATAATTATTATTTAGAAGAGCAATTAAACGATTATCAAGTGGCTCTTCGGGAAGCTAACGATAATATAGAAGAAGCAAACTCGTATATTGAGGATGCCCAAGGTTATACTTGGAGCTCCTATGAAGAGATGGGGGAGGCACTAGATAATTTAACGACAGTGGAAACTGTTCCTGAGCCTTATTAATCATTGCCAAAATCTAAATTTTCCTGTGAGACTACTTAGATATTGATTTTTTGCAAACAAAATTGAGTATCTCCATCCAGTTCAAGCAAAAAAAATTGCCCATCATTGGGCAGTTTTATTTTCTGACCGGTTATATTTTTAAGGCAAACTTTCGCACGCTACACCATCTTTATCCCCATCCAATCCATGAATATCCTTTTTTACCTGTTGCATACAATATTCATAAACTTCTTGGGCTTCTGCCTGAGTAGTAAAGTCAGAACAATTATAAGCATTATAAGAACAGATTGTTCCCTGTGCGGGAGGTGAAGATTGAGGTGTTGAAGGTGAAGGCTCTGGCGAAATTTCAGAAAGGGCCTGACAACTTGCCCATAAACCTCGGTTATTCTCTCTTGCCTCTCTTTGGGCCCGGACAAACTGTTCTGAGTATTTAACATCAGGCGGATAGGTAGAGGCGTAAGCATAGCCCTGTCTCACAAGATAATCATTTACAAAAACATCACCAACCCAAATATAGCGGAGAAGACGACCATATTTATCTGTTTCTGATACATCTTTTTCTAATCTTACCCTTTTGCCTTCTACAAGTTCTTTATTCTTATTAGAGGCTTCTATACCAAAACATTCTACCGGCTTAGAGGGATGGACGGTTTCTGGTGTATCTATGCCAATATAACGAACCTTGTAGCCACCCTCTATCTCGATAGTATCTCCATCGATTACTCTTGTTACTGAATAGGTTATCTCTTGTGGAGCTTCTTTTGATTTTGGTTTTTCTTCTCCAGCCGATGGGGTCTGTAGTTCTTCTTGTGGTTTTTCTATAGCAGGTTGCTGTGGGCTCTCGGCAAGAGGTTGAGATACTTCTGCAACTTGTTTTTCAGGCTGAGGAGATGGAAACTTGCTTCCACTGAAAGAGGCAATGATAATTATAAAAAGGATTATTCCTCCAATAATCCAAAACCATTTCCTACTTTTCTTTTTTGGTTGTGCTTCTTCTACCATATTTATATTTTCTTAAACCTTTACTTCTAACTCAAACTTGAGATAATTGTTGGGATGTTGTCCATAACTTAAACAAATTATGAGAACCTGAAGCCACGATTTCCAGAGCTCTCTTGGCATACTCTTGGCCGCGAATTAGGCCCAAATCAACCGAGTATTCCTGTTTTTCTAAAAAATCCTCAATTTCTACTTTAGACGGAGAAAAAACTTTCTTTCCGGCCAGATATTCAATCGCCTCCTTTAGGGTTTCTATCCCAATCACTCTTATTCCTTTTACCAAAGCAGCTTCTGAGCTGTTTTCTTTTGGCAGGATAATCTCCTGAAAACCTTGCTCTCTGGCGCATAGAGCGATAGGTAAGACGCCTCTTACCGCTCTCAGTCTTCCATCCAGCGCTAATTCCCCTAAGAAAATTTTATCTTGAAAACCGAATTTTATTTGTTTGGAAGCGGCTAAATATCCCAAGGCAATCGGCAAGTCGTAGAGAGAGCCTTCTTTTTTTAAATCGGCGGGAGCTAAAGAAACCAAAACTCGAAGCGGTTGATGGTGCGGAGACTGCAAATGAGAGCTTTCAATAGCAGCGCCAATTCTTTCTCTGGCTTCTTGGACCGCTTTATCCGGCAAGCCGACAATTTCAAAATGCCTCAGTCCGTATGAGGCATCTACTTCCACTTCAATAATTTGAGCATCTAAACCAGCAATGGCGACAGAAAAAACTTTAGAAGGCATATTGGTTTAGTATATCAAAGTTGATTTAAAAGTAAAAAACCCATTTCGCTGGGCAATTTTATTTTAACTTGTTTTTTCTTCAAATTCGGGCTATTTTGAGAGTAGATAATTCTATGAAAGAAAAAATTGAGGACAAGGGAAGTTTTAGATGGTTTTGCAAGCAATTATGGAAAGAGTTAAATGAAAACATTTGGGGAAAAGCAATTTTATTAGTGGGGGCTATACTTGTCATTGGCAACATTATTATTAAAATTGCTGAGCTTGGGCGCATTGTTGATTTAGTATTTAATATCCCGTTAATGGTTCTGGGTCTTTATTTAACAATAATGTATACTGCCAAAGTATTGCATCAAGAAGAAAAACTCTTATCGAAAAAAGAAAAAGAGGAAAAAGAGAGGTTTCAAGAAGAAGTGAAGAAGCTCAACGAGCTATCGCGAAAGAACCCGCAGCCGTTGATAGATTGGCTTGAAGAAGCTGAGCAAATTCCAGAAGAGGGAGAATCGGTGGACGAATTTATTAAAAGAACAGATTGGACGCTGGAGAAAGAGAACGAATGGAGAAAAGTAGATGGATTGCCGTTATTAAAGAGTGAAGAAGAATACCGCAAATTATTTGAGAAATAAATCTATGAAAGAAAAAATTAAGAAAATAATATTTCTTATAGCAGAAATCGGAACGGTGATTTGGGCAATTAACGGAATAATACTTCAATCTCGTTCCTGTAGTTTGCTTCCCAAAATTGGCGGTTCTGGTTGTGAATATCATTCGCCTCAGATATTAGCTTATTTTTTGTCGGCAGTTTTGATTTTTTATCTATTAAGAAAATATGAGCCAAAAAATTAACCAAAAAGGCATATTTAAAAAAGAGAATTATACTTCTTTTATGCTTGGTGTTTTCATTCTCGGAGGATTGCTTGCGGTTCCTTTGTTGTGGAGCTTTTTATTAGGTCTAAGGTATATAGATATGTTCTTAAAGCCCTATATCGTTTTCTCTTTAATGTTGTGCGCGTGTGTTCTTATTGTATTTCGGCGAGACGGCACTATTTCTTGGTTTAGAAGCATCCCCGCTATTATTATTGGAATAATTGTCGGTAGTGCGGTCGCTGCAGCTAGTGGGAAGGTGGTGTTCGTCTCGGGCACCCTTCTGGGATTTGCCATTTTGCTTTTATGTGGTCGTGTTGGTATTGAAATTGTTAAACTTTTCTATGAAAGAAAAAATTAATTAAATGATATGGATATAAATAAAATTTTCAAAATTGTTCTTGCAATAGCTATTCTTTTAATTGCTATCTCTGTTTTTTATCGTTATGTGATTTATCTACCAGAACGATTTATTCCAAAGGAAGAAAAAAGCCAAGAAGATATAATAAAAGAGGCGGTATTGGAAAGATTTAATAAGTATTCGGATATGATATCTTTAAATTTATGCAAAGAGGCGTATGAAGAATTTATCACTAAAGGTTCTATGCAACGCAAGGGATATGAAAATTTTCAGGAACATTGCAAGAATCGTGGAAAAAATTGGAACAACATTGAAATCCAAAACATTGTTGTTTCCAGTGAAACAAGAACAGATATTAAATATAATTATGATATGGAATTTAAAATAATAGATTTATCATTATATTTAAGTGGAAAATCGTCTGAAGCAAAGACAGAGATAATACATAATTCGTTTATTGAAACTTGGCTATTTGAGGATGGTAAATGGAAAAGAGATTATTAAATTCTTTAAATTTAAATAAATCTATGAAAGAAAACGTTAAGAAATACCTTTTACCTATAGTTTTAATACTAATAAGTATTGGATTAGGAATCATGGTTTTCTGGTATCTCCCACATCGGGAAGATGTAAAAAATTGTAAAATACGGTGTCGTTATATTGTATCTAAGGAATTTTGGGAATATCCTGTGAGGAGCTGGGGACAAACAAGCATAGCCTTTCCCACCCAAGACCAATGTATTGATTATTGCCTTACTGTGAAATGAACCTATGAAAGAAAAAATTAAGAAATTATCAAATGAGGAATTCAAACTTCTTGTCAGCTGTTTAAGGGGAGCTTATCAGCAATTTTGTTTTAGTAAAATCGGGCATAAAGATATTGGTGGGAAAATTTACGAGAACAAAACCGATAACGATAAAAATTTTATATTTATATGGGATTCAATACTTATCAGCTTACGAAGTTCTTATCTGATTAATTTTGCGAAAATCTTTGATAAACCATCTTATCCTTGTAAGGATGGAGAGAGAAACACTCTTTCTATCTTTCGTGCTATACCTCCCGATAAATTTGATACAGACCATTTAAAAATTATTGATAATATTTTACAGATTCGGAATAAATTAGTGGCTCATCTTGACGCAGAAGCAATGCTACAAGGTAAACAACTTGAAAAAGATTATGGATTAGACTTCGAAGGTAAAAAGATTAAATCTCTAATTGTTAAAACATATGAATTAATTAATCAGATAAAAGGAGATTTTGGATATAGCCACGAGCTGAATCAAATTCAAGAAGAAAGTTATGTCCAAAAAGAATTTGATAAGTGGTACGAGATTTTTAGAGCAACATATAACAATTGATTTCCAAAGAGCTAAGACGATACAAACTACTACTTAGGGGGTATTACCTCTGGACTCCCTCACAAAATTGAGGGTAAAACTCGCTACAAGCGATTTTAGAAGAAGGGTCGTAAAATTAAGTTTCCCCTAACCGCTTCCTTAATTCCCCCTCCTTTCTCTTAAAATAAATCTATGAAAGAAAAAATTAAAAGATATTCGTTGATCAGCGCAATAATATTAATCCCTCTGATTTTGGTAACTTTGTATTTTTTATTTATTTTTGATATTGGTTTAAATAGTAAATATTTTGTAAAACGTGATTTTACAAAGGCATTTTTGCTACGCCAAACAGGCGATTGTTATGAATTCAAAAAATATATATTACCCGAAAAAGCTGAAGGATGGGTAAAGCGTTGCGAAGAAGAAAAAGATAGAGAGGGTTCGCCTATTAAAAATTTCTCGATTAAGAATTTTACTAAACGTAGTAACGAAGCTTTCCTACAGGTAGAGCTAACTAGAGATATTCGTAATACTGCATCTTTAGAATTGGAAAAATATCAGCTTGAGGCATTGAGGTCTCCTTATGTGGTTAATTATAGTCTGGTAAAAGGAAGTGGAGAGAATTTTCTTAAAATTCTACCGACATCTAGATGGTTAATCAATCAAGAGATTCGTTAATATAGAGAAACAAAAAGCACGTTGCTAAATAATTTTTATCCCAAGATATGGTAAGTAGCAGGGAGTATACCCGAAATGTCATTAAACCAAAAAGCCCATCGCTGGGCAGTTTTTATTTTAAATTAGCTTTAAGTTAAAGTTATTTCATTGATTTCAGTATTTCTTCCTTTTTGAATTCCTTTTTGAGAAGAAATTTACAGATATTATTAACAACTTCGCTTTTAACATTGTTATGTCTTGGGATGGTAGTCTTTTTTCCATTTTCTATACATTTTGCGCAACTATGATTACTGCCCTCGGATATAGAAAGTCCAAATCGTTTGAGAGCGCTGATTATTTTATCATATTTTCCTGGGAAGAAAAAACTCATAAAAGTTGGAATTTAACGAGACGCTCCCTGGGTAAAAATTATAGTAATTGGTCGCTGTGGAAAGTTTGCAGGAGCGCATTTGTCCCAGGTTTGAATTTTCTTTTTTAGTTTCTCGGTTGGGAAATAACGTGGCAAAAAAGGAAAATACTCTGCGGGGATATCAAGATAAGTATAAGCCGCATCATTAACCATTACGAATAATCCTTCTGCGTTTTCGGCCTGGGTAAAACAGCCGGGCAGACTTAATATTTCCACCCAAAAACCCCCATCTTTAGATTTTCCGATTTTGACCTCAATGGAATGTGGGAGTTGAGATTGATGGTGAACTAATTTAGTAAAATCAACAGAGGACATAAGTATAAAACATTTTATTTATTTAAAACGTTCTTCTTTATCTATGGCACTTTAAGCAAAGCCTGGCCTCGGGATAAACTTTTAATCTTTCTTTAGGGATGGATTTTAAGCATTTTTCGCATTTGCCGTATTTTCCTTTTTCTATTCTTTCCAAAGCTGAGTCAATGTCCTTCAATCTTGTTTCCAAGCTGTGTTCGATAGGAAGCTTGGTAATGTATTCCTCTACCTCGTCCGCTGCGTCTTCCAAGGTATAACCTCCCGAGCTCTCATTGAACTTGGGGAATTTTGTATTCCAATCTCCTTTCAATTTATCGTCTTTCTTGGCAAATCTCTGGAGTTCCTGTTCAATCAAATTTTTTTTGGCTTCCAATTCTTTTTTAATTTTTTTAAGAGAAAAAATAGACATTATAGTTCATTAGGTTGTTCTTGAGGGAAAGGAGGAAGAGGTAAAGGTTCGACCCTTTCCTTTAAAAACCAATACCAGAAGGCGGCAACGCCGAAAACAACCATTAAAAGCAAAATTAAAATTGCAATCCGCATGCCCATCCTTTCTTTGAAAGAATGTTTTTCTGACACAGGTCTAATTATGGTAAGGGGTTCTCCAGAGGTCGATTTTGTCGGGAGGGGTTTTTCCACCCTTTCTTTATTTTCCTCTTTTTCCATCCTTTCTAAAAATTCTTGTCTTTCCTTTTCTATTCTTTCAAGAATCTCTCTTTTTCTTCTTTCTTCTATTGTGTTCCTTTTTTCTTCCTCTGTTCTTTTTTGTTCTTGCATTATTCTTTCTCTTCCTTTCTCTCTTCTTATTCTTTCTACCTGCGCTCTTGTTCCCGACTCTTCTTCTATTACCCGAGCGTCAGCGAAGTCAAAGAGAGCTTCGCTCTCTTTTCCACCTTCGTCCCGTAAACGGGACTCGGTGGGTGAAGAAGAGGATTTATC